>Ga0315904_10005284_pt1 | contig 17987 bp, 24 predicted proteins | sample LakEriMetagenome_6_FD_203529 | JGI IMG/M metagenome (GOLD analysis project Ga0315904, IMG submission 203529) | Freshwater fungal communities from buoy surface, Lake Erie, Ohio, United States - Buoy 12 MA120 | ecosystem: Environmental > Aquatic > Freshwater > Lake | place: USA: Lake Erie, Ohio...
AACAGCAGTACACCCAGGCGTTTGAAGAAACGAATGGGGCCATCGACAACTTTGCAAGCCAGGTCGGTCCTGACGGCAAGCCGCTCTATCCATACTTCAACCAGCTTGAAGAAGATATGTCGGCGCTTATTGAGACCGGTCGCGCCCAGACGCTCCACGAGGCTTATGAAACCGCCAAGTGGGCCAACCCGTATACGCGCTCCAAGCTTCTTGCCCAGTCCCGTGCGCGGGATAACAGGCTGGCACGGCAGCGCGCGGAGCAGGCCCGTATGGCAGCATCGAGCATCACTGGATCCTCGGCAATGTACGGCGAGCAATCCACCGAAGGCATGTCAACGCGCCAGCTTCTCGAAGCGGCGTCGGCAGGCCTTATCTGACATCAACAACCAATGAGGTAAAAGACAATGCCAAGTCCCGGTTTGGACGAAATTGTCACGACCACGCTCCGCTATCGCTCGGGCAAGCTTCGTGACAACATGAGCAAGAACATTGCTCTTCTCTCACGCCTTCAGGAACGTGAAAACGTCGCTCCTGTCTCCGGCGGTCGCTCGATCGTTGAGGAGCTCGAGTACGCTGAAAACTCCACGTTCATGTACTACAGCGGCGATGAAACGCTGAACGTCATGAACTCGGATGTGTTCACGGCCGCGGAGTTTAACTAATCGGACTCCCTCGTTGAGCAATCGACGAGACAAAAACACCGATATATGCTGGAACCCCCTTAGAGCCATTGGCCCCGAAGCGGAACAGTTCAATGGATTGGGCAATCAGCAGGGATAACGCAGGACAAGAGCCGACGACTTGAAAGAGCCGTCCTGTGAGCCTCAGAGACTAGTAACGGTGCCCCGGCTTTCGTCGGTCGGGTGAAGGTATAGTCCAATCCGATGTGAAAGCATCGGGCTCCAAGCGATTGGAAACAGTGCGCCGTCGCCGTCAAGATCAACGGCCTCGAGCTCCTGAAGAACTCCGGCCGCGAGAAGGTCATCGACCTGCTCGAAGCCCGCATCAAGAACGCCGAAAAGACCATGCTCAACAACCTGAGCACGGGTGTCTATTCGGACGGCACGGGTACGGGTGGCAAGCAGATCGGCGGTCTGCAGCTCCTTGTGTCGGACGCCGGCACGGGCACGGTTGGTGGCATCAACTCCACGACCTATCCGTTCTGGCAGAACCAGGTGTATGATTTCAGCGCCAATGGCGTCACGGCTTCGGCGCTGACGATCCAGGACGCGATGAACTCGCTCTACCTGGCCACCTCGCGTAACCGCGACACGGTTGACCTGATCGTGGCTGATAACACCTACTTCGGCTTCTACTGGAAGTCGCTGCAGGCTATCCAGCGCGTGACGGACGACAAGCTTGCTTCGGCAGGTTTCCAGACCCTGAAGTTCATGGGCGCGGATGTTGTGTTCGACGGTGGGTTCTCCGGCACGGCGCCGGCGGCCCATATGTATTTCCTTGAAGAGTCAGTGACCGTTCACTGATCTCACTGGGGCCATCATTTAGTAAGAGGAGGATATGAACGCTTTTTGAGGGCTGTAATCGCGAGATACAGTTTCTCTCTATGTGCGACGATCTCTTCGTGATTGTCGCGCAATGAAACCGGGCCAACTGACTTATAGGGGTTGGCGTCGATGTGAGCCTGCAGTTCCATGGCAATGACTGCCTCGTCCTTCTTGACAACAAGAAACGGGACAACACGCTTCAGGAACTCAAGGGCACCACGGCTTGAAATTGTCCACGTGAATTGGATGCGGTTCTTCTTGTTTCGAAGATCGTGTCGGTTCTGGTTAAGTGACCCACCATACTCTTTATGCAAAGCCTCAATTATGGGGCGATGTGACATGCCGATACCAAGAAAGACTTGGTAGCGAATGTGTCGTGAGTTTGGTTTCTTCCACTTGGCTATTCGGACATAGCCCTCACCGTCGAAAAGCCCGGCAACATAGCGATCATCCATATTACCCTCACAGGATTTGATGGGATGGTGGTGAAGTCGGGGGAAGTCCGATGCCCGGTCGAAAGACGCGGAAGGACAATCCCGAACCAAGCAGGGGAAGAAATTCCCCGGGCGCGCGTAACGAGCATGGACCACCGGCGGAAGCCAAGATGTGCTCTGAACTCGGCAGGAATGTCGAGAAGTCGGCAGAAATGATCGACTCGGTACATGTAATGATAAATGAATGATACATGTGCAGGTAACAGATTGCAATACAAACTACATCAAGTTCCGCCCGCATCGTGACCGCAACATGGTCCCGATGAACCCGGACCGGTTCAGCGTCAATCAGGACGCTATGGTGAAGCTGATCGGATGGGCCGGCAACATGACCTGCAGCAATCGCTCGCTGCAGGGCGTCATTGTCGCTTGATAGGGGGGATGCACACATGACGAAGTTCATTATCACTGACACCTTGATCGGTGGTCAGGACATTGCCTCCACTGAAACCACGGCGCAGCACCCGCTCGGCACGATTGTCCGCGCGCGGCATCTGACGACTCTGGGCGGCGGTGAGTTCATCTACCTGTTGGGCGTTGCCTCCACGGAAGTTGGCTCGCTGGTCACGTACAACGCGACCACCTACCAGACCACGCTCTCGCCCACGAACGGCACCACGGACGGACCTCCGGTCGCTGTGGCCATGTCGGCGAACGTGGCCAGCCAGTACGGCTGGTATCAGATCCAGGGCCTTGCGGTTATCAAGAAGACCGCGGTTGCGGTAACGCCGCAGTCTGGCATCTGGCTGTCCGGCACGGCGGGGCGCGTCTATGTGACGGCTTCGACGGGCAAGGGCATTGTTGGCGCGCGTAGTGCCAACCTTGCCACGGTTGCCTCTGGCACCTCGACGGTGACGGTTCTCATCAACCGTCCGTCCATCGAGACTGCCACGTAAGCATGATCGGGCTGGCTCTCTCAAAGGGGCCGGCCCTTTTTTCTCCTGGCAAGGAATATGCGCTCCATGAGCAAAACATCTGTACGCAAGGACATTGAGAAGTCAGTTGAAGAGGCTGACGATCGGGACATTTTTGAGAAGGCGCTTGATTACGCTCCGCTTGCAGGTGGGGTGGCTGGCGGATTGGTTGGGCGCCGTGTCATGTCAAATGTTATCAAGCGCCGCGCAGTGCGGGAGGGAAAAATGAGCCCTCAGGAGTTGCGCGAGTTGCGTAGATTGCAGGTTCCGTCAAGTGATGTTGACGGGAGCATCATCTTTGTTGGCTCTGGCGCCGGAGCTGGCACTTTGGCGGGTATGACCGCCAAGGAGCGTTACCGCAAAAAGTAATTTTCTCCCATGAGCACCGTCCGCGACGACATCAAGCGCGCCATGACGCCTGCATGGCAACGCTCCGAAGGGCAGAACCCAGAAGGCGGGCTCAACGCAAAGGGCAGGGCGTCTTACAACCGTGCGACGGGCGGCAACCTGAAGCCGCCCCAGCCTGAAGGTGGACCGCGCAAGCGTTCATTCTGCGCGCGCATGGGCGGGATGAAGAAGAAACTCACCTCTGCCGCTACAGCCAATGACCCGGACAGCCGGATCAACAAGGCTCTGAGGAAATGGGATTGCTGATGAGCAAGGGCGATAGCGTCCGCAAGGACATAAACCGCGCTCTGAAGGCCCCCGTATGGGAGCGGGCGAACCCGAAGAGAAAGAGCGAGCCCCTGTCATCGGGAGCAAAGGCTGCAGCAAGGGCAAGGGCAGAACGAGCGGGGCGGCCCTATCCAAACCTGATCGACAATATGTGGGCGGCAAGAAAGCAAGGCTGAAGAATGCAAATGCTGCACATCGCCTGCGTCCAGAAGGGTAATTACCTCGGGCGCGGTGCTGAATACGTCAACAAGCTCTACGACATGGTCCGGCGCAATCTGCCGGCGGGGCTTGCAGGATCCTTCGTCTGCTTCACGGATGATTTCGACCTTGGTTATCACCCGGACATCGAACTGCGGAAGGTGCCAAGCTTCCTGCAAGGCTGGTGGTCAAAGCTCTACCTGTTCAAGGAAGGGTTGTTCCCGTCCGGAGACAGGGTGTTGTTCTTCGATCTTGATACGCTGATCGTCGGCCCCCTGGATGACCTCGCGGCATGGGACGGGCCATTTGCAATACTGCGGGATTTTTACCGCCCGGATGGCTACCAGTCTTCGGTAATGGCATGGCAAGCAGGGTTCGGTCATCACATCTGGGAGCGGTACGTTGAGGCTAATTATCCGACCCATGACGTGGGTGGGGATCAGTCATGGATCGAGCGCCACACGCTGGGAGCCACTCTGCAGGACATCTTCCCGGGCGAGTTTGTGAGCTTCAAGAAGGATTGCGGGAAGTATCCGCCAAAGGGCGCGCGCGTCATCGTGTTTCACGGGGAACCAAGACCGCATGATGTGCAGGACGGTTGGGTTCCTGACGTGTGGAAGATCGGCGGCGTCGGGTCTCTTGAGCTTATTGTCCAGTGCAACACTGAAATGGAAAGCCTGCGGTCAAACGTGAAACACGCACTGAGCCTCGGGCTTCCAGAACTGGAACAGCGTCCTTTGACCGAAAAGGCGGTGTGCATTGTTGGTGGTGGTCCGTCGGTGAAGCATTACATCCCTGAGCTGAAGGCAAGGGCTGCGGCGGGGCAGGTTATTTGGGCCCTGAATAACGCTGCGCGCTATTTGCTTGATAACGGCGTGCCACTGGACGGGCAGTGGATGGTAGACGCGCGTCCCTTGAACGCCGCGTTTGTTGTCCCGGAGGTTACCAAGTACCTCGCCTCCCAATGCGCGCCGGAGACATTCGCGGCCGCGGGGCGGGATGTGGTCCTTTGGCACGAAGCTACGTGTGATGAGTTCATTGAAAAGAGGCCTGTAACACTTATCGGTGGCGGCACCACGGTCGGGATCAAGGCCATGTGCGGGGCTTATGCCCTCGGGTTCAACACCATCCACCTCTTCGGGATGGACTCCTCCGTAACAGACACCCACCACGCCTATTCCCAGCCGGAGAACGACTCCGACCCGATCGTGGATGTGAACGTGGAAGGGGCTGCGTTCAGGGCGGCTCCGTGGATGGTGCGGCAGGTTGAGGATTTCATGGGGCTGGCGGATGAGCTGGCGCGCATGGATTGCGAGATCCACGTCCATTGCGGGGGCATGCTGGGTTACGTTGCCTCGTGCATGGCGCGGGACAGGAGCAAGCCGGTTGAGATCGAGGGCAACCTCGTGCGCTATGATGGGCTTTGGCGTCCGGCGTCCGATCGTGTTTCGGTGCCTGCCGTTCTTGGTGAAGTTCACAAGGTTCACAAGATCATTGAGGCCTTGCCTGAGGGCAGGCGGCGGACGGTGATCCAGGCGGGCGGGCATGTCGGGATTTTCGCCAATGAGATGGCCGGCAAGTTCAAGTCCGTCCTGACCTTCGAGCCTGATACTGACAATTTCAAATGCCTGATAAGGAACGTCACACATGAAAACGTGTGCGCGCACAACATGGCGCTTGGTCAAGAGGCTGGTTCGATTGCCCTTGTCGAGCGTGATGACCACAACAGCGGTTCTATTGGTCTTGACCCAGATGGGGTTGCAACGGTTCCTGTTGTGGCTGTCGATGAGCTAGAGCCCGAGAGCGTTGACCTGATCTACCTTGATATCGAGGGGATGGAGGGCCCGGCTTTGTGGGGGGCGTCCAAGACCATACGCCGGGATCTGCCCCTCATTGTCTGCGAGAACAAGGGTCTTGAGCACCTGACCAAGACGGAGGGCGTGCTTGAGCAATTCATGGTCCAGCACGGGTATCGGAAAGTAGCGCGCCTCATGCGCGATGATGTTTTCGCCCCTGTTGAGCGGGCGGATGAACTGGAACGGATGTTCCTGCACTGATCCAAAATCCTGACCACTCCGCCAATTCCGGCGGAAGTCATTTGAAGAAGGAGAACTCCATGTCCCTCGAGGGTCTGGAAATGCACGACCGCGTTGCCTTGCAGCAGCGGTTGCCAAAGAAAGAGAACATGCAGCACGTCACGCCGCGGTTCTACGAAGAGATGGTCAAGACCGACCAGATGGACCAGAACGGCCTCCCCGTGTTCCGTACCATCGAATACGTGGAAATCATGATCGCTGGTGACAGGGGCAATGCTCCGGTCAAGCGCGTGACGGACGCCATCAAGCAGCAGTATGCCGATGCTTACGCGCGGTGGAAGGCGACCAAGGTAAACCCCGACATGGTTGGCGACGGGGTTCCGCTCTCCCTCTGGCCCGTCATCCCGCGCGAGATGGCAAAGGCGCTTGAATACATCAACGTCTTCACGGTGCAGCAGCTCGCCAGCCTCTCGGACGAGGCTATCAGCAAGCCTGGAGCGATTGGGCTGCGTGACATGCGAGAGAAGGCGCGTGCGTTCATCGAGAGTGCAAAGAGCGCCGCCCCGATTGCCAAGCTTGAGATTGAAAACAAGGATTTGCGCAACCGCATCTCCATGCTGGAGGGCCAGCTTCAACAGATCATCGCCGGCCCGAAAGACAAGGGCGATGCAAAGAACTTCAAGAAGGAGTAGAACATGCCTCGCATTCGGTCGCTTATGTCCGCCGGCACGCCGGCGCTTCAGGCGCAGGCTATCGTTGGCCTGACGCAGTCAACAACCACAACCGGCTCAACCTCAACGGACGCGCGCCAGATCACCTCCAGCAACACGCTGTTCACGGGTGGTTCGGGTGGTGCAATTCTCCCGGCTTCGGACTCCGGGGATCGGTTTGTGCTCGTAAACACAAGCGGTGGCTCGGCGACGATCTACCCGCCGACGGGTGCGACCATCAACGGCACCACGTCCGTTTCGATGAGCAACAACACATCGACCACGGTTATTTTCATCAGCCCGACTGTCTGTCACTGCGTTCCGCGCACTCCGTCGTAGAGAAAGGCAACCACAATGGACAGGATGAACCCTTACGGGGCAAGGACTGGCAGCATGAGCCAGTTCAGGCCCAAGGGCAGCAAGGCGTATCCCTTGCAAGGCCGTGGCACGCTTCAGGATTTGCCACGCAGTGTGGTGCGCCCCATCCCCCCGGCATTTGATGGCCCGCCGCATGGGCTCGGTCGCATGAGGGGCAAGGAGCGGCAGACTACCGTTCGGGATGACCTGATGAAGTCCATACGCAAGTCCCAGCAGAATGTTATGCCGCGCGGGCGTGGGTACTGATGTCACTGCTCACGATCGTCAACCGCGCGCAGGCAATGCTCAACCTGCCTGTGACAGCCACGGTCTATTCAAACAATGGCGAGACGCAAAGACAGCTTCTCGCCTTGTGCAACATGGCCGGCGACGTGTTGATGCGGGAGCACGATTGGCAGGCCTTGGTGACGGAGCAATCCTTCACCACGGTTGCGACCGAGCAGCAGACGGGGCACACGCTCCCTTCTGACCTTGACCGGATCATAAGCGAGACCTTGTGGAACCGGTCAACGACTGACCCTGTCTTTGGTCCTCTTACAGCCCAAAGCTGGCAGGCGCAGAAGGCGGACGTGGTTTCAACCGTGTGGTCTCAGTACAGGATCAGAGGAAATTCGTTCTGGTTCCTTCCGGCTCCAGCCGCAGGGCAGTCCGTGTACTACGAATATGTCAGCAACAAATGGTGCCAGTCCTCGGGCGGTACGGCGCAGAGTGCTTGGGCGGCGGACTCTGACACGGGCCGCATTCCGGAGCATCTTCTTACTCTTGGCCTTGCCTGGCGCTGGCTGGAGGCCAAGGGCCTCGACTATTCGCAGCGTTACGAGGAGTACGAGCGCGAGAAGGGCAAGATCATCGCGCGGGATGGAACACGCAAGAAGCTCAACGTGGCAGGCCCAACCCTTCAGGGTCTTGGACGTGGGCGCATACCGGAAGGATCGTGGAGCTGATGCAAGGAAAGTCCATTCGCTCTGACATCGAGCGAGCCGCTTCAGAGGTTGGCGCTTCAGAGCGCCGCTCCGTGCCCATGCCTCGCTACAAGCCGCGTGAGGAGGAGAGCTACAATCCAAACTGGACAGATCAGCAAGCCGCTCAGAACGCGCAAACTCTTTATCGCCGCGGGGTGCAGGCAGGGGAGACGGGCGAGGGTGAGGCAGAGGTCCTGGATTTCATCCGCAGGCAGGGAGACACGCCCTACGGGCAGTACATGAAGCGGGGGTATGAATTGGGCAGGAGCCGCCGGGGGACAAGAAAGCCTGTCACGATGCAAGAAGAGGAGCTGCGCGAGCGCCGCCGCCTTGTGCGCAGGCAGGGGCAGTATGGTTCTCCTTTCAAAGTTGAACGATAACAAGGGGTTCGGGCCATGCCTTACAACGCCGCAAAGGCCCGTCGCGATCGGCAGCGGTTTGTTGAGGTTGTCATGCGGCAGAAAACCCCTGTCCTTACAAAGCCTTTGCAAGACAAGCATTGGCAGTCATCTCCATATGGAATGAGGACGCACCCTGTTCTTGGCATTCCAAAGTTGCACGAGGGGATTGATTACGCTGCGGAGCCGGGCACGGCAATTTACGCCTCAGAAGATGGCTGGATCGATGAAAACACGCCTGACCCAGTCGGCGGGTACAAGGTCAGCGTAAAGCACCCAAAGGGTTATCAAAGCCGATATCTGCACATGGAGCGATTGAGCGAAAAATCGCTGAAGGGTGGCGAGGTGAAGCGCGGCGATTTGCTGGGGTGGGTTGGCTCGACGGGACGCTCTACCGGGCCGCATTTGCATTTTGTGTTGCGGCGAGACGGCAGGAGTGTTGACCCGCAGCCTTATTACGGCATGACGGACGAACAAGTCAGAAAGTACAGGGGCTTTTAGGGATGCTGAAAGAGCAGGACAATCGGGACGTATGGGAGAAGGCGCTTGATTACGCTCCTGCAGCGGGCGCGGCAGCGGCTGGGTATGCAGCCGGACGCTACCTGCGCAAGAGCAGGATCGGCAAGAAGATCGAGGCCAAGGTTGTAAGTATCCGGCCCAAGCGGGCGTTGGTCCCAACACGCCAATCCGGGAATGATCCAATCTGGCGGGCTGAAAGGGAAGTGAAATACTACGTTGACAAGGAAGGGCGACGTTACCAGCCAGCGGTTTATAATGAGCAGACGCGGCGTTATGAGCAAAGCCGCTATACCGGAAGTCGCCAGTACATGATCCGGGATGATGGGGTTGTGTTCAAGCTTAGGCGGGATGGAAAATACGTTTTAACGGTTCCCACGCGCCCGCCCGGGATGGGAAAACGGCGCAAGCGGAGGAAGTAGTCCATGCCGTGGAAGCCAACAGACCTTAGCCGCACGGACCAGGTCCGGCAGTTCTATGCCCAGCGTCCCGACCTTCAGGCTTTCTTCTCGGATCCGGCTGCGCGGGAAGACCTTGCGCGCCGGATGAGGGAGGCGGGGATTGACCTGACGGCTGATGACCTGACAGACCCGGAAGTTCTTGCAGAGCTTGGTTCTGTTGATGATCCGGAACTGGAGAAGCTGTTTCCCTTTACTCAAGACAGCATTGCCGATCGGAGGCGCTCCTACTACCGCGAAAACCCGGATCAGGACCCTCAGTCAAACACCTCCCGGGCCATGGAGTTCTTTGGGCTTGATGAGCCGTATTACAACGACTCCCGCTCTTATGACTACGCCCAGAAGAAGTTCCAAAACAATGGCAATCCTGACATGAGCTGGTTCTTGCAGCCTACAGAGGCGCAGGAGCAGGTAATGTCAGGCTCCATGCCAAGCGTCTACGGGGCTGAAGATGACCGCACCGGAGCGGAGATGGCGCAGGGCTCTATTCTCGGGGCCCTGAACTGGCCTCTCTTTGGCGCGGAGGAAGAGGTTGTCGCGGGCGTTGATGCGTTGGGGCAGGGCAGGTCCTATGATGATGCCCTTGCGGAGTCCCGCCGCGTCAAGGACCGCCATAGTCTGCACACACCCCTCTGGTCTCAGGTTCCGGAGTGGATCGCAAGCGCCGGCTTGGCTCTTCCCGTCTTTGCTGGGGGGCAGGCGGTAGCGGCGCGCGGTCTTTCGGCGGGGAGGCAAGCTGCAGGGTTTGCACCCAGAGCCACATCTCCCACGGGCCAAGCCGTTGAAGAAATCGCAACTGCGTCTCCTGTAGCGGCTGCGGATGCAAGCCTCTATCAGCTTGGAGAGGCGGATGGAGATTTTTCCCAGAGGGCGGAGCAGTTTGATCCTTATTGGACAGCCAGCGTTGCGGCTTTCCCCGCCATTCTTGGCGCGGCTGATGTTGGGCGGGGGGTCGCAAAAGATGGCTACCGCAAGGGAAGAGAGCTGTGGCAACGCATGTTCGGCCCTTCCAAGAAGGCGAAGGCTTCCGTCAAGAAAACCAGGCGGATTGATGTTCCCGCGTTGACGGAGGGTGGGTCCGGGCGGATTGGTTCTCCGGATGAGCCATCCCCGCTCACGCCCAAGACGCCGCGTGAGATCCCGGATATTGGTCCCGTTCGCCCTCCGCGCGAGATCCCCATGGTCCCATTGAGGACAACCATGCAGGGCGGTTCGGTGCGCGGGGACATTGAGCGGGCGTTGAGCGGCAAGGGGCGCAGGCGCTGATGCTTCAGATCCGTGGCCGGCAGATCAGCAGGGGGCCTGCAGCGGTTGAGCGGCCCTTGCCCACACCCGTTGGCGGGTGGAACGCGCGCGATCCGCTCGAGAGCATGAAGCCCTATGACGCGGTGATCCTGGAGAACTGGTTCCCCAGGCAAAGCGACGTGACTGTCAGGGGTGGATACACCCTTCATTGCAATACGGGGGAGGGGTCCAATAGCGTCCAGACCCTTGCAGAGTGGAAGGCCACAACCAATCGCCGCCTTATTGCGGGTATAAACGGGAAGCTCATCAACGTATCCACCTCAACACCTTCAACGCTCGGGACCGGGTTTTCGAACAACAGGTGGAAGTGGGTCAATTTTGCGGAGAGGCTGTTTCTTGTAAACGGAACGGACGCGCCGCAGGATTACAACGGCACAAGCCTCTCGGCCACGGCATGGTCTGGATCAGGGCTTACCATCACCAACCTCTCGGACGTTACCGTGTTCAAGGAGCGGCTGTTCTTCATTGAAAAGAACACGCTGAATTTCTGGTATGCGGGGTTGCAGTCCATCACGGGCACGCTGACAAAGTTTCCTCTTCAGTACACGGGAAGCTTTGGCGGCACGCTGCAGCAGATCGGAACCATTACCACGGACGGTGGCGATGGCAGGGATGATCTCATCGCCTTCTTTCTTTCCTCTGGCGAGGTCATCATCTATCAGGGGTCTGATCCTGGAAATGCAAATTCATGGGCACGAATAGGGACGTTCTTTCTCGGGCCCCCGATCGTCGGATCCAACCTGCAGAGATATGGCTCTGACCTGATTGCGATTACGGACGGCTCGTATACGCCCATCACAAAGGTCTTGCCCTTTGGAAGGTCGCAGCCTTCCTCGCTGGACCTGTCAGACAAGATCAGCCTTGCAGTGTCGGAGGCCATGCGGCTTTACCGGGACAACACGGGGTGGCAGGTCATCTTCTACCCGCGCGGGCGTATGCTCATATTCAACGTGCCGCGGTCCACGGCCGCCTTCGACCAGCACGTCATGAATACGGACACGCAGAGCTGGTGCAAGTTCACGGGGTGGAATTTCCCCGTCTTTGCCCTTTACGGGAATGATCTTTACGCCGGTGGAACGGATGGAAGGGTCTACAAGTGCAATGACGGGTTTTCTGATAACGGAACCGCCATTGTGGCTGATGCTCAGACTGCGTGGAATTACTTCGGCTCTTCGGACAGGCTCAAGAACTTCACCATGGCGCGGATTATCTTCGGCGCCGTGAGTGACCCCGGGGCCCTTGTTTCGATCGGCACGGATTTTGACATTTCGGTCCCAACATCAACCGTCTCCACGTCGGCCGTGACAACGGGAGGGGTATGGGACGTTGCAATATGGGATCAGGACATATGGGGCGGAGCCACGCAGGCAATAAGGGGATGGCAAGGGGTGAACGGGCTGGGCTACTCAGCTTCGATGAGATTGCGCGTCTCGTTGACCAGCCAAGGCGTAAGCTGGAGGTCATCGGCAATGGTCATGAAGCCCGCCGGCCTGGTCTGAAGCTTGTATTTGACGAGGATCAGGACGTTGCCGATTTCGTGATCGGTCAGTTGCCTCATCCCATCACGATTGATGAGTTCGGGCCGTTCACGACGATCGGGATCGCGGACGAGGCAGGCAAGTTGATTGCTGGTGCGGTCTATCATCGCTGGCGCAAGTTTGACTGCGAGTTGAGCTTTGCGGCCTCGAGCCCGCGGTGGTGCCGCAAGGGTATTGTCCGGGCCTTGTTTCACTACCCGTTCGTGCAGCAGGGCTTGCAGCGCATGACGCTGATTATCGGGCGGAACAACAAGCGCGCTATCAGGTTAAACACGGGGCTTGGGTTCAAGATCGAGGGAACCGTGCGACGTGCTTATGACGGTATGAACGATGCGCTCATTCTCGGGATGCTCCGGGAAGAGTGCCGATGGTTGAAGGAGAGTGAGTAATGGGCAAGGGTGGAGGAGGCAGCGCGCCAGCCGCGCCAGATCCAGTCAAGACATCTCAGGCGCAGGCGGATGCGTATGTAAAGGCTGCAAAGCAATCGAGCATCCTGAACAATCTGTCTCAATTCACGCCTTACGGGAACATCACGTTCGACAAGGACGAGGAAGGCGTTCCGATCGCGCAGCGCGTGTCTCTGTCTCCTGCCCAGCAAGCAGCCTTTGACGCTCAGACACAGTTGCAGGGAACTCTGTCCAATGCCGCCGCGCAGTTGGCAGGCTCCGTGCCTACAGGCCCCTTTGGCCTCCCGACCAATCTGCCGGGATACACAACGGGCTTGGACCTCGAGGGTGCGCCGGACTACATGCGCGGCCTCAACCTTGCCAACGTGCCCAGCGCACCAGGGACGGGTGATTTCTCCGCGGACCGGAACACCTACGAACAGGCAATGTTCAACCGCGGCATGAGCCTGATGCGACCTGAGTTTGAGCAGCAGGGAAGGGATACGCGGCAGATGCTTGCAGACCGTGGGCTGCCCATTACGGGCGAGGCGTACAACACGGAGATGGACCGTCTTGGCCGGTCTCAGGGCGAGCAGATGGGCCGGATTGCGGCTGATGCGCTTGCTGCCGGCGCGCAAGAGCAATCGAGGATGTACGGCCTTGGTACGGACGCAAGGCAGAGGGCCATTGCGGAGCAGCTCCAGCAGGGCCAGATTTCTCAGCAGGCGCGGCAGGGTATCATCTCGGAGGAATTGCAGAACGCGCAGCTTGCGCAGCAGGCGCGCCAAGCAATGACCAATGAGGCTTTGCTTCAGTACAACGCGCCGGCGCAGGGTGTGGCAACGCTTCTTGGCGCGAGCCCGCGAACCCCGACCGTTCAGGGCGGAAACATCTACCAGCAGGGTGTGCAGGCTCCGGACGTGCAGGGCAACATCTGGAACTCGTACAATTCGCAGCTCAACGCCTATAACCAGCGGCAAGCGAACAACAATTCCATGTGGTCTGGCATCGGCTCAATTGTTGGAAGCATTGCGAGAATCCCGGGCATTTTCTCGGACCGGAACATGAAGACCAAGGTGCGGTCTGCGGACACCATCCTAAACCGGATGGAGAAGATCCCGATCAAGTCATGGCAGTACAAGCCGGGCTCTGTCCCCGGTGACAATGGCGCGCGCCATGTCGGCCCTATGGCTCAGGACTTCAAGGGTTTCTTTGGTTTGGGGGATGGGCGGTCCATTCCCGTTGTTGATGCAGTGGGCGTCAACATGGCAGCAACGCAGCAACTTGCTCGCAAAGTGAAGCGCATGGAGGCGCGGCGCTGATGCCAAAGATTTCAGGCTCCTACCACGGCATTACATCGCAACCTCAGTTCCAAACTTACCCCACGGCGGGGATGCTGCAGGTTCCACAGCAGCCTCTTGCACCTCCACCCCCTCCGCCTCCGCCACCGCCTCCGTCGCAAGTGCCAACAGGCACGCTGCCAACAACTCCAACGACGCAACCCACATTGCCGTCCATCGCCCCGCTCGGGCCTGTGCTCCCTGGCGCGGACACCATCACGCCAGAGCGCGAGCGGCTGATCCGTTCCGTCATGAATACATACGAGAGGTAAGATGACGCCCTTCTTCCAGCAGTATCCTCCATCCCAGACAATGCCCGGCTTTGAGCAGGTTGGTCCGGGGGCCATGCCAAAGCCCATGCCCAATGTGCCCCAAATCAACCCGGGCATGCCCAAGCCGATGGGTGATATTCCGCAGATCAATCCCGGGATGCCGCCAGCTGTAAGCCCCGCAAATCCCATGATGCCGAAGCCTCAGACGGGCGCTCCACAGATCAATCCCGGGCCTACAGGAAACCTGACCCCGGGGCGCGGGGCTCTCGTAAACGCCATCATGAACCGCACACAAGCCCCACGCCCGCAGATGGGCAACTACCGCCCGCCGCAGGGCATGCGCCCGATGGGCCAACCGCAGTCCCCGCTCAACAACCGTCCAAGGAGGCCCTGATCCGTCATGGCGTTTTTCAACCCCAACCAGCAGTCCCAGTTGATGGGCCAGATGTTCTCCAACCCGCAAGGGCAGGGCGGGATGATGCCCCCCATGGCCGGTCAGGGCGGCGTTAACTCAGGTCCCAATATCGGCCCGTCCTTTGCCGGCCCGGAAGGCCCGCAGGGGGTATCAAGCCCGAGAGACCAATTTGGCCCGATGCCCTTCACAGGCCCCATGCCTGATTTCCAGATGGGCCCCTTCGTGCCGGGAAGTGACACGGGGATCCGCGAGCTTGGCAATGTCCCGGTCAACCCCATGCCCTACACGCCCAATGACGGCTATGGCGGAAGGCCCCCGATCGGCCCCATGCCCCTCCCGCGCCCGGGCTCGGGACCGGATGCGCAGCCCATGCCATTCCCCTCATCGCGCGAGCATGGCGGGCGACCTCCCATGCCTGGCCGCGGGATACCCGTGAACGACGCCATCTCCGGCACGAGCCGCCCTGCGGATGCTGCAGGCTCTGGTGCAATCTCGGATGAAGACCGTCGCCGCCTTATTGAAGCAATCCTGCGCCGCTCTTATGGCGGCATGTAAGGGTCAGAAGACATGGCAGTAGGCTGGCAGCAGAAACCATTTCCGGGACCAACCCCGTTCTTTGGGTATCCGCAGGATGAAATGGACGGCGGCACAGGCATGCCCATGCCTACGCTTCCGCCCGTGGGAGGCGTGGGCGCTCCGGTCCAGCCGCAGGAGGCCACCCAGCCCATCTTCGCCCCTCAGGATATGTTCAGGGGCGGCATGTTCGGCGACACAGCACCCGTCAACAACAAGCCGCAGGAGAAAGCCCCGGAGGGAGATTGGCCATCCGAGGAGGCGATCGGGCGCCGGCGCAAGCTGGCAGAGGCCCTCATGGGCAAGCAGATGGAGGTCAACCACCCGGTGCAGGCGGTGGCCAATGCGGTAAGCCAGATTGCGGGGGCTTACGTCCAGAACCGTGCGGATCGGGAGGAGGCGGACTTATTGAAGCGCCGGCGTGATTTCTTCCTCGGTGCGCTGAAGGACGGCGGCGACTTCGACGGCATGATGACCCAAGCCATGGGGAGCCCTGACCCTTATCTGCAGGACATGGCGCTCAAGTACAAGCTTGCAGTTCTTCAGGATCGCGGCAAGAAGGGCGGAAGGCCTGAAGAAACCGAGATCAAGTATTCGGACGGCACGGCGCAGAGTGCCTATTGGGACCCTGAGCAGGACCAGTGGGTTCCTTACGGAGAGCGTTATCCGAGGTTTGCAAGGGCCGTTGGCGGGGGTGGCGGCGGTGGCGGGTCTGTTGGTGCTGGAGAAAGATTTGCCCCCGTAAAGCCAGTAGAAACAAGTGAGCAAGATCCATCAGGGCAAGCTTTTCCCACTCCTGGGCCGCGAGGCAAGTACGCCCTCAAAGAAGGCCCTCAAATGAACGGTCCGGATGGGCGGCCAGTGTACACAACCTATAATCCGAATGACGGCAATTATTATTACCGCAGCCAAGATGGATTGTGGCGTGTTGCGAGCGGGCAGCGTTCTGTTTCTCCCATGACAGAGCAGCAGTTTTACAAACTGAAGTTGGAGAGGCAGGACGAAGTCAACGGCTTGAAGGCTCTGCGGAAGTATTTCCAGACCGTCAAAGACATCCCAACCGGTGTCCAGCGTTGGTCAATAGATATATCCGGGAAGTTCAAGACATTTCTTGGTCAGCAAGGGCTTACTGAAAACGAGTTCAACTTGATGGACAGCCGCGCCAAGGTGCAAGCCTTGCTTGGTATGTTCAGGACCACGATTGTCGGCCCCGGCGTCATGACAGAATACGATGCTATCCGTGTTTTGCAGGCGTTAGGCGGAGATCCTGCATCTGCTCTGCAGAACCCTGCGGTCATGCAAGAAATCCTTGGCGACCTTTACACACGCAAGTACGAGCGTGCGCTGGAAATCCAGCAAACGTACGAAGACCAATTGAAGGCAAGAGGTATTGTCCCGAAAGAAGATGGGCTTGGCGTGCCGGAAAACCTTGCGGTTCAAGAGCCAAGCAAGGCATCTGGTGCCAGGGGTCTTCCGCTTCCAAGGCGCGAGGACAAGGGTCTTTTGAAGGACGGCGAAATATACGACACCAAGCGTGGCCCAGCGCGATGGGACGCCGCCAAGCAAAAATTCTATCCGGTGAGGTAACGCATGCCATACATCCCAAAGGTATCTCCGGAAGCAAAGCGGCGCTGGGTTGAGGACAATATGGGGTTGTCCTTTGAAGAGGCCACGCAGGACGACGGCGGCATAACCTTTGAAGAAGCACTGAAGGGGGAGCCATCGCCTGCGGGAGGGCGCACGTGGGGCGAATGGTACGCAGAAAACTTCGAAGACCTTGCACCCCAGGAGGTATCGGCGGGATTGCGCACGCTTGCAGGGCGCGGCACCTACGAGGAAAACCGCCGCGATCTCGAGCAGCGTCGGCGGGCAGGATTGCAGCCCGGAGACAACCGCACGCTTGATGAGCAGCGTGCAGGCTATTCCATGAACCTTGTCAACAACGCCACGCTTGGGTGGGGCCCGGAGGTTCTGGCGGGAGTTGATACTGCGGTTAAGGGCGGAGACTATGACCGCAACCTTGAGCGCGCGCGCCGCGTGCAGCAGGACTACCGCGAAAAGGAAAGCGACTGGTCTGCCGGCAACATCGCCTCGGGGGGTGTTGGGTTCGTCTTGAGCGGCGGTCCCCTCACAAAGCTGTATCAGGGCGCGACAGGCGCTATCCGCGGCGTGCGCGCGGGCCTTGGGGCGGAAACGGCTGCGCAGGCGGCACTGGCGGCAGGGAAGACTGCACCCACGGGTGTTGCAGGTCGTATTGCAGCGGCTCCAGTTACAAAGGGTGGGAGGACGGTTGAGAACCTTACAGCCCTTGGCCTTACGGGCACAGCGGCCGGAGAGCTCGCCCCTACAGGCCAATTGAAGGCAGAGGGCATGGGGGCGCGTATGGCGACCAATGCCGTTCTTGGCTCTGGCGCGGGGGTGCTTGGGATTGCCGCAACCAGTGCCGGGCAGAAGATGCAGAACCTCATCTTGAGCTCTGACCGCAAGGCGGCGCGGTATCTCGCGCAGAAATTCTACGATAGCGGAAAGAACATAGACGAGTTTGCGGAGGAGTATTTCGGCGCGGCTGCGAGTGGAAAGCCCATTGCTCCCGTTGATGTTGCGCCTCAATCGGTGCGGGATGCAGGAACGGCTGCAGCGCGCATGCCGGGAGCGGGCCGGGATCGGGCTGTTGATTTCCTTGAAGAGCGGCAGCAGGCCATGGGCAAGCGGCTTGCGGATGACATGGAAGTCGCCCTTGGCAAGCCGCCGGGGTCTTACGTGCAGACGGCTGACGAGATCGCCGCGGCAAGGTCTGCCGAGGCCAAGCCCTATTATGACAAGGCCTTTGAAGGCAACAGGCCTGTCAGCGGGCAGAAGGTTGTGGAGCTGACCAACCGCCCAAGCGGGAAGAGCGCAATCCAGCAAGGCCTCA
>Ga0315904_10005285_pt1 | contig 17987 bp, 17 predicted proteins | sample LakEriMetagenome_6_FD_203529 | JGI IMG/M metagenome (GOLD analysis project Ga0315904, IMG submission 203529) | Freshwater fungal communities from buoy surface, Lake Erie, Ohio, United States - Buoy 12 MA120 | ecosystem: Environmental > Aquatic > Freshwater > Lake | place: USA: Lake Erie, Ohio...
CGACTTGTTTATTTCAGTTGATCGTGTAGCGGATAACGCCACTATGTTTACCGTCGATTTTATGCGTGAGTTCAAGCGTGTTTGTGCACATGGCATTCTTCATTTGTGTGGTTATAAGGATAAAACGGAAGATGATGCGGCCGAGATGAGATTAAAGGAAGAGGAGGCGTTGCTTTTGTTTTGTTCCACGTGAAACATTTTGTTGTGTTGTGTTGTAATTTTGTTCCACGTGAAACAGGCCTTTTATGTTGAAGGAATATGATGTGATAGTGGTTGGTGCGGGCCATGCGGGTTGTGAAGCCGCGAATGCTGCCGGTAAAATGGGTAGTGCGGTGTTGCTAGTCACGATGAACATGAACACGATCGCCCAAATGAGTTGTAACCCTGCCATGGGCGGTGTGGCCAAAGGCCAGATTGTTAGGGAGATTGATGCATTGGGTGGTGGCTCCGGGATTGTGAGTGATAAGAGTGCAATTCAGTTTAGAATGTTGAATCGCTCAAAGGGTCCCGCAATGTGGTCGCCGCGAACCCAGAATGACAGAATGCGTTTTGCTGAAGAATGGAGGTTGTTGCTTGAAGCAAATCCAAATGTGGACTTTTGGCAGGACATGTGTAATGGGTTAATTGTTCGAGAGGGTAAGGCCGTAGGAATTAGGACTTCTTTTGGTGTTGATATTTTTGGTAAGTCTGTAGTGTTGACCAATGGCACCTTTTTGAATGGTTTGATCCATTTGGGTGAAAAGCAATTTGGAGGAGGTAGAGTGGGTGAAAAGGCGGCAACTGGTATCACGGAGGATTTAACACGGTTGGGGTTTGAGGCGGGCAGAATGAAGACAGGCACTCCGCCGCGTGTGGATGGGAGATCCTTGGATTATTCCAAAATGGAAATTCAACATGGTGATGAAAATCCCTCCAAGTTCAGTTATGGAGATACCACTCCCCTTTCGGTACAATTACCGTGTCACATTACATATACAAATGATCTGACACATGAAATACTCCGCACAGGCTTCGACAGATCGCCTATGTTTAACGGGGCAATAAAGAGCACGGGCCCACGCTATTGTCCAAGTATTGAAGATAAGATCAATCGTTTTGCAGACCGTGAACGGCACCAGATCTTTGTTGAACCCGAAGGTTGGAAAACGGTGGAGATCTATGTGAATGGTTTTTCAACCTCTCTGCCTGAAGAAGTTCAGTATGAAGCCATGAAAACGATCCCTGGTTTTGAGAGGGTTAAAATGTTTAGGCCGGGTTATGCGATAGAGTATGACTACTTCCCCCCCACTCAGCTGAAACACACATTGGAGACGAAACTGGTGGAGAATCTGTTTTTTGCCGGTCAGATTAATGGAACAACGGGCTATGAGGAGGCTGCGTGTCAAGGCCTTATAGCGGGGATCAATGCCCATAGAAAGGTGTATGAACAGGGTGAATTTATATTGAATCGCAATGAAGCTTACATAGGAGTCTTGATTGACGATCTAATTACCAAGGGAACGAAGGAGCCGTATAGAATGTTCACTTCCCGTGCGGAGTATCGTATCCTTCTACGTCAGGATAATGCAGATCTTCGATTAACGCCCCTGGGATATGAGATAGGGTTAGCAGATAGAGAGGCGTTAAAAAGGGTCGAAACTAAGAATGAGACCACTGAAAAGATGAAGAAATCGTTACGTTCTATAGGCGTCTCTCCAGTTATGGCAAATCCTGTGTTGGAAAATCTTGAGAGTGCGCCTATTGTGCAACAGGTTAAATTATCAAGCTTGTTAACACGTCCCCAAATTACAATGACGCACTTGCTTGAAATGAGTGATGAGTTAAAACCGGTTGTTAATGAATTGTTGAGTGCGCACCCTGAGTGTGCTGAACAGGCAGAAATTCAGTTAAAGTATGAAGGGTATATTCAAAGGGAAGAAGAGTTGGCTCAAAAACTGGGGAGACTTGAAGATTTGAAGATCCCTGAAAGCCTGGATTTCTTTGATTTGGTGAGCCTAAGCAGTGAAGCTAAAGAGAAGCTTTCGAAAATTAGACCTGTTACGATCGGCCAAGCTTCGCGTGTTAGTGGGGTTAGCCCCAGTGATATTTCAGTGTTGTTGGTTCATCTGGGTAGATAGATGATTGTTTCACGTGAAACAAGAGAACAAATAAAAAGGTCCGAAACTTAATTTCGGACCTTTTGTTTTTTACTTCATTTCTACCCAATCACCGTGTTCCTTTATGAGATCGATGAGGGCCTGGACGGCATCTTCCTCGGGAACATTCCGTTTAACGATGTCCTTCTCTTTATAGAGATTGATCTTTCCCGGGCCTGTTCCTACATATCCGTAGTCAGCATCTGCCATTTCGCCAGGACCATTTACAATACAACCCATGATCCCGATCTTGATTCCTTTGAGATGCGATGTGACCTGTCTAATCTTCTGTGTGGTTTCCTGCAGATCGAACAACGTTCTGCCACAAGACGGACAGGAGATGTATTCTGTTTTTGAGATCCGCGTGCGCGTAGCTTGTAGAATACCAAAAGCGGTTGAATTTATTGTATTTGCCGCTATGTTGGATGAGATCCAGATGCCATCACCGAAACCATCTATAAGTTGACATCCCAGCTCACTGGATACATTCAGTTGGAATGTTTCTTCGTCATCAGTGTGAAGGTGCTTTTTAAGTATAATTGGATTATTAATGTTGTTTTTCGCAATATTTAATCTGAAATAGCGCATAACATGCGTCCAATTATCATGAGGTGTATCAGCAACAAGGACGGCATGCGGAAATTTACGATAGATCTCCGTGTCTGTGCGTTCCGCATCGGCAAGAAGGAAAAACACCTTATCGCTTAGATTTTCCTCAAGTTGATCTGAATGGACTAATGGGTAATATCCTGTTTTATCGCTGTAACGATCCTTCCAGCTCTCGTAGTCGCAGATGATCCCCATCATGCCCGGTATTTCGAATGACAGCGTATGGTTACCGATATAGATGTAGTCTGCAGCCGGTTCCCGGACATTCCATTTGTCAAGCTGGATAGAATAGGAATAACCGTATGGGAAGAAACTTGCCTCGGTAATTTTATCTCGTGAGGAGAGGTCTGCGATCACAACAGGTACATTTTTTCCGCCAATGTTTCCACAGGTGGACGACTGTCTTCTGGAATAACTGAAAGGATCATAAGGAAGGTCTTCTAAACCTATCTGTGGCAAGACCAATACATTCGCGGGTGCTCTGTATTTCTCAGCAAGTTTTCTGGCAACGGGAATCTCAAATTCGGGCTCTTCTGTCAGCGAAACACGAATGGTATCCCCTATTCCATCTTCAAGTAATGATCCGATCCCAACAGCCGACTTTATACGTCCGTCTTCTCCATCTCCGGCCTCAGTTACCCCGAGATGCAGGGGATAACACCTGCCATTATTGATCATCCGAGCAACCAACAAACGGTAGGCCTGAACCATCACCAGAGCATTGCTTGCTTTCATCGAGATCACAATGTCGTGGAATTCATGTTTCTCACATATCTGGATAAATTCAAATGCGGATTCTACCATTCCCTGCGGCGTATCGCCATATCTGCTAAGAATCCTGTCTGAAAGGGACCCGTGATTTGTTCCGATCCTCATAGCCGTTCCGTGTTCTTTACACAAGAGGACTAGTGGTGTGAACTTTTCTTCGATGCGGATGAGTTCTTGACGGTAACTTTCATCGGTATAATCGTGCTCTTCGAATTTCTTTTTGTCCGCGTAATTACCCGGATTTACCCTCACTTTTTCAACCAGTTTTGCTGCGATTTCCGCAGCGTTAGGTGTAAAGTGAATGTCGGCAACCAATGGAGCTTCATACCCGCGTTTTCTTAATTCTTCACGGATAACCCCGAGATTTTCAGCCTCTTTCTTGCTCGGCGCCGTCAACCTGACAATCTCACAACCGGCATCTATCATCCTAATTGATTGATTTACAGAGGCCTCCGTGTCCATGGTGTCGGTTGTAGTCATCGACTGCAAACGAATAGGGTTGTCCCCCCCCACTTTAACCTTTCCGATTTGCACTTCAAGTGTGGGAAGTCTTTTACGGTTGAGCAGATCAACACAGTACTCACCGTGAGGGCCCAATGCTCCTAGAAGATTTTCGATTGATTCCATACGTATTTAACAAAAATAGACAATATAATGTTGCCTTATCAGCATTTGAGATTCTAAGAATTCAGTCACAATAGTTGTTAAATTCCAGCACATCACTCAAATTGTGGCTATCTTCGGTCTTTGGATTTATAATTTATGAGTTTACCTTCAATAAAATTTACAGGAACCAAGAATGAAGAGTTCTACAAGGAATTACGCAAAAGAGTGAATTCCTACTTCAAAGAAAATCAGATCTCCAGACATGCCAATGCCGGTATGATCGTGAAGACAGTGTTCATGCTGGCGCTTTATATCGTCCCATTTGTATTGCTTCTTACAGTTGATTTTAATCTCTGGATCCAGCTCATGCTCTGGGTGCTGATGGGTTTTGGAATGGCAGGAATTGGATTGTCTGTAATGCACGATGCTAATCATGGGGCATATTCCAGAAATGAAAAGATTAATAATATTATTGGTAAAGTCCTTTTTCTGTTGGGCGGTAGTGATGTGAACTGGAGGATACAGCACAACGTATTACATCATACTTACACCAACGTGACGGGTAATGATGAAGACATCAACCCCGGGGCGGTGATGCGTTTTTCCCCGCATGAAAAGCGTAGATGGTTCCATAGATTCCAGCATATTTACGCGTGGTTCTTTTACTGTCTGATGACGCTCGTGTGGTTCGTGTCCAAGGATTACAAACAAGCGGTACGGTATGAAAAACTGGGTTTAATGAAGACTCAGAACACAACGTTTGCGAAGCACCTTACTGTGATCATTGTAGGAAAGATCATTTACGCTGGATTGTTCATTGTGCTGCCACTATTGTTTTCAGGAGCTCCATGGTGGTTCACAATAGTGGGCTTTCTGATCATGCAGGCGATCGCCGGGTTGATGCTGGCGCTGATTTTTCAGCCGGCTCACGTTGTGCCAACTTCTGATTATCCAATTCCGGATGAGTCGGGGAATATCGATGCAGATTGGGCGGTGAATCAATTGTATAATACAGCGAATTTTGCTCCGAAGGCTATGTTGCTTTCCTGGTATTGCGGAGGATTGAATTATCAGGTAGAGCATCATCTTTTTCCGAATATCTGCCACGTGCATTACCCCAAGATCTCCGGTATCGTTGAAAAGACTGCTAAGGAGTATGGTCTCCCATACCATTCTTACAACACTTTCCTTGCAGCCATTGCCAACCATACACGAATGCTGAGGGATCTGGGTAGAAATGACCTGGCCCCGGCGATTCATTGAAATGGTGAATCTTGAAGAAATAAGAAATTATTGTCTTTCAAAACCACACGTATCAGAAGGCTTTCCTTTTGATGAAGAAACCATCGTGTTCAAAGTAGGTGGTAAAATGTTCGCGCTGTCAGATGTCAATTCTTTTGAAGGCATCAATCTTAAATGTGATCCTGATCGGTCCGTTGAATTGCAGGAATCTTATATGGGTATCCGTCCCGGGTATCACATGAACAAGAAACACTGGATCACCGTGAATTGTAATGCAGATGTTTCACGTGAAGAGGTTTATCGCCTTATTGATACGTCCTATGCGCTGGTATGGAACGGACTTCCAAAAAAAGTGAGAAATGAGCTTGAGATGGGATAAGTATCTGTGGAGTGTGCGCCTTGCGAAAACGCGAAGTCAAGCAACAGAACTGCTGCAAAAAGGAAAAGTAAAGGTCAATGGTTCTGAAATAAAGCCATCAAGAGAACCTAAGGTTGGAGACGAGATTGCCGTTTCAAGAAATGGAGCTGTTTTCTCCTATGTCGTCCTTGCATTGCTCGATAAGCGAGTTGGAGCCAAATTGGTTGCAGACTACCTAAACGATACCACACTTCCTGAAGAGATAGAGAAGTTCAAACGTTATCAATTGGCACAAAGTGCATACAGAGAATACGGAACTGGAAAACCATCTAAAAAAGATCGTCGCGACCTGGATGAGTTTCTGGAAAACTGGGATTAGATAAAAAATTCTCATTCTCCTGTAACTTTTCTTTTGACACGGGGTCTTACCCTCAGAAACAGTAAAAATTCGTTAAATCAAAAGAAAAGAATATGAAAACAGCATTTTATACACTGCCTTTACTTCTCATAGCAGGGGTTTCTTTCGGACAGGAAGAAAAAACTACTGATCCCGACACTACACGCATGAACATGGGTAAGGTTGAGATCATTATTGTCGATCATTCTGATGAGGAAGAAGATCTTCAGGAGATTGATACCGTGGACGCTGCACCTGATGAGGAAGAACGAAGGAATTTTGAAGCTCATTGGGCAGGACTTGACATGGGTTTCAGTGTAATGATGAATAATGCCATGTCTGCGTCATTTGATAATTATGAATACTGGGAGAACGACCCTGCACGCTCAATGACATGGAACCTGAACCTTCTAGAGCACAAGTTCCCTATCTTCAGAGAATATGTTGGAATTACCACAGGGCTGGGATTCAGCTGGACGCAAATGGCTTTTAGAGATAACTATCTCTTGCAGCATACAAGTGACACTTTGTTTGCGGTTATTGATACCGTAAACACCTACAGTAAGAATAAACTCAAAGCGTCTTATTTGACCGTTCCCGTGCTTCTTGAATTTGCAACTAACGCAGATGAAGACAGAAGCTTTTACCTGGCAGCAGGAGTGGTCGGAGGTGTAAGACTTACTTCAAAAGTGAAGAGAGTAGGCGAGTTCGATGGAAAGGAATTTAAGCAGGAGGATAAAGGTGTGTATGGGTTAAACGCTTTTAAACTGGACGGAACAGTAAGAATGGGATACGGATCATTTGGTGCATTCGCTTCGTATAGCCTTCTTCCACTGTTCGACACGGATAAAACAACTGAAGTTTATCCTCTGACGTTCGGATTAACACTCAATTTTTAAGTAGTAACGTAAGTGTGTTAGTTAATAGAATGGGGGAGAGTAATCTTCCCCATTTTTCGTTCTGGCAATAAGCATCTTTGAAAAAGAAAAAGGGGACCCGAAGATCCCCTTTCCTGATATTGAGTAAGAATTACTTCTTAACTACGTTGAACTGAGCAGTTTTTCCATCTTCAAATGTTACGTTGAAGATATATGCTCCGCTTGTAAGATCAGCAATGCTCATGTTAACAGAACCGTTTGAAAGGTTGATGTCTGTTGTTTTAACAGTTCTTCCTGCAAGGTCAGTGATGTTAAGTACAGCAGCTCCTTCAGCGTCAAGTGAAATAGTAATATCCTCAGTTGCAGGGTTTGGATAAGCTGAACCGCTGACAGTAGCTGACTCATTGATTCCTAGCTCAGCGGCAGGGAATAGTCTAAGCCCGATAGAAGGAACCACATCGGTACCGAATCCTGAAGCAAACCATTCACCGTCATTTTCGATCGGTGACAATGGCTGAAGATAGTAAGCCTCATTCCACAAGTAGTTTGATTTTGTGTCGAATCCTAGAAATACATCCAGGTTGAATGTCTGGATACAAGCGAGGTAACGCGCATCATCCTCTAAAAGAACCTGGTCAGCAAAAGAGCCATAAACAGTAGAGTCCTGGTAATCTCCGGGATAATAATAGAAACCTGAAGCAACTTCTGTAAGTACATCAAAAGCCAGGTTTACATCATTCAGGTCGGCAAAAGCATCATCCCAACGATAAAGGTACAAAGAGATCTCCTCGCCAGTAAGGTCAACATCTGATCCTGCAGCAGAGAAATAAAGTCCCTCAGCACCAAGACGGCTTGCGTTTGGATCGCGGAATACGATACATTCAGAGAATGAAGCCGTGTTGTCAGAAGGACGGTATCCATTGTTAGAAACAGGAACATCTCCTTCAGCGGCATCGATAGTTGCAAGCGCGAAGATCTTATCGTTCACTACGAAGTCAGAAGAGATCGTGTTATCTGAATCATATTCATCTGCTACACCAAGATCAACCGTGTAGGTAAGTGTGTAACGACCCGCCGGATATGTTGTAAGAGAGAATGTAGGGAACTCATACGCCCCACCAGGAATGATCTGTACACTGTCACCTGAAATGATCGAGATACCATTTACAGTGTTGTCATAAACAACACCTGAAGGCCCGGTGATAGTAGCATTTACAGAGATATTGTTCTGATCGTTCAGACCATAGTTGAATACCTGCGTTCCTATTTCAAAGTTGAACTCTGTGTCGTTCTGCGAAATTTGAGAAATAACACCTGAAGACTTTGAGATCAGAGTGCTTCCGGGCATTATACCCGCGTCATCATCGAACAAACCGGTCTTGTTTCCGAAGAATACATTTACAGTACCGTTCTGCATAGCATCAACGATAAGTGCTCCGGTTGCATCAGACACGAAAGCTACCGGAATAGTCACGGTTGCCCCGTCAGCACCTGCACCCATATCGATAACACCCGGCTCACGGTTGATAATGATTGCCGCAATAGCACCTGCATTCTCAGCATTGAGTGCCTTTGTTCCGAACTCACATGTGTTTCGGTAGATCACCGCGATCTTTCCTGCCATAGCAGTACCATTGATCAGTGGGCTACAAGCCTCAGCAGAAATAGGGTTGCCCTGAGCGTTAGTTCCGGTTGTACCATCATCCGCTATTTGAAGGTCTCCCTGCACGAATGTTCCGGGAGTCAGGAAGTTAGGCGTACCCCAACCACCTGCAGGATCCGCCCAGGTAAATTCGTAGTTTCCTGCAATTCCTGCCGGAGACTGAACCGCGAAAATTACCTGCGCCTGAGACCAGATAGTGGCCCCAGTTAAAGCAATTGTTAGTAATAATTTTTTCATAAGATCTAAACTTTAATTTGGCACTAAATTAAACAATTTGTAAAAACGTCAAATAACTGAACGATATTCCATGATGAACGGTTGGCAAAAAAAAAAGAGGCTTACCGTCCGATAAGCCTCTTTTGAATAGATATTAATGTTAATCCTCGGTCTTGCACATGGCTTTCAGGTATTCCCTGTTCATGCGTGCGATGTTCTCAAGAGAGATTTCCTTAGGACACTCAATTTCGCAGGCTCCGGTATTCGTACAGTTACCGAATCCTTCTTCGTCCATTTGTCTGACCATGTTGAGGACGCGACGTTCTGCCTCTACGCGGCCTTGTGGAAGTAGCGCATACTGAGAGACTTTCGCGCCGACAAAAAGCATGGCTGAACCATTCTTACATGTTGCCACACATGCGCCACACCCGATGCAGGCAGCTGCTTCAAAGGCCTTGTCGGCGTCTGGTTTGGGAACCGGAATGGCATTAGCATCCATGGTTTTTCCGGAAGTGTTAACGGAAACGAATCCTCCGGCCTGCTGGATACGGTCAAAAGCACTTCTGTCAACGACAAGGTCCTTGATCACCGGGAAAGCCTTAGATCTCCAGGGCTCCACATAGATCGTATCACCATCATTGAACATACGCATGTGCAACTGACAGGTTGTAATTCCACGGTCTGGTCCATGTGCGCGCCCGTTGATGTAAAGAGAGCACATTCCACAGATGCCTTCGCGACAGTCGTGGTCAAATGCAACCGGCTCCTTACGCTCATTGATGAGTTGTTCATTCAACTGGTCCAGCATTTCCAAAAAGGAGCTGTCTGTGGAAACGTTATCCAACTTGTACGTTTCCATGTTTCCCTTGGAATTGGAGTCCTTTTGTCTCCAGATCTTCAGGGTAATATTGATGTATTTTGAAGCCATGATCTTAAGCTTTTGATACGTTGATTATTTATAATTACGTGCAGCGATCTTGATGTACTCGTACTTCAGTTCTTCCTTGTGCATCACTTCCTGTGAAATGTCTTCACCCTTATATTCCCATGCAGCTACGAACTTGAAGTTCTCATCGTCACGAAGTGTTTCTCCTTCTTCATCCTGGTATTCCTCACGGAAATGTCCACCACAAGATTCCTTGCGATGAAGGGCATCCATAGCCATTAACTGACCGAGTTCCAGGAAGTCAGCCACGCGAAGCGCCTTTTCCAGTTCAGGATTCAATTCGTCAGCACGACCCGGGACGAATACATCGCGGTGGAATTCTGCGCGAAGCGCTTCGATTTCCTTAACGGCTTCAATAAGTCCCTGTTCGTTGCGACCCATTCCAACCTTGTTCCACATGATGTTTCCGAGGCGTTTATGGAAATGATCCACTGACTTCGAACCATTATTGTTGAGGAATTTATTGATCAGATCACGCACGTTTCTTTCTGCCTCATCAAACTCTGGTGAATCGGTTGAGATCTTACTCGTTCTGATTTCATCTGCAAGGTAGTTTGATACGGTGTACGGAAGAACGAAATACCCATCCGCAAGGCCTTGCATAAGCGCAGAAGCACCTAAGCGGTTGGCGCCGTGATCGGAGAAGTTGGCCTCCCCGGCTACGAAACATCCCGGAATTGTTGACTGAAGGTTGTAATCCACCCAAACACCACCCATTGTATAATGAACGGCAGGATAAATCTTCATAGGCGTCTCATACGGATTGTCGTCGGTGATCTTTTCATACATCTGGAAAAGGTTTCCGTATTTTTCTTCAACCCATTTTTTCCCCATTTCAAGAATCTGTTCTTCGGTAGGGTTGTGTATTCCCTTGGCAAAAGCAGCCTGCTTCCCTTTTGAACTGATCTCGGAAGAAAAATCAAGATAAACTCCTTCGTTGGTGTCATTTGCTTCAATACCAAAACCTGCATCACACCGTTCTTTAGCTGCCCTTGAAGCGACATCACGCGGAACAAGATTTCCGAACGCGGGATATCGTCGTTCTAGAAAATAATCTCTGTCTTCTTCTGGAATAGCGGTGGGTTTTAGTTGTCCTGCGCGGATTGCCTCTGCATCTTCTTTCTTTTTCGGAACCCAGATACGACCCGAGTTGCGAAGCGATTCTGACATGAGGGTCAATTTCGACTGATTCGTTCCGTGAACAGGAATACACGTCGGGTGGATCTGCACATAGCATGGGTTCGCGAAATGCGCTCCTCTCTTGTGTGTTTTCCAGGCCGCCGTTACGTTACTTCCCATCGCGTTGGTTGAAAGGAAATACACGTTGCCATATCCTCCGGATGCAATGATCACTGCATGCGCAGAATGACGCTCGATCTCTCCTGTCACCAGGTTGCGCGCAATGATCCCGCGTGCTTTTCCGTCCACCTTGACAAGATCAAGCATTTCATGGCGGTTGTACATTTTTACGCGGCCTAAACCGATCTGTCTCGACAAGGCAGAGTATGCGCCAAGCAGCAGCTGTTGACCTGTTTGTCCCGCTGCGTAAAAGGTGCGCTGTACCTGTGTTCCACCGAATGAACGGTTGTCGAGAAGACCTCCGTATTCACGGGCAAAAGGCACGCCTTGCGCAACACACTGGTCGATAATGTTACCGGAGACCTCAGCAAGACGGTGAACGTTTGCTTCGCGCGCACGGTAGTCACCACCTTTGATCGTATCATAAAATAGACGGTAGATCGAGTCACCATCATTCTGGTAGTTTTTCGCTGCGTTGATACCTCCCTGAGCAGCGATCGAGTGTGCGCGTCTCGGAGAATCCTGAAAGCAGAAAGCTTTTACATTGTATCCCATTTCTCCGAGGGATGCCGCCGCAGAAGCACCGGCCAAACCGGTTCCCACGACGATCACATCGATCTTCGGACGGTTATTCGGAGCAACAAGCTTCAGGTGGTTCTTATGATTGGTCCACTTCTCGGCGATCGGACCTTCAGGTATTTTAGAATCTAGTATTGACATGATCTTATACTGTTAAATTCTGTTCATGAAAATGATGATCGGAATGATCGCAAAAAGAAGCGGTACGATCACAGCAAAACCTCTTCCAAGCGACTGGATGATGCGATTGTAGCGCTTGTGGTTCAAACCAAGTGACTGGAATGCCGCGGCAAATCCATGCCACAGGTGGAAACCAAGTACAAGCATGGAGATCGTGTAAAATAATACCGCAATGGTAGCCATGGAGTTAGCCTCAACACCGGCTTCAGTTTTCTTGTCGTGCCCGAAAAATGCGTATACCACAGAGTGAAGATCCTTGTATGCATGTCCGATAACCGGATTTTCTCCTTTTGGCTTGTAGGAAGGATCGATTTTAGAGATGCTCTGCCTCATTTCTTCGGAAGAAGCATGGATCTCATTCCCGTTTCTGATCTCAACTTCTTCGATCGGAAGCAGCTGATTAGACGTGGTACGGTATACTTTTTTCTCTGTATCGGCGATCTTTCCGTCCATCCCGCGCTCAGGCTGAAAGATCACCTCAGTATGCATCGGCATTGGCTTCGAAGAATACTTCATCTTCCACCAGAAGTTCTGCATGTGGGTAACAATGAAGATAAGGATCAAAGTCCCGAGCACAGCCATGTAACGCGAAGGCAACGAAGAGTTTGCTGATGGATTGTTGTAGGCATAAGGCACAGGACGCGCCTTCTTGTTCTGAATGGTCAGAAGGATTCCATCAACCGCGTGGAAGATGATCGAAATGTACGTGGCATACGACAGTACCTTAATGAAAATGTTGTGCGTCATGAAGTATGCATACTGATTGAAAGCAAGCTTTCCTTCTGCTCCGGGAATCAGCAACTGAAGGTTACCCAACAGGTGCCCGACAAGGAACAGACAGAGAAAGAGTCCCGTTGCGGCCATCCAGTATTTCTTGGCAATGGATGATGATAATAGGGCGGATTTACTCATAGCTCTTGAATTCTGTTAATAAAATGTCCTCGCAAATTTAAGAGTTACAACAAATCAACTCTGCCGATGTTCTTATTTAGATTCATTATAGATAGTGTTGTCCCTTTCGTAACCTTTTGAGGCGTTTGAGTTCCATTTGAAACTACAGGATAAGCTATGGAAAGAGTGATGTTGTGTGCGATGCTGGTGCTGACAGCGTTCTTCTCCTTCTCACAGGAGCAAGAGGATAAATTCAGTCCGGACAATGAGATCGTAAGGGTTGCCAGACTGAGGGAAAATCAGGAGATGAAAGTAATAATGTTCCCGAATCCTTGTTTTGGCGAGTTGACCCTACAGACCGAGCCCAATGCACGAGTGTTGGTTGTCGACGAGACCGGTCGTGAAATGGGGGATTATTTATCCCGTGAAGACGGACAATTATTCATTGGAGATTTGCTGACGGGAGTCTACCATGTTGTGGTAATTTCCGGAAATAAGAGATCAGTTTCCCGGCTGGTTGTGCTCTGAGTTAAAGGCAAGGACCGATCCATGTTCATTTACTTCAAACCTCACCTCTTTACCAAGGATCAATGCACGGTTGTCGTTTATATGCCCTGCCGGAAAATCAAAGCACACCGGAATTTTTCGGTACTGCAGTAATTCCAGGACGATCTCGTCGATCGTCAACCCAAAAGGAACGGCAGTGTCATTCATTTCCGTCATTCCACCCACCACAATACCCGTAATTTGCTCAAGGATCCCTGCCCTGCGAATAGCCTGAAGCATTCGGTCGACATGGTAGATGTATTCGCAGAGATCTTCTATGAAAAGGATGCAATTGGTGTAATCCGGGCGTTCTTTTGAGCCAAGTGTGCTGTAAAGGATACTCAGATTTCCACCAATCAGGCGACCTCGTGCGTGACCATGTCTGTTATTTGTGGATGCCGGACCCGCGATAGAGTAGTTCTTTCCTTCGAGTGCACTGAACAGGGTGTCGAGCGCTTCAGGCGTATTGTCCGGAAAATTGAGTGGCATGGTGGCGTGCAGACTGGGAACCCCCAGGTAATGCAGGTGCTGATGAAAAAAGGTGACATCGCTGAAGCCAACCAACCATTTTGGCTGGGTGAGCATACCGGCCCACTTTATGGAATCGGTAATCCTTACACACCCATATCCGCCCCGCGCGCACACGATCGCTTTTACATCCGGATCGTCGATACCGGCCTGAAGATCGCGCAGGCGCTCTTCGTCAGTTCCTGAAAAATAATGGTGGGTTCCTGTACAATGTGGACTGATCATTACGCGGTAGCCACGTTCCTCAAAGACCGTCTTTGCATACTGAACCGATAGCTCATCAATGGACTTGGCAGGGGCGGTGATGTACACCAGATCGCCCGGTTTTAAGCATGGAATGTCTGTGATGAATGACATGTTCCAAAGGTAATGTTTTGAACGTTCAGTTCAGACCCCGGCTGTTCGGGTTTTTTCTTACCTTGGTAGCGAACAAAATTAGTATGAAGGATCTGTTGTTTTGCCTGCTCGTATTACTGCCGAATGTGTTTTTTTCACAGGAACACAATACCACAGACACATCATTTTATAAGGTGATCCATTTGGATTCCATGTGGTTGCGCGGCGCAGATAAAAGGATCGAACTGAAGGATTCAAGCAGCTATATAGAATTAAGTGGAGAGCGGGCAGAGATCCGGATCGTAACGGACGACGAAGAGCGTTTTGAAAAGGGGAGGATCTACAGATTGCAGGAAACCATTACAGGTTCAGACACGATCTGGAAATTCTATCTGGTTGACCGCGGAGCCTTCAGGGGGTCATGGATGATCGTCATTGCACAAAAAGGATCCGGATAGGAATTGCAATGTATGAATGCCTGGTCGACCTATGATCGGTTCTTTACAGGACATACCGGAAGGGTAGAGGAGATCATGCGACCGGTGAAAAAGAATTACAAACCCAAGGCAAATGATCGGACCGTACAGTGACGAGTATTTTATGAAGCAGGCCTATGCCGAGGCATTGAAGGCGAAGGAGCAGGATGAGGTGCCTGTTGGAGCTGTAATTGTAGCGAACAACACGGTGATCGCGCGATCGCATAATTTTACGGAGCACTTGTGTGATGTCACGGCCCATGCTGAAATGCAGGCGATCACGGCTGCCTCCGAATACCTTGGGGCCAAATACCTGACGGGTTGTACGCTCTATGTTACTCTCGAACCCTGTGTCATGTGTGCAGGTGCACTGTATTGGTCACAGCTGGAAAAGATCGTTTTTGCAGCAAAGGATGAGAAGAGGGGGGCCGGACGTTACGGAAGGGAACTCTACCATCCGAAGACTCAGGTCGTCTCCGGAATAATGGAAAAGGAGAGCGCTGATCTGATAGTTGATTTTTTTAAACGTAAACGCCAATGAAAATTCCTGAGATCGTTGTTTCCTGGGTTTTTGCTGTTATTGTCGGAAGTTTGATCTGCGGCTTATTCAGCAATATAATGATATCATTGATATTCGCCATTTTCTCAGGTGTACTGTCATTGCCCTATCTGATCCTGATGATCCTGATCGGAAGGAAGAAGATGTCGTTTTTGGCGCTTCAGGCCATTCACCTGGGACTTGCATTGGCGACGGGAGCAGTGATCATCCTTTTTGAAAACAATTTCGCCCGCTTCTTCTATGTGCTCTTCCTGTATTTCTTACTGGGGCTTGCTGCACAGGCCTATTTTTATTTCCGAAGTCCCTTCCGGGTGGAGGATAAGCGGGAAGAACTGCTGGATTTTTAAATAAGAAAAGGGAGCCTTTTGAGCTCCCTTTGGCATATGGTCTTGTGTGTTAAATGAACATCTTGATCACCCACAGAATGATCGCCGCAAGAAGACCGCTGACCGGAATGGTCAGGATCCACGCCCAGAGCAGGTTGATCGTTACACCCCAGCGAACGGCGCTCAGACGCTTGGTTGCACCAACTCCGATGATCGATCCCGTGATCGTGTGGGTAGTAGATACCGGAATACCGAACTGGCTCACAGTGAATAGGGTAAGAGCACCAGCCGTTTCAGCACACACACCTTCCAGTGGTGTAACCTTCGTGATCTTGGTACCCATGGTCTTCACGATCTTCCATCCACCCATGAGTGTTCCGATACCGATCATGAGGTAACAGGAAAGAGCGATCCAGTAAGGCATGGTTTCATTGTTCACCTTTGATTCCAGTTTATAATCCTCTTTCAATTCTCCGGCCTCGTCAACATAGTCAGAAAAGATCGCAGCATAACGGTAATTCTTATTGACCGCCTTCTTTTCAAAAACGATTTCTTCCGTGTCGTAATCCTTGATCTTTTTGCCTTCAGTATAAACCAGAAGAGGCTCGAGCGACTTGGACGCCTTCTTGAAGTCTTTTTTGTCCTCACCAAGATCCGCCAGGAAAGGATGATCTGCAGGAACTGAAGTGTTTAGCTTCTCGTCGTCGTAAAGGGTTGTTCCATCCGTCATATCAATGATGTCTTTTCCATCCTGATAGATCACGTGGTCACCATATACACCAATAGTGGGTTTGAACTTTTTGATCTTTCCTTTATCATCCTTGTATTTGATCTGCACGACCTCTGCAACCTGAAGATAGTCAGGAACGCTGTTCTCCGGAACATCACCGTTTCTTACAGCACCGGCGTATACAATACATGCGGCACAGATAATACCCATAACCTTCTGTGAATCGGCCCCACCGTGACCAAGTGAAAAGGCCGCCGAAGATAAGAGCTGAAGGCGCTTGTACATGGATGATTCCTTAAGCGCAGACTGTCGTTTTCCATAGATCAGTTGATAACCGATATACGTGATCAGGAAAACACCCAATGTAATGGCGATGATCCAGATCATGATAGGTTTCAGGTCAATGAAATCCTTGTAGTACCAGGAAGCCCAAACCGTTAAAGCTGAAAGGGCTGTTGCAGCGATGATCTTCTTATAGAATTCGCGCTGAATGGTCACCAGGGCTATGATGAAGGCAATGAAACCACCAATAAGCGGGGCCAGGAAGATAAATAGGATGGGCTTAATGATCTCGTCCATCTTCAGTACATCAAATCCTGCATGAGCAACGGCAGCACCGGCGAAACCACCGATGAGCGTGTGGGAGGAAGATGACGGAAGTCCCAGCCACCAGGTGAAAAGGTTCCATGCTGTTGCAGCGATGAGACCCGCAAGGATTACCCAAAGGTCGATAGCAGAGTTGTCAACGGTTTTAGCAACCGTGTTTCCAACACTCATGTCAAATACCCAGAAGGCCGCAACATTGAAGACAGCGGCCCAAACAACTGCCTGAAAAGGTGTAAGCACCTTTGTGGAAACAACTGTAGCAATAGAGTTGGCAGCATCGTGAAACCCGTTGACCAGGTCAAAGATGAGCGCAAGGGCGATAATAACCAATAATAGCGTTAACATTAGAATATGTTATGGTTGAAAATTATGCGTACTTCACAACGATCGACTCGATCACATTACCTGCGTCTTCACACTTGTCGGTAACATTTTCAAGGACCTGATACAACTCACGCTTCTTGATCAGTTCTTTCGCATCGACATCTGAGTCGAACAGTTTTTCAATACTCATGTCAAAGATCTCATCTGCAACATTTTCTGCACTGTTGATCTTGATCACACATTCAACGATCTTCTGCGTGTTCTTCAGGTTTCTTAGCTCAAGAACAGCCTGCTTAACTGCCTTAACTGCATCGTGTATAGCGTTAGCCGCTTTCTGAATTCCCTGGTCCATTGTTGGGTCTATACGGTAGAAGTTGATCTTTTTCCCCGAGGCGTAAATGAAATCTGCCACGTCGTCCAGTGCCGTCGCCAGACTGTGGATGTCTTCACGGTCAAATGGTGTAATGAAGTTCTTACCAAGTTCAATGAAGATGTTATGCGTTACTTCATCATTCTGATGCTCCAGATCTTCCATCTCTTTTATAAGAACTGTGCGCTTGCCAAAATCAGGTTCGTTCACAACCTTAACAAGGAGGGTAGAAAGCTTCTCCAGGTTTTCACTTGCATTTTCAAAAAGCGTATAAAAAACGCGGTCTTTAGGTAAAAAGAGCTTTAAAATACCAGATGCCATAATGTTCAATTTTTAGGCAAATGTATCGGAATAGGTACGTGCCGGAAAGTGAAGTGCCTATTGTTAACGTAATGATAATGTAAAGTGGTTGATTTGAC
>Ga0315904_10005288_pt1 | contig 17971 bp, 16 predicted proteins | sample LakEriMetagenome_6_FD_203529 | JGI IMG/M metagenome (GOLD analysis project Ga0315904, IMG submission 203529) | Freshwater fungal communities from buoy surface, Lake Erie, Ohio, United States - Buoy 12 MA120 | ecosystem: Environmental > Aquatic > Freshwater > Lake | place: USA: Lake Erie, Ohio...
TAAATGATGCAGCGATGAATCTGGCAGAGCGTGTCGTTAAGGCCTCCCTGCGGACGACAGAGAAGGATTCGAGGGTAGCTAGGCGCAGAACGCGCCATGCGAATGCGCCGTTGTTCCTTGATGCGAGCCAACAGGACCGAGGGCTTATGCTGTTCAAGATAAGAAGGCTTGCGTTGAGCCCAATAGGAAAGGCGAGTCATAATGAAACAATCAACCTGAAAAGACAAGCGGCATGATAGTTTTATTTTACAGGCGAAACCATGGCAACAAACTAAAAAACAGAGTGATCCAAGCTAAAATCTAAGCAAGAAAGAGGTCCCCTGTTCACTGGCCCAACCGACCAGCCGTGATTCAGCTCGATGCAGATTTGCAATGCCCTCATGTTTCCACACTTGCATGTCTGTTGAGATAATACACCTGAGGGCGGCTCCGCCACCGAGGCGAATCCTGCAATGCTTAGACAAGTGGCAAACTTAGCAACCTATGGGTGAGAATAAACTCAAATTATTTTTTGCGAATCTCAAGGTAGAGCCATCTAAGTTGTGCAACATCAGAATCCGTCCCGCTCTGGTTGCCGCCTGAATCGGGATAACCAAGAAAAGGGTGATACAGGCAGATGGCTTTGACTCTCAGCCCAGCATTGGCCGCGTGAAATCGTTTCCATGCCTTGGCATGAACGTGTCTAGCCACCGAAACGAGCTGCTGAAATCAGCCTAATCTTCACTGGCATCCTGCTGCAAAGGCATCATCCACCTCCCCCTCAGTCATGGGGGTTGCTTCAAGCCAATCTGAGCCATTCTTGACTGGGCTCTATTAACAAGTGCCCTGCATCACAAGTCGATCCCCGCAGTTCACTAGACCATAAACTCCAACAAATAAAATCTCAACTCTACGCCAAGTGCAAGCAAATCGCGCGCAATCATTGCAGTTCAGATCAATTGCGCCAGCTCAGGCACCTGACGAGCCGCCTCTTCATACGCGATCACCTTGATGCACTGGCATTTTTCTTTAACACAGAAAAAACATTTCCCATTCGCACACAACACACGATCAACAGCGCGGGGATCGCGTCACAGTCCGCGTTTTCAAAGATCTGGCTGGCATCTGTGGTCCCCGCCGCTGATCAAGCAACATTTGCAACGCCATGGAACGGCGATGGAGGAAGGCAAACCAGCCCAGGTTTCGATCCTCCCGCCTGCCAGTGGGGGCAAATCCGCGATCAGCGACAGACTCGTTGCGCCTGGCATCCCCGCGCCCATCCCACTCCCCCATGGTCCATCCCACTCCCCCATGGCCCATCCCCCGCAACCGGTGTTCATCCTCGGCGGCTTCCTGATCACCGCCGAGGCCTACGTCGCGATGGTGGAGACGTTGGCCCGCCTCACCGGCCAACCCGTGCGGCTGGTGGAGGTGGGTCGGCTGGAGTGCCTGCTCACCGTCTTCCCCTTCGCCTGGCCCCTCATCCTCGATCGCGTGGCCACCGCCGCCACCGAGCTGGCCCAGGCCTCCCCCACCGGGACGATCACCCTGATCGGCCAAAGCTCCGGCGGCATCATGTAGCGGCTCTTCCTCAGCGACCCGCCCTTCCAGGGGCTCCACGACCGCGGCCGGCGGCTGGCCGATCGTCTGATCTGCCTCGGCACCCCCCACATCGCCCTCAAGGCCACACCGCCCTCAAGGCCACGCCGCTTTGGGCCCTTGTGGAACAGGAGCTGCTCGGCGCCTTCCACTCTCAAGACGTTGTTTACACCTCCGTGGCCGGGGCGCTGAGCTTGGATCCGGCGGCGGGTGAGGCCCGCGACTCGGCCCGCCGCCTGGTGCCCTTGGCCGGCGCCCTGCTGCCGGGCTCGCGGCCGATCGTGCTCGACGGTGTGGCCGATGACGGCGCCTTTGGCGGCCGCTGGTCTGGCAGCCCGGAGGTGGGGGAGCGGTGGTGGAGCCCGCTAGACCAAACCCCCTAGGCTGAACGTCCTGGGAAGCCGAATTTCCATGTGCTTCTCAGCAACGGCCAGCTTTCTGGCCAGTGGTGTGTTGGTGGCGGTGGGCAGCGCCACCTGGGCGATCGCCCGCGACAAGGGAGATCGCCCCAGGCTTCCCCTCGCCCTGGCGCCTTTGCTTTTTGGCGTGCAACAGGCTTTGGAAGGGCTGGTGTGGCTAGGGATCGAAGCCCACGGCCGGCACCCCGGGGAGGCGAGCCCCACCACGGTGGCCGCCACTTTGGCCTACCTATTTTTCGCCTACGCCTTCTGGCCGGTGTGGATGCCCTGGACGGCCGTCTCCCTGCTGCGCCGGTTCGGGGAGGGCGCGGGACTGTGGAGCTGGCTGCCCGGGCTGGGGCTGGTACCCGGCCTGCTGCTCTGGCTGCCCCTGCTGGGCCAGCCCCAATCCGCCCTTCCCACCCCGATCGGCCACGCCCTGGTGTACCCGCTCAACCCCTGGACTGCGCAGCTGCTCCCGGCGCTGGTGGGCCCGGTGCTCTACGCGGCCTTGATCGTCGTCCCCCTGCTGCGGGTGCCCAGCGGGCGGGTGCGCGCCTTCGCCCTCACGCTGTTGCTCGCCTTCACGCTCACCGAGTGGGCCAGCCGTCAGGCCCTCACCTCCCTGTGGTGTTACGCCAGCGCCCTGCTCTCCGCCCAGATTCTCTGGATTCTCTGGGAGAGGGCTCCCGGGGAGGCCAACCAGCCCACGGCGGCGGGGGAGCCACAGCCCCAGGCTTGAGATTCTGTCCCGCCAAGCTGGCGCAGAATGGGCCGTTTGCGGGGGAGCCTGTGCCCGATCCGAGACACGACGCGGCCCAGGCCTTGGTGGAGCGGCTGGGCCTCCAACCCCACCCGGAGGGCGGCTGGTTTCGGGAGGAGCACCGCGGCGCCCTCACGGTGCGGCGGGCCGATGGCGCCGAGCGCTCGGCCCTCACCCTGATCTGGTTTCTGCTCAGCGCCGGGGAGATCAGCCGCTGGCATCGGGTGTTGGGGGCGGACGAAACCTGGCACCACGCCGGCGGCGACCCCCTGGAGCTCTGGCTCCTGCCCCCCGAGGGCGGCGTGGCGGAGCGACGGCTGGTGGGCCCCCTCCCCAGCACGCCGTGCCCAGGGGAGGGGCAGGCCACGCCCCAACCGGTGCGGGTGGTGCCCGCGGGCTGGTGGCAGGCGGCCCGCTGCCAAGGCGCCTGGACGCTGGTGAGCTGTTGCGTCGGCCCCGGCTTCGATTTTCAGGATTTCGAACTGCTCCATTCCATGCCCGTGGCGGAGCATCCCCCCGGCGCCCTGAGCGAGCTGCTGTGAGCGGCCCCCTCTCCCCCGGGGCCGCCCATGGCCGCCCCACCGTTGGCCTGGGCTGGGGCTTGGCGGGGCTCTGGCTGCTCGCCCTCCCGCTGGCGCTGGCCGGCCTAGGCCAGCTGCCCCTGCGGGACTGGGACGAAAGCCTGATGGCCCGGGTGGCCCTGGAAACCTCCCAGAGGCCCTGGCCGGATCTGTTGTTTCCCGTGTTCTGGGGGGATGCCTACCTCAACAAGCCCCCCGGCCTCCATCTGTTGATCGCCGCTGCCATCGGCCTCTGGCGCACCGCCAGCGGCGCCGCCCCGGGGATCCTGCCGCCGGAAGGGGTGGTGCGCCTGGTGCCCGCGCTCCTCTCCAGCGCCGTGGTGCCGCTGGTGGGGCTGGTGCAGGCCCGGTTGCGTCCGCGCCAACCCGCCACCGCCCTGGCGAGCGCCGCCCTGGCCCTCACCCTGCTGCCCCTGGCCCGCCATGGCCGTCTGGCCATGTTCGATGGCAGCCAACTGGCGGCGATCCTGCTGCTCTGGTGGGCGGCCCTCAGCCCAGACCGGCGCCCCGGCTCCCTCCTGGGCCATGGGGCGCTGATGGGACTGGCGGGATCCGCCCTGCTGCTGCTCAAGGCCCCCCTGGCCCTCCCCCTCCTGGGGGGCACCCTGGCCCTGCGGGCATGGGACCGGGATCCGCGGGGGGGCCACTGGCGCTGGCTGCTCGCCGGCCTGGCCCTGGGCCTGCTGCCAGGCCTGGCCTGGCACGGCGCCCACCTCCTGGTGCGGGGGCCGGACGCCCTGCGGATGTGGCTCAGCCAGGGGTTTGCCCGGGTGCACCAGCGGCTGGAGGGCCACAGCGGCGGCCCCTGGATGCCGATCATCGAGGTGCTGGAGGGGGGCTGGCCCTGGCTGGCCCTCTGGCCTGGCGCCATGGGCCTGGCCTGGCGGGACCGTCGCGGCCTCGCCGGCCGCTGGTGCCTGGGCACCACGGCCCTGATGGCCGCGCTGGTGTTGCCCCTGCGCACCCAACTCCCCTGGTACAGCCTGCTGTTGTGGCCGCCGTTTCTGCTTTGCTGCGGGCCGGTGTTGGTGTGGCTGGTGGAGCGCGATCCGGCCCTTCGTCCCGCCTGGCCGGCCCTGACCCGCCGGGTGCCCGCGTTTTGGGTCCTGCTGGGCGCCGCCCTGGGCGCCGGGGCCCTGTTCGCCCTCGCCACGGCCCTTCCCGCCCTGGCTCCCTGGATCCCGATCGCCGGTTTCGGCGGACTGGGCCTCGGGGTGGGGGGCGGGCTGCTTCTGGCTCCCCAAACCCGCCGGCGCCTCGCGGGAGCCATCCTCTTGGTGGCGGGGCTTTGGGGGGCGTTGTTGGCGCTGATGGCCGGGCCTCTCTGGCTCTGGGAGTTGAACGAAAGCTGGGCCGTGGAGCCCGTGGCCGAGGTGGTGCGCCGCCATCCGGGTTGGGAGGCCCGCCTCTGGCGCCTGGAGGAGCGCCCCAGCCTCAACTGGTATGCCGGCAGGCGCCTCCGCCGCTGGGAGAACGGAGAGCCGATCGGCTCTCCCTTTCTCCTGATCACCACAGACACCACCCCGCCAACGCCTGAGGGAGCCACCTGCGAGCCGCTGCCCAGCCCTCCCCCCGCCCGCGTGTTTCGCTGCGCGGGGCAGGACGGGGCGGGACGGGGCAAAACCTGAACAGTTGCTGAAGAAGTCGCTGCTTGAGGAGGATTGCGTCAGCAATTTTGACAGCCAATTCGTGAGCTGCTGCTATAGTCGGCCATCACTATTGCCTTCCTCGTGTCTTCACTCGTCAGCGAGTGTCTGTTGATTCTTCTTCTCCAGATAGCGAATGGAATCTTTTCTGGATCGGAAATTGCCATTGTTTCGGCCCGAAAAGTACGCCTTGAGCAACTCGCCGATCGGGGCAATCGCAAGGCAAGAAAAGCCCTCAAGCTAGCCAATTCTCCTAACGATTTCCTCTCCACCGTTCAGGTGGGCATCACCCTGATCGGCATCCTCAGCGGTGCCCTGGGCGGAGCCACGATCGCCCAACGCCTCAAGCCTGTTCTCGATAATGTGCCGGCCCTGCGGGGGTCGAGCGATCTGCTCAGCCTGGCCCTGGTGGTGTCCGTGATCACCTACCTCTCCCTGGTGATCGGCGAATTGGTGCCCAAGCGCATCGCCCTTGGCAATCCCGAGTCGATCGCCTGCCAGGTGGCCGGTCCGATGAGGGTGCTTTCGCGCGTTACAGCGCCGCTGGTGCACATCCTCAGTGGCTCCACCGACGCCATGTTGAGGTTGATGGGGGTGCGGGCCTCGGAAGAGCCGGAGATCACGGAAGAGGAAATCAAGGCCTTGATCCGCCAGGGCACCGAATCCGGGGTTTTCGAGGAGGCGGAACACGAGATGGTGCAACGGGTGTTTCGGCTCGGGGATCGGCCCATCAAATCGATGATGACCCCCCGCACCGAGATCGCCTGGCTGGATCTGGAGGAGCCCCTGGAGCTCTCGTTAAAAGAGGTGCTGGAAAGCACCCATTCCCGCTTTCCCGTGGCGCGCGGCACCCTCGACAACTGTGTGGGCACCATCCGCATCCGCACCCTGCTCACGGCGGTGGTGGAAAACCAGCCCGTCGACCTGGAGGGAATGATGCAGCCTCCCCTGTTTGTGGCCGCCTCCATGCGGGCCCTCAACGTGCTGGAGCAGTTCCGGCAAACGGGCGTGCACATCGCCCTGGTCACCGATGAATTTGGCGGCATTGAGGGTCTGCTGACCCTGAACGACTTAATGGAAGCCATCGTTGGCGATCTGCCCTCCGCTGAAGATCAGGAGGAACCTCTGGTGATTCAGCGGGATGATGGCTCCTGGCTTCTGGATGGCTCCCTCGACATCGGGGATTTCAAGGCGCTGGTGGATCGGGATGAGCTGCCGGATGAGGCCTCAGGGGGATACCACACCATTGGTGGGTTCGTGATGCATCAATTGGGCCGGATTCCCATGGCCGGTGAGCACTTTCGCTGGGATGGCCTCAGCTTCGAGGTGATGGACATGGATGGCAAGCGGGTCGACAAGATCCTGGTGGCCGAGCTGGCTGACGCCTCTCCGCCCAGGCCCGGAGGCGCCGAGTCGCCCAAGCTTGAAGATCGGGAGGAGGACTAGGGGTTGCACCAGGAGCAGTGGCCAGGATCCGCCCTCAAGAGCCCGTCGGGCCTGGGCGCTTCCTCTTGATGGCCACACCGCTGGCACCCCCACACCTCGGCGCGAGTCAAGGAGGTTGGCAGGCCGCACCAGTCGCAGGGCAGTCCATCCCGCTGATCCACCACTCCCCAGCCCGGGCTCTGGCAGGCCGGACAACTCCTGGCCAAGCGCCGCACCAGGAGAAAGGCCAGGGCCCGAATCGAGGCCATGCGGGTGGGGTTGAGGTGGGCGCGCATGTCGGTTTCCACCAGGGCGAGCCCATCCGCGGATCGGGCGGCCGCCCCCTCGATCGCCTCCCGCAGATCCTCCCAACTCGTCAGCCCCTTCACCACCTCCCCTTCGGCGCCACCGTGATGGGGGCGCGCCATCAAGCCATGGCGGGGAAAGCCCACCCGCTGGAGCCAGGTTTGAAGGTCGGGGTCGGAGGCTCGGGCGAGGGGAGCGGCGACGAGCCGATGGGCAAAGTTGGTGTGGCGTGAGACGGCCTGTTCACTGATCGTCAACCCCAGCCGGCGATCGAGAAACACCATGCACTCCACACCAGCCGCCAGAAAGGGCAGGTGGGGATGGGGCCCGAAGCTTCCCTCACTGGCCAGCGCGAAGTCGGTGCCGCCATGGGCCAGGGCCGCTTCCGCTTTGGCGACGCAGGCCTGAAGAGCGCCGCCCTGGCGCGGGACCGTGCCGCAGAAGGTGCCCAGGGCGTCGGTGTCCACCTCCGGCACATGGAGCAGTTCCGCGCCCAGGCCGCGCCGAAGGGGCCTGGCGATCACCTTTTCCTTGCCATGGCGCGTGGCCAGGGCGACGGTGACGCCGCCATAGGGGGAGGGGGAACAGGGGGGCATAGGGGTTGGGCCCGCCAACTCTGACGGCTCAATTGTGCGGTAGCCGCAAAAAAAAGTCCGCCATCAGGACGATGGCGGACCGAACTCTCCAGGAAGTCGCATCTAAGCAAGCTTTGCTGGCGGCCGGCGATGAAATGCCCACCTGTCGTGGTTGTGGCGACAACCAGCCGATCACGGCCAATCATCAGAGCCATCAGGGACTCTTTTCATAAAGAATCGCCAGGTGTTCGCCAGCACTCCCTATGGTATGCGCCAAGCAACCGAGTGGTTGCTCAATGTCTCTGGTGCGGCAGAGCCAGCAGATCTCCACCTTGCTGAAGTTCACACGCACGCGCCCGGCGGAGGCACGTCTGTTTCAGCTGCTCACCTGGATGGGAGAGCGCTTTGGTCGGGTTAGCCGGCGTGGTGTGAGCCTGTGCTTCGAGGATTTGAACCTCACGCACCGCAATCTGGCGGAGATTTCCGGCCTCACCCGGGTCACCGTCACCAAAGCCATCTCCCAATTTCGTCAGGCGGGCTATCTCGTGCGGGAGGGGGAAGACGAATGGCTGTTGCCCGCCACCTGGGCGAGGAGCGAACCATGAGCCGCCGACCCACCAATCGGGCTCCGCCCCGGTGACATCCCCGGCTTGGTCAAGGGCTTTAGCCGATGATTCCCGTCCAGGGGTGGCGCAAATGATCAAGCTCCCTTATCGAGATTATTGCCAATCCTACGGAACTCCCCTACCCAACCCCTTCCAATCTCCCCTAAGGTTCGCCAACTCCTGATCCAGGAGGGCTACAGCAAGAAAAGAGCCATTTCTTTTCTTTCGCCATCACCGTAAATCCAGTTGGTTCGGGAACTCATTTCTTCCCCCCGCCACGTTTGATCTCCAGGGTGCAGCCATGGTTGCTCCCCGTTTCGATGCGGCCTTCTCCCAAGAATCCGCCATTGTTTCACTCCCGCTGATCTTTTTTCCCTTTGCACTTGCCTCACCATGGCCAAGCGTCGACGTGTTGTGGCTCTCCTCAGCGGAGCCCTCTCCACCACCCTCCTGCTGGGTGGCTGCCTCGGCAATCCGCCCAGTCGCACGGGTAACGGCACGAGGTCACCCGCAGCTACTCCAGTGGCGGCCAACGCCGACGTGGAGGTTCGCACCATCAGTCTTGGATTTGTCCCCATCCTGGAAGCCGCTCCTCTCGTGATCGGGGCGGAGAAAGGATTTTTCGCCAAGCACGGGCTGGACGTGAAGCTCTCCAAGCAATCCAGCTGGTCCGCCGCCCGCGACAACGTGGTGCTCGGCGCGGCCGGTGGCGGGATTGATGGCGGTCAGTGGCAGCTGCCCATGCCCCAGATGATCACGGAAGGGGCCATCACCAATGGCAAAAAAGTGCCGATGACGATCCTGGCCATGCTCATGAGTCAGGGCAACGGCATCGCCGCGGCCAACACCGTGAAGGATGGCAACCTCACCTACAACCTCAAAGCCTCCTCTCCCGGGTTTTTCCAAAAGTTCAACCAAAGGGAAGGGCGCAAATTCCGAGCCGCCTATACCTTCTCCAAGGCCAACCAAGACCTATGGATTCGCTACTGGCTCGCCGCCGGTGGCGTGAATCCCAACACGGACGTGGAATTGCTCACCGTACCGGCCCCGGAAACCTTGCAGGGCATGAAGACCGGCACGATGGAGGCCTTTTCCACTGGCGATCCTTGGCCCTCCCGTATCGCCAAGGACAACGTGGGCTATCTGGCCGCCATCACGGCCCAGATCTGGAAGGCGCACCCCGAGGAATATCTGGCGGTTCGCACTGACTGGGTGGAGAAGCACCCCAAGGCCACCGTCGCCCTGCTCAAGGGGTTGATCGAGGCCCAGATGTGGCTCGATAAGCCTGAAAACAAGGACGAGGCGGCCCAGATCCTCTCCTCTCGCAAGTGGTACAACGTGCCCGTGGCGGTGTTGCAAGAATCGCTCAAGGGTCAATACAAACTCGGCGCCGCCGGGACGCCCTCCACCGACCCCAAGCTGGGCCCCCTGTATTGGAGCAGCGATCGCGGCGTGATCTCCTACCCGTACAAGAGCCTCACCCTCTGGTTCCTGTTGGAGTCGCTGCGCTGGAAGTTCTATCCAGGCACGGTTGACACCGTTGAGCAGGCCAAGGCGATCAATGAGAAGGTGACCCGAGAAGACCTTTGGCGGGAAGCCGCCAGAGCGGTGGGGGTACCAGCCAAAGACATTCCCACGAGCTCTAGCCGGGGCAAGGAGGTGTTTTTCGACGGCACCGTCTACGACCCGAGCAATCCCCAGGCCTATCTCAACAGCCTGAAGATCAAAAACTAAGGCGCGGTTCATTCGCCGCCCCCTTTTTTCCTCTCCTGATCTCTTCACTCTCCAGGACATTTCACCATGACCACCTCACCCAGCTCCGGTTTCAGCGTTGCCAACTGGTGGAAGCACCACCGCAAGGCGATCCTCCCTCCCATCTTCGGCATCGGTGGGTTTCTCCTCTTCTGGCAGCTCAGCTCCAGCCTCGGTCTCACCAAGCTCACCGGACCGTTGAGCCTCTGGACCGACGAGCGGACCCGTGAACTGCTCCTCTATCCCTTCTTTGATCGGGGTGGTTTGGACAAGGGCCTGTTTCTGCACACGATGAGCAGCCTCACCCGCGTCGGGATCGGCTACACCCTCGCTGCTCTGGTGGGCATCGCCGTGGGTATCGCCGTGGGCCTCAACAAGTCCCTCGACCGGGCCTTTGACCCTCTCTTCCAGTTTCTGAGAATGGTGGCGCCTCTGGCCTGGGTGCCGATCGCCCTGGTGTTGTTCCAGAGAAACCAGCCCGCGGCGATTTTTGTGATTTTCATCACCTCGATCTGGCCAATTTTGATTAACACAGCCGAGGGCGTGCGCCAGATCCCTCAGGATTACCGCAATGTGGCTCTGGTGTTGCGGATGTCGCAGGGACGCTTTTTCAGCAAGGTGCTCATCCCCTCCGCGCTTCCCTACATCTTCACCGGCCTACGCATTTCGATTGGTTTGGCCTGGCTGGCGATTATCGCCGCCGAGATTGTGATGCCTGGAACCCCTGGCATTGGCTTCTTCATCTGGGATGCCAATCAAAACGGTTACGTCAGTGACATTGTTTTGGGCGTGATTTGGATCGGTGCAGTGGGTCTGATTCTCGACCGCTTGATGGCCTGGCTGCAGAAGCGCATCAGTCCTGGTCAGTGAAGGACTCGCTCTATTTCGTCGTGCTGTTACTTCCCTATGAAGAATCAATTCATGAGCATGTTTCGCCCTCTCAGAGAGCGTCTCGTTGCGATCGAAACCTCCCTCACGCGGAGAGAAAATGTTCTCAGTTTCCTCATCATCCGCTTTGTCCTGATGAGCGGCATTGCCCTCGGTTTCGCCTGGACGTTCCTCCACCTCAGCCCCTGATCCAACCCCTCAATCAGCCATGACAACCCTTGTTGATGTTCAGAACATCGAGAAAAACTTTCCCCTTAGTGGTGGTGGCAATTATCTCGCCCTCAAGGGCATTGATCTGCAGATCCGCAAAGGTGAATTCGTCTCTTTGATAGGCCACTCCGGCTGCGGCAAGAGCACCCTGCTCAACATGATCGCCGGCTTGGACAACCCCACTGGAGGCGTGGTGCTCCTGGAGGGGGCAGAGGTGAAGCGCCCCGGCCCCGACAAGATGGTGGTGTTTCAAAACTATTCCCTGCTTCCCTGGCTCACGGTGTCGGAAAACATCGGCCTGGCGGTCGATGAGGTGATGCCCCAGATCAGCAAGGAGGAGCGCGCCGCCATCGTGGCGGAGCACATCAAGATGGTGGGTCTGGGCCATGCCACCGACAAGCTGCCGCTGCAGCTTTCCGGCGGCATGCGCCAGCGGGTGTCGATCGCCCGGGCCCTGGCCATCAAGCCGAAGCTGCTCCTGCTGGATGAGCCCTTCGGCGCCCTGGATGCCCTCACCCGGGGCAACCTGCAGGAGAAGCTCATGCAGATCTGCAACGAGCACGAGCTCACCGCAGTCATGGTCACCCATGACGTGGACGAGGCGGTGCTGCTTTCCGATCGGATCGTGATGCTCACCAACGGGCCGGGCTCCAAGATCGGCGGCATCCTGGAGGTGGATATCCCCAGACCGCGGCAGCGGCTCACGGTGGTGCATCACCCGAGCTATTACAGCCTGCGCTCCGAGATGATCTACTTCCTCAACCGCCAAAAGCGGGTGAAGCAATGGCAGGCCAAGCCCCACAAGGTGCTCTCCCGCCATGGCTTGGAGAAGGTGAATCTGGATCTGGGCTTTGTGCCCCTCGCGGCTTGCGCGCCCCTGGCGGTTGCCGAAGCCAAGGGCTTCTTCCAGAAGCACGGCCTCGACGAGGTGCAGCTGGTGCGGGAAACGACTTGGCGTGGGGTGGTGGATGGCCTGCTGGATCGCACCCTCGACGCGGCGCTGATGCCCTCCGGCATGCCCGTGTGGATGACGGCGGGCGGCCACGGTGGCGATCCCACCCCGGTGGTGTCCGCCCTCACCTTGAGCCGCAATGGCAATGAGGTGACCCTGGCCAAACGGCTCGCCGCCCAGGGCGTGAACACGGTGGATGACTACCGCACCTGGCTCCGGAGCCACGAGCGGGAACCCCACCGGATCGGCATCGTCCATCCCGCCTCCATGCACAACCTGCTGCTGCGGTACTGGCTGGCGGCCAATGGCATCGATCCCGACCAGGACGTGCATCTGCAAACCCTTCCGCCGGCCCAGATGCTGGCCGACTTGAAGGATGGCTCCATCGACGGTTACTGCATCGGCGAGCCCTGGAACTTCAGGGCCAACCGGGAGGGCCACGGGGTGCCGATCGTGGGGGATCTGGAGATCTGGTCGGGCCATCCCGGCAAGGTGCTCGGCGCCAGGGAGGATTGGGCCCTGGCCTATCCCAACACCCACATCGCCCTAACCAAGGCCCTGCTGGAGGCCTGCCGCTATTGCGCCGACCCCAGCCACTGGCGCGAGATGAGCGAGCTGCTCAGCGATCGCAAGTATCTGGGCATGAAGGCGGAGTTGATTCATTTCAGCGCCCAATCCGAGGATGGCGACGCCTTCGCTCCCCATGGCGAACCCCACCATCTCTTTTTCGGCGCCGGCCTCAATCGCCCGAGCCGCACCGAACACCTCTGGATCATGACCCAGCTGGCCCGCTGGGCCGAAATCCCCTTCCCCCGCAACTACGTGGAGATCCTGGAGCGGATCTGCCAGGTGGGGGTGTTCAGCACCGCCGCCCGGGAGCTGGGCTTGGAGGAGGTGAGCTATCAGCGTCAGGGCATCGAGCTCTTCGATGGCAAGCCGTTCAACAGCGACGATCCGATCAGCTACCTCAACGCCGTTCGCCTCCACCGTGATTTCAGCGTGGCGGAAATTCCCATCGGCGTGCCCCGAGCGATGGCCGCCTGAGCGGCCTCCGACCCCACCGCATCACTCTTCTTTCGCGATCTCTCCATGACCACCACGTTCGCGGCGGCCAGCGCCGCTCCCACCTCCTCTGGCCAGCCCCTGTTGCGCTTTCAAAGCCTGGGCAAGACCTACCCCACCCCCACGGGCACCTATCCCGTGCTGGCTGACGTCAACCTGGATGTGAACCAGGGGGAATTCATCTGCGTGATCGGCCATTCCGGCTGTGGCAAGAGCACCCTGCTCAACATGGTGTCGGGCTTCGCCACCCCCACCTCCGGGGCCGTGCTGCTGAATGGCAAACCGATCGAAAAGCCTGGGCCCGACCGCATGGTGGTGTTTCAGGGCTACGCCTTGCTCCCCTGGCTCACGGCCTATGAAAACGTCTATCTGGGGATTGATTCGGTGAAGCCCAAGCTCGACAAGAGCGAAAAGCACGCCATCACCATGGAACACCTGGAGCTGGTGGGGCTCACGGCGGCGGCGGAGAAAAAGATCACCCAGATCTCCGGGGGGATGAAGCAGCGGGTGGCGATCGCCCGGGCCCTGGCGATCCGGCCGGAGGTGTTGATTCTCGATGAACCCTTCGGCGCCCTCGACGCGATTACCAAGGAGGAGCTTCAGGAGGAGCTGCTCAAGATCTGGAACACCCAGAAGTGCACCGTGCTGATGATCACCCACGACATCGACGAGGCGCTGTTCCTGGCGGATCGGCTCGTGATGATGACCAACGGCCCGGCGGCGGGCATCGGGGAGGTGCTCCGCATTCCCTTCGCCCGCCCCCGGAGCCGGGAAGACATCATGGAAGACCCCCTGTACTACGAGATGCGCAACCAGGCGCTCGATTTCCTCTACAACCGTTTCGCCCACGACGACGACGAGGCCTGAGGCTCCCGCCTCAGGGCCGGTAGGGGGAGGGATCCGGGGAGGTGGGATGCACCTTGTGGGGATCCATCCGCTCAGACGGGGATTCGGGGGGGGCCGAACGGGGCGTGGCGGTGCCACGCTCCAGCAGGCCCAGCCCGGCGACAAAGCGCACCAGCCTGGTGGCGGCGCCCGTGAGCTCCTCGAGGTTTTTCAAGGTGGGGATCAGGGCGGGACGGGTTTGCTGGAGCAGCAGCTGGGCTTCCCGGGAGGCTTGTGAGGCCACCTCGGCGGTTTGGTCGGCCCGCGCCAGGGTTTGATCCGCCCGGGCGAGGGTGCGGCGCACGGCGGGGCCCAGGCGGGTGCTCTCCTCTCGCAGGGTGCCGGTGAGTTGGCGCACGGAGGGAACGGTGGCGCGGGTTTCGCTGGCCACGGTTTTCGACATTGAGGAGAGGTCGCCCATCGATCCGGAGAGCTTGCCCATGGATTGGCGCAGGCTGCCCAGGGAGGAGGGCACCTCGGCCCGCAGCAGGTTGGTGGCGATGGCCAGGGTGCGATCGAGTTCTTTGCCGGATTGGGCCAGTTCCGTCACCACCTGATTCAAATCCGGTGGCGGCTCGTAGGCCAGGGGGGGCAGGGGTTGGGTGGACGCCTGTCCCCCCGGAGCGGGGTCGGGGGTGAGGCTGACGAAGGTTTGGCCCACGAGCCCCACGGAACCTGTCCTGGCCCGGCTGCGGGGGCCGATCAAGTGGCGATAGCGGGCGTTCACCTTGAGGGTGGCGGCCACGCGGGCGTCGTTGCGCAGGGCGAGGGATTCCACCCGTCCCACGGGCATCCCTGACAGGCGCACCTCCATGCCTTCCTGGAGGCCATCAGCCCGGGGCGCCACCAGCTGGACCGTGAAGAGCGGTTCCCCCCAACGGCGCTCCCGCCCGATCGCCACCAGCAGGGCGAGCAGGAGCAAGAGGCCGGTGGTGATGAACAGCCAGCGATCGCGGGGTTCGGGCTCGTCCACGAAGGGGGGCGGGCTGGGGGGAGGGGTGGTTGGGCTCAAGGGTTCGGATGGAGGTGTGCTGGGCTGGGGCGCCGGGGGGGGTCACAAGGAGAGGGTGGGCAGGGTGATGGGATTCACCGCCAGGGTCCAGATCAACTTGAGAGCCACCATGAGGGCGATTTCGCGGGCGATCAAGCTCGCGATGAGGTCTTCCGCCCCCGCCCGATTGAGGGGAAGCCGGCGGGCTTCCCAGAGGCAGAGCAGTGCGGCGGCCGCCAGGTAGAGGGCCGTGCGCAGGAGGGCCGCCGCCAGATCGAGGGGCACGATGGCGCCGATGGCGTGGGTCACGCGGGTCTCCAGGCCCCCCTGAAGGCTTGCCAGCACACCTCCCACCAGGGCCCCCATCAGGGCATGGACCAACAGGAGGGGCCCCACCAGGATCGCCGGGCCCAGGGTGAGCCAGCCGGCCCGGGGCCCCCCTTCCCGGCCCCTCCGAAGCCAGAGGGGCGTGAGGCGGGTGAAGGCGATGAGCGCCACCACCAGCGGCCCCACCAGGTGGAGCATGGCCACCACCAGGATCCGCACCGATTGCTGGGGGGAGAGGTTGAGCCCCTCCTGCAGCAGGCGGATCAGACCCACCCCGAACACCATGCCGGTGAGGAGCACCAAGCCCACGCAGCGGTCGCCATCCCGCTCCGCCATCCGCAGCAGGCGCAAGAGCATGGAGAGGGGCGGGGCGGCCCCAGGGTGACGCGAAACCGGGGGGTGGCAAGGGGCCTGGCCCTGCCTAGGCTCATCGAAGCGGGGAATCTGGATGCGCACGCCTGGCCTGGCCCTGGCCTTGCTGGAGCCCACCAATCTCCTGTTGCTGGCCTGCGCCTTGATCTACGGCCTGATCGGGGAGGGCACGGAGGCCTGGATCCTGCTGGCGTTCGTGGGGGGCATCAGCCTGCTGGATCTGGTGCAGCGGCGCCGAAGCCAGCGGGCCCTGGCGGAGCTGGCCCGGCTGTCGGCCCCCCGGGCGCGGGTGCGTCGGGGCGGGGAGGTGCTGGAGCTGGCCCCGGAGGCGGTGGTGCCGGGGGATGTGTTGCTGCTGGAGGAGGGCGATCGGGTGGCGGCCGACGGGGTGCTGGAGGAGGCGGTGGGGCTGTGGGTGGACACGTCCCCGCTCACCGGCGAGGCGCTGCCGGTGGCGCTGGCGGCGGGCGATCGGCTGCTGGCGGGCTCGCTGGTGGGTCAAGGCAGGGGCCGCTCTCGGGTGAGCGTGAGCGCCAGCGCCAGCGAGCTGGGGCGGCTGGCCAGCGGGTTGGCTGAAGTGGAGGCGCCGCTCACCCGCTTGCAGCGCCGCACCCGCCGGCTCACCTCACGCCTCACCGTGGGTGCCCTGGGGCTCTGCGCGGCCCTGGCCGTGATCCAAGGGGCCAGCGGCGGCGATTGGCCCGGGGCGCTGCTGCGGGCGTTGGCCTTTGCCCTGGCGGTGTTGCCGAATGAGATTCCGGTGGTGCTGGCCTTGTTTTTGGCCCTGGGCGCCCTGCGGTTGTCGCGGATCGGGGTGCTGGCCCGCTGGCCGGCGGCGGTGGAAAGCCTGGGGGGCGCCACGGTGCTGGCGGTGGACAAGACGGGCACGCTCACCCAAAACCGCATGGCGGTGGCGGCCCTGATGGTGTGGCCGGAGGGGAGCTTGTGGCGGGCGGGGGAGGCGTTGGAGGAACCATGGCACCAGCTGTTGGAGGAGGCGCTGCTGGCCAGCCGGGGCGATCCGGTGGACGCGATGGAGCTGGCGTTGCGGCGATTGGCGGAGGAGGCTTTGGCGGGCGACGAGCGCGAGCGGCATCGCCATCCCGATTGGCCCCTGGAGCGGGAGTATCCCCTGAGCGCCGACTTGCTGGTGATGTCGCGCCTGTGGCGCGATCCGGCCGGCCAATGGCGACTGGCGGCCAAGGGAGCCCCGGAGGCGGTGGCGGAGATGTGCCACCTGGAGCCGGAGGCCACCCGGGCGTTGTTGGCGGCGGCCGATGGCCTGGCCCAAGAGGGGATGCGGGTGCTGGCGGTGGCCCGGGGGCTGGAGGGGGCGCCCCTGCACAGCCAGATGGAGGGGCTGGGGAGGGGCCCCCCGCCGGAGGATCCGCACGCGTTTCTGTTCACGCCCCTGGGATTGATCGGCCTGGCCGATCCGATCCGGCCGGAGGTGCCCGAGGCGATCGCCGCCGCGCGGCGGGCGGGGGTGCGGGTGCTGATGATCACCGGCGATGGTCCCCTCACGGCCCGCTCCATGGCCGACCAGGCCGGGTTGCCGGCGGGCCCGGTGATCACCGGCGCCGAGTTGGAGACCCTGAGCCCCGAGGCCCTGGCCGAGCGGGTGAGGACGGTGCCCGTGTTCGCCCGGGTGATGCCCCAGCAGAAGTTGCGACTGGTGCGAGCCCTGCAGGCGGCGGGCGAGGTGGTGGCGATGACGGGCGACGGGGTGAACGACGCCGCGGCCCTCAAAGCGGCCGACATCGGGGTGGCGATGGGCCGGCGGGGTTCGGCGGTGGCCCGCGAATCAGCGGATCTGGTGTTGGTGGACGACAGCTTCGCGCCCCTGGTGGGCGCCCTGGGGCTGGCCCGGCGGGTGGAGGCCAACCTGCGCCGGGCCCTGGGCTACACCCTCGCCATCCATCTGCCGATCGTCACCTTGAGCCTGATTCCGTTGCTGCTGGCCCGCCAGCCCCTGCTGCTGCTGCCGGTGTACATCGCCCTGCTCCATCTGGTGATCGATCCAGCCTGCACGGTGGTGTTCGAGGCGATGCCCGGCAGCCCCCAGCTTCTCCACCAGCCCCCTCGCCCACCGGACGCGCCCCTGTTGGGGCCTCTCGCTTGGCGCCAGGCGCTGGGCCAGGGCGGCGCCCTGGTGGCGGCGGTGCTGCCGCTGGCCTTCTGGCCGGGGTTGCCGCTGGAAACCCGGCGCGCTCTGGTGTTTGGCCTGATGCTGCTGGCCGGCGGGGGGCTGGTGTGGCTCAACGGCGACAAGCGCACGGTCCATGGCGCGATGGGACTGGCTCTGGGCGTGGGGCTGTGGGCGGGAATTCAGGGTGTCGCCCCGCTGCGCCGCCTGCTGCAGCTGGGGCCGTTGGGCACCAGCGAGCTGGGCTTGCTGGCTGTGTCGTTCGCGGTGGCTATTGGCTTGGCGGGGGCGGCGGGCTGGGCGCTGGGGGGGCGCAAGGGGCGTGTGGCTGGGGGGTGAACGAGGGAGGTCCTCTTCTAGTATACAGTCCCGGAAGTAAATCCTAAAATAGGGAGTATCTCCCAAGGGCAGTCGTTCCATGGCAGTTGGTCGCCCGATGCCGCCGCTGGTTCTCAGCGACGACGAGGTTCAACAACTCCAGAGCATCGCCAACTCAAGGTCCTTGCCCC
>Ga0315904_10005298_pt1 | contig 17939 bp, 9 predicted proteins | sample LakEriMetagenome_6_FD_203529 | JGI IMG/M metagenome (GOLD analysis project Ga0315904, IMG submission 203529) | Freshwater fungal communities from buoy surface, Lake Erie, Ohio, United States - Buoy 12 MA120 | ecosystem: Environmental > Aquatic > Freshwater > Lake | place: USA: Lake Erie, Ohio...
ACGGACTTTTACCCTGTTCCAACTACACCATTAGCATAAGCTCTTCGTGCAATAACCCCGAGGGTTCTGCCTATGAAATACCGGCGTTCACTCCGGGTTGCGAAGACTGCGCGCTTATTCCATATTGCATAACAACCGCCAACTCGGACGTGGAGTTTATTCAATATGTTCAGGTGGGAGACATACTACACTCGTCGACCGATGATAATGGATATATTCTAGTAGCGGATGTAACCGATACACTCAACGCACAGTCGACCTATTCAGTTGAATGCGCTCCCGGGTATCTGGGAACTACTTACAATGAGAATTTTCGCATTTGGATTGACTATAACATTGATGGTGATTTTGAAGATGAAAACGAGCTGGTATTTGACCCGGCGCCAACGACCATCCCCGTGACCGGTTCCTTTACTGTTCCCAACACCATTAACGCAGGAGTTTCCAGAATGCGGGTTTCGATGACATACACGCCTATTAATGCGAACAATGAACCGGAACCATGCGGAAATTTGACCTATGGAGAAATTGAAGACTATTGTATAACATTGAGCGATGCAGTCGGTTTGAATGAACTTACCGATACCGATGTAAGCATTTTCCCCAATCCGGCCAATGATCGCATAGAGATTCGCGGGATACAAATGCAACCGTTGGCGATTGAAATACACGCCGCGGATGGCAAAGTGTACAGTGCCCCGAGCTTGCATGAGTGGCCGCGAATTAGATTGATAGAATTGCCCATTGGAACTTATTTCCTGCGATTGAAATTCGAGAATGAAGTTGTTGTTTTACCCATGGTGATAGTTCATTGACGTGAATTTTCTTACAGCGAATAATAGTTCGATTGCATATCAATCTCTTCCGCATCCGCTATGCGAAGAACGAAAAATCACGATTGATATAAAGCGCCTTGATTTACTGCATCCAACTGTAAACGGCAACAAATGGTATAAACTGAAATACAACCTGGAGCGCACAATCGCCGCGGATCATCGCACTCTCATCACATTCGGTGGCGCTTGGAGCAATCACATTTACGCAACAGCAGCAGCGGGAAATCTTGCCGGAGTGAAGACGATTGGTGTAATACGTGGTGAAGAACCAAAGGAGCTAAGCGTAACGCTTCAGTTTGCGAAAGAACAGGGAATGGAGTTGTGTTTTGTGAGTCGTCTCGACTATGAAGAGCGTAACACCGAAGAGTTCAAAGCCTGGCTTCACGATCGATTTGGAGCTTTTCATATAGTTCCTGAAGGCGGGTCCAATTACTACGGCGTAAACGGTTGCATGGAAATACTTTCCGAAACGGATTTCAAAACGTACACACATGTCGCATGCGCATGCGGCACGGGTGCGACGCTCGCCGGCATGCTAATAGGTGCAAAGAGCAACCTTCAATTCATTGGTTTTTCAGCGTTGAAAGGAGGCGATTTTCTGCAAGATGAAGTTATCAAACACATAGAATATTTCTTGATGGATCGCGAGTTAGCGGAAGAGTATCGCCCACAATTCTCAATTGATAGCGAGCATCATTTCGGTGGTTACGGAAAGTGGAATGAGGAGCTTATAGCGTTTATCCGACATATAGAGAGCCATTATCAGATTCCGCTCGACCAAGTATATACCGGTAAGGCACTTTTCGGATTGTTGAATCAATTGCAAAATCGAACAATACCGGAAGGAAGCAAGGTTTTGTTTGTGCATAGTGGAGGACTTCAAGGAAGATTAGGGTGTGACGCACTTTGTTAGCACGGTATGTTCTGTATTGTGCGAATGGATGTTTCTGTTGAATAAAATTTGAACACAAGGGATTAGCCTTGTGTTTGACAGGATTTCAATATCTTTCCCCTTTCAATCAAAACGAATCACCTATGCGTATAACCGCCTTGTGGCTGGCCTTGTTTGTTGTTGTTTCAATGAGTGCTCAGCCCACTTTTCCTTTCAATGGAATACTTCCAAAAGATGTAACATCCGTTGCTTTCACTCATGCCACACTTTTTATTGACTTCCAGACGCGTGTTGATGACGCAACCCTTCTTATCGAAAAGGGGAAGGTAGTTGCGGCGGGAGCGGGAGTTACAATTCCTTCCAACGCTGTGGTTGTCGATTGCAAGGGAAAATACATCTACCCTTCATTCATCGATTTACATTCTGATTATGGGTTGGGTGATGCAGCGCCCGCGAAGGGCAATGAGGGCGGGCCACGCATGCGCGGTGGAAGCGGGAGTGAGTCACCGAAGGGAGCCTTTGGATGGAATGATGCCATCAATGCCGATTACTCAGCGGCATTGAATTTTACTTGCAAGGAAGATGTTGCGAAAGAAATGCGCGGTGCCGGTTTTGGAGCCGTTCTGACGCATAAAATGGATGGCATCGTTCGCGGTTCGGGTGCATTGGTAACGTTGGGCAGCCAACCTAATCAGAGCCTGTTGAATCCGATGGCGTCTGCTCATTACTCATTCAATAAGGGGACCAGCACAACAGGATATCCTTCGTCGTTGATGGGTTCCATCGCGCTTTTACGTCAGTCATACTATGACGCACAATGGTATTCGCGCGGCGGCAAGTCGGAAGAGCGAAACCTATCTCTGGATGCTATGAATACACTCGCGCTGCGACCTTCCTTTTTCGATGCCGGTGACAAATGGAATTTGCTTCGCGCCGACAAGGTGGGCGATGAATTCGGCGTACAATACATTATCAAAACGAACGGAACCGAGTATCAGCGTTTGAATGACATTGCAGCAACGAAGGCCTCCTTGATTGTGCCTTTAACTTTTCCGGATGCTTATGATGTAAGCGACCCTTACGTTTCGCGTTTATTAAGCCTTGACGAAATGAAGCACTGGGAAATGGCGCCTTCTAACTGCGCAATGTTGGCGACACGGAAAATTCCATTCGCTATAACTGCTCACGGTTTGGGGGAGCGCGCTCAGTTTTGGAAGAATTTGCGTAAGGCAGTGAAGAGAGGTCTTTCGGAATCAGATGCATTGAAGGCGCTCACATACACACCGGCTTTTTGGATTGGTGCCAACAACGAATTGGGTTCGCTGAAGGCGGGAGTTTGGGCCAACTTTTTCATTGCGTCCGACAACATCTTCAACGAGGCTGCCATTGTGCATGAAAACTGGGTGCAGGGCGAGCAGTTTGTAATTGAAGCAGCAAAGACGATTGATTTGGTAGGCACCTATGAAATGAAGTTGCCGAAGCATACCTACGAGCTAACTGTGAAGGAGGTGGAAGGAAAAACGAAGGGGTCCATTCAACACGTTAAGACCGGAAAGAAGGAAGATGGAAAAGTCATAATGGATACACTCACTTACAACGTTTCCATTTCATTGGTGAACGAGTTGCTCACCATTGGTTTCGATGCATCTGATGAATACTATGCAGGTATGCTTCGACTTGCCGGTGATGTTGCTAATGATCGCAAGAGCTGGACCGGACGTGGACAAGATGCCGGTGGTAATTGGATGGAGTGGAGTTCAACAAGGAAGGCAGACAAGGATGCAGAGGAGAAAAAGGATAAGGGAGAAGCGAGAAAGGAGAAAGACAGTGCGGAATCAATAGGCGAGGTTATTTATCCGTTTACAGCTTATGGATCGAAGGACATACCAAAGGCTGAAACTGTATTAATTAAGAACGCAACAATCTGGACATGCGAAGCCGAGGGAAAAATTGAAAACGGGCAGTTGCTGATACACCAAGGTAAAATTGTGGCCGTTGGCAAAACCGTTGATGCTTCTAAATATCCGAGCGCGAGAATTATTGACGCTCAAGGTCGCCATGTTACACCGGGTATTATCGATGAGCATAGTCACATCGCATTGGCAAGTGTAAACGAGGGAGAACAGGCATGCAGTGCAGAGGTTGAAGAGGCGCGTGTTGTGTGGCCGGAAGACATCGACATCTACCGTCAACTTTCTGGCGGTGTAACATGTGCTCAGTTATTGCACGGAAGCGCCAACCCGATTGGTGGACAAAGCGCATTGGTGAAACTACACTGGGGCGGGAACGCAGAAGATATGCTGGTAGATAACGCTCCTGGATTCATCAAGTTTGCCTTGGGGGAAAACGTGAAGCAATCGAACTGGTATAACGATGGAACTCGTTTTCCACAAACACGCATGGGTGTTGAGCAGTTGTACTACGATCATTTCATTCGAGCGCGCGAGTATGGTATTGCCAATGTTTTGGCACTGCAAGAAGCCCGGAAAAGCGTAAACAAGAGACAGAATAGCTCATTGCCTTTCGTGAATTCTCCACGGGTTGATTTGGAGATGAAAACACTATGGGAAATCCTGGAAAAGCAGCGCTTCGTTACCTGTCATAGCTATGTGCAAAGCGAAATCAATATGCTGATGCACGTGGCTGATAGCTTGAAGTTTACGCTCAATACATTCACGCACATTTTGGAAGGCTATAAGGTTGCCGACAAGATGAAGGCGCACGGTGCAGGTGCAAGTTCATTCAGTGATTGGTGGGCGTACAAGTACGAAGTGAAAGACGCTATTCCGCATAATGGAGCTTTGTTGCATGAGCAGGGGATCACCGTGGCGTTTAATAGCGATGACGCTGAAATGGCTCGACGCCTCAATCAGGAAGCAGCTAAAGCAGTGAAATATGGTGGTGTTAAAGAGGAAGAGGCGTTGAAGTTTGTGACGCTTAATCCAGCGAAACTTTTACGCATCGACAAGCGCACTGGAAGCTTGGCTGCGGGAAAGGATGCGGATGTTGTGATATGGAGTGACCATCCGCTGAGCATTTACGCGAAGGCCGAGAAGACTTTTGTGGATGGTATCTGCTACTTCGACGCAGAGCGCGACGCAGCATTGCGCAGCGAGATCAACAAGGAGCGTGCTCGTATTATCCAGAAAATGTTGAACGCGAAAGGCGCCGGAGAACCGGTGCGCACTCCCGGTTTCAAAGACAAAAAGCATTTTCATTGCGATACGCTCGATCAAACTTCACAAGGTATTTCTTTTAAATAATTCGGCAACATGAGAACCATTCTCCTCTTTATATCACTTACTGCAACTGCAGTACTTTTTGCGCAGCAAAACCCAATCGTTGCTCCTGCGCAAACGCGCTCTATACTCATCATGAATGCGACCGCTCATATTGGTGATGGAAGCGTTATCGAAAATGCAGCAATTGGTTTTCGGGATGGCAAACTCGACATGGTAGCCGACGCTCGCACGATTCGTCTTGCAGCGAATGCGTATGACGAAACGATAGACGCATCCGGTAAACATGTGTATCCCGGTTTTATCGCAACCAATTCTACGCTTGGCTTGCATGAGTTAGATGCAATACGTCCGGCGAATGATGTGGCAGAAACCGGCTCTTACAAACCCGGTATACGATCCGCCATTGCCTACAATACAGATTCTGAAATCATACCTACCGTGCGAATGAACGGCGTGTTGATGGGTCAGATTACGCCGCGTGGCGGAGTAATCAGCGGAACATCTTCGGTGATGCAGTTTGATGCATGGAATTGGGAGGATGCCATCGTGAAGGCCGATGATGGAGTTCACCTCAATTGGCCCGGTGTCTTTCACAAGCATTACGACAAGGGAAAGGTCAATGTGGAAAAGGTCAAAACGTACGACCAGCAATTGCGTGAGATACACACGTTTTTTAATGAGGCAAGAGCATATTGTTCAGTAAAGGATCCCGGTGTTCGCGAGCTGCGATTCGAGGGTTTGCGTGGTGTTTTTGATGGTTCGCAACGACTGTATGTACACGCCGATGATGCCAAGTCGATTCTGGAAGCGCTTAACTTTAAAGTGAGTCAGCAGGTGAAGGAAATGGTGATTGTTGGAGGTTATGATGCACATCTCGTGGCCGATCAGCTTGTTGCGAATCAAGTCCCTGTGTTGTTGCGAAGACTCCATGAATTGCCTATGTACGCTGAAGATGATATTGATTTACCATTCAAATTGCCGGCTATGTTGCATAAAGCAGGCGTTCGGTTTGCGCTCCAGAATGAAGGCGACATGGAGCGTATGGGCACACGTAACTTGCCATTCTATGCTGGAACTGCAGTTGCGTATGGCTTGCCGTATGAGGAGGCCGTGCGGTCACTCACACAAACACCGGCTAAAATTCTGGGAATAGATAACCGATGTGGAACACTCGAGACAGGCAAGGAGGCAACACTTTTCATTAGTGCCGGTGATGCTCTTGATATGCGAACGAACGCGCTCACGCATGCCTTTATTCAAGGTCGCAGTATCGTGCTGCGAAGCAAGCAAACGGAGTTGTACGAGAAATACAAGTTGAAGTACGACGGCAAGAAATAGAAAAGGCTCGCTCTTTTTGCGCTGTACTTTAGCGCACCGTTATTTACATATCGTGAAACTCCGCGCAGAACATATTATAAAGCAATACGGTCAGCGAACCGTTGTGAAGGGTGTCTCTTTTGAGGTGAATCAAGGAGAGATTGTGGGTTTGTTAGGGCCTAACGGAGCCGGAAAGACGACGAGTTTCTACATGGTAACCGGTTTGGTAAAACCCAACGAGGGCCATGTGTACCTCGATGACATTGATATTACCCGTGAACCCATGTATCGTCGAGCGCAGTTGGGAGTTGGTTATCTGCCGCAAGAGGCGAGCGTTTTTCGAAAGCTCTCTATCGAGGATAATATCAAAGCCGTGCTGGAGATGACACGTTTAAGTAGGAACGAACAAAATGAAAAACTCGAGTCGTTGCTCGAGGAATTTGGCCTCACTCATAAGCGAACGTATATGGGCGGTACATTAAGCGGAGGCGAAAGGCGTCGCACTGAAATAGCTCGAGCCCTTGCTACCGACCCCAAGTTCATATTGCTCGATGAGCCTTTTGCGGGTGTCGATCCTATCGCTGTGGAGGATATACAGAAGATTGTCTATCAGCTGAAGCAACGAAATATTGGAGTGCTCATCACTGACCACAATGTGCAGGAGACACTCTCCATTACAGACCGTGCGTATCTATTGTACGACGGGCAAATTTTGAAAGCAGGAACTGCTGAAGAGTTAGCTGCAGATGAGCAAGTGCGTAAAGTTTACCTGGGTCAAAACTTTGAATTACGCAAAGTAAAAATCGGTAACTGATAATTACTCTTTCTTCCAAACTGCTTGTGAGTAGCCTCCACTTGCCGTCATGGGCTTGTGAATCTTGTATGCGGTTTCAATGGCGACACGTCGGAAACCCGGTGTCCAGCTATCGTAGTTGTCGAATGAAATAGGATCCTTCACACGGTTTTGTTCCTTGCCTTTAGAGGCTTGCAAAAGGAAGATTGATTTTGCTCCCGGAGAGAATACGCTCAAGTAATGCTGAACGACTTTTGGCTCCATTTCACCGAAGCTGGCAGCATTCCAGAAAATATCGTAGTTAAACCCGTTAACCAGTTCGCATTGCCAGTTGCCAAAGAAGTGAATCTTTCCTTTTTGAACTTTACTCAAGTCCTTCCAATTCATGCATTCATCGGAGCTCACAACTTGATCCTTACCGAAAACCCCTGTCATAAAGCGTTCGCCGAGATAGAGCGGACCCGGTAAATCGAAGCAAAGAACAGTAATGTTCGGATATAGTTTTTTAATTACTTCAATTTGATGGCAGCTTCCACTACCCAACTCAACTATCGTTTCATCGCCTCGCAATGCCAAATGCTTATTGACAAAGCAAAGTCGGATGTAGAACATCAATGACAGAGTATTGTACAGATTGGAGCCTATTTTAAACTGGTCTTCGGGTTTGCCGAAATCGCTGATACTGTATTTCTCCGGTCCGGGCGTTCCGGTCAATTGAGAGAGTAGTTCAGCATGATGATAGGCCATGATTTGAATATCGCGAATGTCCAAATCGTATGGCATGATGGTTTTCCCCTCAACGAAAATTCTTTTTAGAGCACTCCCTGCAATGCGGAGTTTTGACTTCAACGTGCGAATCGGCTGGTATTTTCTTTCGGCAAAACCAAATGTTTCATAGATCGGATATTTACCGGAGCGGAAGTCGGAAAAGTCAACCTTGGTGATATCCTTCAGAATTCGGCGTTCATAATTCTTCCAGTATGAAGTTGCCTGATAAATTTCAGGGGCATTTTCGGAAGAGTCCAAAAGACGTTGAAAGTGATTGCTCATTAGTTTTGGTATGGGTAACAAAAGTATTCATATTTCCACTCGGGGTATTACAAATAAGAAAGCCTCCCCGTTGGGAGGCTGTCTTACTTAACCAAATCCATTAATTAACCAAAAAAACAAATCACACCCTTATAACGCGGTGTTTCTTTGGAAGGTTACATTTCATGAAAAAAAACAAGCTGTTTTTTCGCTTATTTCAAGAACCAGACAATTTCAGCGGCTTATCTCAGCGCAATCACCGGGGTTGTTGACTCGATGAGCTTGCCGATTGGTTGGGCATAGCCCGTTATTCCGAAATCATGAAAACAAGCCTCGACTTCTTGTGAGGCGCTCGGGGCTACCGTTACGAGTAATCCCCCGCTCGTTTGTGGATCACACATCACCAGCAGCTTTGGCAAATCAAGGGTGCTGATTTTTGAGCTGTAGTGACTGTAGTTTTTCATCGTCATATCCGGATAAATATGTTTGCTGATGTAAGCATCCAGAAACGGATAAACAGGAATTTTACCGAATTCGATTTCTGCACTTAGGTTGCTTGCTTCGCATACTTCCAACAGATGTCCTGCTAAACCAAAACCGGTAATGTCAGTCATGGCATGAACCCCATCTATAAGGGCGAGTGTTGCTCCCAATTTGTTGAGTGTGCTCATATAACTGATTACGGAATCCAGATGTGTGTCGTCTTCCAGTTGTCCGCGCTTCACGGCCGCACTGATAATTCCATTTCCAATTGGTTTGGTTAGATAGAGTAAGTCACCTGGTTGTGCCGTATTGTTTTGTTTGAGATTTTTCTTTTGGATTCTACCATTAACAGATAGTCCGAAAAAGGGTTCCGGGCTTTCAATGCTATGCCCGCCGGCAATAGTTATACCCGCCATTCGGCATGTGTAACGAGCGCCTTCCATGACGTCACGAGCAAGCGATAGTGGAAGTTTATCCACAGGCCACCCAAGAATGGCCAAAGCCATCAGAGGAGTTCCTCCCATGGCGTAGACATCGCTTAGAGCGTTAGCTGCTGCAATTTTTCCAAACGCATAAGCGTCGTCGACCATGGGCATGAAGAAGTCTGTAGTGGAAACGAGACCTTCCTGATCATTCCATCCAAAAACGGCTGCGTCATCATGCGTTGCATTGCCAACCCAAATACGATTATCGTCGGGCAGTTCTTCATGAGTTTGAAGTATCTCCTTTAGTGCTGCAGGAGAAATCTTGCACCCGCAACCTGAACCTTTGCTGTATTGGGTTAATCTGAATTCACTCATGGTAAGTTAGGAATGTGTTTTTAGTCGAAGGAGCTCGCGGGCTATTTCTTTAGCGCTTTGCGACTGCACGTTGAGTTCGCGTTCATATTTTCCCGAACGCACCTGTATGGAATGTTCATAGTTGCGATCGTAGTAATCGAGAAGCGGAAGCACCCACCCAAGGAGGTCACCATTTTCCAGCGCTTCGATACTGACTTTTACCCGGTCGCCGCCCATTCGTTTGGTAATGCTTCTGGTTTTTTCAGCCAACACCTCCTTGTCGAACTGTCCATATTCTTGAAGGATGCGATGTGCGCGGTAGTTTACATCGCGATTAATGGAAATTAAGTCGGCTTTTCCTGCCTGGTTGAAAAACGAATCAGGTATGCGTATTTTTCCGATGAAGCGGCTTTCGTTTTCAATCCAGACTCTGCTTGCCGAAAGACAATTATGGAGTACCCACGCCAATTCGTTTTCGAATGTTTCTTGAGTAGGTTGTGCGGATAGTCCAAGTGCACCGAATGCTGAGCCGCGGTGATTAGCCAGTGCTTCGAGATCGACTATGCCTTCACCGTAATGTGCCAGCTCATGAAGAATCTCCGTTTTTCCCGCGCCGGTCTTTCCCGAAAGCACCATCAAAGGCCATGTGTGTTCGAAAGTAGATAAGCACCATTGGCGATATTCTTTATAGCCACCATCCAATAGCAGAACCTCCATACCGGCGGATGAAAGCAGCCATCCCAAGGTGTTGCTCCGTATTCCTCCGCGCCAGCAGTAAAGAAGAATTTTCCCATCGGGGGCCATCAATTTGGCCGTATCGATATAGTGTGCGAACTTATGTCCAACGAGTTCAAAGCCCAGGCGAACAGCCGCATCGCGGCCATGTTCTTTATAGGTTATCCCTACTTGATGTCTTTCTTCATTATTGAGAAGTGGCAGGTTGAGTGCTCCCGGCACATGACCTTGTTCGAACTCCTTCGGGCTTCTGGCATCAATTAATATCCGTCCGCTTTTAGCAAGCTGTATGAATTCTATTATCTCGATTGGTTTCAGCATGTTTTATCTGCCGTCACCATCTAATAAGTTGCCCAAACCACCGAGTATACTGCCTTCCTCTTTGCGACCGCCCGGGCCTGCATATGATGCAATGCGTGACGCCAAACGGGATATAGGCAGTGTTTGAAGCCATACAGTACCGGGGCCTCTCAGAGTTGCGAAAAAGAAGCCTTCTCCACCGAACAACGTGTTCTTTACGCCCCCAACGAATTGAATGTCGTAGTCGATGGTTTGGGTATAGGCAACAATACAACCCGTATCGATTTTTAGCAGTTCGCCCGGTTGCATTTCGCGCTTGATAATGTGTCCGCCGGCGTGACAGAAGGCCATACCATCACCTTCAATTTTCTGCATGATAAATCCTTCGCCTCCGAAAAGTCCTGTGCCGAGTTTTCGTTGAAATTCGATGCCAATCGCAACCCCTTTAGCAGCGCACAGAAAGGAGTCTTTCTGACATACTATTTTACCACCCATTTGCTGGAGATCAAGAGCGATTATTTTTCCGGGATAAGGAGAGGCAAATGCGACTTTGGCCTTTCCGTTTCCGCGGTGCGTGAACATCGTCATGAAAAGACTTTCGCCTGTCAACAGTCGCTTTCCTGCGCCCATTAACTTATTGAAGAATCCCCCGGCTTGTTGACTGCCATCGCCAAACACGGTTTCCATTTGAACGGCATCGTCCATATACATGAACGCACCGGATTCTGCCACAACGGTTTCCTGTGGGTCGAGTTCTATTTCTACGCATTGCATTTCTTCGCCGAAGATGCGGTAGTCTATTTCGTGATTTGATCTCATTGGAATGTATTTTAATCAAACAAATTTAAGCTGACCATTGGAGCCAATAAAAAACCCCCGCGATGGCAGGGGCTTTTTCTTAGAAAGTGCACCCACTTGGGATCGAACCAAGGACCCACTGATTATGAGTCAGTTGCTCTAACCGTCTGAGCTATGGGTGCAAAATTTCGGGTGCGAATATACACAGGTATTAATGTGCTTCAAGCCAATTTGCGCCTGTATTCATATCCACGACCAGAGGCACACGCATTTGCATGGCGTGTGTCATCTTTTCCGATACAAGTTGTTTCAGTTCTTCAACTTCCTCTACGTGAGCATCGAAAACTAATTCATCGTGCACCTGGAGAATCATGCGTGATTTCATATTGCGTTTTTTGATTTCGCGATCCAGGTTCACCATTGCCACTTTAATGATGTCGGCAGCAGATCCCTGAATGGGGGCGTTGATGGCATTGCGCTCTGCAAAACCTCGAACAACCGCATTGGCTGAATTGATATCAGCCAGATAGCGTCGACGACCCAGTATGGTTTCTATATATCCGTTTTTGCGAGCAAACTCGATTGTTTCGTGCTGGTAATTTTTCAGTTGTGCAAATTGGGTGAAGTACGAGTCAATGATTGATTTGGCTTCACCTCTGGATATTCCCAGATTCTGTGCAAGACCGAAAGCTCCCTGGCCATAAATGATTCCGAAGTTGACTGCTTTAGCTTTGGACCTCATGTCCTTGGTTACTTCTTCCAGCGGTACGCCAAAGACTTTAGCCGCTGTAGCTTTGTGAATGTCTTCGCCATGGAGGAAAGCCTCACACATGTTTTCATCATTACTCAGCGCAGCAATTATGCGCAGTTCCACCTGTGAATAGTCGGCAGAGAGGAGCGTGTACTGTTCGTTGCGCGGAATGAATGCTTTGCGAATTTCTTTACCGCGCGGAGTTCGGATCGGGATATTTTGCAGGTTGGGATTGTTCGATGCGAGGCGACCGGTAGCGGCAACGGTTTGCCCGTAGTTGGTGTGCACGCGTCCGGTGTGAGGATTTATAAGGGCGGGTAGCGCATCTACATACGTTGACTTTAGTTTTCGCAATTCACGGTAATCGAGAATTCGAGCAATGATTGGATTATTGTGTTCGAATTTCGAAAGCGTACTCTCGTCGGTACTGTATTGACCCGTTTTAGTTTTCTTCACCTGATCAGTGATTTTCATCTTTTCGAAGAGCACAACACCTAGTTGTTTGGGTGAGTCGATATTGAATTTCTCGCCGGCCATGGAGCAAATTTCTTCCTCTGCGATTTGAATGTCGGCTTGCAAGGTGTCGCTATAATTTCGCAGAAAAGCCTCATCAATTCGAACGCCCTCTAGTTCCATTTTAGCCAGCACATGGATAAGAGGTATTTCTACCTCGTTGAAAACAGTGCGGATCTTACCTGTTTGAAGGTGTGGTTCAAATTCGTTTTTCAGTTGAAGGGTGATGTCGGCATCTTCTGCGGCATAATCACAAATCGCCTCCGGCGACAGATCAGACATGGAGCCTTGTGATTTTCCTTTTTTACCAATCAGCGTTTCAATGGAAATGGGAGAATACTGCAAGTAGTTTTCGCTCAGCTCATCCATGCCGTGTTTTCCATCGGGATTGATGAGGTAGTGGGCAACCATGGTGTCAAAAACCCGATTGTTTAATGCAATGCCATACTTGTGCAGCATTTTGTAATCGTATTTGTAGTTCTGTGCAACAAGTTCTTTCGAGACGTCGGCGAAAATCGGCGCGAAACGGTGCAGCAGTTCTTTGGCTTTATCGGGATCAGCCGGCATTGGCACATAGAATGCCTCGTGCGGTTTCACGGAAAAGGAAATTCCTACAAGCGAAGCGTTGATAGGGTCTAACTCGGTTGTTTCCGTATCGAAGCAGAAAACAGGTGCTTTTTTGAGTTGCTCCACGAGTGCGTGAACGTCTTCGTCCTCCTGCACCAACTGATAGTGGTGCGTCACATCCCGAATAGTTTTATAAGACGTTTTCTGTGGCTGGTTTTCCGTATCCGTTTCCTCCACAAAAAACAACTCGCCTTGAACACCCTTGTCAATTGCGGGAGTGTCGCCAACTACACGCTTGAGCAGCGCCCTGAACTCGAGCTCTTCAAAAACCTCTGTAATTTTTTCTTTGTCAAAATCCCGCACAAGCAAACGCTCTTCTTCCAAATCAACAGGCACGTCGAGTATGATGGTGGCTAGTTTTTTAGAGAGTAGTGCGATCTCGGTGTTGTTTTCTACATTCTCTTTCTGTTTGCCTTTTAGCTTGTCTGTGTTGCCAAGTAATCCTTCAAGAGATCCGAACTCCTGCACAAGTTTGGTAGCCGTTTTTTCTCCGATGCCGGGAATGCCCGGAATGTTGTCGACTGCGTCACCCATCATACCGAGAATGTCGATAACCTGCGACACATTGCTGATCCCGAATTTTTCGCACACCTCAGGCACACCGAGAATATCGGCCTCGCCGCCACCGCGGCCTGGGCGATAGATGAATATGTTATCTGATACGAGTTGCCCATAGTCTTTGTCACTCGTCATCATGTACGTAGTAAAACCCGCGTTCTCTGCTTTTTTAGCCAATGTGCCAATCACATCGTCAGCCTCGTATTTGCTTACCTGATAAACCGGGATGTTCATGGCTTCAATAATGCGCACGATGTAAGGGAATGCCAGCTTGATATCTTCCGGTGTTTCGTCGCGATTGGCTTTGTATTCCGGAAATTCTGCGACGCGAATCGTTTCTTCGTGTGGATCGAAGACTACGGCCATATGACTGGGCTTTTCTTTTTTCAAGATGTCGAGAAGCACATTGGTGAATCCGAACATCGCCGAAGTGTTAAGACCCTTAGAGTTGATTCGTGGGTTCTTTATGAAAGCGTAATATGCTCGGAAAATCAAGGCATAGGCGTCGAGTAGAAAGAGTTTTTTAGGGGTTTCCTTGGAGAGCATAAGAATGAATTTGTTTGTGTTGCGAATTTCGGTCAATGGGAGGAATACCAAGACCGACGGGAAAAAAGTTTTGTGTGCATGACAATTGTCAATTATATTGCTTCTCCTTATAAAGGAATATTAACCAACCGTAAACCAATAATCACCTAAAACATGAAGCAGTTTTTACTGTCTACTATGTTCTGTGTATTCGCCTCAATCGTAGGCGTGGCGCAGGCTCCCGCGAATGATGTGTGTGCTAATGCGATACCCATTGCTGTCAATGGCGGCTACATCAGTTGTAACAATTCCAATACAGTTACCAATGCGGCCAACCCCAGTTGTGGAGGTACTACCGCCATCAAAGACATTTGGTATTCGTTTGTCTACACAGGCGGAACGGTAATAATCGAAACACAGCTCGGGACAAACACCGATACGCGCATTGCGCTCTATTCAGCATGCGGCGGAACCCAGTTGGGTTGCAACGACGACTTCGGCGGAACCTACCGTTCTTCTTTGACGTTTACTTGCACGCAACTCACCGTTGGCAACACCTACTACATTCAGGCAGGTGGTTACAATGCAGTAATAGGAACTTTTACCTTACAGGTTACTGCTAGTGGTATTTTGGGTTGTACCGATCCACAAGCCACGAATTATACGGCTTGTGCTACTCAAAATAACGGCACGTGCACATATCCGGTGCTGACTGCTCAGTTCAACTACGCGCCAACCGGCACGAACTGTTTGAACGTGCAGTATACCAATACAAGCTCGGGTAATATAACCGGCTACAACTGGTCATTTCCCGGTGGTACCCCCTCGACCTCGACCGCGCAAAATCCGGTAGTAACCTACCCGGCCGGTGGAACTTATTCCGCTACATTGACTGTAACGGACGCCGCGGGTTCAAACACGGCGACCAACAACAATGTCTTGGTTACAACAGGCGATATTGTTACAGTAGACATTACACCTGATGCAAACCCAACACAAACCTCTTGGAAGATATTTGACAACAATAACGTGGTGGTGGCGCAGGGAACTAGCAATGACGCCACTTTTTGTATCAATAGCACGTGCCATCGCTTTGAAATTTATGACTCAGCCGGCAATGGTCTGACGGGTACCGGTAATTACAAGGTATATTTAAATGGTGTATTGGTCTCTCAAGGCGCTCAGTTCGGCACACGTGATATTCGTTACGTGAATTGTCCGGAAGGCACAAGCTGCAACGATCCGTTGGATGCAGTTCTCGGTTTGAATGAAGTGCCGTTTGATAATTCGTGGTATGTGTTTACACCATCTGTAAACGGTCAATACCGCATCACAACATGTGGTTACGCGGCGTGCGATACTCGTATTTGGGTTTATGACTATTGTATCATGGCCAACTTCGATAACACGAATGAAGCTACCTACACTTATAATGACGACTTCTGCGGAGTGCAAGCTCAAACAGATGTGTTCATGACAGGTGGAGATACGTATTATGTGCGTGTTGGTAGTGGTGGAGCTTGTGCGGGAAGCAGCTACGATGTGTTCTTCGAATATGTAGGACCGGTAACCGGTTGTATGGATATTTTGGCGTGCAACTACCAGCCACTGGCTAGCGCAGCAGGTCCTTGTTACTACAACGGTGATCCAAACTGCTCGGGCCTCGGACCTGACCTTTTCATGGATCAGCCTGCGCTTTTCAGTTCATTGACTTCAACCACATTGACAAACGGTGATGCTTGCCTAGTAAACGAAGGTTGTTTGCAGAGCAATGTGGGGACACGTCAGATTTTGCGCTTTACCACGCGCATCGCCAATATTGGTACGCAGGATTATTTCATCGGTGTGCCGAATGCTGCTAACTCGCAGTTCACCTTCGACCCGTGTCACAACCACTATCACTATGCTGGTTATGCCGAGTACTTGCTGTTCGATTCGAATGGTAATTTGATGCCAAACATCGGTTTCAAGAATGGTTTCTGCGTACTTGACTTGTCATGTCCTACAGGCATTGCAGCTCAGTACTCATGCGGTAATATGGGTATCACAGCAGGTTGCGCCGATATCTATTCTTCCAGCCTTACTTGTCAGTGGATAGATGTAACCGGAGTTCCTGCAGGAACTTATTATCTCGTGATTCGCACGAACTGGGATCAGGATCCTGACCAAAACGGACGCTATGAATTGCGATACGACAACAACTACGCACAGGTATGTATATCGTTTGATCGTGATGCCAACAACAACATCATAAACTTCACTAAAAACATTGCCTCTTGTCCTGCAGTGGAAGACTGCCTTGGAATTCCATTCGGTGATGCTCAAACTGACTGCGCAGGAAACTGTCCGGGAACAGTAATGAGTGGAGACGTAAACAATGATGGTTACCTCACACCTCAAGATGAACACTTGTATGGAGAGGCTGCCATAAATGGTGGTATTGCCGTGAGTGCTTGCACAGACTTGAATGCGGACGGTGAAATTACCATTGCTGACGCTTCTTACCTCGGCCAATGTATTCACCAGCAACAAGACGCGGGCGTTCCGCCGCTGGAATACGAATCATGCGGTTGGGACCCGGAGATTCAGGATCCTGAAACCGTTACACTCGGTCTTGCTAATTTGAATACAGCCAACTCAACTTTCGACATTATCGTTAGCAATCCACAGAATGAATTGTGGGCCATGCAGTTCGACATCAGCGGTGCGGTTATAACAGGGGTTCAAAATCTGTTGCCGTCCACTACCTGGGGCGCGCACATTCACTTCGATGGAAATACAATCGCTGTGACCAGCGATGGAAATACGAAAGTGCCGACCTACACCAATGCAACTGCTATTTTGCGAGTGACCTATTCATCGCTCAATGGAAGTACCGTTTGTATCAGTAACATTATCGATGTACTGAACGACTTTAATCACAACGTGTTGGCTACTATCGGTGACTGTGTGGGCACGGCCTCTCAGGTGGTTGCTAACTTCACGGCTTCATCTACCACGGTTTGTCAGGGATCATCTGTAACCTATACCAACACATCAACAGGTGCTACATCATACAGCTGGTCATTCCCTGGTGGAACACCATCTACAAGCACTGCTGCTAATCCGGTTGTAGTTTACAACACTCCAGGGACCTACAATGTAGCTTTGTCTGCTTCGAATGCCAGCTTTATGGACGATGAAGTAAGAATCGGTTACATAACGGTTGGTCAAAGTGCTACTTGGTATCGTGATGCGGATGGTGATGGTTATGGTAATGCAGGCAATACTGTTTCTGCTTGCACCGCACCTGCCGGATACATTGGTGTTGCAGGAGACTGCAACGACAACTCAGCAGCCGTTCGTCCAAATGCTACGGAGGTTTGCAACAACATCGACGACAACTGTTCAGCAGGAATTGACGAAGGTTTTGATGTCGATAATGATGGTTTCACAACATGCGAAGGCGATTGCAACGACAATAGCGCCATCGTTCACCCTGGAGCATTTGAAATTTGTAACGGAACAGACGAAGATTGTGACGGAAGCATCGACGAAGGTTACGATGCAGATAACGATGGTTATACCTCTTGCGGTGGTGACTGCAACGATAACAACTCTGCTATTCGTCCGAATGCTGCCGAAACATGCAATGCCACAGATGATGATTGCGATGGTTCTGTAGATGAAGGGTTCGATGTCGACAACGATGGTTATACTTCATGCGGCGGCGACTGTAATGATAACAACGCGGCAATTCGTCCAAATGCTTCGGAGACATG
>Ga0315904_10005299_pt1 | contig 17938 bp, 12 predicted proteins | sample LakEriMetagenome_6_FD_203529 | JGI IMG/M metagenome (GOLD analysis project Ga0315904, IMG submission 203529) | Freshwater fungal communities from buoy surface, Lake Erie, Ohio, United States - Buoy 12 MA120 | ecosystem: Environmental > Aquatic > Freshwater > Lake | place: USA: Lake Erie, Ohio...
CAGCACGGCGGCAACCGTCGTGACACCTGTGCCGCCCACCCCGGTGAACAGGATGTTCCAGGGCTGCGCCAGGCTTGGGGTCTCCGGCAAGGGCAGGCCGTCTGCGTTGAAGGCCTGGCGCGGCTGCGCCTCCCAGGCCGGCTCGCCGTCCTGGATGGTCACAAAGCTCGGGCAGAAACCTTTCAGGCAGGAGAGGTCGGTGTTGCAGGTCGACTGGTTGATGCGTCGCTTGCGGCCAAGCTCCGTCTCGATCGGCTCGACCGACAGGCAGTTGGACTTCACCGAACAGTCACCGCAGCCTTCGCAGACTTCGGTGTTGATGATCGTACGCACACGGTCCGGCTTGATCATGCCGCGCTTGGAGCGGCGGCGTTTCTCGGTGGCGCACATCTGGTCATAGATGATCACCGAGACGCCGGGCGTCTCACGCAGTTTCATCTGGACGTCTTCGAGGTCGTCGCGGTGGTGGATCGTCACGCTGCGGGGCAGGTCGCGTACGCCGGCATATCGGGTGGGGTCTTCCGTCACGATACGGATGGTTTTCACACCCTCGGCCTCGACCTGCTGGGCGATCATCGCGGGCGTCTGGCCAGACTCTACATGCTGGCCGCCGGTCATCGCGACCGCGTCATTGTAGAGGATCTTGTAGGTCATGTTCGCGCCGGAGGTCACCGCGGCCCGGATCGCGAGACTGCCTGAGTGCGAATAGGTGCCGTCGCCCAGGTTCACGAACACATGGTTCTCGTCCGTCGCCCAGTGCTGGCCGACCCAGCCGATGCCTTCGCCGCCCATCTGGCTCGTCATGTCCGTCTTCCGGTCCGGCATGAAGTTCGCCATGTAGTGACAGCCGATACCGGCAAGCGCGCGGCTGCCTTCCGGCACCACGGTAGAGGTATTGTGCGGACAGCCGGAGCAGAAATGCGGCGAGCGAACGGTCGGCGAGGCATTCGTGCGGGCCGCCTCCGAGGCGCGGCCGACGCGGTCGAAGTAGGCCGCGGCGCGCGAGGTGTCCCAGCCGGGTGGCAGGGCGTGCATCAGTGCATTGGCGATTTCCGGAATCGTCAGCGAGGCGATGTCGGACAAGAGCGGCGCACCGTTGGTATCCCTCTTGCCTTCGATGATCGGTCGGCGGTTGCCGGGCATATCATACAGCGCGGCCTTCAGCTGCGCTTCGATCAGCGGACGCTTGTGCTCGATCACGATGACGCGTTCGAGGCCGGCGCAGAATTCGCGAACGCCCTGCGGCTCCAGCGGCCAGGGCATGGCCACCTTGTAGACAGTGAGGCCCAGAGCGCCGGCTTCCTGCGGGCTGAGGCCGAGCGCGGCCAGCGCTTCGAACACGTCGCGTGCGGCCTGTCCGGTGACGATCAGGCCCAGGCGCGGTTTCGGCGAAGGCAGGATCACATGGTCCAGCCGGTTGGCGCGAACATAGGCCTGCGCGGCGGGCAGCTTGATCTGACGCAGGCGCGCTTCCTTGTTCAGCGGCACATCGCCCCGGCGCACGTGCACGCCGTCTTCCGGCAGCGAAAAGTTCGGGCGCAGGATGGCGAAGCGGGCCAGATCAATATTGACCACAGCGCCGGAATCCATCGTGTCGGCGAGCGCGACAAGGCCCGTCCAGGCGCCGGAGAAACGGCTCATCTCCCAGCCATGGATGCCGTAGTCGAGCACGTCCTGGATCGAGGCGGGGTTGAGCGTCGGGATCTCGGCATCCTGCATCGCGTATTCGGACTGCGAGGGAAGTGTGGAAGACTTGCAGCTATGGTCGTCGCCGATCACCGCGAGAACCCCTCCGAGGGCGGACGTTCCTGCGGCGTTGGCATGTTTGAAGACATCGCCCGTCCGGTCGACGCCGGGGGCCTTGCCGTACCAGATGCCGAACAGGCCTTCGAACTTTGCGCCGGGGAACAGGCCGAGCTGCTGCGAGCCCCAGACGGCGGTCGCGCCCAGGTCCTCGTTCAGGCCTTCCCAGAATTTGATGTCATGCGCGTCGAGACGCTTCTGCACCGCGCGCAGCTGCTGGTCGTAGCCGCCGAGCGGGGAGCCGCGATATCCCGAAATGAAGCCGCCCGTATTGTGCCCGGCGGCGCGGTCCATCCGCTTGCGGTCCAGCGGCAGGCGTACGAGCGCCTGGATGCCGGTCATGTAAGCCTTGCCCTCGACAAGATCGTATTTGTCGTCCAGCGTGACTTCGCGATGTTTCATGAACGCGCATCCTCGATTCCAGCCCGGCAGATTATTGGCCGAATCGCGTGAAAATGCTTGCCTATCTTGCGCAATTTTTGCTACTTTGAGCAATAAATTTTCCAAAACTAAGGGGATGTGGGGAAATTGTCCCAAGAATTAGATAGCGTTGATGCCCGTATCCTCGACCTGATCCAGCGTGACGCGAGCCTGTCCGTCGCCGAGATTGCCGAGCGTGTGGGCCTGTCTTCATCGCCCTGCTGGCGGCGGATTAAGCGGATGGAAGAGGCTGGCTTCATCCTTGGCCGGGTGACGCTGATTAACAATCACGCCCTCGGCCTCGACTTTGAAGTCATCGCCAGTGCCAAGCTCGCGCTGCCCAGCCGCGAGAACCTCGAAGCCTTCGAAACCATGGTGCAGGCCTGGCCGGAAGTGATCGAATGCATGACGGTGACCGGCGCGGTCGACTACATGCTGCACATCGTGACCACCGACATGCACGCGTATGACAATTTCCTGCGCGACAAGCTGCTCGGCTCGAAGTTGGTCTCGGACGTGCAGTCGCGCATCGTCATCCGCGTCGCCAAGCGCACGACCGCCTTGCCGCTCGGCCTCGTTCGCCAGACCACCAAGGTCGTGCACGACTGAGAGGGGGGCTATCTCAGGTCGAAGGCGGAATAATCCGATATTCTGACGCCCGGCAGCACTTCTGCCCCAGCCGCCTCGTGCGCGGCGATGCCTGATTGCAGTGCCTCGCCAATGTTCGTCTGCGGATCTTCGGCATCTGCGAGGATCATGGCAATCGGACGCTGGGGCGCCGTTATCCCGGGGCAGATGGGCCTGCCATCCGGGCACTGAACTTCGGCGCGGCTATAGCCAAGGTCCAGCACTCCGGTCCTAACCGCATCTGGATCGCAGGGAAGGTTGGCGCTGATCGCGGCTCGCAGGCCGTGGCCGCGTGTGTGCGAGAGGAACGTGTTCTGTTCCGACGTGCCTTCGACCGAGGCGGCGCCAACAGCGATCACGCGCGTGAGACTGCAGAAACCTTCGCCCAGATCGAGCTTGCTGAACGCCGTTTCGACCGGCTCGTCGAGCCCTGCCGAGAAGATCTGGTCGGCGCGTGCATAGGTCCAGGTTTCGTCACCGACGAGGACATAGGCGGTGAAGCCGGCGCTCCGGCCAGCGGAGTCCGTCCCGGTGAACCGCGCCGTCTCGCGCCAGCGCACATCCGAGAAAAGTGGCGTTGGCCCCGGTGCCGGCCCGGGCTCGGCTGCCCCTGCAGTGTCTTGGGGCGGCGGAGCCGACGGTTCCATAACAGGTTCAGGCCCAGTTTCAGGTCCAGTTTCGGGCAGCAGCTGCCCCGGCGCAGGGGCCAGCGCCGGCGGGGCCGGCAAAGCGGCGGTAGTCAGGACCGGGTCCTCGCCGATCTCGCCCGGCTGAAGCCGCAGCGACCACCAGGTCGCCCAAAGCCCCAGCAGGAACAGCAGCAGGAGCAGCAGAAAAATCCATGCAAGACTGCGCTTCTTCTTCTCCGGTGGCGGAAGTTCGTAATAGTCCGACATTCGCCATCTCCTTAGCTTTACGATGACACCTTATCTCATTTCGCAAGGTCAGGGCATGGTCATTCCTGAAGGCTAACCTGGATCATAGAGCGTGCACGCGCGTGACGTGTCCATCCGTGGTCAGAAGGTGGTGTATATCGCCTCCGGGCCAAGTCTGGAGGCGGGTGACCATGAGGTTCGGGTTGACTTTCGCAACTGCTTCATCGGCGAAAAGATCGCGCGGCTCCAGGCTCAACCAGGCAAGCGGGCGTTCTGCGCTGGCCGCTTGTCCTTCGGCTTCAACCAGCCGGATGATCCGTTGGCGCGTCTCCGCAGGAGGATACTGCAGGAACACCGAGTGGAAGACCACCGTGAGGCCGTGCTGCGGGCGGGCTGCGAGCTGCGTCTCAAGCCATTCGCCGGCGTCGGACTTGTCGACCTGCGTTCCGGTTGCCACAGCCAGAGCCATGGCTGCATCAAGACGGGCGAGCCGCCCGGGCTGATCCGGCCACACATACGACTTTAGCCGCCGCGCGGCGGATGCGACCGAAACATCGATCGGGTTCTGATCGCAGGCAGCACGGCTCGCGATATCGATCTCTGCGTCGAGATGCGCGGGCGGTGCGCCGCGCCAGTCCGTGTCGATGGACACCTCGCTTTCGCTCGCGCGCGACCAGCCCGTTCCGCTATAGCTGAACTTGTCCCAGTTCTGATTGAGGCCCGCGCTTGCGCCGAGTTCGAGCAGGTGCATCGGGCCGGGTATTGTTGCCGCGAGTTTCAGGAAGCCGGGCAGCAGGGCGATCGAGCGGCGCACTTCGTTGGTCTGGGGCGGAGATTCCATGAAGCGCCGGGCTGCATCAAGATCGGCGGAAAGCCAATGCGCAGCGACGGGCCAGACCCGGTCCATTGTCCAGCTTTTGTCCCCGCTCGGATAAGCATGGGCAAGTTCCCCTGCCTCGCCGGACAGAACTGAATGATGCAGATAGCCTGCAATCCGCAGCGCCAGTGCATCCCGCCGTGGGTCGCCCGGCCACCCTGCAGCCAGCAGGGAAACCGGACCGCCTGCTTCGATATCTGCCGCCATCGCCAAACAGAGCGCTGCGGTGAAAGGGGAACCAAGAAACTGGCAGAAGGCAGACTGCTCACGCATGTGAGCCAGTGCAGGTTCGAAGTCGGTCATCGCGTTCATCCGTTTACCAAGGAATGCAGCACGGGCGCGTATCCTGCGTGCAGTGCAATACATGTGATGCGCGGTGTAAGCCGCTTGCCCGGCGGGTGGCGCCGCTCCTCTGCGCCACTGCCCGAGATAAACCATTGCGGGGCTGCGTCCGCATGTTTCAGCCAGGTTAGTCCGCCAGCAGCGCAGATCGCCCCGTTCGGAAGCGAGGCAGGATCGACAATCTCGCGGTCTCGCACGCCGCCAAGAATGGTCTGTATTTCGCCGGCTGCCTGGGTATCAATCGTATCGGCCTTGTCGCCGGCCTTCAGGCGCCCGGCGCCGACCAGGCAGTCGCGGAACCTGCCTGCCTCTTCGCGGCGGCATTTGAACCAGGGGCGGTGACCACCGGCCAGCGCCGTCGCTTCGTCAAGAAAGAAGAGTTCAGTATAAAGCCCCGGCTGTATCAGCTTGCGCTTGCTATCGTTGAAGCTCAGCACACAGACGATCCAATGTCTGCTCGCCCAGTGCCGGTCCTTCAGCGTCTGGTCCTCGCGGTGGAAGCCGCCGCCCCGGTTTCCCATGATCAGGCCGCGGTCCGGGTCAGCATTCAGTTCGCCGATCGGATCAACGCGGTTCTGGACAGGCATGGGTCGCACCCCTGAATGAAAAAGCCCGGACGATGCCGTTTCGCATCGTCCGGGCCGGGTTTCAGCCCTTCGGGCGATGCGGGGTTCAGATGCGCTCGACGGCCATGGCGATACCTTCGCCGCCGCCTATGCACAGCGAGGCCATGCCCTTCCTGGCGCCGCGGTCTTCCATCGCTGCGATCAGCGTGATCAGCACGCGGGCGCCGGACGCGCCGATCGGGTGGCCCATGGCGCAGGCGCCGCCATTCACGTTGACCCGGTCATGGCTGATGCCGAGCTCTTTCATCGCGATCATCGGGACGACTGCGAAGGCCTCGTTGACCTCCCAGAGATCGACGTCCTCGATTTTCCAGCCGGCTTTCGCGAGCGTCTTCTTCATCGCGGGCACAGGGGCCGTGGTGAAGTATTCCGGCTCATGTGCGTGGCTCGAGGAGGCGACGATGCGGGCGAGCGGTTTCAGGCCGCGCTTCTTGGCTTCGGATTCGCGCATGAGTACGAGCGCGGCCGCACCGTCGGAAATCGCCGAAGCATTGGCGGCTGTGACTGTTCCGTCTTTCGAGAAGGCTGGCTTCAGCGTCGGTATCTTTTCCGGCATTGCGGTGCGCGGCAGCTCATCTGTATCGATGATCGTGTCGCCCTTCTTTCCCTTCACCGTGATCGGCGTGATCTCGCGTTTGAACTTGCCGTTCTTGGCGGCGTTCTGCGCGCGGGTCAGCGTCTCGAGGGCGTAGGCGTCCTGCTGCTCGCGGGTGAACTGATACTCACCGGCAATCCTGTCGGCGAACACGCCCATCGGGCCCTTGGCATAGGCATCGGTCAGGCCGTCGAGCGCCATGTGGTCCTCGGCGCCCATCGTGCCGTACTTGTGGCCCTTGCGCACGTTGATCAGGTGCGGGGCGTTGGTCATCGATTCCATACCGCCGACGATGACGATGTTCGCGTCGCCCGCCAGAATCGCGTTGCGGCCCATCACGGCCGCCTGCATGCCCGACCCGCACATCTTGTTGATGGTGGTGGCCTCGAGGCCCTTGTCTTCGCCGGACTTGATGCCGGCCTGACGGGCAGGCGCCTGGCCCTGGCCAGCGGGGAGGCAGTTGCCCATGATCACTTCATTGGCTTCGCCCGGTTTCAGCCCGGCTTCGGCGACGGCCGCCCTGATCGCCATGGCGCCGAGTTCATTGGCCGAAAAGCCCGCAAGGTCGCCCAGAAGGCCGCCCATCGGGGTGCGCGCCATACCAACGATGACAACCGGATCTTTCTCAGACATGGGGGCATTCCTTCCTGAAGTTTTTGTGCAAGTGCTGTTACCAGACTTAGGCGCTGCCTAGGCGGGTTCGTCAAGGTGACGCGCGGCTCAGCTTTTGAGCGCCGCCTCGATGTCTGCGAGCAGCGCCTTGTCGTCCGGCTTGACCTTGGAATTGTAGGCCTTGATCGGCGTGCCGTCGCCCTTGACCAGGATCTTGTGGAAGTTCCAGCCGGGCTCCGCCTCCTTGCCCAGCGTGGCAACGGCGCCGGCAAAGAAGGGGTGCTGCGAGGCGCCCTTCACGGCATATTTCTTCGTCAGCGGGAAGGTGACGCCGTAATTGATCTCGCAGAAGGTTTTCACTTCCTCTTCAGTGCCGGGCTCCTGCGATCCGAAATCATTGGACGGCACGCCGACGATGCTCAGGCCCTCGTCCTTCTTGTCCTCGTAGAGCGCCTGAAGGCCTTTGTACTGCTGTGTGAACCCGCACTTTGACGCCGTGTTCACCACGAGGATGGCCTTCGCGCCAAGGGTGGTGAGGTCGAGGGGCTTGCCGTTGATTGAGGTAAACTGAGTAGCGGACATGGACGGTGTTTCCTGGGTTGAGGTCGGTACGGCAGGTTCGCTGCGCGCGGGCGCGCCGCACCCGGAGAGCAGGGCAGCGGCTGTTAGCAGGGCGGCGAGAGGACGCATCGGAGGCTCCACGACGATTTCCCGCGTGGATATAGGCGGAACTTCTGCGACGTCATCCCTCCAGTTGAGGAACGGAGGGCGGCGCTATTTCTTCTTCTTGCCATTCCCGGACTTTTCAGGCGCCGCATCGACCTGGAAGGTCATCTGCATGTTGACGCGGTACATGTCGATCCTGCCGTCCTTGATCGTGGTCGACATGGAATTGATGTGACAGGAGGCCAGCCCCCGGACGGTCTTGGAGAACCGGCTGATCGCAACCTGGATGGCATCCTCGAAAGATTTCGGGGATTCGGCCATGATCTCTTCTGATTTCATGATGGACATACGGCGTTTCCTTCCCTGCGCTTTACGCAAGGTCAGAGTGCGCCGATGACGAATTTTGGCAAGCCGGATCGCGTTTGAGGCGAAATGCAGGTCTATTTGCGCAGCCGCAGGCCGGCTTCCGAACCCGCCTGCCAGATGACATCGGCCTCGCCCGAAAGCCCTACCGCGCGGGCATTGACGGTGACCACTGAAGGCAGGAGCTCGTTGGTCGGAAAGCGGATCCGAAGGCCCGCGTCGGTGAAATCCATCACCACGCCCCTGCGGCGATAACCGGATTCGTAGGTGATGTAGGCTTCGCGGTACACGTGTGTCCGCACGGGGCGCGCCCTGGCGGGGACGGCAGCTGCGACCCGCTGCACCCGGGCCGGTACGGCCTGTACAGGTTGCCTCGAACCGAAGACGCGGGGAAGGTTGGGCATCATGAGCAGGCTTCCGGCGGCAAAGTTGGACTATTCCACCACAGAAGAAGCAAATTCCGGGCCAGTTAAAAGGAAGCTGCGGCCGCTTGCCGGGTTTTGGCATGCGGCCGCGCGTTCAATCAGCGCGTTAACCCTTACCAGATGCGGATACGCTCTTCCGGGGGCAGGTACAGCGCATCGTCAGGACTTACATCAAACGCCTCGTACCATTCGTCGAAATTCCGGACCACGCCATTGATGCGGTATTCCGGCGGGGAGTGTGGCCCGGTTTTCAATTGCTGGCGCAGTGCCTCTTCACGGTATTTGGACCGCCAGATCTGGGCCCAGCCGAGGAAGAAGCGCTGGTCACCGCTCAACCCGTCGATCACGGGTGCCTGCTCGGCCTCGCTGACCGCGCCGTCGCCGTTGGTATCGAGGCTAAGCTGGTAGGCCTTGTAGGCCATGGAAAGACCGCCGACGTCACCGATATTCTCGCCCAGTCCCAAACGGCCATTGACGCAGGTCTTGCCGTCGTCGAGCGGGCAGAACCCGTCATACTGGGCCGCCAGCGCGTCTGTCAGCATCCGGAACGCGGCCTGGTCGGTATCGGTCCACCAGTTGTTCAGTGCACCCACCGCGTCAAACTTGGCGCCCTGGTCATCAAACCCGTGACCCATCTCGTGACCGATCACGCCGCCGATGGCGCCGTAGTTCACGGCAGGGTCTGCCGACAGATTGAAGAAGGGCGGCTGCAGGATCGCGGCCGGAAACACGATCTCGTTGAAGCTCGGATTGTAATAGGCGTTAACCGTCTGGGGGGTCATGAACCATTCTGTCTTGTCGACTGTCGTCCCGAGCAGGGACATGTTGTCTTCAAACGCCCATTTTGCAGCGGCCATGGCATTGTCGAGAGCGTTCGAACCCACCACGAGCGTCTCGTAGGTCTCGAACTTTTCCGGATAGCCGATCTTCGGATTGAATGTGTTCAGCTTCTCGACAGCTTTGACTTTCGTGTCATCGCTCATCCAGGGCAGCTCGGCGATGTTCGCATCCATGGCCTTGCGCAGGTTCGCGACCAGCTTGTCCATTTCCGCCTTGTTCTGCGCAGGGAAGTAGCGCTCCACGAAGACCTTGCCGATTGCTTCCCCGACAATGTTCTCGGTCGCAGTGACGGCGCGCTTCCAGCGCTCGCGCTTCTCCGGCTGGCCGCGCAGCGCTTTGCCGTAAAAGGCGAACTGGGCGTTGTCGATGTCCTCGGGCAGCACGTCCGCGTGATCGATCAGGAAATGTGCTTTCAGGTAGGATTTCCAGGTGTCCAGCGGCGTCTGCGCGCTGAGCGCGAAAATGCCCGGGAACCCGCCGCCCAGTTTTGCGGCATCCTCGGCCGTCAGACCGGCAGAGGACAGTTCGTCCGTTGTCGGAGGAATTTCCGAAACAAGGAAATGTGTCTGCGCGCCAACACCGAGTGTGTCGAGCACGGCCTGGATGGGGAAGTCGCCCGACAAGGCGAGGAACTCTTCGCGGCTGAGCTTGTTGTATGTAACCTCAGGATTGCGTGAAACCGTCCGGTCCCAGTCGAGCTTCGCGATTTCGGTTTCAAAAGCCATCACGTCAGCGGCTTTCGCGGCCGCATCCGCATAGCCCGCCTGGCCCAGCATGAAAGTGAGCAGCTCCAGGTATCTGGCGCGCAGCTCGACCGACTTTTCGTCATCCTTGAGGTAATAGTCGCGGTCCGGCATGCCGAGGCCGCCGAGCGACATCTGGAAGATGTAGGTTTCGGGGTCCTTGTCATCAACGAAGACGAAGCCGCCGATCGGCGAGGCATAGCCGACACTTGCGGTAAGCTTCGCCAGATCCTCGAGGTTCGAGACTGCGTCAATCCTGGCGAAGTAGGGCGCAGCTGGCGCCAGGCCCGCAGCGTTGATGGCGTCTGTATTCATATAGGCGTTGTATATTGCTCCGATCTTGCCTTCCGGCGTGTCGATTGCAGGCGAGGCGGCCGCAAGGTCGTCGATGATGAAGCGAACGCGCTGCTCGGATTTTTCGCGCAGCAGGTCGAACGAACCATAGCGGGACTGGTCTGCCGGAATCTCGAACGATGAAATCCAGGCGCCGTTGACATAGGCATTGAAATCGTTACCCGGCCTGACGGACGTGTCCTTCGTCTCGAGGTTGATGCCCCAGTCGCCCCAGACATCCGGCGCCGACAGTTTCAGCTCCTGCACAGGTTTCGCCTGTGTCAGCGTTGCCGCCTCGGACGCGTCCGGCGCGGCCACATCCTTATGGTGAGCACAGGCCGTGATGAGCGCAAGCGAAGCGGCGCCGAGCAAAAGTTTCTTCATGTGGATACTCCCTGGGTGCCCCGCCTGCACGGGCGGTGCGATTGCAAAACCGGAACTTCGTTACTCTACTTACTCTACTTACTCTGCGGGCAAAGGCCGCGCATGGCTGCTGCCAATGAGTTCTTCTTCGTCGATGGCCGCTTCACCCGAATATCCGTCGCCTATAGGCCGGTAAGGCTTCCCGCCCCAGGCCCAGCCGAACACGCGGCCGATCTCGCAGCCTACCGCATACATCGCCGGGACAAGGAACAGCGTGATGAACAGGGCAAAGCAGATCGCAAAGCTCAGTGAAACCAGCATCGGCTTCAGAAATTGTGCCTGTACGGACTTTTCCGCCAGCATCGGTCCGATACCCACAAAGGTCGTGATCGACGTCAGGAAGATCGGGCGGAAGCGTGAGACGCCTGCGTCGACAAGGGCCTGCATTGCGCCGGCCCCCTCATCGCGCCGCCGGTTGACGTAGTCGATCAGCACAAGGTTGTCGTTGATGATGACGCCCGCCGCGGAAGCGATGCCGAAAAGGGCGAACATCGCCATCGGCGTCCCCGTCAGGCCAAGGCCGAACATCGCGCCGGTATAGGCCAGCGGAATGGCGGTCATCAGCAGCAACGGCTGGGCATATGAGCGGAAGGCAACCGCCAGCAGCATGTACATGGCGCCAATCGCGATCAGCAGCAGGCGTTGGATTTCGCCGAAGAACTCCTGCTCCTGCTCAAACCCGCCCGCCTCGCCGCGGACGACATCCGGAAATTCCTGTTTAAACTGTGGCCAGAAGTCCTTATCCATGGCGTCCATGATCCGCGCGCGTCCGCCATCGCCAAGCACTTCGGCCGTGACTGAAACAGAGCGCACACGGTTGCGGCGGACGATCCTGTTTATGCCCGGTGCAAAATTGAACTCGGCCACCTCGGTTACCGGAATCTCGCGGCCATCGATTGTTCGGATACGGATCGATGCGAGACTGTCGAGGTCGTCACGCGCTTCCTGCGGAAGGCGAACGCGCACTTCCACGTCCTCGCCGTCCCGGGCCATGCGGTCTGCCAGTTCGCCGAAATAGGCCTGGCGCAGCTGGTTGGACACATCCGCCAGGGTAATGCCCAACGTTTCGGCGCCGGGCTTCAAAGTGATCTGGATTTCTTCGGCCGCTGACGAAAGGTTGTCGGTGATGTCATAGGCTTCTGAATACGTCGCCAGATGGGCCTTCACGTAGTCAGCAGAGGCACGCAGACGGTCCAGGTCCGGGTGGCTGAGTGCAAAGGTTACGCCCGTGTCGGGACGGTTGAAGGTAAACTCGAAGTTGATCTCTTCAGCGTCCTGGATTTCACCGGTCGCCTTGCGCAGCTCGTCTGCAAGGTCCTTGGATCGCACATCGTCCGGACGCTCTTCCGGCGGCACAAGACTGATCCAGGCCTGCACGCTGGTGCCCCCCGCCACGATGGAGGCGTCGCGGATCAGGCCGCCTTCGACTTCCGGGTGCTGCGCATCGGTTGCCTTGGTCGCGCCGATGACGCCAGTCTGGAGCTGGTCGCGAACTTCCACGACGCGCTCGAACGGCGTTCCATCCGGCATCACGATGCTGACCTGGATCAGGTCAGCCTCAATCTCGGGCATGAACTTGAACGGCACCACGCCGCTCGTCTGCATGCTGATTGAAATCATCACCAGCGACGCGAAGAAGGCAATCGTTGCGTACCGGAATTTGATCGCCATCTCGAGCACCGGCTTGTAGATGTTCGAGGCAAACCACAGCAGGCTGTCGGCAATGCGGCGCTGCAGCCGGAGGAAAGGGCCCAGCGGTCCGTCGAATTTCTGCTTCTTCATGTGCGCAAGGTGCGCCGGCAGGATCAGCATGCATTCGATGGTCGAGATGATCAGCGCCGCGATCACGACGAAGGAAATCTGCTGCGTGAACATCCGGGTCGGCCCGGTCACGAAAGCCCAGGGCAGGAAGGCAATGATGGTGGTCAGGATGCCGAAGATGATTGGCTTGACGACCAGCTGTGTCCCGATGATGGCCGCGTCCAGTCCTTGCCGTCGGCCGCTTTCGACCTCCTTGTGTATGTTCTCTCCGACCACAATGGCGTCATCAACGATGATGCCGATCACCAGCAGCACGGCAAAGGTGGAGAGGATGTTCCAGGACACGCCGACCAGCGGGAACAGGATCATCGCGCCGGCAAAGGCCGTCAGGATGCCGCAGGTCACCCAGAAGGCCACGACAGGGCGCAGGAACAGGATGAGGATCAGCATCACCAGCAGCGCACCCTGGATGGCTGAGGAAGAGATCAGCTCCATGCGTGCCTCGAAAGTTGCCGAGTCATCCCAGAGCAAGTCGATCCTGACGCCTTCCGGCAGGATGCCGTTGGCGGGATTGTTGGCGCGTTCGATGTATTCACGGAACCCGGCCGCATAGCGCGCTATGTCCATGGTGTCGGGCTCGGGCACCATCACGAAGGTGGTAGTGCGTCCGTTGAAGCTCGCCTGCAGCTTGTCGCTGACGAAGCCGTCCACGACGGTCGCCACGTCGGCGACGCGAACGGTGCCTTCCTCGCTCGACTGGCGGATGATGATTTCGCCAAATTGATCAGCTGTGTCCGCAAGGTTGCGCGCCGTCAGGGAGACATCGCCAACAGGCGATTCAATGCGTCCGCCGGAAGAGTTGAGCGAGGTCTGCCGGACGGCGTTCGCGACATCTGACAGTGTCATGCCAAAGCGGCGCAGCGCTTCCTCGGAAACTTCGATACTGACCTGTTCATCCAGTGTGCCCTGCAGCACCGCAAGTTCCCCGCCGGGCAGGGCAGCAATGTCGTCGCGTACCTTGTCGCCGATCTTGCGCAGCGTACGCGCATCGACTTCGCCGTGTACGGCCAGGCCCATGAACCAGTTGCGCTGTTCCCAGCGCTGCACCTGCGGCTCGAACGCCGCCTGCGGCAGGTTGTTGATCTGGTCGACGCGGAGCTTCACTTCGTCGAGGAAGGTGTCCATGTCGATATCGTCGCGGCCGCGGATATTGACGACGCCAAAGCCTTCGCTGGAGGTCGAGGTGATGCGGTCGAGGCCGTTGATATCGGCCACCGCTTCCTCGATGCGGGTCACGATCTGGTCTTCGATGTCGCGTGGGCTCGCGCCGGTCCAGGCCACCGACACCGACGCGCCGGACACCTTCACGACCGGGAACATTTCCCGCTCCATCGACGAGTAGCCGAACACGCCGCCCGCAAAGAAGATGAACATCAGGAGGTTTGCGGCAACCGAGTTGCGCGCAAACCAGGCGACGATCCCGTTCATTGGGCCTCTCCCTCAGTGCCGGTGCCGGTCTCCGCTTCAGCGATCTTTTCTGCGCCTGCAGCCGGTTTGGGCGGGTTGTGAACCTTCACCGTGCCGTCGTCCATCCGCTGCATCACCGTCAGGCTCATCCCGTCGAACGGCGCCTGGATCGGGCTGGTGATCGCGAGTTCGCCGGCTTGCGCGCCTTCATGAAAGTAAGCGCCGTCGCGGTCCGAATGCTCGATATCCACTGTACGGATCGACAGTTTGCCGGTTTTCGGATCACCGATGTACAACTGGTCATCGCCGCGCAGCGCGGAGCGCGGCGCCACCATCACGCGGTCAAGGCTGCGGCCCTTTATCTGTGCGTTCACGAACAATCCGGGCGCCATCGGGGCGCCATTGTCGGCGCCCTTTCCGAACGGGTTCTTCAACTCGGCGATCACATTGATCTGGCGTGTCTGCGAGTTGACCGCCGCGCCGGTGCGAACGACCTTGCCCTTCCAGGTGCGCGGCTCGCCGCCCACTGTCGCTGTGAAGATCACTTCCGGTCCCGGCGTTTGTGCGCTGTCGGCAAACGCAATCGGCAGGCCAAGGCGGCCAAGCTCAGCATCTTTCAGAGGCAGGGAAACTTCCACCGTATCATTGCCGAAGATACGCCCGAGCGACTGGCCGGGCGCGACCACCTGGCCGATGTCCACGCTGCGTTCGCGCACGCGGCCATCGAATGGCGCAATCACAGCCGTGCGGGCGAGCGCGAGTTCGGCATCCTTCAGCTGCGACTTGGCCGCGTCCAGCGAGGCCTGCGCTTCGGCCAGCTGGGGCTCGCGCCGGGCCAGCGGGGAGGCATCGGTCATGCCGAGATCCTTGAGGTCCTGCAGCGCGAGTTCTGACTCGGCGACTTCGCGTGCGAGGCGCTGCTCGGCCGAAGCGACCAGCGAGCGCGCGCGCACGACGCCCAGCTCATAGTCCTGCGCATCGACGCGCACGAGCACCTGGCCGCGGCGGATGAAGCCGCCATCGATGAAGTCCGGCGAGACATAGGCGATACGGCCCGAGGTCTGCGGCGCGACGATGATCTCGGTCTTCGGCCGCACTTCGCCTTGTGCCTCGACGGTCAGCGTCAGCGCGACTTCCTGCACTGGCTCGGCAAACACATTGAGGCCGGCGCGGGGCTCGTCGCTCTTCTCGGCTTCCGGCTTCATCGACTGGACAGCGATGAACCCGCCGATTCCCAGGACAACGATAATGACGAAGGGGGCGATGATGGCAATTAGGCGTCCCATGGGGATATGGCTCCTGCCGCTTACTGCGGGGTCTGGGCTTCTGAGGGGGCGGGTAGGGCGGGCGCGGTGGGCACACCGCCTCCGAGCGCGAGGTGGAACGAAATCCGGTTTATAGCACGGCTTGCCCGGGCCGAGACCAGCTGGCTTTCAGCGGTCAGCCGGCGCGTCTGGGCGTCGATGAGGTTGAAGATGGTGATCGTGCCGCCGATATACTGGCGCTCGGCCAGTTCTTCGGCATATCGCGCTTCTTCGAACGCCGTCGTCTGCGCCGTTTCCTGCTGCGCCAGCAGCACATCGGCGGTCAGCGCGTCTTCCACTTCGCGCCAGGCGGTCAGCACGCCGCCTACATAGTTCGCAACCGACGACTGCGCCTGCGCGATCGCCGCTTCCTGCTGCGCCCTGAGGCGGCCGCCCGTAAACAGCGGCTGCACCAGCCCGGCTACGAGCCGCGCCGCGATGAGCTGCGGATCGATGGCATCTTCAAACTCCGATGAACTCGTGGAGGCCGAGCCGGTCAGCCGGAGCGACGGCAGCATCGCGAGACGCGCTTCCTCGGCGCGCAGGCCCGCCGCCACCACGCGGGCTTCCAGCGCGGCAATATCCGGCCGGCGTGACAGCAGAAGGGCAGGGTTGCCCTCCGTCGCCATTTCCTCAAGCTCCGGGATCGTCGCGGTCGCGGTAATCTCTGCGCCGGGATAGCGTCCCAGCAGCACTTCCAGCCGCCGTGCCGCCTCGGTCGAGGCTTGCCGCCGCGCCGCAATCCCGGCTTCGGCGCTGGCCAGCGCGGAGCGCGCTGTGCGCAGCTCGAGCGGATCCGACACGCCGGACCGCACGCGCCGGTCGGTGATCGTCAGCACGCGGTCGCGCGCCTCGAAGGACAGAATGGCGATCCGTTCCTGCGCCAGCGCCTCGTTCAGCGCGATCCAGGCGAAAGCCGTCTGCGCCGCAATCGACAGCTCGGTCGCTGCAAGGTCCGCCGCGCTGGCGGCATAGTCGGCATCCGCCTGCGCCGCGGAATTCGACACGCGGCCCCAGAGATCCGCTTCCCAACTCGCATCGATGCCGAAGCCGTAGAGCGGATCGTTGAACCGCTCGTTCGTGCCGGCCACATTAACGCCGGTCGAGGTGGCGCCCGCCGAGGCCGATGCCGACAGGCTCGGCAGCCTTTGACCGCGCGCCGCGCGCGAAAGGGCTTCGGTCGCCCGCGTCAGCGCCGCCCGCGATTCCAGCGTCGGGTTGCGGGCCAGCGCCTCGCCGACCAGTTGCGTCATCACCGGATCATTGAACTGGCTCAGCCAGTCGCCCGTCGGTGCCGCGCCGGCCACGCCGCGCGCGGCCCATTCGGCCGGCGCATCCGGCACCGTCTCGAACAGCGCATTGCGGTCGTCGATATAGCGCTCGGCGCCATCCGGTACGACCGCGCAAGCCGACAACATCGCAGAACCAAGCAGTAAAAGTGATTTTTTCATGCGCTGAAGTCAGGTCCGTCTGAGAATTGCGATCCGATACGCCCGCACTTGTCGAGCGTCAATATGAAATTATCGAAATTCAATAATCTGTCTTGAATCCGGAGTACGCTTGCTGAGGCTCTTACGGCGGCCGGGGCTTGGCAGATGCCGGAGCGCGCGTTAGCGCCAGAACGGGGGCCCTGCCGCAGGGCTCGCCAGAGGATGGATCCTGCAGGTGAAACGTTGAGCGAGGATGCAAGCCGGCGGTCGATGACGCGGCGGACGCGCGACTTCACCGTGCTGCTCGGGACAACGGCGCTTGTCCTGTTTCTGCTCGCCATCACCGGCGGCCTCGGCCTGATCGAGGCGCTCAGCGCCCTCGGCGTCATCGCCTCCGTCGCGCTGGCCTATTTCGTCGGCTCTGCCGCCCGGGTGGCGCAGGGCGTCACAGATACCTGGGCCGAGAAACCCGCGCCCGACACCGCCGAGCCCGGCCCCAGCCTGTTCGGTGCCCTCCCGCTGCCCGCGCTAGAGATCGGGCCGGGGCAGAAGATCATGGCCTTCAACCGCGCTGCCGATGACCTGTTCCAGCTAACCAACCTTCCCTTCGCCCGGGCCAGCGCGGTGATCCGTTCCCCCGTCCTCCTCGCCGCCATCGACCAGGCGCTGGAGCGCACGAACGCCGCGCCCATCTCCGCCGAGCTCGAAACCGGCCCGGACGAGACCTGGCGCGCCCATGTCAGCCGCATCCCGGCCGGCAGGAACGTGCTGGTGCTGATGGAGGACCTGACGCCCGTGAAGCGCGCCGCCCGCGCCCGGGCGGACTTCCTCGCCAACGCCAGCCACGAGTTGCGCACGCCGCTGACCGCCATCTCCGGTTTCATTGAAACCATGCGCGGCCCGGCCCGGGACGACACCGCCGCCTGGCCCCGTTTCCTCGACATCATGGCCGGCGAGTCCGACCGGATGAGCCGGCTGATCGCCGATCTCCTCTCCCTCTCGCGGATTGAATCGTCCGAACATGTCCTGCCGCGCGGAAGGGAAAACCTCGCCGAGATCGTCTCAGCTTCACTCGCCGCGCTGGAGCCAATCGCGGCGGGGAAGGGCGTCACCCTGACGGTACAGGCGGCGCCCACTGATATGCCCGAGATGACGGCCCACCGCGACGAACTGGTCCAGGTGGTCGAGAACCTTGTCTCAAACGCCGTCAAGTATTCGAAGGCGGGCAGCGCCGTCACGCTCAGCTTCGGCGCGGCGCCCTCGCTCGCCGAGGCACGCATCACCGCGTCGCAGCGCTGGGCCCTCAGTGGACGTATGACCCTGCTCCAGGCCCTCGCCCGCACCAGCGCACCGGAAGCAGCCGTCTGGCTGCGCGTTGAAGACCAGGGCCCCGGCATCGAGCGCGA
>Ga0315904_10005300_pt1 | contig 17935 bp, 17 predicted proteins | sample LakEriMetagenome_6_FD_203529 | JGI IMG/M metagenome (GOLD analysis project Ga0315904, IMG submission 203529) | Freshwater fungal communities from buoy surface, Lake Erie, Ohio, United States - Buoy 12 MA120 | ecosystem: Environmental > Aquatic > Freshwater > Lake | place: USA: Lake Erie, Ohio...
TAAGACTAGTTCATGGGAAGAACCCATAAGGAGAGATAAATGGCAACAAGAATGCAACAGCGCAGAGGAACTGCAGCACAATGGACGGCTGCTAACCCAGTTCTCGCAGCAGGTGAAATTGGTTTTGAAACCGATACAAGTAAATTTAAAATGGGTAACGGATCCTCTACATGGTCTGCATTACAGTACTTTGCCAACGCATCTGAACTAGCAGCACTTGTAAATGGTGCTCCAGGACTCCTTGATACCCTTGATGAATTAGCACAAGCAATAGGCGATGACCCACAGTTTTATTTAACAATTGGTCAGACAGTTACAAACCACACCAATGCTTCAACAATGGTACACGGTATTGCTGATACATCTGCTCTTGCAACACAATCTGATGTTAATAACGCAGCAACTGCTGCTGCTTCAGATCTTTCAGATCACACATCAGCAACAACAACAGTTCATGGAATTGCTGATACTTCACTTTTAGCAACACAATCTGATGTTAATGATGCAGCATCTGCTGCTGCTTCAGATCTTTCAGATCACACATCAGCAACAACAACAGTTCATGGAATTGCTGATACTTCACTTTTAGCAACACAATCTGATGTTAACGATGCAGAAACTGCTGCTGCTTCAGCACTTGCAGGCCACGCTGCAGACACAACAGATGTTCATGGAATTGCAGATACAACATTATTGGTAACTCAGTCAGATCTTACAGATCACGCTGCAGAAACAGAAAATGTTCATGGAATTGCTGACACAACAGCACTTGTGACACAGTCAGACCTTACAGATGCAATTACTGGTGCTACAGTAGACCAGTCTACATTGGCAGGAACTGGTATTGATTGGAATGCTCTAACAGAGCAGTTTGATATTGATTCAACAGTTGCAACAAAGACATATGCAGATGATGCAGTCACCGATCACAATGTAGAGACACTAAATGTCCACGGAATTGCAAATACAGCACTTCTTGCAACAACATCAGATGTAGCAACAGCAAAGTCTGAAGCAATTGCAGATGCAGCCACAGCCTCGGAAGCCTATACAGACGCAGAAATTTTAGCGCTAACAAAGTCTTCAGTAGGACTTGGAAATGTTGATAACACTTCAGATGCAGATAAACCAGTATCAACTGCTACACAAACAGCACTTGATGCGAAGGCTTCACTTTCTGGAGCAACTTTTACAGGCTCAGTAGAAATTGATCAAAACCTAACAGTTGATGGTAACTTAACTGTAAATGGTACAACATTTAACGCAAGCGCAACATCTATTACAATTGAAGACAACATGGTTCAACTTGCTCATCAAAATGCAGCAAACACAGTCGACCTTGGTCTTGTAGTTGGATACAATGATGGCGCAGCAAAGCACTCAGGTATCGTAAGAGATGTTTCTGCAGATAAGTGGAAGTTGTTTAAGGGTGTTACAACAGAGCCTTCAACGACTGTAGACTTTACACAAGGATCTCTTGATGACCTTGAAGTAGCAGGTCTTACAGCAACAACTGTAACAGCATCTTCTGGAGTTGTATTTTCAGATGGTACACAGACAAAGGAAGGCGTTCCTTCACGCACACCAATTATTCAGAAGACAGCAGCATACACACTGTCTGCTCTAACTGAGAGAGATTCATTGATTGAGGTTGATTCAACATCAGCAGTAACTCTTTCAATTCCTACAGATGCGTCAGTAAACTATCCAGTAGGAACAACCATTGATATTCTTCAAACAAATACAGGACAAGTAACAATTGCAGCAGCAACACCTGCGACTACAACTGTTAATGCAACTCCTGGATTAAAGTTGAGAACAAGATGGTCCTCTGCTACCCTCCTAAAGAGAGCAGCAAACACCTGGGTCGTTTATGGCGATCTAACAGCGTAGTAAAAATTTAATAAAAACTAGGAGATAAAATGGCAGCAGGTAAGAAGACAGGTAGAAAGTCCCAAGCATCAAATGACTTTTTGGAGCCATTAACACCAACCATCACTGGTGCGACAGATGTTGGAACAGGTCGTGCATATAATAATGGAGCGGTTGATGTTTCTTTTACTTTACCTGCACTTTCTCCAGCAGCAACATCCTACACTGTAACATCTTCACCTGGTGGATTTGTTGGAACAGGAGCATCGTCTCCAGTTAGAGTAACAGGTTTAGCATCTAGTACTGCTTACACATTTACAGTTACAGCAACAAATGCTGCAGGAACTTCTGCTGCATCATCAGCATCCTCTTCTGTAACAGCAACAACTGTTCCAGCAACACCATCTGCACCAACAGCAACAGCAGGTGTTAATGAAGATACGGTTTCTTGGACTGCACCAGCAAATGGTGGAAAAGCAATAACTGGATATACTTGGGCATCTTCAGATGGAAAGGGTGGATCAACAGCCTCGACATCTGTTACAGTTTCACAAGAAGCAAACACAGCACAAACATATACTGTTTATGCAACTAATGCTAATGGAAACTCAGGAACTTCTGCATCATCAAATAGCGTAACAACTATTGCTCCGTTCTTCCCCCCATTCTTCCCGCCATTTTTCCCATTCTTCCCGCCATTTTTCCCACCGTTCTTCCCATTCTTCCCACCGTTCTTCCCACCATTCTTCCCATTCTTCCCACCATTCTTCCCATTCTTCCCATTCTTCCCATTCTTCCCACCGTTCTTCCCATTCTTCCCATTCTTCCCACCGTTCTTCCCATTCTTCCCATTCTTCCCATTCTTCCCACCGTTCTTCCCATTCTTCCCATACTTCCCACCGTTCTTCCCATTCTTCCCATTCTTCCCATTCTTCCCACCGTTCTTCCCATTCTTCCCATTCTTCCCACCGTTCTTCCCATTCTTCCCATTCTTCCCATTCTTCCCACCATTCTTCCCATTCTTCCCATTCTTCCCACCGTTCTTCCCACCATCTTTCGGTACTTGTAACTGTGTCAGAAGTTATTGCTGGCAAGCATGTCCAGCATGTTGCGGAGGTAACTGCGGATGTTAGTAAATGTGATATACTTTAATAAAAGGAGATTTATATAATGTATGCAATATTAGTAAAAGATACTGGCGATACATATGATGTGCTTGGAGCACTTAGAACCACTGAAGAGATTAGAGCAAGTCTTGACTTAGAGTGGGATAAAGGTCTTCCTATAGTAGGTATGGATATTAATAATCACAAGGAAACAGCAACCAAGGGTGCTACTTGGAATGGAACATCTTTTGATGGAACTATAAATTCAAGTTATTTTGAGTTATCTCAAGAAGAAAAGGATGCATATAAGCAGTATGCATTTTTATGTGATAACAAGATAATCTATAGAGTTAGTGTAGAAACTGGTAGTGAAAAAGCATCAGTATATGATGCAGCATTTGCTGGAGAAGTTTTATTGGTAAAGTGTGCTTTTGCTGTTAACGGAAATAAAGTTACATACAATAAAACAACCAGGGAAATATCAGCAGTCTAATATTTTTTATAGTTATTTCTATGATATAATATAGTTATATTTAAAACAAAGGAACTATATGACAATTTATGATGAAAATGAAACACCTTGGTTCACTAAGGATAGATCAGAAACAGCAACAAACAGATATCCTTCAAAAACTATAGGTAACAACATTTTAGTTGAAAATCCAGCACTTGGAATAAACCTGTATAGGAATACATTTTCAAAAGAAGACTCTGAGAGATACATAAAAATTCTTGAGTCAAATTTAGGCGGTAGCGGAAAGTATAAGTGGTCAGAAGCAAAAGTAACAAACTCAGATGTTCCAATCAAAAAGGCTAGAGATGCTGTAGATTTTAGATTTAAGCAAGAAAACTTGGGGCCACGAGATGAACATAATGCAGAACTTCTTGATCTTCACGAAGAAATTTATCAAAAGTTAAAGTTTTGTGTTGATGATTATGCTAGGTACTGGGGAATAAATGTAATCTATTATGAAGCATTTAACTTTGTTAAGTATGAAGGAGAAGGCACACATTTCAATATTCATGCAGATCATGGTCCAATGTACAACTGCACAGTTTCTGCTGTTGTTTATATAAATGAAGACTATGAAGGTGGAGAAATTAAATTTCCAAGAATGGATAATTATACTCACACTCCAAAAGTAGGAGATATTATCTTGTGTCCATCTAACTACATATATGAGCATGCGTCTTTACCAATGAAAAAGGGAACCAAGTATTGTGTTGTCGTAATGACAGACATTAATGAACTAGGACACAAGTAGTGTCGCTAGTTGCTATATTTAGATCTTTTAGACCTTGGCTAGATAAAGAAAATATTTCAGTTCCAGTCCCAACCCAAAAAGAAATTCCAGACTGGTATAAAGATGCAGATAGATTTGCTAAAATGCCCAATGGTGAATATTATAAAGCGCCTAAAACAGTTTGCCCATTCCCAAAAGAGGGAACAACCGATGACTATGGAAAAATTCCTACATGGAAAGCATGTCCAGCAATTATGGATGCATTTTCAACGGGTTATCTTTTTAAAACGCCTTGCGATTTAACTTTTTATAAAAATGAACAAGGAATAATCAATGTTAAAATTGATGATATAAGGTATAAGGATTTTTGTACACAAAGACCACCAATGCCACAATTTGAACATCCCAAAGGATATTACCAACATCATTTTGCCTGGAGTTCTCCGTGGGGCTTAGAACTACCAGAAGGATATAGCGCATTATTTATGACTCCGATGAATAGGTTTGATCTGCCATTTATTAATACAACTGGTGTAGTTGATTCAGATAAGGTTCACCTACTTGGAAGTTTTCCATTTTTTATTGCAGATGGCTGGGAAGGAACGCTACCAGCAGGAACTCCATACCTTCAGATTCTTCCATTTAAACGAGAAAACTGGGATCATGAAATTGAGATATTGGGACAATCAGAGATATATGGTAAAATTGTAGAGAACGCAAACTTTTATAGACAGCCAGATGGCGGGGTATATATTAAAAAAGTTTGGTCAAGAAGAGAGTATAAATAGGAGATAAAATGCAAACCTGGTCAGATAAAGAAGATCTTGGAAATGGAATAATCTGTTATAGAGATGTCATAAAAAAAGATTTTGATGTTGTAAATAGGCTTGAAAGTGTTTTAGGCTCTGTTGCTGGATATGGAGAGTTGTCTCCAGAAGGAAAAAGATATCATTGGATGCCTGCATATGTTGGCTATCAGCAACTAATGCCTGACTATAGAGATTGTGTAGATTTTAAATATAAAAAAACAGATATTGAAAATGATAAAAGCGAAGACTCTATAAAACTACAAGAATTGTGGCAGGATGTTTATAACGCTCAATCTGCAGCAGTCGAAGATTATAGAAGAATATACAACATAATGCCATTAAAATATTGGGAAGCATTTAATTTTATTAAATATGGTCCAGGACAACACTTTATGGAACACCACGATCATGGATACTCATATAACTGTACACTTTCATTAGTTGCCTATGTCAATGATGACTATGATGGTGGGGAGTTGTTTTTTAGGTTGCAGGGTTTAAACATTAAGCCAAAGGCTGGAGATCTTTATGTGTTTCCGTCAAATTTCATGTATCCTCATCAAGCCATGCCAGTTCATTCTGGAACTAAATATTCAATTGTAACAATGCTAGATTACAGCAAAAAATATCATACTCCAGACATGTATGATCCAAAGTGGGATAATGAGTAATGCTAAATATTTCAGTAGAAAAGATGCAGGGTAGTAACTTTAATATTAATCCAATGTCAATAAAAAGAGATTGGATGGACCTTACATCAGAAAATCATGCATATAGGTGTTTCCCAGTAACGCAAGCAAATGTAATTGGATGGAATCTTACATGCACGGAAGATATTGAATTTGAGTGGGATGGCATAAATGATCAAACAGATCAGCATGTAACAATATTTAGTCCAAAAGACTCATATGCTGGTAGAGGCCAGTCTTCTATAAGTTTAAATACCAGTTTAGTTTTTAGGACAGATTCTGATATTAGTATATGGACGATAAATCCAGTAAACTATTTTAGTGAAGATTTTGAAACAATGTCTAATTTGATTAGCACATCATTTTATCCTAATCCTTTGCCACTAGCCATTAAAGCAAGAAAAGCAAATCAAAGAGTAATTATAAAAGCAGGAACACCTATAGCAACAATAATTCCTATATCTTTAACAAATTTAAATAATACCACAATTCAAATTGTTGATTATAGAGATGATGATAGATCAAAAGAAAATGCAAACAGGTCTTACGGAGAAGCAGCGCAGGAAGTTAATAGGTCTGGACAATGGACTGACTGGTATAGAGATGCAGTCAATGAAAAAGGTGAAAGTTTAGGGTCTCATGAAGTAAAGGCGCTAAAACTTTATGTTAAGGATAGTACGAACGGTGATACAATATGAATATGGACGGATATAAGGTAGTACAAAGAAAACCATCAATAACTCCTTCTGGATGGTTTGGTGATAGCAAGGATATGATTGTAGAGTTAGAAAACTTTATGACAGAAGAGGAAATAGTATTTTTAGAAAAGGCTGCAAAGTCATTAACAATTTGGGATGTTACAGAAAGCCATGTAAATGAAAATGGTACAGTTGTTTATGAGGCATCTTATTGGAAAGACAGAGTTGCTACTAGTCCAACACTAGACAAAAATGATCCAGCAATTGCTCCAGTTATTGCTAGACTGTTTGAAAGACTAAAACCAATTGTAGAAGATTTTTATAAGGTAAAAGTTATTCCAACAGGAACAACAATTGTTAGGTGGCTTCCAGGACAATTTCAAAAGCCACACGCAGACAAAGAATTGCATGAAGGACCAGATGCTGGACTTCCAAATGATTTTCCAAACTACGATCTTTCAAGTTTATTTTATCTAAATGAAGATTATGAAGGTGGAGAACTTTACTTCCCAATACAAGGTGTTCAGTTTAAACCAAAAAAGGGTGCTGCCTATTTTTTCCCAGGGGATAAAAATTATATTCATGGAGTAACAGAAATTAAAAGCGGTATTAGGTACACATGTCCGTTCTTCTGGGAGATAACAGAGCATACAGGAGATAGAAAACCATAATGCTTACTGACTCAGAAGAACTTAATGTAGTTGAAATATATCCAAAAATATTTGTGTATAAAAATCTTTATAAGGATATTAATTTTATATATCAATCTTTAAAAGAGTCAGATGGAACCGAAGGGTTTTTTAACCCATGGTCTAAATGGTCAAACTTTGGACAATATATTTCTCCAACATTTAAGGGATATGACTATATTTTGCAACTTAGAGACGTAATGGCAATAGAAGCAAAAACAGAAAAAGAAAAAGAGCATAAAGACATTCTTTTAGAGATATTAAATAATTTTTATATAGCAACAAAAGATTACATTAAAAAAAATAATGTTGATTTTGATGAAAACAGAATTGTTCCAAATATTAAAGATAAAAATGGTAATCCAATAAAAGAGTGGGTATTTTCTGGTCCTTCTATAGCAAGGTATAGAACAGACATTACTGATCCAGTAGCAATGACATACCACACAGACTATATAAGAGAGCCAATAGTAAGCCCAGGACACAAGTTTGCGATCACTGCTCTGACATATTTTAATGATGATTATGAAGATGGAGAAATTGATTTTGTTGTAAATGGCGAAGCCTATATGTATAAACCAGAGGCTGGAGATTTAATTATTTTCCCATCTGGACACCCAGACTTTTTAATGTTTGAAAATCACATATATCTTCATGGTGTTATGCCAGCAAGAAATAACGCAAAATATCTATCAAGAATGTACTGGACAAAGTATTCTGTAGGCGATCCAAAATGGTTTGAAAATGAAGAAAAATTTGGTAAAGAAAAGTGGTATGATATGCAGCATGAGATTATGCAAAAATTTAGAGAAGATAACCCCAACAAGTTTAGTACTGAAAAAGAAAGAAGGATAAAATGAACCTAGATAACAAAAAAAGAATAACTAAAGATATTGTTATTTATGAAAACTTTATTGATGCAGAAACCTCTGCAAAACTTATAAAGGTTTTAGATAAGCATGCGGAACTAGGCACAATTAACTGGATGCCAATATCTTTTTATGAATCATACTCATCTGTATTGCCACAAGATAATGATGAGCATGTTATCAGTGAGGGATTGCCAAGTGATATTTTTTCACAAATGAAAAATGGAATTATTGAGGCAGTTGCAAGCGTTCATGATCTTGATCCTAAAATAATTTCTCAAATTGGATATCACACACAAAAATGGGAGCCAGGTGCATATGCAAGAAAGCACTCTGACAATACAGACGAACATGGACATTCTGGTGCTTTTACTAGAAGTAGATATGCTGCATTTTTATATTTAAATGATAATTTTGAAGGCGGACTATTGCAATTCCCAGATCAAGATATAGCAATTGAGCCTAAAGTTGGAATGCTTGCTGCATTTGACGGGGGATTTAATAATATGCACGAAGTAACTCTTATAACTAAAGGAGTAAGATATACAATAGGATCTTTTTGGGATGATAGAGAAGAAGATGCTTATCCACAAGAATTAAGAGACGCTTGGGCAGCAGAAATGAAGGAAACTAGAGCCAAGCAAGAAATTGAAAGAGCGGAGTGGCAAGAGTTGCTAAAGCAAGGATGGAAACTTGATGCTGACGGAAATAAATATAAAGTTGAGGAACTATAGATGGAAGTATTTTTAAAAAAAGAATTTGAAGATGCTGGTTATGATGTTGAGGTTTTTCATGAACATGTTTTGTTTATAAAAGATTTTCTAAAGCCAGAAGAACTTGATATTCTTTTAAAAATAATTGAAACTACTCCAAATGAAGATTGGTCAATAGAGTATACAAAGAATCTTGCTAGATTTTGTATGGAAAAGTTTGGGAGAGATGATGTAGACAATCTTGTTGCAGAAGGAAAGTTTGAAATTACTCAGGGCTGGGAAGACAAAAACTTAAACATTACAACTGAGCAAATAAGCATAACTCTTCAAGGCAGGTTGGGGAAACTTCTAGAATTGGCAGACCCATCTTTAGAACTTGCTGGCTTTGGAACTCTTCAAAGAATGCAGCCTGGAGTTGAATTAAAATCCCATACAGATCAGCATACAGACCCATCAATTAAATATGCTGCTATACTATATATTAATGACGACTATAAGGATGGAACTTTATTCTTTAAAAATAAAGAAAATTCAGACTTAAGGCCAAAGCCAGGAACCTTGCTTATTTTCCCAGGCAACGAAGAATATGAGCATGGCGTAAGGCATGTAGGTGAAGGTCCTATAAGATATGTTACAGTAGGATTTATGAAAGTAACAGGATTTTATGAAAAAAATAAGTACTAAGGAGATATGATATGGAAAGAGAAATACTAGAGGAAAAGGTTTACTATTACACAAATGTAATTGAAGACCCCAAGAAACTTGTTGACGCAATTGAAAATGATAACAAGGATCCATGGGGCGAGTGGATGGCATGCAGCGGTCAGCACTATGTTTATGGAACAGACAAGACAATTGCGCTAACACCAGATTCTGATGAAAAAAATAAATATATTTATGATACTTTAAAAAATGCGTTTGATGTAGTCGCAAGAGATTACGCTAAGGCACAGGGTATTACAGAAGAACCAAAACTATTTCCACAGTATCCAATTAAAAAATATCAGCCAGGAACATTTATGGGCGCTCACTTTGATCAACAAGAGGGTGATGAAAGATTAAAGGTTTCTTTTGTTATGTATCTTAATGATGATTATGAAGGCGGAGAGATTTCTTTTACTATTGCCTCTCCAGAAGGAGTTTTAACTCAGCCTAGTCCAGAAGCAGATTTTGAAGATGCCAAAGATCACGGAGCATATAGTTTTTATGTCAAGCCTAAAGCAGGGAGCGTTATTGTCTTCCCACCATCTCCACCATATCATCACACTGCTCACTTAGTTAAGAGTGGCGAAAAGATTATGGTTCCTCAACACTGGATTCACTAATATTGAAAACAGCAATTGTAACTGGAGCAAGTAAGGGTGTAGGCTATGCAACTGTAAAACTTTTATCTGAAAATGGATATAGGGTTATTGCAGTTTCAAGAGATTTATCTAAAGTATCAGAACTAATTTCTGATAGTGTAGAGGTTTATAAACTAGACATTACGAGTTCAGAGGAAATTAAAAGATTTTACGAAAAATACAAAGAAATAACCTTAGATCTGCTAGTCAATAATGCTGGTGGTGGTGCTGGCCCAACAAGCATAATTAACGAAACAATGGATAATTTTAGACGGGCCTATGACATCAATGTTTCTGGTCCTATGTATTTATCACAACTTTTTGTTCCCTGTATGAAGAAGTCAAATTCTCCTACTATAATTTTTGTAAGTTCTTTAGGTGGCAAGTACGCATACAGATCTGGTGGTAACTACACCAATGCAAAAAGAGGCATGATGGCATTAGTAGACACAATGAGACTAGAGTTTCCAGAGTATGGAATTAAAGTAACAGAGATTTGTCCAGGTACAATTGACACTCAACAAGAAAAAAGAGATATAGCAATAACTGCAGAAGATATGGCAGAGTGTATTAGGTGGGTATCAGAACTTCCTAAACATGTAAACATAAACCATATTGAGTTAAATCATATTCTTAGTGGCAAATAATTTACAACTATAAACTTTAACTTTAGGGGTAGAGTTTTACTTTTTGCAAAACTCTGCTATAATTAACACTTATTCCGTTTTGAAAGGACGATTAAATATTATGTCAGATTTTTTTAGTTTTAGACTTCCAGAAGATTTTATAGAAAAGTACAAAGGTGCAGAAAGTCCATTCGGATTTAAAGACGCAGCAGAAAACTCCCTTGGAGAAATTACCTTTATTCGTACTTATTCTAGAATGAAGGAAGATGGAACTAAGGAACGCTGGCACGAAGTTTGTCGTCGTGTAATCGAGGGTATGTATTCAGTACAAAAGAATCATGCTAAGGAAAACCGTCTGCCATGGAATGACTACAAGGCTCAAAAGTCAGCACAAGAAGCATTTGATAGAATGTTTAATTTAAAGTGGACTCCACCAGGACGAGGTATGTGGGCATTTGGAACACCCATGACTATGGAGAAAAAGAACTCAGCAGCACTACAAAATTGTGCAATGGTATCTACAAAAGATCTTGACAAGAATGATCCAGGAGCATTATTTGCTTGGGTCATGGATGCATTGATGCTTGGTATTGGTGTTGGATTCGATACTGTTGGCCAAGAAAAGAATTTTCTTATTTATGCTCCAACAGAACCAGAACAGGTATATGAAATACCAGACACTCGTGAAGGTTGGGTAGAGTCAGTGAGAGTTTTAATAAACTCATATCTAAGGCCAAACCAAAACATTCAGAAGTTTAACTATGACCTTATTAGGCCACTAGGAGCCCCTATAAAGGGCTTTGGGGGCGTTGCATCTGGCCCTGCACCTCTTATCAGGTTGCATGAGCAAATAGACCGTGTAATAGGCTCTAGGGCTGGGGAAACACTAGATTCTCGTGCTATTGTAGACCTTGTAAACTTAATAGGAACATGCGTTGTTTCTGGAAATGTAAGAAGGTCTGCTACTTTGGCCTTGGGTAGTGCTGGAGATGAAGCGTTTATGAATTTGAAAAACTCTGAGGTTTTTCCAGAGCGTAATTCTTTTGATCCAGAAAATCCAGGCTGGGCTTGGATGTCAAATAACTCTATTTCAGCAGAGGTAGGTACAAAGTACGAAGACTATGTAGATTTAATTACAGAAAACGGAGAACCAGGTTTTATATGGCTTGACGTTGCTCGTAATTATGGACGACTGAAGGATGCGCCAGACGGTAAGGATTATCGTGTGATGGGATTTAACCCATGTGCGGAGCAGCCATTAGAATCGTACGAATTATGTACACTTGTAGAGGTGCACTTGAATCGTCATGAATCTAAGGAGGACTTCCTGCGTACCCTGAAGTTTGCATATCTTTATGGAAAGACTGTAACACTTGTTCCAACTCATTGGCAACAAACAAATGGAATCATGCAGCGCAACCGTCGCATTGGCACATCTCTTACAGGAATTGCATCGTTTGCAGATCAAAAAGGTTTGCCAACAGTTCGTGAATGGATGGATGAGGGCTACACAACTATTCGTAAATACGATCATTCATATTCTGAGTGGCTATGTGTTCGTGAATCAATTCGTGTGACAACAGTTAAGCCATCAGGCTCCGTATCAATTCTTTCTGGTGCAACTCCTGGAGTTCACTGGGGGCCTGGAGGAAACTTCTTCCTTCGTGCAGTTCGATTTGGAAATACAGATCCAATGATGCACTTGTTCAAAGCAGCAGGGTACACAATTGAAGATGACGTAGTATCAGCAAATACATCAGTAGTTTACTTCCCAATAAAGTCAGGTCATCCAAGATCTGAAAAGGATGTAACGCTATTTGAAAAGATTGCACTTGCTGCAACTGCTCAGAAGTACTGGTCAGATAATGGGGTTTCTGTAACACTGTCCTTTGATAAAGAAACAGAATCAAAACATGTAGTTCCAGCACTTCATATGTATGAGGGACAACTAAAGGCAGTCTCATTCCTTCCAATGGGAAATACTGTTTATCCTCAGCAGCCATATACTCAGATTACTGAGGAAGAATACGAGTCGTATGTTGGCAAATTAAAACATATTGATTTTAGTGCAATTTACGACGGTGTAGATAATTTAGAGGCTCAAGGCGAAGCATATTGCACAACTGATTACTGCGAAATTAAAATAAATAAGTAGTCTTCTGTGGTAAAATAGACTCATTATGTCTAGCCCATCAAACCTCTATGCTGAAAAGGTGTTCTCCGAACATCCAACAGGTTTGTGGGCCCTTGATGATCAGGCAGACTATGTTTCTCTTATTTCAGAGTCTCAAAGAAATTTATCTAACTGGACAGTTATCGGCGGTACATATGAAAACTACACCCAGTCAGTAGACGAACCATTTATAGGTAGTTATGTAGGTAAAATAACAGCAACTCCAACAAGTAGTGAGTCTGCTTCAGTTACTGCTATAAGCAATGACATAATGAATCTTCAAGATCTCAATCAATACCTTAGAACATTTTCTGTTGGCGGTTATTTTTATTCTCAAAGTTCTTATATTGCTGGTTTTGAGATTGGTTATCAATATGAGGATACAACTAGTGGGCAAATAATAACACACCTAAAAAACTATGATACGGTTATAAACAATAGTTGGGTTTTTATATCAGAGACTTTTGATACGCCTCCAGATGATACAAATTTTAGGCTAGTTTTTAAAATTAATTTTATCGGAGGATCAGAAACCGAAGATGTCTTTTTAGTAAACGGAATAAGCCTTGGGCAGTGGTCAGAAGAGTTTGCATCAACATCTTTAGGAATTACTCCAATTGATATACCATCAACAATTTCTATTGCTCCACAAAAGGGTATTGTTGCAAAATGTTATGGTCTTCAAGATCTTGATGCATATTATTTAGTTTCAGACAACATGCTTAAGGCAAAGAATTTAGGCATCCCAATCGTTTATGGAACATCAAGCCTTACAGCGCTATATCCTAACGGAACCAATCCATCTTTAATTGTTCCTGGTGTAGGATTTTTAAATGAATCTGGAAAGTTTAGAGAATATACTTTAGAGACTTGGCTTAGAATAAATTCTTACACAAACGGAACAAAAAGAATTATTGGTCCAGTTGCATCAGATGACGGGATATATGTTGACGGTCCATCAATAGGACTTAAAATCAATTCTGAATATAAAACATACTATGTTGGTGAGTGGACACGACCAATGTTGATTCACTTAAGAGTAGGAAAAGATGTTATTTCTCTTGTTATTAATGGCCAAGAGGTTATATCAATAGACTATATTAGAGAATTTTTAAATGTGCCAGATATGCTTAACAACAATGGCAAAGATCAAGACTGGATAGGTTTTTATGCACACGAAGATATTTATCCAATAGAGATTGACTGTGTCGGTATTTATCCATATGTGGTTGCAACTGCAATGGCAAAAAGAAGGTTTGTTTTTGGCCAGGGAGTTGAAATACCAGAAAACATTAATACATCTTATAGCGGAACATCTGTTTTTGTTGATTATGCTTTTGCAGACTATACAGCAAACTATTCATATCCAAAGATTGGATCTTGGCAACAGGGCTTTAATGATAATACATCTATAGTAAACAAGTCGCTATCTATAGCGTCTGCCCCTCTTCCAAAAATATCTTTATCTTCAAAAACCGAAACTGAATTACTATCAGATTGCAAACTTGCTCAAAGTTCTGACCCAGTAAACTTCTTTTCATTTAGGCCTAACTCATCTTGGAATAATGTTTCTGGATATCTTTTCTTTGAAAATTTTGATTTTATAAAAGAACCGATATCTGCATTCTATGGTTGTTTTAGACTACCACAATCTTCACCAACAAAGCAAACGCTTTTTAGAATTGAAAAAGAAAATACAAGCAGTTACTTTGAAATACAGTTGTTAAACAATCAAATATCTTATGTAATAAATTATGATGGAGTTGCAGAAACAATATATTCTCCACTGGTTGCCGAACCGCAAGAATTAGTTGACATCGGATTAAACATACCAGCATTTGTCTCAAGATTTGGAAATCCAGCAGCAGATTTTTTTGGATCACTGTCAGACCTTAGACTGTATGTAGGCGGTAAAAAAGATAACACTCAAACCTTTACTGGAAAAATATATAAAATAGGTTTTTGTAGCGTTTACAATTTTCAGAAGATTAGAACTCTTTTTAATGAATTAGGCGTTCCTGTTTGGAACGAAGACCTGTTTGCTGTTTATCAAAATAATCAGTTAATAGATATTGATGGTGGAATAGACACTACATCTTTGCCACCATATGGGTCACCTACTGGAACTGCAAACGGAGCAATAAGTGGTGGCGGAGTTATAATACCAGATGAGGATTTTCTTATAGATCATACTGCAAGTTATACTCTTGTTCCAGATCAAATTTTTGATACATACAAACTTACAGTTGCTGCTAACGGATATTGGGAAGATCAAATCCCACTAACATATTTTGCTGAATCTGTTTTAGATAAAAGAGGCGATCAATATTTTGACTTAGATTTTATTCAGTTTAATATTGATTATCCAATACCATCAAAAACAATTGCAATAGAAACTGATCCAATAGACTGGACATATGCAGATTTAGCAAACGAGTATGGTTTGCCAGTTCAGAGAACATATGAGTCGTTAGATAACTATTTATTTACAGGCTATAACGACTATGAAGACTTAAAAAATAAAGTAGCAAAAGATTACAGATATGATACAGATGGCGCAATTGTAAAAACATATATAACATTTCAATATACAGAGTTGGGGGCAAATCAAACTCCATTTTATTTTACAAAGACAGAAAGGCCATCTAGAAATGGAATATTAATTCCTAAATCGGACTGGATGACAACAAAATACGAAGTTGTTGATAATATGATAATTTATCCTCCAGCAGGGGTTGACTTTAATGATTTGTCTATTGTTACTCATATTGATATAAATGTTAAAAACACTCAAACCAACAATGTCAATATTAAAAAACTTTCTTATGCTTCGCAGGCTTTAAACGAATCAGATGCAAGTCCAGTCGGTACTAGATTTGGTACGCCAATGTATCCATATACAAAAACAGGAATTTACTATAACTTTAAAGCAAACAATCCATTTGCTATATACACTGGGTCTTCTCCATACTTATATCTTACAAAAACCAGCGGTGTTCAAATAAAAGGAAAGTATGATCCATTGGTAAATCGTGGCCTATCGATCCCAATAAATTCTAGCAGGGCAAATAATTTTAAAGTTATTGCAAAACAGATGGCAATTAGATTTGATGGAGATTATTTCCCATATGCTCCAACACAGATATTTGAAATAGAAAGTAAATCTTCTTATATAAAGTTTTACATGGTTGCTAGTGATCCTAGTGGAAGAAGAGCAAAAATATATGCAATTGATGCAAAAACTGGTTTAGTCCAGAATGGAATAGGGTTTTACTGGAATGGCAAAATTGTTAAGGAGCCAGTATTAACTTTGCAAGAGTGGGGGTTCCTAGGAATAAACTTTGCTGATAGTTTAGATTTTTCATATTTCGAGGGAGCCATAAGGTTAACTGGCCCACTACTATTTAACAGCATATCTTATTACCAATCTACAAACCTTCAAGAGGTTCAGAATATATCAGAGCGCCCATGGTTTAGGGTAAAGGTTTTATCTGGGCTAACTCTAGACTGGGAGTTCTGGGATGTCGGTTCCTTTAACTGGAATAAGGTTTTAGTTCTAGCAGAAACAAGTTATTATGGTGTAAACCCATCAGAAGTATATAAGAGTTATACTGGAACCAATAAGATTATTGTAGGCGACAATGTTCCTATAAGTGTAGGAAACTATTCCTACGCCCTATTTAACGACATATTCTGGAACAAGTTTACGGTTGATCCAGTTTAATGTGGTATACTTATTGTCATGGATTCATTAATTAACCCAAAAACTGGTAAGCCAATTGTACAAAATGTAAGACGAAAGGTTATTGAAAAGAACTATAACTGGGGTCTTTATGTTTATAAAAGAGCAAACGGCAAATGGTTTACAGACGGAAATGGATCTGTTTTAAATATCCCATCTGAGCGAGGAGACATTTCTAGAATTGCAGAGTTAAAGCAGGCTGCAATGTATTTTGGAGATCCTGGTGATGGCGAAGCAATTTTTGTTCCAGGAGGAACTAGGGTTTCAGAGGAAGAGTACTCAGAGCAAGTAGATAGAATGAAGGCTGGACTAATTCCTTCTCTTAACGATTTAGGTGCAGTACAGGCTGCAAAAGACACTATTGCAAAGTACGGAGACGAGGAATAATAATGGAAGAGTATACAATAAACGCCAGAATTGATGACGAGATTAAGAAAGACGATATATTTGCAAAATCAGATCCATTCAACAACAACTGGGACACATTAAAAAGTCTAGATGGTTTAGACGCAAATTTTAAAAGAAGAAGCAGTAGGCTTTCTACAAAAATGGTTCAGCCAACTCCACAATATACAACCGCAGCGCTGGCAGGAAAAAGCGGTATTGATGGAGCACAATCAAAAGAAATTAATCCAGGACTAGTATATGTAAATGGTTATGGAATGTTTGATGTAATCACACCACCATGGAACCTTTATGAATTAGCAAATTACTACGATACATCATTTGCCAACCATGCTGCAATTGATGCCAAGGTAGAAAACATTGTAGGTCTTGGATATGAGTTTAAGGTTTCTCCAAGAACAATGATGAGGCTTGAAGCATCAGAAGATAATAGTGCAACTCAAAAGGCAAGAAAAAGAATTGAAAGAGCAAAGATTGAGATGCGTGATTGGCTAGAGTCTCTTAATGACGATGACTCATTTACAGCAACAATGGAAAAGGTTTATACAGATCTTCAGTCAACTGGAAACGGATACCTAGAAATAGGAAGAACAACTCGTGGAGAGATTGGATATGTTGGTCACATTCCAGCAACAACTATGAGAGTCAGAAGACTAAAGGATGGTTATGTTCAAATTATTGGAAATAAGATTGTTTACTTCCGTAATTTTGGAGCAAAGAATCCAAACCCACTAACAACAGATTCTAGGCCAAATGAGATTATTCACTTTAAGCAATACTCTCCGTTAAACACATTCTACGGTGTTCCAGATATTATGTCAGCAATCAACTCACTTCATGGAGATTCTTTGGCATCTCAGTACAATATTGATTATTTTGCAAACAAGGCAGTTCCTAGATATGTTGTAACACTAAAGGGTGCAAAACTTTCGGGGGATGCAGAAGACAAAATGTTTA
>Ga0315904_10005302_pt1 | contig 17933 bp, 17 predicted proteins | sample LakEriMetagenome_6_FD_203529 | JGI IMG/M metagenome (GOLD analysis project Ga0315904, IMG submission 203529) | Freshwater fungal communities from buoy surface, Lake Erie, Ohio, United States - Buoy 12 MA120 | ecosystem: Environmental > Aquatic > Freshwater > Lake | place: USA: Lake Erie, Ohio...
GTGCGTACAATTACGATATTGAGCAATGAGGATAGATTTTATAGAATTCAAAAACTTTGCGTCTTATGGTAACCAAAAGCAGAGATTGGAATTCCATCAGGATAAATCTGAGCTTTTCTTAACACTTGGTAAGAACGGTGACGGTAAGACAACGATTGCCAACGCAATCATATATGCTCTATATGGTAAAGTAGAAGGTGTGAAACTTTCAGATCTACCAAACAGAATCAATAAAGAACTTTGGGTTAGAATCGGACTGCAGTGTGGTACAATTCATATTGATATTGAACGAGGTTTAGCACCGAATAAATTCAATGTCCTAATTAACGGAGTTGAGTATGACAAAGCAGGTAAGAAGTCCGTACAAGATTACTTAGAAGAAGAGGTGTATGGTATACCTTACCACGTGTTTAAGAATATTATTATCCTTTCAATTAACGATTTTAAATCCTTCTTAACCATGTCACCTACTGATAAGAAGCAGATCATCGATAGGATGTTTGGCTTCTCAATCTTAAATGACATGCAACGTTCAATTAAAGAAGAGCGTAGAAGTTTAAAGATGGATATTGACAACTATGAGACTGAATTGAATCAGATCATGGAGTCAATTAACTCTACAAGAAATAGATTAAATCAATTGATCGAAGAGTCCTCACAAAAGAATAAAGACAAGATTGTTGAGCTTAAACAAGAACTTCTAGATCTAAATGAAACTGCAAAGGAGTTGAAGCTTAATGCCGAAGAGATCGAGAAAGAATTGGGCATCAAGAGAACAGCATATGAAGATACAAGAACCCAGGCCACTGGTTTGATGCATGAGTTAGAAGATCTGAAAAAGAAGTTGGCACTTTATGAGGCTGGTCAATGTCCAACATGTGAAACTCATCTAACAACTGAGTGGCACATGGAACAGAAGGATCAGTTCTTAAAGCAAATCAAAGAGGATACCGATAAGATCAAAGAACTTAAAGTTGATCTAACTGCAATTACAGAAGCAGCAGAAGCACTTAAGAAACAGAAGACTGAAATCGGTACTAAAACTAATGACATCAAGTACAATATGCAGACTCTTAAAAATGAGCTTGTAAAATTGAAGTCAGATATTAATGATGGGCAGTTTGAGTATTTAAAGAACTTGATCGAAGAGTTTGAGCAAACAGGCACCGATAAGTCTAACAAGAAGGACACTATCAGTTCAGACTATCAATTCATGGATATTGTTGAACAGATCCTAGGTGATGATGGTGTGAAAAACTTGGCTGTAAAAACAATCCTACCAGGCTTAAACGCAAACATTGCTGCAATGGGTCAAACCATGCACTTGCCATTCCATATTCGATTTGATGAGAAGTTCAACTGTATTATTAATCACCTAGGTGAAGACATTAATCCATTGACACTTTCAACTGGTGAACGTAAGAAGGCTGACTTCATTATTGTCATTGCAATTATCAAGATCTTAAAATTGAGATTCCCGCAGTTGAACTTACTTTTCTTAGATGAGTTGTTAAGTTCAGTCGACCATGATGGTATCTACAACATGTTGAAAATCCTTAACCAAGTAATCAAAGAGAACAAGATTAATACATTTGTAATTAACCATACCGTTCTGCCTCACGAGATCTTTGATAAGAAGATTCAGATCTACAGAGAGAATGGCTTCTCTAAATTCACAATCGAAAACATCGAGTAATATGTTTGCTTACTTATTAGGATATATAAAACAAAACAAAATAATAAGTAACAATGAAATTATTAGACTTCAACGATTTCGTAAACGAGGCACGCAGTGCTGCAGATTTCAATCCTAAATTAGACAAGGCAGCAGATATTGTTGCATCTTTCGTAAACAAGAAGACTGGTTTGGACTTTAAAAAGTTTCCATTTACAGTATTCTACACAATCGATGGTATTACAACCGAAGGTGTAATGTACTACTCAAACAAGAGTGACGCTGCATTTAGAGTAACAGGACCTCAAGCAGGTGTACCTGGCCTAATCGGTGCTTTAGAATATAGCCTAGATCACGGAGCTGGTAAAGTTGACTTTAGCATTAGCTCAGAGAACTTTCCAATTGTAGCTCTATTGAATGAGTTTGTCCTAATGGTAAATGATAGAACTTATGTAGATGCAGCTTCAGCAGTTACTGAATCATTAGAATTGGTTGAAGAGTCTAGCAAATACAACTTTAGCTCAAAAGAGATGAAAGAGATCCAATCAATGATGGACAGCGGAACTCCTGCAACTCAAATTGCTGAGCAGTTAGGTATTCCTTACCGCGCTATCGTTAAGCTTAAGAGAAACATGGCAGCTTCAGAGAACCCAGGTTCTGCTGAAAAGGAGAATGAAATGACTTTAAATGATAAGGTAAAATACTTCGATGAGACAATGGAAGATATTTACCAAATCTCAAGAAGAGTTGCAGCTGGAGCTTTCAACTCACTATTCATCTCAGGTCGCGCCGGTACCGGTAAGACTTACAACGTTGAAAGAGCAATGAAAGACGAAGGCTTAGTCGATGAAGATGACTACATCATCGTTTCCGGTGCAGTTTCACCAATCATGATGTACAAGAAGATGTACCAATACAGAAACAAGACTCTTATTTTTGATGACTGTGACTCTGTATTCCGTGATGAGAATGGTAGAAACATGCTAAAAGCAGCTTTGGATACGAAGAAGATCAGAAAGATCAGCTGGTTGAAAAAGTCTTCAATCGTATTTGACCCGAAAGATGTTGAGAATGACCCATCTGAAGAATTCAACTTGCTTGAGCAAGGTCTAGTACCTGCTTACTTTGAATTCGCAGGTCGCGTAATCTTTATCTCAAACTTGAAAAAAGATGTTGCCGATCCAGACGGAGCAATCAGATCTAGATCAATCCTAATCGACGTGGATCCAGATGATGCTACATTGATGGAGAGAATGAAAATCTTGCTTCCATTCTTAGAGCCAAGAGAATTGGCACTAAAAGACAAAGAAGAGATCTTTGAATTCATGAAAGAGGCAAAAGATATTTCAATGAGAACGTTTGTAAAAGCAGCAGGTTTCAAATTAGCTGGACTTTCAAACTGGAAAAGAATGGCATCAAGATACCTATAATAAGTGGCTACATACAATTTAAAATATAACAAAGATGACAGTGTTATTAGACACGTAATCGTTGGTCTACTTGCAGATCTAAATAAGAAGCTGAGCTTTTTACAACAAGTGAGCAATGACCAGCGTAGAGTCGTCGATGTACCTTTCTACTATGCTATCTCTGGGGATGAAAACTTCCTCAGAGATAACTTTTTATTCAGCACTTTGAATGGTGAGAACTGTGATCCAGATCCAACTGTTGCTAATGGCAACTACGATCGAGTGCCAAGAGGTATTGTGAATCTATCATCACTTGCAGTAGATCCTTCTAAACTGGTGAACAAGAGAAATCTTGGCCACTACACCAGAATTAACGAAGCGGGAGTTCTAGAGGGCTACGTTGCAGAATTTCAAATGATTCCAATTACAATGGGTTTTGACGTGGTAATCTTATTGTCAAGTCAATTGGATATGTTTAAAGTTACCGAGGCAATCATTAAGCAAATGTACAAGGCAAATTTCTACCATGTAGATGCCGGACATATTGAGGACGGTACTTATAGAATTGCATCAGAATATATGATGCCAGATGACTACACACAAGAGAGACCAATTGAATATGGTTTTGATGACAAGGGTAACCATCAGATTACTTTCTCATTAGAGGTTAGTTCATTTATCCCAGCATTTGACTTTGAAGAGGATATTTATAAGAAGATTACAATACGTAGATACTCTAACGGAAACATTTGGGGTAACTGTGAAGATCCAAATGGTATTTTAGACTGCATTGCACAAGGAGTAAAATATTTTGATACGAACCTAACAGTATGGGAATGTAATGGTCAAGGTATTTGGGTCTTAATCGATACAAATTATGAACCAACTGCACAAGATCTAGTAGAACCTTATGTTGAAGAGCAATATACTGAAAGAATTTCTAGAAGACGCCCTGAGTCAAATCGTATGTTTACGTTGGGTTCATCGGATATAGTTAGAGAAGAATCCGAAGATCAAAAGCCACTACTTGGTGATAATTATAGAGTGACCGGTAGAGACTTACCATTTAATGAATAAAAAACACAGATATATAAAAAAACAAAAATCTATATAAAGATGGCAGAAGTTAAAAAATATACGATCTCACCAGTAATGGAACACGGACATGGTTTCGTATTTCGTGCAGCAGGTCAGAACTTCAAGATGACAGGAAATGTGATCCAAGAGTTTAACGCTACTACACCTGAGTTCAATGCTTTAGTAAAAGCAAACGAGATCTTTACAATCAATGAAAACGGAATTGAATTCTACTATGACTGGAGTTCAAAGACTCAAATCACTAAAGTGGACGAAAGTGCTACTAAGAACGTTGAGAAGTTATTTAAACTAGAAGAGAAGTTAGAAGTTCTTAAAGAGACTAGAAAAGAATTTGCTCTAGCTAACAAAGAACAAGCGGTTACTGAGGCAAGTGCTTCAATCGCTGATCTACAATCTAAAATTGAAGATCTTAAGAAAAAACCTTTGGCAATCCACTTTAAGTATGTTGCTGAAGATAAAAAGTTCTATATGGGATCTAGAGAAATTGCAGATGCTAATGTATCAGAATTCGGTTTAACTGAGCATGCGTTCGCAATGGGAGCTATCAAGTACGAAGACAAATTCTTGTTAAACGTATTTGAATTCGCAGGTAAGAACTTTGATAAGTTTATGCGTTTAGAGTTCTTAACTGAAGCTACAGAGAATAACGTTAAGATCTTAACAATGCGTACTGAAAATAACGTATTTGTTTACCGTTTAAACGAAGGTACTAAAATCGCTTCATTCCAAAAAATGTTGGCTGATGCTGCAATCGAATTTGTAGCTGAGCAAACAGGATGTGATATTTCACACATGGTTGAAGATATTCTAGAAGCTTACCAAGCAAAAGCAATTGATCGTCAAAACAAAATTGACGCAAGATATGAGATGATCTCTTTCTTGAAAGATCAAAAAGGTAGACTTGCTGAAGCTAACAAAGCCCTACCGGCAATTAAAGCTGCAGATCTTCTACTAGACGAAGAGATCAATAGAATCACAGGTGAAATCGAAACCCTAGAGTCAGAAGAAACATTTACCAGAAAAGATGGTTATGTAGCTGCAACACTTAACTCTAAAGTTGATGAGTATGCTGAAGGTACTGAGATTAAAGTTGACGCTTTAGACTACACATCAGCAGGTAAAGAAGACATCCTAACAGTCTTTATTAATGATGCTCCAGTTAGAGTTCAGAAATTTAAGGTTGTTATGCCTTCTAGTGAAACTGTCTAATTTTAAACCAAATTAAACCATAGAAAACCCGTTTGGAAACAGACGGGTTTTTTTGCATATAAGTAATAAGAAATAAACAAACTAGAAGTGGCAAGAAAAAAAGAATACCTAAACAACAGGGACCTATATGATCAGATGGTGCTCTCGTTAGAGCAGAACAAGCTGACCCCTGAAGCAGAAAAGATGTTAATCTTACTTGCTGAGCGCGCAATCAACAAACTGAGTTATGTGAATGAAGATGATCGACAAGATTGTTTACAGTTTGCATTATTAGACCTATTGAAGTATTGGCGTAATTTCAACCCTAAATATCCAAACGCATTTGCATACTTTACAGAGATTGCTAAAAAAGGCTATGCAAAGGGCTGGAATAAAATACACCCAGTTAAATATAAAAATACAATGTCTATCGACCGTATTAATAACGGTGACAGTGATAGCGGTATGTTCAACATTTAAAGATGTCAATTAAGAAGGTTAAGCCTAATAAAAAAAGTGGTTTCATTCAGGGTTATTTTAATCCTATAAATCCCTCTAAATATATTGGGCCTACGCCGATCATCTATAGATCATCGTGGGAACGCAAGTTCATGATTATGTGTGATACTAAAGAAAAAGTAGTTGCATGGTCCAGCGAGCCCGTACAGATCAAATACATGTCATCAATCGATCATAAAGAGCATACTTACCACCCGGACTTTTATATGAAGGTAAAAGGTGAAGAGGGTGTTGAAGAGTTCTTAGTTGAAATTAAACCTGAAGCACAGATTAGAAAACCAGAACCGCCAAAAAAGAATTCTCGCAAAGCATTAGAATCCTATAGATATTTAGCAGAACAGTTTATCCGTAACCGAGATAAATATGCATATGCAAAACTATGGGCTGCGGATAGAGGCTGGAGATTCATTGTGTTGACTGAAAAATCATTGAAGTAAAATGGGTTTAATTAAAGAACAGATCAAAGAACTTTACAAAATGCATGGCGGTGAGAAAAAAGCCATGGATGAAGTACAGGGCTGGTTTGAAAAAGGATCAAGAAAGCTGGTCGACAAGACACTTGTCGGTACTTCTAAACCTTTTAAACCCGGTATGATCTATGTCTTCAAGTATATGAAACCAAAGTTAGCAGAAGAACTGCCTTGGTGGGACAAGAATCCAGTAGTACTTGCCCTGGATCCTACAGATGCAAAGAACGATCTTGGCATTAACTTAAACCTGTTGCCAATGAAAGTTAGAATCGAACTATTAGATGCAGTTTACACTCTGTCTAGAGCATTTATCGAGAAACAAAAGACTGGTAGTACTGCTGAGAACGCAAATTTACAAAAGCCAATCCCTAAATTTACATATGACGGAGCTAAAAAGTTTCTAGAGAAATTTGGATATGAATTTGCAATTAGACAATATGTTCCTAAACTAAAGACTAAACAGACCGTAGTAGCTTATGAGCGTTGGTCTTATATTGCAATATGTAATTTATTACAACCTGGATTTAACGGTCCTAAAATACCAATTAACGAACAAGTGCTAAAAAAGCAGTTCGATGAGTACAAAAGAAGTAAGCTTAAAAAGCGTACCAAAAAGTAAGATATATAAAAAGAACACAATAATAACTTATTATGGCAGGATTTAACGATAAGAGAAACGGTCCATTGAGTACCAACACGAGACCCTTCAGCGTTTCTAACGCTCTGAAGACACTCTCGTCATTTGGTATGAGATATGATGACCTAGTATTGAGGCAGTCTCAAGCTATCGGTCCAATGGAGGCTCAAATCGGCTACGGCCAGATTAATCCACTCGGATTAGACAATGATGACATCTACTCAGCATTTGCTGCGATGTCAATGACGGATATTAACTTAAAGAAAAATATCCCATTCTTTGATAAAGAATACGTTGCAAGAAGAGATGAGCTTAGAAGGTTCTCACAGAACGATGAGATTGAAGACATCCTAGATATTCTTTGTGACGAAACTGTGGTATATGATGAAAAGAACTTCTTCTGTTACCCAGAGATTTTAGGTCTTGATATTTCAGAAGATGTTGAAAAAGACCTTAACAAATACTTTAGACAAATTTACCACTACTTTGGTTTTAACACAGATCAATCAGCTTGGTACTACTATAGAAAATTCTTGATCGATGGCTACTTGGCGTTTGAGATCATTTACTCACCAGATCAAAAAGAGGTAATCGGATTTAAAGAGTTAGATCCAATTACACTGGTACCTGGATATAACCATGATGATGGTAAGAAAGTTTGGGTACAATATAAAGACGATCCAGGAAGAGAGCGTAAACTATATGACTCACAGATCATCTACATTTCTTACTCTTCAATTACTACAGCATCAAGAGTTTCTTATGTTGAACGTTTAGTAAGAGCATTTAACCTATTGCGTATTATGGAACATACCAGAGTTGTATGGGCCGTAACAAACGCATCATTCAGAATGAAGTTTATCATCCCAGTTGGTGGTAAATCTAAAACAAGAGCAAAACAATCATTGGCACAGCTAATGAACTCATATAAAGAGGTTGTGGATTTCGATTGGGAATCAGGATCACTACAAACAGATGGCAAACCAATGCTACAGTTTAGTAAAGAGTACTGGTTACCTTCTAAAGACGGTGAAACACCAGAGATCGAAACACTTGGCGGTGAAGGACCAGACCTTTCAGATACAGAAGCCTTAAAATACTTCTCTGATAAATTAAAGCACGTTTCGAAAATTCCTTACTCAAGATTCTTATATGAAGATGGCGGCGGAGAATTTAACCTGGCAGCAGATGGTATGATTAGAGATGAGATCAAGTTTGGTAAGTTTATCAAGCGTCTTCGTTCTACATTCCAAGAGATTCTAGTTAAACCACTCTTTATTCAAATGTGTCTTAAGTATCCAGAGTTTATTGACGATCCACAATTTAAAACACAAGTGGCTCTAAGATTTAATGAGGAGAACGTATTCGCTGAGATGAAGAATATGGAGATCATGCAAATGCGCTTAGACTTTATCGGTAGCATGAGAGACTCTCTAATGACAACTAATCAACAGACAATGGAAGAAGAGTACTATTTTGATCAAGAATATCTTGTTAAGAAATACCTTAAACTTTCTGATGATGAGATTAGAGCAAATGAGGCTGCTAAGTCTAAAGCTAAAAAAGAAGATGCTGAAGAACCAGAACCAGAAGACCCAATGGGCATGGGCGGATTCTAACCTATTAAAACAAGATATATAAACCATGGAAATTTATAAAACATTCGAGCAATTTTTAAACTCTAGAGTGGATGAGGATGCATTAAAGGCTGGCGAAGAGTCAGATCTTTATGTAGATGATATGACTTTGGATTCAGGTGCTACAATTAAATCAGCTGAAATCTTAGGTGCAATCAATGCAATGCCAACTGAAAAAGAGTTCAAACAATACTTCTACGACGAGTACGGTGAAGGTGCTTTTGCTGAAGGTGAGATTGATCAACTAGTAAAGATGTTCAACGATTATCAGGCTGAAAAGGCTGAAAAAGAGAAAGAAGCCGATAAAGAAAAAGAAGGCGAAGGAGGCGGAGAAGAGGATCCGTTAGCTGGTCTTGGAGTCTAATCTGATAATTACATAATATTTTAAGATATATAAAATAAAATACAAAAAACACGAGAATGAAAAATAAGAACAATCTTTTAATTGTTGAGATGTCGTCATCGGCGCTTTCAGTGTCTGCGACTGAGAACAAGGAATATGTTCTGGAAGGTGTTTTTGGTCAAATCGATCAAAGAAATAGAAATAATCGCATCTACACAGAAGAAGAATATTTACCACAAATTGAGTCTCTACAGGCTAAAATTAAATCATCTAAACTTTTAGGTGAATTAGACCACCCTGCACATTTTGACATTTCTTTAAAGAACGTTTCACACGTTATTGAAGAATTAACATATGATAAAGAGAGCAAGCAAGTAAGAGGTCGTATCAGACTTCTTGATACTGATGCTGGTCGTCAAGCTAAAGCTTTAGTTGACGCTGGTGTCCCTTTACAAATTTCTTCTAGAGCAGCAGGAGCAGTTGAATCTAACGGTAAAGTTAAGATCAAACAACTATTCACTTATGACCTAGTAGCAGATCCAGGATTTGAAAACGCTGAACTAAAGAGAGTTAATGAGTCTCTTGGTTACGAAACTGATGGACTTTACATTTATGAAATGTCCCCAGCTGGAGATCTTATTGAAAACATACAAACCCAAAATACAACCGAAATAAAAGAATCAAAAAACATGGCAGAATTCGTAAAGGCCGAAGACTTTAACAAGTACTCTGAGTATCTTGCAAAAGAAATTAAGGCTATTAAGGAGCAAATCAGCGCATCTCAAGAAACCGAAGGTGTGACTGAGACTATTAAAAATGTAGTATCACACAACGACCACATCGTAGAGAACGTAAATAATTTGACTTCTTACGTTGAATACATCGCTGGTAAGTTGGATGATTCTATTCAATACACTGAGCACGTTGCTGAGAAAGCGGATCAATCAATCCAGTACTCTGAGCACTTGGCAGAAAAATTAGATCAAGGTATCACTTACACTGAGCACGTTGCTGAGGCAATTGGTAAAGTTAAAGAATTTGCTAACTACTTAGCAGAAGCTCATAACGAAGGTGCTGAAACCTATGAGAACGTTGTAAAATACGTAAACTACCTAAAAGAAAATCTACAGTCAGTTTCTGAATACGCTGAGTATATTGCTGAATCAATCAATGAGAATATCGTTGTTGAAGATGATGCAGCCCAAGCACATGATGATGCAGATCTAGAAGACATCGGTGACAACTCTGATGAAGGTAAAACTGATGATACTGCAGAAGACATCGCAGTAGATGCTACTAAAGCTAAAGAGGAAGAACTAGAGAATATCGGTGCTAACTCTAAAGAAGAAGGTGCAACAGCAGATGATGACGATGAAATCGAATTCAATCCAAAAGATGCAGAAAACGAAACTCCAAAAGAAGTTGCTAACTCTGAAAAGGATAACAAAACTGAAGAAGGTGACGACGAAGCTCCTGAGAACGAAGGAGAAGAAGGTGCACTAGACGTAGTTTCTGAAGAAGAAGTAGAAATCGAAGTTAAAGGTGACGTAGAAATCGAAAAAGAAGAAGGTGAAGAAGACGAAGAAGAGGGTGATGAAGAAGAAAGCGAAGAAGGAGAAGACGAAGAGGACACTCTAGAAGCTTACAAGAAATCTATCTCTGCTAAATTGGATGCACTAGTTGAACAAGCAACTGTTGCTGAAAACACAAACCCATCTTTCTTTAGAGTAGTTTCTTCTACAACAAGAGAAAAGTACAATGCACTTACTGAATCAGCTAAGTCTGAAGTTAGAGCAACTGTAGCTAAAAGAGGTTTCATGACTGAATTAGAAATCGTTTCTCTAATGGAATCTGCTGAGATGATCGTTGAGAGCAAAGGTAAAACTCCTTTCTTTATCGATGCAATGCCAGCTGAATACTCTGAAGCATGGGCTAACCTATCTGAATCTAAAAAGAATCAGATCACTGCACAAGCAAAATACTTTACATTGAACACTGAATACCAAGTTGCAAACTTCTGGCAGACAAGAGATCTAAGAGAGAACGCACCTGTAATGGAGAAAGTTGCAATGGTAAATGAAGCTAAAGCCGAAGAAGCAAAACCAGCATTAGGATATGATGTGAGCGGAATGGCTGAAGAGTTCAAAAAGAGATTTAGAAAATAATCAAAATCTAACAGATATATAATAAAGATCGACGATCGGATGAAAGAAGCAGAACATCCACTTAATGTCGAAATAAACAAACAAAAAAAAGATCATTAAAAATGGCTAATTTATTAAACGAAGCTGAGATCAGAAATACTTGGGCTCCTATTATCAAGGAAGCAACTGGTATCAATGAATCAGAAAAGCTAGCTTGGATGTCGCAATACTGCCACAATCACAAGCTTTACGAAGACGCAAACATCATGTCTTTGTCTAACAACCCTGGTCCTATGAACTTAGGCGGTATGGGTGCTGTATCTTTCCCTTCAGCATTTACTCAAGGTGGTGGTACTAACCCTGCACAATACGGTTCAGGTGACAAAGCTCCAACCCTATTGCCTTTGGCAATGCAAGTTGCTGCTCAAACTGTAGGTCTAGATCTAGTTCCTGTAGTTCCTATGGCTGGTCCAATGGGTCTATTGTCTTACCTAGACTTCGTATACGAAGGTGGTAGACTTGACAACAACCAAGCTCCTACTTACGTTAAAGTTGTAGGTTCACACACTCTAACTGACCTTGACGGTGGTGCTGGTGTTAGTGAAGGTGCTGACCTAGTTGGTGAGTCAAGAATCGATGGTGAAAACATCTACAAAATCAACGCTGCTGGTAAAGCATGGTTGGCTGCTGACTCTTCAAGAAGAGTTGCTGGTCTATTCGCAGGCGAAACTCGCGTTGAACTAGTTAAAGCTCTAGAAGATCACCTACCAGGTTTCACAGGTGAAGAGCCTGGAAGCATGTGGGAAGCTACTCCATACACAAGAGCTGCTGGTGAAAGCACTGCAGACCGTGTAATGGGTCTAAGCCTATTCAGCAAGTCTGTTGAAGCTAAGACTTTCCAAGTTGCTGCTGCCGTTACTCGTGAGCAAGTTCAAGATCTTAAGCAATTCGGCGTTGACGCTGTTGCTCAAGTTGAATCTGTACTTGTAAACGAATTGACTCAGTCAATCAACAAGCACATCTTAGGTAAAATGCGTGACATCGCTGAAACTGGTATTTCTACTTTAGATCTAGCTCCATCTACTAACTACGGTGGTGAGACTAGAGGTGAAGCACACAGAAGAATCCTAACTAACATCTTAGCAGCTGCTAACTTGATCGCTAACCGTGGTCGTAGAGGTGCTGGTAACTTCGCAGTTGTTGACTGGAAAGTTGCGTCTGCATTACAAGGTGTTGCTGGTTTCGTTCCTAACCCAATGGCTAACACTTTCAACCAAGTTGCAGGTGCTATCTACCCTGTAGGTTCTGTTGCAGGTATCAATGTTTACACTGATCCTAACCAAGAGCCTAACCTATACGGTGGTCAAGAACACACTATCCTAGTAGGTAGAAAAGGTGACGGTAACGGTCCAGGTCTAGTATTCATGCCTTACCTAATGGCTGAATCAGTACAAGCAATCGTTGAAGGTACAATGGCTCCGAAAGTAGCTGTTAAATCAAGATACGCTCTTGTTGAAGCTGGTTTCCACCCACAAACTCAATACCAAATCTTCGAAGTTACTAACCTAGAGTTGTAATAACTAAGATTTTAGATAATGAAAAGGGTCCCTCTGGGACCCTTTTTTATTTTTGCAGATTTGCAAGATATATAGATTATACATTTAAAAAAACAGTATAATAATGAAACTAAGTAAAAAAATCAACCTATTTGAAGATTTCAAATCTGAGATTTCAAATAGCGGGACAAAAACAAACCAAGTACAAGTTAATACTACCAAAGCAGAACCAACCGCTGAGGTTAAAAGTGAAATGTTGAAGGACGTAGATTCTATCTTGAACAATCTAGAAGTATTATCAGCTCAAATTGGTGAAGCAAGAGAATCTTTATATGATTTCATCGACGAGTGTCATGAGATTCTTACTGAAGAGATGTCAAAAGAAACTCCAGATCAATCAGCAATTGATACAATCTTAGAAGCTTACTTAGAACTTTTTGAATCTTTAGAAAACGAAGAGGCTGAAGTTAATGAGGCAGGCAGTGAAGCTGCTAAAAAAATGGGTAAAGGTTTATGGAGATTTATATACTGGGCACCTTTAGCTAGAAAAGCACAACAAAAAGTTAACAAGGTTAAATTAAACCAAAAAGCTCTTGATCTTGCAGCTGATGAGGCACCAAATAAAGACCAAAGAGAGAAGTTAGAACTAAGAGCTACCAGAATGAAGGATAAAATCAAAGAACTTCAGGCTGCTGTAGACGATCGTTTCGGTGATAAAGGTAACTACGTAAAAGGTGTAATACAAAGACAAAAAATTCAGGGACAACTTGATATTATCAAGACTGAAACTGGAATGTCTGACGATCCGGATGAGCAAACTACGTTAAAGGCAAAAGCACAAGCCCTACAGAAACGTTACAAAGAAGAGGAAGAAGCCCTAAAAGCAATGGAGCCTTCTGAAGAAGATAAGAAAAAAGCGGCTGATGCACTTAAAGCACAACAGGATGAAGAGGCTAGATTAAAAGCTAAACGCGATGCTGCTCAAGCAAAAGCAGATGCAGCTCCAACAGGTGACGCACCAGCTAAAACTGACGCTCCTAAAACTGATGCACCAGCAGGTGACACACCAGCTAAAACTGACGCTCCTAAAACTGATGCACCAGCAGGTGACACACCAGCTAAAACTGATGCACCAGAAGGTGACAAACCAAATAGACCAGAGTCTGGTAAGAACTCTAAAGACGATATGATTAAGAGATACCAAGAACTTTTGGCTAAAACTGAAGACCCTGAAAAGAAGTCTAAAATTGAGGCTAAAATTGCAAGTCTGCAAGCTGAATCTGTTGAATCATTTGACAATGCTGAGTTTATCAGCATCCTAGAATCTGAATTAGCAGAATTCTCTAGAGAGATTATTGCTGAGTCTTTTGGTTTCCAAACTGCTACTATCGCTGACAAGTTCAGAAAACTACTATAATTTATTCGAGATTACGCTTAGCGTTTTTCTTGGCAAGTATTAAGAACTCCTCTCTTTCTTTGAGCAGGAGTTCTTTACATTTTTTACGAAACTCAACTGAAGATTTTAGGATCCTACTGTCAACCATTGGAGCATCTAGAACATCATGATATTCTGGATGTACAAAGTTCTTGAGATCGAAGTTCATAAACTTCGCTCGGATTGGTTTACTAGAGATAGCACAAAGCCAATCAATCTCATTGATCCTCTCTAGGTATTGAGCAGCTCCAAGTACTTTTTTGGACTCATGGTCAAAGTAGAACTTAAGTACACTGCTATTCTTAATAGCAGGCCTCTGCATTCTTAACACACAGGACACAAACTGGTCATCCTGGGACCATCTTCTAATATGACGATGTTCCACTAAGAATTTACGGTAAAGCTTCATCAGCGGCTTAAAAACAATACCATACCTGTTTTTTGGATAGGCACCAGTAGTTCGCTTGATTTCAATGTGTGAGTAAGACTTCGCCATATAGTATATTTATCAATGAAACACTGTAGCCACTAGATCATATAAATACCAAACTTAATTATATGCAGTCCGTTAACCAATTATTTACAGAGAAGTATCGTCCTAAAAATCTATCAGAATTGATCTTGCCGGATCGAGTGATGTCAAAGTTTAAGGATGGACTTGTACAGAACATGTTGTTTGCTGGTAGCCCAGGCACCGGTAAAACATCTACTGCAAAGGCAATCGTCAATCAGTTTGAATTGCCTTACTTGTATATCAATGCTTCAACTGATACTTCAGTTGAAGTGATTAGAACTAGAATCATTGACTTCTGTTCAACAGTATCCATCATCGATAAAGCCGGTATGTTTAAGGTAGTTATCTTGGATGAGGTTGATGGTGTTTCTGATCAGTTCTTTAAAGCACTTCGTGCAACCATGGAACAATTTGCAAGCAACTCACGTTTTATTGCAACTTGTAACTACGTGAATAAGATCCCAGATCCAATCTTATCACGTTTTGAAGTGATTAACTTTGACTTTGACAAGGATGAAGAGGTTGAGTTGACTAAGAAGTACATTAAAAGAGTCTATGAGATTTGTGGTAAAGAAGGCATGACCATCGATAAACCGGCTCTAGTAGAATTTGTACGTAGAAACTTTCCAGATCTACGTAGTACATTGAATAAGCTACAAGGTTATAAAACCCAAGGCAACATGAACATCACAGTTGAAGACGTTAAGAAATTTAACTCTGTCTATAAAGATGTCTTTGAACTTGTAGTTAACGAAACGGATCCAGCTAAGAACTACCAATACTTGGTCAGCAATTATGCAAATAAAGTTGATGAAGTGTTACAGACTCTCGGCGAAGAGTTTATCGAATACATACAACAGGAGAGAACACAAAACGTAAAACATATACCACAGATCGTAATTACAGTGGCAAAACACCAAGCACAGCGAGTGCATGTAATCGATCCAGTAGTAACCATGTTAAGTTGTGTGTATGAGATCCAGACTGTAATAAATTCATAAAAAAAGTTGTAAAAGACTTTCTAGTGTCAATCTTTTTTATTATATTTACACTAGCTTAAAGATATAAAAAATGAAAGTGGGAAAACATACACTATTAATCGATGGTAACTATTTTGTCTTCAGTAGACTATTTGTTCTACCAAAGCCAAAATCAGGTAAGTTGTTGGGCGACGACAAACAACAAGCGCAGTTCATGCGTAAATTAGCCATTGACTTTGCATCTGAGATGAGAAAGCTCAGAACATTTGTCGATGATGTGGTTCTAACCGTAGACTCAAAGTCTTGGCGTAAGGATCTATATCCAGATGCTGATTATAAAGGTACTCGTAAACAGAACGAAGATGTAGAATGGTCTGCAGTCTATGCTGTCTATGAGGAGTTTCAACGTATTCTAGCAAGTAAAGGTATTACAGTGCACCAGATCCAAGGAGCTGAAGCAGATGACGTACTTTTTGGCTGGTCAACAATGTTGAACAATCGCGGTAAAAGCTGTCTTGTTTGGACAGGAGACCGAGATCTAATTCAGTTGGTAAACTACTCAACTGCAAATGATGCTCATACAATTTGGTACTACAACACCAAGAAGAGTCTAGTTGCATATGAAGGCTTCATGAAAGACATGGAAGAATCAGCCGCAAGTGATATGACTTCTGATGATATGCTATTCAATATGGGTGGTCAACATATGATGAGAGACCGTTACCAACGTCAAATCCTAGATTGGATTAGTACAAACAAGATCGAGGTTACTGAAGTAAACTGCGATGAGTTCATCTTTAACAAGATTCTAGTTGGTGATAAGTCAGATAACATTCCGTCAGTCCTAACATGGCAGAAAGAACTTAAGGCTGGTACCTTACGCAAATACTCGATCACAGATAAAATGGCCAGTGCTATCTTCAATCAAATGTTGAAAGAGCATAAGACTTTTACAGTTGAGAACCTTTTCTCTAATGAGTATAAAGATCAGTTGGTAGATGTAATCTATCGAGTTGCTGGTACTGGTAATGCATCATTGATCAAGAGTAGTTTGACAAACAACATCGCTCTAATGTTATTGCACACAAAGACAATTCCAGATCCAATTCAAAAAGCCATTTATGGTGCTATTGAAAGAGATTGGGAAGGTGCAATCGATAACATTGAGAACGTGGTTGATATGGACAAAATCCTAGAAGGTACAGACTGGTTGACCGATAAGGGCAGCTTTGCGCCAGACCCATTTGCAGGCATGGACATTCCAGGTGAAAAGAAACCAATGAAGCTAGTTGGTAAAAAGACAGATAAAACAGAGATAGATAAGAGATCGAAAGATGTTACTAAAAATCTAAACAATCTGTTTTAACAAAATGACCAATGAAGAGATAATCGAAGAGATCCTAATGGAAGCACATGCATTAGGACTCATCGATCAAGTGATTCAAACTGCTGTAAAAATTATGCAGGAAAATCCTAAAATGTGTAAGTATCTTGCATATGAACAGGCTTACCACCAGTGGGTTACATAAACTCTTTTGTTTTACCTTATATAAAGAACATGTTAGACGAGACCAAACTGTTCGACTTTGTAAAAATAATGTTTACAAAGCCAACTCAATTTAAACAAATTAAAAACCATAACAAGAAGCGCCATCATTTTATGATTAACCGCTTCTTTGCTATTAAGTATCCAACCAATGCTCAGATGTTTAACATCAACGGTATTAATGGAGCGAATGTTGTTGAGTCTTGGGCAATGGTGGCTCAACGTTTTAAGAGTGTACCTGCATGGTGGTACACCAAGACTAAAAAAGCAGATCCAGCAGCAAAGGCTGATAAATATACACCAAGCGAAGCTGCAATTGAGATTTACATTGGTAAAAATGAAATTGGGCTTCGAGAATTTAACGAGTTAAAAACTTTTGCGAAAGAGGCACTCTATGCTGACTTGCAAAGAATTGAAGCGCAAATCGATGTTTATAACAAATAAAGACACTTTTTCTGAGGTTGTAGATGTGATGCTCTACAGATATAATTCTGTGGATTTAAAACTTTGGGGCATTCTGTCTAGAGACAGTGATGTGAAAAAAATCACGGATGAGGTTCTACTAGTTCCGGCTAGTCACCTTAAACTGATCCTAAACAATTACTTCCAACATGACCTTAATAGGATTGAATCAATCACCATCGAGAATGTGCATAAAGAGGCCACTTCGGTCTACTTTTTAGATCAGGTTTTCAAGAGCATTGTGAACTTGAGTTGGGTTAAAGTAACCTTAAATAAGAATGCTGGTTACAATAGACTGATCCAGGTGGATGAGATGAAGA
>Ga0315904_10005307_pt1 | contig 17917 bp, 11 predicted proteins | sample LakEriMetagenome_6_FD_203529 | JGI IMG/M metagenome (GOLD analysis project Ga0315904, IMG submission 203529) | Freshwater fungal communities from buoy surface, Lake Erie, Ohio, United States - Buoy 12 MA120 | ecosystem: Environmental > Aquatic > Freshwater > Lake | place: USA: Lake Erie, Ohio...
CAAAATCATAGGTGACAGAGTTATGTATCATTGCGCCTACAACTCTAAAGTTAGGGCCAACTCCTGTATTAGGTATTACATAACCATAATCCCAATCTTGTATATCAACAGCCGCGGCCTCTAATTGAGCTCCATCTTCTAATTTAACTGCTATTGAATTAGCAGTACCATCTCCAAGGAATTTACTTGTATATAAGCTTAAACTAGAACTAGGACCAGCTACATAGTTACCTATAGTAGCACTCGCTGATGGGAAAAGATAGTAGTTTTCTATATTGGTAGTCGCTAAAATTCCATTACTAGATGATACATAAGTACCATAAGTAAAGGTACCATTCATATCAACATATTCTCCATAGAACTGAGTATCTTGGGAATTTGCTAATACTGTTATACCTCTATCACAATCGTACATTGATATTTTATGTACTTGGGCAAAATCACCAACATCATCTACATAAATGGCTGAGTAGCCAGATCCAGCATTTGCTAAACTTAAGAAGGATAATTCATTATTAATACCCATCTTAATGATATGCTGAGTAGAGCTACTTGGGAATATCTGTGTAGTTTGAATGTTGCTACCTACAATACTAACATATGGCTTACCAGTTAAATCAATTGTATTTTCAGTATATTGACCAGGGCCAACTTCAATTACATATCTATTATTTTCATTTGAATCTGTAATCCAAGCTACAGAAGCACTGATTGAGGTAAAGTCACCTCCTTTTTTAGCTACAGTTAATCTTCTTGGGTCTTGTCCTACTTCATAAAGTGAAGCAGTAGCAGGAATAATTGTTTTTAGGAATGTATCTGTACCTTGTACTTTACCTATTGAGCCTGTATGTTCAATTAATACATCATAGGTACAGTTTTCAAAGTTAAGAGCGATAGCGTCAATACTTGGAGCAGATCCAGTTTGTGGAGCCCAAATACCATTTATCCATCTTTGGAAGTTAACACCAGTTAAACGTAACTGACCTCCATTATATACTTTAAATCCAGTACCTCTAGCAGTACCTGTTGCTCTTGTTAATAAACATCCATTAACAATGAATGTACAACCTGGAGCATCTGCTAAGGCAAATATTTGATTATTATCAGTTCCTGCTACACCACCATTAGTAGAGGTTACGTTACGTAACTGCATTCTACCAATACTACCTCCACTACCTGTCACACGGAAACCAATTTCAAATGATTTTTGACTTGTGTCTGTGAAACCACCATACTTAACATTAGAACACTGTAGAATACAGTTTCCACTTCCTGAACCAGCACAAGTTGCGTTTGTGTAGTTAGTACCAAAGCGAATGTTTTCAGCATACGCAATGGCATTTGTTTGAGGAGTGGTTGGTGAAGAATAATATATAGCTGAAGCTCCAGGTCCAGTTGAACCTTGTATTTGCATATCTATGACCATTGTTTGGTCAGCCATTACAAATATGCTAGCGCTTGGATTTGAAGCAGATACAACAGTTGATATTGAACTATCACCTTTAACTGCTATATAAGACTTCATTGTAATAGTATCCTCAATGTAAACACCAGGATATACTCTTACAGTATATGTGTTATTAGCTGCTGCGTCTGTAATACTATCAACAGCTAATTTAATTGAATTATAATCTACATCACTACCTGGTAAACCTACTGTTACAAGATTATCTATAAAAGTAGGAGGCGCATATAAAGCATATGATGCTGTTCCTAATAATGATCCTGTAAATGAAGTAGCTTGTAATGAACCTGTTAATCCATAAGAGCCAGTTAATTGTCTTGAATTAATCCAGAGACTACCACTCTTAACTAATAAGTCACCATAAGAAGATGTAGTTGAAGTATCTCTCACATCATGTAATTCACCTAATTCATATCCATTATCTACTTTTACTTGAAGAATACCATTTGTTGATGATACAACAACCTGTCCTAATCTTACTGTGTGGTATGGAGCAACAGGTACTTGATCTGTATATTGACCTGAGGAGGAAAGGTATAGTAATGTTGCAGGAGCAAAAGCATTGGTATTTATTCCTATAATTTCTCCGTTAGTTACAGCGTATCCGTAGTTATTAGTATTTATGTCTTGTGCTATTATTCCTATAGCATAAGCTGAATTAACTTCATCTGTCCAGCTAGCTGTAGCAAAAGTAGCGAATTGTCCAGAGTTACCATTTATATATACAACTGTACCTTTAGTTAATGTGAAAGAATTTGTATTTCTTCCTCTTAAAACACCTACGTGTCCAGCTGAGATAGCGAAGTTGTTAGTGTCAGTATCAATTTGTAAAGTCTTTCTATCTACATCCCAGTGAATTCTTCCTTCTTGATGCGTGGGAGTTAAATTATTTTGAAAATCAATCCAATCTACAGTAGAGATATAAGATTGAGTTACAAGTAAAGAACCTGTTATAAGGAAACTACTTCCACTATAAACTAAATTAACAGACGCTGTGGCCGCGTTCACACTACCATCTGATAATAACACCCTACCAGGTGCTGGGTTGTTAATTGTATCAAAGCCAGTTCCTGAAGATCCACTTGTACCAGTTAAACCAGAAGTACCAGATGTACCAGTTGTTCCACTAGTACCTGAAGTACCTGATGAGCCACTTGATCCTGAACTACCTGATGAACCATTAGTACCAGAAGTACCAGATGTACCAGTTGTTCCACTTGTTCCTGATGTTCCAGATACACCACTAGTACCTGAAGATCCACTAGATCCAGATGTACCAGCAGAACCTGAAGAACCAGATGTTCCTGAAGTACCTGATGAACCACTGCTTCCACTTGTTCCTGTTGTACCATTAGTACCTGAAGTTCCGTTTGTTCCACTTATACCACTAGTACCACTTGTACCAGCACTACCAGATGAACCACTTGTACCAGAGGTTCCTGATACTCCAGATGTTCCTGAGCTTCCGCTTGAACCAGATGTGCCAGTAGAGCCTGAGCTACCTGAAGTACCAGTACTACCTGAACTTCCAGATGTACCGCTTGTTCCACTTACACCTGAAGTACCACTTGTACCAGATGTACCACTCACTCCACTTGTACCAGAACTGCCTGATGAACCAGATGTACCTGTAGATCCACTAGTTCCACTAGTTCCGCTTGTGCCACTAACACCACTTGTACCAGATGAACCTGATGAACCACTTGAGCCTGTACTTCCACTTGTACCTGAAGTTCCACTCACACCTGAAGTTCCTGATGTACCACTAGTACCAGATGTACCACTAGTTCCACTTGAACCTGATGATCCAGAAGATCCATTTGATCCACTTGTTCCTGAAGTTCCACTTACACCTGATGTACCTGATGTGCCACTAGAGCCAGAAGTTCCTGATGTGCCGCTTGTTCCGCTTATACCACTTGTACCTGATGAGCCACTAGTTCCTGTTGAACCAGATGATCCACTTGTACCACTTGTTCCACTTACACCTGATGTACCAGATGATCCGCTACTACCAGATGTACCTGTTGAACCAGAAGAACCTGATGTTCCACTAGTTCCATTTATACCTGAAGTTCCACTGCTGCCAGAAGAACCATTTGAACCACTTGTTCCTGATGTACCATTAACACCAGATGTTCCGCTAGAACCAGCACTACCTGAAGTACCAGCTGAACCAGATGTTCCAGAAGTTCCGCTAACGCCTGATGTGCCGCTTGTTCCGCTTGATCCAGAACTACCATTTGAGCCTGAAGTACCTGAAGTACCACTTACACCTGATGTTCCACTTGAACCACTAGATCCTGAAGTACCCGCTGAGCCACTTGTACCTGAAGTACCATTAACCCCCGAAGTACCTGATGTACCACTTGTGCCTGATGAACCTGAGCTACCGCTTGATCCATTAGAACCAGAGCTACCTGATGTACCAGATGTACCACTAACTCCACTAGTACCGCTTGTTCCTGATGAACCAGAAGTACCTGAAGTTCCACTCACACCACTTGTGCCACTAGTTCCTGAGCTTCCACTTGAACCACTAGTACCAGTTGAACCACTAGTTCCACTTGTGCCATTAATACCACTAGTTCCTGAGCTACCACTCGTTCCTGAAGAACCAGATGTTCCACTTGAACCAGATGTACCAGAGTTACCTGAGGTGCCACTAGTACCAGATGTGCCATTAATACCTGATGTACCTGATGAACCTGATGTTCCACTAGAGCCAGATGTACCTGATGTTCCACTAGTTCCACTAACACCAGATGTACCTGAAGATCCAGCACTACCTGAAGATCCACTTGTACCTGATGTTCCATTTATACCAGATGTACCAGATGTTCCTGATACACCTGAAGTACCACTAGAACCTGATGTTCCAGAAGTACCATTTATACCTGAGGTACCTGATGTGCCATTAATTCCAGATGTTCCGCTTGTTCCATTAATACCAGATGTACCAGAAGAACCACTTGTACCACTAGAGCCACTTGTTCCACTTACACCTGAAGTACCAGATGAACCATTAGTACCACTTATACCAGATGATCCACTTGTGCCTGATGTTCCACTAACACCACTAGTTCCTGAAGAACCTGAAGTGCCACTTACTCCACTTGAACCAGAAGTACCTGAAGAACCTGAGGTTCCGCTTGTACCACTAACACCTGAAGTACCAGATGTACCACTATCACCAGAAGATCCACTTGTACCATTAATTCCAGATGTTCCAGAAGTTCCACTAACTCCTGATGTACCACTTGTACCATTTATACCTGAAGTTCCACTGCTGCCAGAAGAACCACTTGTTCCATTTATTCCTGATGTGCCTGAAGTACCACTAACTCCTGATGAGCCACTAGAACCAGTACTACCTGAAGTACCACTAGTACCAGATACACCACTTGATCCACTATTACCTGATGTACCTGCTGAACCACTTGTTCCATCAATGCCTGAAGTACCACTAGTACCACTTGTGCCTGAAGTTCCTGAACTACCAGATGACCCACTTGTGCCACTTACACCACTAGTACCAGATGTACCACTTGTACCATTAGCGCCACTTGTTCCACTTGTGCCACTTACACCACTTGTACCAGATGAACCTGATGTTCCACTAGTGCCTGATGTACCACTTACACCTGAAGTTCCTGATGTTCCTGAAGATCCACTAGTACCACTAACACCGCTTGAACCTGATGTACCATTTATTCCACTAGTTCCACTTGTTCCATTAGCACCACTTGTGCCACTAGAACCTGATGTTCCACTTGTACCTGAAGATCCACTTGTGCCTGATGTACCGCTTACCCCTGATGAACCGCTTGAACCATTAGTTCCGCTTGTACCAGATGAACCATTAGCTCCACTTGTACCAGAAGTACCATTTTCACCACTTGTACCTGATGAACCTGATGTTCCACTAGTACCTGAAGTCCCATTAGTTCCACTTGTACCTGATGTACCACTAGTACCACTTGTACCAGATGTACCATCAAAACCTGATGTACCACTAGTACCACTTGTGCCTGTAGCTCCAGCATTCATAGCATATGAAGCTGTTAAAGCATTTACAGCATATGAAGCTGTAGATGTATATTGTACTAATCCAGTTGTTAAATCAATTGCTGCTAATGATCCTGATAGAGAATCATTTTGTGTTACTTCTAAAACTCTTAATGAACCTGTTATATTTAAAGAACCAGACATTTGATGCTGGTTATCAGGCCATAATTCTAATTTTTTATTTGCTTCTGAATCTAATCCACCTGCAAAAAACATCACAGGCATACCGTTTGAGGCGTTTCCTATATGTAAATGTCTAGATGTTGAATATAAATAAGCATCATCAGCTTGACCTACAGTACCTAAAAGATTATAAGTACTACTATTAATACCAAAATCAATATAACCACTATCTTCATCTCCTTGATCATTAGTGACAACGAAATCCGCTGATGCTGATACACCTGTATAAGCATTTCTAAGATTAAATTGTAAATAATTATCAATCTCAGCTTGACCAATAATAAGGTTGAATGAGTCTGTTTGACCAGCATCTACAAGAAATCTTTCTACATTATTAGGATCATTAGGAGTGTTTGTACCAATAGCTGTAAATGAACCACTATCAAAAATTGATCCTGTTCTTAGAGATTCTGTGCCACCAAATATAGCAGCATAATATTGTGATCCTGTTATGTCAATACTATTACCTGCGTTTAAAGCATAAGAAGCTGTTATCGCATTTAAAGCCCATGACGCTGTGCCTTCTAATGAACCAACAAATGATCCATAAAAAGATCCTGTAAAGCTACCTGTTGTAGAGCCAATAGCAACAACTCTTTCACCAAACGATCCGCTTATTTTCATAAAAGCTAGACCATCATGTGTGTTAAGTGCTATTTCACCTAACTCAAGTGATGATGTTGTCGGTATCTTGCCGGGTAGAGCGCTTCTGCGCAGTTTGAGAAACTGGTTAGACATGTGTCATATGGGGCTTTTAGTATATACTAACAAATAAGTGAGCTATATAGCTCAGTAATAAATATTAATAATCCCCTAAATCCAATGTAAAGAAACTACCTGAATCACCAAAGTTGTCTATTCCTTGTACAGTGAAAGATCCAGTTGTGGTAGAGGTTGAAACTACTAAAGCTGATCCAGAAATGATCAAAGCATTATTACTACCACTAATAGTCAGTTGATTTGAGCCGCTATTAAAGCTCATATTAGATAATAATTGTTCTAGTCTTAATCGTGCCATATTATTGCCATTTTCCTATTGCTAAAATTTCATCATTACCATCTAAAGTAAATTGTAATATTGAAGTGTCAAATAATAAAGTAGTTCCATCAAATGAAGTCACTGATGATACTGGAGCATATTGTCCGTTAATAAAATAATTAAAGCTATTTTTAGTAGTTGGTGGTAATCCACTTCCAGCTGGAGGTTGTAAAAATGCTCCAACAAAAGTAGCTGTGTTACTAGATACAACTATACCTTGTACAGTTTTATTAGTATTTAAATAACCTGTTATAGCTGGATCTATATTTACATCTACATTTATAGTTTGACCAGCTGTTGGGAAGCTAACAGCCTGACCTTTAACTCCTTTTTTCTTGCCTCCACCTACTGCAAATACATCTGTCACGTCTGTTTCTAAATTAAAAATTAATTGGGCTTTTGATAAAAACTTTTTAGGGTGAGATATATCTCTATTCACTGTGTCTGGTATAATATATCCATTTAATGTTATATCAAAATTAGTTCTTGTTGTTCTATCTTGACCAACACTATATTCAGTTGATGTTGTAAATGAACTTATATTTGCTCTAAATTGGAATCTACCTTCTTCTCCCCAATATGTGTTAGCAGCATATTGTAATGCTTCTATAATTTTATTGTTTTGTTCTAAATGATTTGTAAATACTACAGCGCTATACTTTAAAGTAACATATTCAGGCATCACTACTAATCTAAATTCATCAACAGGTATTCTATTACCTAAAGCAGTAAAATTATCATATTGATTTTTCTTTGTATAACCTGATTTAAAAGCATGAAGATTTTGAGGTTTATTAGCATCAATCTTAGTACCTAAAGTTCTGTTTGCTTCTAAACTATCACGTTTTAATACAATAACAGGAGCTATAAAACGACCTGAATATTCTCTTAAATATCCTTTTTCTTGTATTGTTTGCCAACGTTCAGGAAAACCATACATTACAGGAACTTGAATTCTATTTCCATCTTGTAATACAGATGGTTTAATTTTATTTTCAATATATTTTATAATAGAAGTATCAATATCTATTAAACTAATAGATACATCTTTTACTCTATCACCTTTAGTAGATACATCATTACCTCTATTTGAAATATCAAAAGGACGACCTGATGAAGCTGGGTCAGCTGTAGTTTCACCTAGAGCTTCATCTAGTATTTCACGTTGATTTTTTGGTCTTGGTTTTGTTGTTTTAGGCATTATAGTATTTTATAAGGTAATAAATTAAGTCTACTTACTCTTGTTATATAACATTCTAAATCAAAATTTAATATTTTAACTGGAGGACAATTTAAATCAGTTACTCCTAGATTAGTTATTATTGGATAATAATTAGTCACTATATTATGTATTTCATAATATCTTTCTCTTCCAACATCAAAAATTATATCTCCAATTTCAGGAATGATATTAATAGGTACTATTATGTTAAATGGATTATTTGGACTTAAAACAGCTTCTGGTATTGTTACTTTTATAGATTGATTTATATCAGGTCCAAACATTTCATTATCTATAGTCTCAGGATTTCTGATTATAGATCCTTTTGTATGAATAGCTTCAAAATACCATTTTTCTAAAGACTCACCATATATATTCTTTTGAGTCTGTTCTAAATTTATTTTATAATAAAGTACCCTATCAGTTAAAAATGATACAAGTGATGATTGCATTAGTTGAGGACTAACAAAATCAATACATTGTAAAGTAGGAGTTGGAGAGGAAGTTGGCTCAGGAGTATCAGTTGGAACTGGTGTGCTAGTTGGTGTAGGTGTTTGGGTTGGAGCAGGTGTTGGTCCTCCTGGAGTTGGTGTTATAGTTGGAGTTGAAGTTGGGCCTGGAGTTGGTGTAGGCATTGGAGTAGCAGTTGTAATAGGACCGCTTCCATCATTTGGATCTTCAGGCATGAAAAATCTTCTAGTTAAATTGTTACTAAACATAACTTATATTATAATATATATATTGGTAAAGGAATTTGATTCATTGATTGACGAGTGAAATCAGCTTCTTGTTGTTTTCTTTCTAACTGAGCTCTACGTGTTGTTTGTTCCAAATATTCTTTTAATTCAGTTAACAAATCTGCTTTTTCAGTTCTAGCATCAGTTAATAATTCAGTACCTTTAAGTATACCTGGAATTTGTCCTGTATCAAGAGCTGCTTTAACTTGTCCTTCTATTTCTTTACACAATGCTAAAGTATATCTATAAATCCACATTCTACCAACATGGTTAATGTTAGAATAAATTGGATTACGATAAGGAACTCTCATAACATCAGATACAACATTCCTTACAGTATCAACTGTAGGTTTGTTTTTATCTATTTTTTTAACATATCTAAACCATAAATTACCTCCAGCATAAGCATCTGTAGGTACAGGAAATATTCTTAACTGATTATCAACTAAATCAAAACTAAAAGCTGATTTTCTTACTTGGTCATTAAATTCAATTGCTTGAATCTTCTGAATATCCCAATATACAGGCATCAACATAAAGTTAATACCAGGTGAATAAGAACCAAACCCAAATGTTTCTAATAATCCTTGAACACCAGTACCTGTACCAGCGTATGGATCAAAATATCTTACAATCGCTGGAGGTTCTCTATAAAATATTTCTTTAACTTCTATAGTGTCTCCATCTTTTAATGAAGCTGAAGCGGCGGCCCAAGCTTCTAAATTATAGTTTTGTTGTCCTGGAATTAAAGGTATAGATCCAGAATATTCTCTTATATCACCTCCTACTCCAGCTTCACCTCCATAAGTATCAGCTATTCTAATTTGAGCAGCTAAATTATTATTTAATACTTTATTATTTAATTCAGTTGGTATTCTTTCCTGGTAATATACAGTTGGAATACCATTAGTAGAATAATTTTGAAAACGAGAAGGATTAGCTCCATTTATTCCAGGATCAACAGTGAAAAAATATATATAACTAGCTCCATCTAATATTGTATAAACTGTATTATTATTTATGTCTATAGAACTTGATGTTCTGCCTTTAAAAGTATTAAATTGATTTAATACTACTCTTGATAAATTAGTAGGTGTGTAAGTTGGACCACCTTGAGCTGAGTAAGGAGCATCTCCGGCGAAAGTAAAGTTATTTAAGAAATCTAAATTAGGAGATACATAATCACTTAATGATGAAGATATAACATATATTTCACCATCTACAACTGACTGAGAATAAGCTGTATCAAATCCAATTTCATCCCATGTTGCTCTTCTAGCTGGTGACCAGAAAATAGGTGTTTTACCAGTAACACTATTCATTAAAGTAGTACTGGTTTGATTAAATACATCTGTTTCAGAGCCTTCTAAATTGATATAGTTGTCTCTGATTTTATATTGGTAAACCATGTTACCATATGTTAATACAGCTTCTTCAAAAGCAGCATAAACACCAATATCACTTAGATTTAAAAATAATCCAGCTCCAACACCTGAAGTGATGCCTAAACGTTGAGATACAAATACAGTACAGTTTTTAGCATCTCTAACAAACTCTGTATCATTATCAAAATATCCAAACGGAGTATTACCTCTAACTGTAGTTAAACTACCAAATCCAGATGATATATTTCCAGCCCCGTATAATTGTGTAAGGTTTTGCGCCATTTATATTAGTATTATTCCAATATAAATATTGCTAAATCTAATTACTTTCCATACTCATACTCAAGTATTTTACCTACTAAATCTGAGCGATGGTTTTCTTTAAGTTTAATCCACTTAATTTCTTCAATTTTTTTAGATAATTCAATAGCGTAAGATAAACCATTTATTTCACCAGTTGGTGTTTTAATATCTGTTTGCTCATTGTCACCGTTAATTACTATTTTACCTGTTTTACCTAAACGAGTTAATATAGCTAACATCTCGCCTTTAGTTAGATTTTGAGCCTCTTCTACAATTAGTATATCGTCTATAGTTTTACCTCTAATAAATTGTACTGGCATTGCTTTTACTTTACCTTCTTCTATTAATGCGGGTACTTCATTTTTATTTGAGCAACACTTAGCTAAATTTTCAATTAACGCCTCCATATAAGGATCAAACTTACCATTGATGTCTCCAGGTAAAAAACCTAAACTTTTACCTACCTCAATAGCTGCTCTTGTGTTGTAAATACAACTAATTTGTTTTTTCTTAAGGAAATCTAAAGCAGCCTGAGCGCATACTAATGATTTACCACTACCTGCTCTTCCTGTTATAATTACTACTTGATTTTCTACAATTAACCTTTTTGCTTCTTTCTGTTCTTCATTTAACTGAATGGCATTAATAGATTTAATATCATTCTTTCTCTCACGATTTGGTTCTTTCATAAACACTATTTGATATAAATATGAAGAAAAAACCCGAGCTTACGCTCGGGTCTTTCTTTATGACTCTAAGGTTAGAGCTGATTAGATAACTTGTAAATCAGCAACAAATACCTTACCATAGAATTCAGGACGAACCATCTTCTTAGCGTAACGAGTCATGATACCTTTTCTTGGAGTGAAGGTAGCCGGATCGTACACTAATGGGGTCATGATCAATGGAATATATGGAGCATAAACAGCACCAGTTTCTAAGAATTGGTTACCACGGAAGCCCATTAAAATGGTATTCTCGATCATGTAAGGATTCTTATAAACTTTATAACGGCTGTTCAACTGACCAATTTTTTGTACACCGAAGGCATACTTCATATTGTCAGCTGCACCATCAGTATCAGCAGCAAATCCAGGAATAGATTCGAGGATAGTAGCTACGGTTGGAGATACTACCATGAAGTTAGCACCACCACGTAAAGTTCTCTGATGAATGGTATTAGATACTTTTTGTAACTTGATACCTAAAGTTTGGAACCAAGTCATTTGAGTATAGTAAACACCCGCTGTATTTGAAGTAATTGAAGGTGAACCTGCAGTTACAACATTACCAACTTTAGCAGACCAAGCCTCAGTGATTGGAGCATTTTGAATCAACATATCTAAGATTTCGAGATCAATCTCAAGAGAGATATACTCACTTAACATAGAAGTCAATTCAGCTTCAGCGTCGAGGTTTTGGTAAGCGTTCAAGTCTTGAGCGAATTCTGGAGTCCATTGTGCTTTCAACTTACGAGTTTTAGCAGCGATGGTTTCAGAACGTAACTGAACGTTAATTTCTGGAATAGAGATAGCAGTGTTGCTAGCAGCGTTTGGAAAACCAGCGCCTGAAGCATCTTCAAAATCACCACGAGCTTTATCAGAAGTGCTCTTGTTGTAATACAAGATACCTGAAGCAGTAGCAGCGTTAACAGCAGTTACAGAAGCTGTAACATATAATTTAACAGTACCGCCGCTAACAGTAGCGAATTGAGGTAAGTTCATAGCTGAAGATACTGAAGTACCATTAGCACTAGTGAAGATTATATCACGAATACCATTCACATCAAAACCAGATGGGAAGCCACCTGAACCAGTTGTGAAAGCAATCTGAACAATTTGAGAAGAAGCTACTGAAGCTGAATAGTTAGCATCCCAGTTAACTTGATCAAAAGAAGCAGCAGCTACAGAAGTAGCAGCAGTTAATGAAGCTGAGAATTGGTTAACTGAATAACCCCAACGACCAGCACCATACAAACCACCTTCAGCTAAGTTACCAAATCCTTCGTTACCACTTGGAGTACCATAAAGTGAACCATTTTGTGAGAATGGATTCTTAGCAGTTCCGTATTGGAAATCTAAGAAGAATACTAAACCAGCAGGTAAAGACATTGGTTGAACTGAAACGAACTCTTTAGCGGCGATTTGACCGAATACCTTACGAACTAATGGTAAGGCAACACCAGCCCACTGCTCACCAGTTCCTGGTTGGAATGTACCACCAGTACCAGTATTTGATTGTTCAACAACTAATTGCTTGGCTTGGTTCTCAAGCATAACAGCCATGTTTGATTTGTTATAGTCATTAAGACCTTCTAACAAACCTGACTTTTCCCATTTTTTAGCTAAACGAGCAGCGTCGCCTTGCTGTGACTGCCATGGGTTAGCAGATTCGATTAATGATTGTACTTGACTCATTTTTTAATGAATTTAAATTGTTTTTTTATTTTATGATTCCTGCTAATTGTTGCATACGACGAATAGCAGCGTCGCTTTCTACAATCGGTTGGGCTGGGGCAACACCAGCAGCTTTAGAAGCAAATCCAACTGATTCCTTAATTGTATTTTTAGTTTTAGTAGTGATCGAATCAGATAAAGACTCGTAAACAAGCTTAGCTTCTTTTACGTTTTTAGCCTTATCAAAAGCTTTCAATACTTTAACTTTTTGAGCTTCATTCAAAGATTTAGCTTTGAAGATTTTGTTTGTGTAGAGAAGTTTAGCATTTAAGAGGTTAACTTCATTGAGTTCAGATTGAAGAACTTTGATAGTTTTAATGGCTTCTTCTAAGTCTTTTTTAGCTTTCTTAGCTTCTTCCATTTCTTTCTTCTTAGCTTCTTCCATTTCTTTCTTTTTACCTTCCTCAACTTCTTTCTTAGCCTCTTCTACTTCTTTCTTTTCTTCTACTTTCTTACCTTCTTCTTCCTTGTCTAATTCAGCTAATAATTCATCGAGGCTGATAGATTCTTCATCTTCAACTTCGTCTTCACCAGCTTCATCACCCAAGTCAATTTCGCCTTCACCTTCTTCATCTTCAACACCAGCCATAACGTCTTTTAATACGTCACGGATAATATCTTTAAGCTCATCAACAGTTAATTCGGTAACTTCGTCGTCAGCATCAGCTTCATCTAAAGACTCTTCAACTTTTTTCTTGTCGTCGTCTTTTTTCTTAGCTTCTTCTACTTCTTTTTTACCTTCTTCAACTTCTTTTTTCTTAGCTTCTTCCATGTCTTTTTTAGCCTCTTCTACTTCTTTCTTTTCTTCAACTTTTTCGCCTTCTTTCATTTTTTCTTCGGCTTCAAGTTGAGCTAAGATTTCTTCGAGGTCAGTTTCTTCCATAGAATCAACTTCTTCCACTTCACCCTCAATTTGAGGTTTTTGTGAAGCAGCTCCAAAACCAATAGTAGCCTCATGGCCTTCTTCTGTTTTACCGTAGCCTTCTTCTTCAACTTCCTTTTTCTCTTCTAATCCTTCTTCTTCCAACTCATTTAATTTAGCTGAAAGCATAGACATGATTTTTGGAGTGAAAGTTTCTTCAAGAGCGGCCTTAGCGTTGGCGACTGCAGCGTCACGAACAGCTTTAGCATCGGCAATTGCTTGCTTGAACAATTCTTGATTTGTCATCTGAATTTTCTCCTTTTACGATTGCTTATTAGCAGGAAGCAATATAGAGTTGTAAATATTAAATTAATGAGATATTGGAGATCTCATATGGGGGTTATCCATAAATATGTGAAAAGTACTCAAAGCGACAAAAACGAAACCCAGCCTTACAGGGCTGGGTCAATCTATTGATGCTATCAATAGGGGGGTTATTGTCTTATACAGCAAACACCTGTCTGAGAACAGATGATTTCTGAGATTAGATTATTTACTTTAGTATATTTACCAAATGAGCGAGCTCCAGGAACAAATCCTTCGCTTAATCCTGTTGGTTTCATAAACGCACCTTGAGTTGATGGTGTTGAAACAAAGTCCCAACATAATAATTCAAAGTCATCTTGTACTTCAACTGTACCTTCACCTAATGGTTTTACTGAACCCATACCACGAGATGAAATACCAACTGTTATATTATTTAAAAATAGTTCTTTTAATATATTACCACTTGGTGTAGGTAATACTTCAATTTTGCCCATTAAATCATCACCATCCCACCATAATGTTTTAATATTATGGCATACGTTTTTCAAGTTAATAATAGATGAGTCTGGATGGTCTAATTCACCTAATGCTCTATTTTCAGCTATTGGGCCAGAGATATATTTTTCAACCTCACGCATTAATGTTTCTTTAGGATAAACTCTACCGTTTTGATTCTTAGCATCAGCGCGTTGTACTACCCCTTCAACAATTAAATTTTTAGATGGAGATAACTTCGCCTCATGCAAAGCACGAGGTGAAGGTTGAAATGAAAAATATTCTATTAATACTTGTTTGGACATATTATGCTTTATATGTTCTAAAGTTAAGTTTAGCGTTTTTAGCTTGTGTTTGAGCTGCTGTATCTTGAGCTGGGATGTTAATTACATCACCTGTGGCTTTAGCCGCTTGGATATCTTTAGGGTTTAATAATTCTTGTTTTAAAGCTTTCTTTAATGTTTCTTTAATTTTAGTATGTTTATCTTCTCTTACAAAATGAGATGAAGTTACTTTTCTATCAGATGGGGCGTATCTATTATATATTTCAAGAGCTTTATCAGCACCAATTTGTTTAGCTAATTGTCTTAAAGTACCTTCCATTGATTGTTGAGCATTCCATTTACTAGGATCATCACTCATCTCAGCATACCAATCATATTTTTTCATTAGATTTTCAAACTCATCTTCAACACTCATATCACCTTTCATTTTATCAAATGAGGAGCCTAAATCAACACCACCCATAAATGAGCCTTCTTCCATAGTGCTATCTAAAAATTGCTCATAATCATCTAACATATCCCAGTTAGATAAGAGATTTTTAATAGCTAAAATACCTTTAGGAGATAATTCACCATATTTATTTGACCAACCTACAATAGCGTCTTCTAAATCACTATATACATCACTATCTTTACCCCACTCATCAGCTACTTTATCTAACATAGTATGGATTTTAGATCCACCAGGGAATGTAGGGTCGTTATGATGTTCATTCATTTCTTTACCTGGAAATTCATCTGGTTTAGAAAATAAATAATAGCTCATTTCTTGTTTAGCTAATTCTTCAATATCTTTTTCTGACATTTCTGGAATGTCATTAGAATCTACTCCATTTAATACTGTTTCTTCCCATCCTTCACTATCATCAAACATAAAAGTATCTACATTTTCGATTTCTTCAGGATCAATTACAGATTTAAGATAATCAGCTACTGCTTTATCATTGAATGAATAATCACCTTCTTCATCAACAGTGATATATTTATTTTTTTTAGCTTCTTCTAAACCTTCTTTAATAGTTTTTTCAGAGCCAGTCACACCTTTATCAGGCATTACTTTAACACCTTTAGGTTTTTTAGAACCTTCTTCTTTTTTACCTAATGAATCTTGTACATTAGATTTTTCATCTTTCTTTAATTCTTTTTTTAAATAACCATCTGCTTTAGCTTGCATACCTGGCTTGTCAGTTTCAGTTTGCTTAAAAGTATATGGTGATTTTTCAGCGTTTAATAAATTAGAATAAAAGTTAACGTCTTTAGCTAAATTCTTTAACACGGTTGTTTTAGCTTTTTCTAAAGCCTCGTCTGTATATTCACCTAACTCATTTAACTCATGTTGTAAACCATGACGATATTCATATGGGTTAGCTTGGTCAATATGGAGAATATCTGGTTTTTTCTCTGATGGTTTTTTAGCTTTAACTTCAGCTTTAACAGCTTCATCAGCCTTAGCTTCTTTAGTTTCACCTTCAGTTAACATAGATTTTTTAATTCCATATATAGAATAGTTATACTCAACTTCGTTGATTAAACCAGCGATGAGTTTAAGTCTTTCTACTTCGTTAATTGGTTTTTTCATACTAATAAATATTAACGGCCTTGGCCACGATAATTTTTTTCTTTGCGGTTATGCTTATTAAATGATTTAGCGGCTTTACCACCTTTACGTTTGCCGAAAACTATTTTACGGCTTTCTCCTCTACTTGCTCCTTTAGCCATATTAATATCCTAATTTTTTAAGTCTTTCTTTTACAAATAATGCTGCTTGACCAACTGGGTAGTCAAATTTTTTAGCTATACCTTTTAAAAAACGTAATACTAAAGCGTCACCTTCTGGATTATCTGATTTGAGGACTCCACCAAAAGATTTAGCATCAATATCATACTTATCTTCTTCCACTGGTTCTTTAGTTTCATTAACTGAACTATTAAGAACATGGTCTACATACTCTACTACATCTTCTTTTTCAAATCCTTCTTTCATCCAATCTGAAGCTAATGAATTGAGTTTGGCTTTAAAATCAGCTAAATCTTGTATATTAGCTAAACCCTCCATTCTATCAATATATTCAGGTGATAATTTTTCATTTAATTCAGATGCTCTACGACGTGAGTAATCAGAAACATATTCATCTTCTTCTTGTTCAACATCAGCACCTAAGTCTTCAACTAGATCTTTTAATTCTTTAAGAGCTTGTACTAAACCTATTTTTTCTTGTGTTGGAATATTTGAGTTAGTTGAGATATTGCGAGCTAAATTGTTTACAATTTCTTCAATTCTATCAACAATCATAAGACTGCCTTGACCTGCTTCTTCTACTTTTTCTTCTTTACCTTCAGCATAACGACGACAATAAGACATATTAACTTCGTCCATATTACCTTCATCGTCTTTACGATAGCATTTGCCATCTCTAACAACATATATTACTTCATATTCATTGATACCTTTTTTAACTATATCAACAGCCATGTCTTCAGAAGAATCATATTGTGTTCCCATATATCCTTCTTCTGTTTCTTTTAATTTAGAGTAAGCTCCTAATTTATTTTCAACTAGGAATTGTTTCATGTCAAAATTATCTGCCATTTTATTTTAATTTTGTAGATTTAAAAAATAATTTTTTAGTTGCTTCTTTGATTTGGCTAAGAGCATTTTCAGTATATTTTTTATACTTTAATTCACTCTCACCTTCGCTCAATTCAGTCTTAAGGCGATCCATATATTCAAATAAACGATTGATTTCGTTTACTTTCTTTTTTACTTGTTTAACTGCTTGATGGAATTGATCAGGTTTAGATCTCATTTTAGTTTCATTTCTAAACTGAGCGTATCCTTCATTTAATTTTTCTCCAAAAGCTTTATCTAACATTTTTATTATGTCTGATGTTCCCCAAGATCCAAATTTAGATATTGAAAGAGCATTTTTAAGTGATGTAGTTCCAGGTTCTATAGTTCCTATTGCTACTCTAAAATCATTTAATCTTGGAGCTCCAGCTGCTTTATCATCTACCATAATTAAGTCTTTATCTCCTAATTTGTAAATGTAAATAGTTTTTTTAGATCCGTATTTATTTACTTGTTGTTGTT
>Ga0315904_10005311_pt1 | contig 17911 bp, 17 predicted proteins | sample LakEriMetagenome_6_FD_203529 | JGI IMG/M metagenome (GOLD analysis project Ga0315904, IMG submission 203529) | Freshwater fungal communities from buoy surface, Lake Erie, Ohio, United States - Buoy 12 MA120 | ecosystem: Environmental > Aquatic > Freshwater > Lake | place: USA: Lake Erie, Ohio...
TTCACGGCCATGCCCGGCCTCGACGGAACCAACACGGTCACATGGACGATGGATACGGCCTACAGCGGCACTTATGAAGTTCAGACCTCGCCCGACCTCGTCAACTGGACGAACGTCGATCCGAGGCCCCTTCCATCAGACAGCAGCCTGAGCTACCTGCTGCCGCCCGGATCGGGCAAACAGTTCGTCCGCCTGCTGGTGACGCCAACGCCATGAGCCGGGGCGTTTCCCATACCTGAATCAAGCGCAAGGCCGGGAGTTTGCTCCCGGCCTTGTTGCATGGCGGCGAGTCGCACTCCTTTTTTTCCGCAGGGCGGAATTCACGTTTGATTCCGCGTCGCGGGTTTTTCATGGTTCCCGCATGGCCAAATCCAGCGATCAGAACCGGGTGGTGGTGAAAGTCTTCCTCTACGGCGTCCAGCCGCAGGTCTGGCGGCGGTTTTCCATCTCCAAGGAAGTGACCTTCATCGCGCTGAGCGACGCCATCCAGGCGGCGATGGGCTGGGCCAACAAACACCCCCACGAATTCCGTCACGGCAAGGGCAAGCGGCTGGTGGACGTGATCGGCCCGGTCGGCCTGCAGGATCAGGTGTTGGGTGAATTCCAGGACGAGGCCGTGCTCACCGTCGCCGACTTCATCGGCAAGCGCAAACTGCCGATCCGCATCCTTTACCGCTATGACTTCGCCGATGAGTGGATTCACGAGGTTGTTTTTGAAAAACGCGTCGAGGGCGAGGGCGGTCCGGCTTTGTTAGAGGGCGCGCGCGCCTGCCCGCCGGAGGACTTCGGCGGCACTTTCCAATACATGCAGGCGCTGCACGGCGAAATCGAGTGGATGAATCCCGGCTACGATCCCGAGGCTTTTGATCCCAAGTCCGTGAGTTTCGAGCCAAAGAAGAAGCGCAAGTAGCGCTCCCCAGGATCATTCGCCGATGTCCTCGTTCCATAATTCCGGATGCGCCGTGATGAACCCGCGCATCATGCGGATGCATTGCTCGTCCTGGAGCACTTCGAGTTGGACTCCGCGCGAGCGCAGCAGTTCCTCCTCGCCCAGGAATGTCCGGTTCTCGCCGATCACCACCCGCGGGATGCCATAGAGCAGGATCGCGCCGCTGCACATGGCGCATGGCGAGAGCGTGGTGTAGAGCACACTCTCGCGATACACCGCGGCGGGCAGCCGGCCCGCGTTTTCGAGCGCGTCCATTTCGCCGTGAAGCGTGGGGCTGCCCGATTGCACGCGCCGGTTGTGGCCGCGGCCGAGAATCTTTCCGTGATGCACCAACACGCTGCCGATCGGTATGCCGCCTTCCTCCAGTCCGAGGCGGGCTTCGTCGATGGCGGCTTGGAGGAAGGGATCCATGGGCGGATGAAGGGCTTGATAGTCTGGCTACTCGCGGTGGATCACGTTGGGCAGTTCGTCCGGATTCGAGGCGTCCGGCGGCCAATGTGCGGCCATGGTTTCGCCGATCTTGCGGATCGCGGAGGTGAGAGCCTCCACCTTGCGGCCATCCTGGAGCAGGGCGCTCAATTTTGCGGCAATTTCCTGCCAGTAATCTGGACCCACGATTTCATCGAATCCACTGTCGCCAAGCACCACGAAACGCCGGCGGCGGATGAACAACACGATGAGGGCGCCGTTGCGGCGGCGGGTGCGCTCCATCCCGAGCTTGGCGAAGAGCCGCCTCGCATGAATCTCCGGGCGCAGAACCAGGCGCGAGGTGATGACCACGCGGATCTCGCCGCTGGTTTGCGTTTCGGCGGCGCGGATGGCATCCACCACCGCCTGCTCCTGATCGCTTGTTAGAAAATCCTTCATTTTGTTGGGTCACCATCCGCCGCTCGCACCACCGCCGCCGCTGCGTCCGCCGCCGCCGGAAAATCCTCCTCCTCCGCCACCGCCTCCCCAGCCGCCACTGGAAAATCCACCGCCGCCCCAACTGCCGTGGCGCGAGCCTCCGCCGGTGATGATGACATCCGTGCTTCCCTTCAGTTTGCTCCAGATGACGAGCACGAGTACGATCAACATCAGGATCAACGGCGGAGACCAACCCTGATTCCCATGGTTATCGAGATTCGTGCGGCCGGTGCCGGTGTATTCGCCCCGGGTTGCGGCGATGATCGCCTCGGCACCGCGCAGGATCGCATCCTCCCGCCGGCCCTCGCGCAGCAGCGGAGTGATGACTTCGTCGATGATTTGTTTGCATCGCGCGTCCGGCAGCACGCCTTCGAGTCCGTAGCCGGTGTGGATGCGCAGTTTGCGGTCGGCCGCGTAAACAAAGAGGATCGCTCCGTTGTCCTTTCCTTTCTGGCCGGGTTTCCATTCCTCGAAAACCTGCTGAGAGAAATCCACCATCTCGGCACCCTGCGGCACCGCCTTGAAGATGGCGACGACCAACTGTGACGAAGTCTCCCGCTCATAAGCCTCCAGCCGTGCATCGAGCGTCTGGAACGCGGGGCGGCTCAGCCATCCGGCTTCATCGAAGACGTAACGGGGTTCGGGACTGGCGGGCACGGCCGCTTCAACTGTTGGAATCCAACAAACCAGCGCCAGCAGACAGCATGTGATGCCGCGGATCATTGGTCGTCACCGCTCTTGCCGCCGAAGTTGAAGTCCACTTCCGGCGCCTTTTCCGCTCCGGCCTCGGCTTGGAAAAACGGCTTGGGATGGAAACCGAGCATTCCCGCAAACAGCAGGGTGGGGAACTTGCGGATGGCGGTGTTGTAGTCCTTGGTGACTTCGTTGAAACGCCCGCGTTCGACGGCGATGCGGTTTTCCGTGCCTTCAAGCTGGGCCTGGAGATCGCGGAAACCGGCGCTCGCCTTGAGATCGGGATAACGCTCGGCAACCACCAAAAGCCGTTGCAGCGCGCTGCCGAAAGCTCCCTGGGCTTTCTGGAACTCCTCAAGCTGCGCGGCGGTTTCCGGTGCCTTGCTGGCATCGATGGTCATGCGCCCCACCGAGGCACGGGCGTTGGTCACGCTTTCCAATGTGGATTTTTCGAAGTCCGCCGAACCCTGCACGGTTTTGACGAGATTCGGCACGAGGTCGGCGCGGCGCTGGTATTGGTTGGACACCTGGGCCCAGGCCGCATCCACGCCCTGTTGTTTGCCGACGAGACCGTTGTATGAGGAAACACCGAGGACCACGAGGACGGCGATGACAGCAAGCGCGGCAAGGAGGAATTTGCTCATGGACCATGGCATAACAGGACCGTGAAGCCATGTCCAAGCGTTTTAAATGCGGTGAGAGCGTGCCTAAGACTCGAAATAGGTATAGCCCGCGAGTCCCTCGCGGTAGAGGTCGAGGATCTCGCGGCGTTCCTTGGGGGAGATGCGGCCGTCGTTCACCGCCTTCTCGGCGAAGTTGCGGAACTTGGAAACCAGTTCCTTCGGATCGTATTCCACATAGGTGAGAACGTCGGCCACGGTGTCGCCTTCGACTTCGTGGGTGTAAACGGGTTTGCCTTTTTCGAGGTGGACTCCGACAACGTTGGTATCACCCAACAAATTGTGAAGGTCGCCGAGGGTTTCCTGATAGGCACCCACGAGGAACACGCCGACGTAATACGGTTCGTCGGCCTTGAGTTCGTGAAGCGGCAGGATTTTCGCAACGTCCTCCTTGTCGATGAAGCGGTCGATCTTGCCGTCGCAATCGCAGGTGATGTCGGCGAGCACCGCGCGCTGGCGCGGTTTCTCATCAAGCCTGTGGATGGGCATGACGGGGAACAACTGGTCGATGGCCCACGAGTCCGGCAGGCTCTGGAAGAGCGAGAAGTTGCCATAGTAGAAATCGACGAGGGTGGATGAAAGCTCGCGCAGGTCTTCCGGCACTTCTTCAAGCTTGTCGATGAGCTTGGAGATGCGGGTGAGAATGTGCCAGAACCAGGCCTCGGCGAGTCCGCGCTCGCGCAGGGTGGCGTTGCCGTAGAAGAACTGCGCGCGCATCTGGTCGCGGTAATAGACGGCGTCGTTGAAGCTTTCCTGGAGGTTTTTCTTGCTGAGCGTTTTGTTGACGTCGATGAGGTTGCCGAGGTTTTGCGGCGCGTTTTTCGGTACGGCGGGCTCGGACTCGCTCGTTTGGGCGCGGGTGACATCGAGGATGTTGAAGACCAGCGCCGAGTAGTAGGCCACCACCGCGCGGCCGCTTTCGGAGATCAGATTGGGATGGGCGATGCCGGCCTTGTCGCAGATTTGGGAAACGACTTCGATGATGTCGGTGCAGTATTCGACGACGGAGTAGTTGCACGATGAGTGGAAGTTGGTGTGCGAGCCGTCATAATCGACGGCCATGCCGCCGCCGATGTCGAGCACGCCCATCGGCGCGCCCTCCTTGACGAGATCGCAATACATTCGAACCGCCTCGGTGCAGCCCTCGCGAATGGCGGCGATGTTGGGGATCTGGGAACCTTGATGATAGTGGAGCATTTTCAAACAGCCGAGGTATCCGGACTCCTTGAGGTGGTCCACCACGCCGATGACCTGGGCGGCGTTGAGGCCGAAGACGGATTTGTCGCCGGCGCTGTCCTGCCAGTGGCCGGAGCCGCGGGTGGAAAGACGCACGCGCACGCCGAGATTGGGCAGCACGCCGATCTTGCGCGAGCGCTCGAGGATCAGGTCCAGCTCGCTTGGCATTTCGAGCACCAGCATGATCTTGAGGCCCATCTTCTGCGAGTGCAGCGCGAGGTCGATGAACTCCTCGTCCTTGTAGCCGTTGCAGATGATGTAGGCTTCCGGATCGTGCATGTGTGCGAGCGCGGCGATCAGTTCCGGCTTTGAACCGGCCTCCAGGCCGTAGTGATATTTTTTTCCGAACTCGGCGATCTCCTCGATGACCTGCCGCTGCTGGTTCACCTTGATCGGATAGACTCCGCGGTATTCGCCTCGGTAGCCGGAGTCCTTGATCGCTTTGCGGAAGGACTCGTTGATCTCGGAAATCCGCGAGTGCAGCAGGTCGCGGAAGCGCAGCAGGACCGGCAGGTGCGTGCCACGGTCGCGCAGTCCCTCGATGACTTCGAACAGAGCGACCTCCTTGGAGGTCTCGTCGTCCTCCAGGCGGACGGTGGCGTGGCCCTTGCGGTTGATGCCGAAAAAACCATGACCCCATGAATCGACGCCATAGAGATCGGCGGATTGTTCCGTGGTCCAGTTGCTGGCCGCCTTGCGCTTGGCGGATTTCGGTGCGGAGGAGGAGGGTGGAGTCATGTCGGCGGGGCGGCAGACAAGCGCAGATCGTCTGGAAAAACCATCATAATTCACCGGATGTGACCAGGAGATCCTGGAAGCAGGACGTCCGTCCGCCGAGCCGGGGCGAGAGGCGTGCCTTGGACGCGGAATTGACGGAATATTTACATAATTCCTCTCGCCGTGACGGGAGAAATCGTGCAAGAGTCAAAGCAACACAGACGTTCTTCAACCATGATCACGCCACTTTTCCGCCACTTTTCCGCCAGTTTTCCGCTCTCACGTTCGCAAGTTTTGCCACGATGGGCGCGCTTCAGGCCAATGAAGTCGTGCTGCGCAACAAGGATGGCAAGAGCCTGACCGTGCGGCTTGTCAGCATCACCGGTGACAAGCTGGCGGTCATGCGCGAGTCGGACAAAAAACAATTCACGCTCGATCTCACGCAGCTCGACGACTCCAGCCGCGCCAAGGTGGACGACTGGGTCAAGGCCGGCGGCAACATGTCGGAGCGCTACGTGGTCGATGTCAGCACCGGAAAGTCCGGCAGAAACAGCAACTACGATTATGATGACGAAAGGATCGTCAGCATGGAGCCGATCGCCGTGGTGAAGAACCCCGACATCAATGTTCCGACCAAGGCCGCCAAGATCACGGTGCTGATTCTCGGCAGACCCGTCAACGAGCGTGGAGGTTATTACGTCTTCAGCAATGAGACCTTCGACCTGCCGTCGCTGGAGGGAGGAAAGCAGAAGGCTTTCCAGATGAAAAAGTTCAGGCACAGTTATGATGACCGGGGTTCTTACAAGTTCGGCGCGCGTTATCTGGGCTGGGTGGTGTTGATCCACGATCCGGAAGACAAGCGGATCATTCACAGCCAGTCCCTGCCGGCCCCCGTAGTGGGGAAATTCGGCGAGAAGTTCATGACATTGAAGCCCATGTCGTATTATGACTCGGAACTCGATGTCATCAAATACGCGAACTCTTTCTCCAACTGACGGTTCGCGTCAGTCGGCCTTCCAGCCGGGGAATTCCTTTTCGATCTGCTTGCGATACTTGTCCGCCTCCGCCTTGTCGCCCTGTTTTTCGAGGGCTTCGATGAGGTTGTGCAGGGCGCGCGGCTTGAGGTCCTTGTCATCGTGGAAACTCACGACGATGATGTATTCCGCTGAGGCTTTGCGGGGGTCGCCGGCCTTCATGTGGAGATCGCCGGAAAGGACTCGAAGACCGGCGCTGGTACGGCCTTGCGGACGCAGTGCAAGCCCTTCATCTGCGGCGGTGCGAGCCTCGGTGAACTTGTCCAGGAGATACAACGCGCGGCCGCGGTCGAGCAGGCCGTCGGCTTTCCATGCGGGATTGTCCTCGACTTCGAGCACATGGTTCGCGGCTGTGAGCGCGCCTTCGGCGTCGCCGGTTTCGAGGCGCGCCTTGGCGAGATAACGCCAGACCTCCTTGGGAGTGGCGCGCGGTTCGTCCGGGTTGGCGATGATGCCGAGGCATTGGGCGGCAAGCTGATAGTCTCCGGCGTTGTAAGACTGCATGCCGGACCACTGGAGGATTTGTTCGGGAATGTCGGAGTCATACTTGCCGTCGATGGCGAGTTTGATTTCGGCGCTGAGTTTGGCGGCGTCCTGGGTGGCGAAGTAACCGAGCGCGAGAAGGATGCCGGCATGTTTGCCATAGGCCTCGGAGCGCAGCGCGCGCGCCTTCTCAAGATAAGGCACGGCATCCTTGGCGGCGTTGGTTTTCACCATTCCCCAGCCGATCCAGTAGTTGGCTTCGGCCTCCGTGTTTTCACCGGGATCGCGGACGTTCTGCAGAAACCCCTGATAGCGCGCGATCATGTCCGGTATGTTGTTTTCCGCGCGGCGCATGCGGGCGGATTCGAGCCATGCGTATGATACCAGGTCGTCGGGCGTGCCTGCGGCGGTGAGACGGTCGAAGTCGGCGATGGCCTTCTGCGGTTCGGCGCTTTCGACATGGGCTTTGGCGCGCTTGCCCAGCGCGGAGGGCACGCGCGGGTCGTCCGGATAGCGGGTGATGAATTCGGTTAGGGAGCGGACGGCTCCCTGTTGGTCTCCGGCCTCGGCAAGGCACCAGCCGCGCTGATAGAGCAGGCCGGGGCGGTTTTTTTCGCTGACCGCGGCGGCGTTGATTTCGCTGTAAACCTTGGCGGCCTCGGCGGTTTGTTTGTTGGAGTAGAGCGTCTCTGCCTTCATCATGAGGGCGGTGTGGATGCGCGGGTCCTCCGGGCGGAATTTGCGGTAGAGTTGGAGGAAGGCGTCCACCTGGTCGGGCACGTGGCGGCCCTCGATCTGGAAGAAACACAGCAGCCGGTAGTAGGACGCCTGGAAGGCGGTGTCGGACTGCGGTTTGACGAGTTTCTCCACCTCGCGGAAAAGACCGAGCGCCTCCTGGGGTTGTTTGAGCCGCATGTAGGCGCGGGCGGCAATCATGAGACGGGAAGCCTCCTTGTCGCCGGTGGCCTTGGCCGAACTGCTGCGGAAAACATTGATGACATCCTTGTATTCCTTCCTGGCGAAATGATTGCCCATGAGCGCGGTTTGCGCGTCGGCGCGGAAGTCCTCCATGCCGGCGGTGCGCATGATCAGCGCGAGATAGCGGTCCGAGACATCGGTTTTGCCGAGTTGGGTGGCGGCAAGCGCGGCATGGAGGGCTGCCTCGCCGCGGACCTTGAGTGTGGCGTTCGATGCGACGATTTCCTCGAAGAGGGCCAGCGCGTCCGCGGCCTTGCCTGCCTTGAGGGCGAGTTGGCCGAGCGCGACCTTGGCCTGGGACGCGTACAATCCGCCCGCAGGATCGGCCAATGCCATGTTATATCTTTCCGCAGCCTCGCGGTCGCGTCCGAGCAGACGGTAGCAGTTGCCGGCGAAGTAGTTGCCGCGCGGGCGCTCTTCCGGTTTGGAGGCATTGGCGGCATAGCGCTCGAAGAGCGGAGCGGCGAAGACATACTCGCCCTTGTTGTAATGGTCCGCGGCGAGCGTGTAGGCGGCGGCGGCGGCATATTTTCCCCTGGCGTAGCGGTTGATGAGCGAGCCGAAGCAGCGCTTGCCCTCCTCAAGCTGGCCGGACTGGTAGTAGCTGTTGCCGAGATACCACAACGCCATCTCGGAGTTCGGGTGATCCGGAAACGCGCTGAGATATTCGGCGAAAAGCTGGGCCGCGCGCTGATAGTAGGTCGTGCGGTTGGTGAGATCGGTGGCCTTCTGCGCGGAGTCGTAGAGGTTTTTACCACGCAGGAAGAAATCGTTTCCCGCATCCGGCGCGAGCGCGGGATCTACCGGCTCGGCGCGCGGAACCTGTGCGGCCGCGGGGCTGGCAAGAAGCAGGGCGATGGCGAGAGGGCGTTTCAAAGTGCGGAAAAATCGGTTCACTCGGCGGGAGTCGGGCGCTGGGTGGCGAAGGAGATGTTCCAGATGCCGGCTTTCTGGCAGGTGTCGATCACTTCGACGATGCGCTGATAAGCCACGCCACCGTCGCCGCGGATGCGCACCGGTTGGTTCTGGAACTGGCGGGCGATGGCGGACAGTTTGTCATGAAGCTGCGGCAGGTTCACGGTGGCTCCCTCGACGCGGATGACTCCGTCCGACAGCACGTTGATGATGATCTCGCCGCGCTGCCGTTCGGGATCCGCTCCCTCCTGGGCGGTCGGCACCGACACATTCAACTCGGTCTCGGAGCTGCTGAATTGCCAACTGATGATGAAAAAACACAGCAGCAGCAGCAGGATGTCGATCATCGGCGCCAACTGCATGGCGATCGGCGGTGGCTGTTTGTTGGTGAATTTCATCCGTGCTGGCGGTTAGATCCCGTGCAGGTCCTTGTATTCTCCGCCAAGCGGCGAGACAACCGGCATGGCGTAACCCTCGCGCCGCGGCTGCGCTGCGGGAGCTTGGAATGATTGCGCCGCGTTCTGGCGCTCGAACTGGGCGTGCAGCAGTGCGATCAAGTGGGTGGCTCCGGATTCAAGCTCGCTGATATACTTGTGAACCCTGCCGCGGAAGAATGAGTAGAATGCCAGCGCCACGATGCTGATGGCGAGGCCGCCCGCGGTGGCGATCAGGGCTTCGGAAACACCTTCGGCCAAACCCATTTCACGCACGCCCTGTTTTCCGCCGGTGGAAATTTCGATGAAGGATTTGATCATGCCGATCACGGTTCCTAACAGTCCGATCATCGGGGCGATCGCGCCGATGTCGGCGAGGTAGGTGATGCGGGAAGTGAGCATGCCCGCCTGGCGCGAGCCTTCCGTCTGCGCCACCTCGCGGATGTTTTCAAACGGGATGCCCGGGTTGCTTGAAATGAAGTCGAGGGTTTTCTGGGTGATGCGCGCCATGCATTCGTTGCGGCGGTTGCTGAGGGTGACGAGGCTGAGGAAATCACATTTCCGGATCATGGACTCGGCGGTGTTCATGAAGCGGTCGCTGATGATCGCGTTGCGGCGGATGGTGAGCAGGAAAATCAAAATCAGAATGACCATGGTCACCGACAAGAGTCCGAGCGGGAACATCATCAGTCCGCCTTTGGCGAGCACCTCCAGGAAGTCCATTTGTTCGGACACCGGTTTGGTTTCCGCAGCGGCTGCTGTGGCGGCGGTCGCGGAAAGGAGAATTCCCGCAGAGGAAAACATAAGGCGCTTCATGAATTTCAAGGGACTTTAGCCATCTCCGGACCCAACGCAAGCCCGGTCAACGGTCCTCCGATACGCCGATTCAGGGTGGATTTTTTCCCGAAAGGGTCATTCCAGCCGGATCGCCGTGGACCTGCCGTGGGCGTCGAGTCCCTCGATGCGCGCGAATTCCTCCACGACAGGCAGCGAGTTTTTCACCGACTTGCGGTCGAGTTTGACGATGCTGGTGCGGCGTTGGAACTGATCGGCGCGCAGGCCGGAAAACGAGCGGCCCGCGCCACCCGTGGGCAGCGTGTGGCTGGGACCGGCGAGGAAATCACCGACTGCCACCGGTGATTGGTTGCCGAGATAGATGGCCCCGGCGGTGTGGATCTGGGGCAGCCAGCGCTTTTCGCCGGCGACGATGAGCGAGAGGTGCTCGGGGCAGAAGGCGTTGGAAATGGCCACGCCGTCGGCGAGTGATTTCACATGCAACAGGAAGGTGCCGGATTTGAGCACGGCCTTGATGATCTTGGCGCGCGAGAGGGTGGCGAGCTGGCGGTCGATGGCTTTGGTGACTTTTGCCACCAGCGCTTTGGAATCGGTGATGAAACCCACCACGCTGTCGCCGCCGTGTTCGGCCTGGGCGAGCATGTCGGCTGCGATGAACTCCGGGTTTCCGGTCTTGTCGGCGAGGATCAGGATTTCACTCGGTCCGGGCAGGAGATCGATGGAAACCGCGCCGACGAGCTGGCGTTTCGCCTCGACGACAAAACGGTTGCCGGGTCCGAAGATGCGGTCCACCGGGCGGATGGTCTTGGTGCCGATGGCGAGCGCGGCGATGGCCTGGGCACCGCCGACTTTGATCACTTCGGTGACGCCGGCGGCTTTGAGAGCATATAACAATTCGGGGTTCATCATGCCATCCGGACCGCAGGGAGTGGCGGCGATGATTTCGGGAACTTTGGCCGCTTGCGCGAAACCGGCGGTCATCAATGCGGTGGAAACCAGCGGGGCCTTGCCGCCGGGAACATAGACGCCCACGCGGTCGAAGGGAGTGAAGCGCTCGCCGACGATCGCGCCCTCCGCATTGCGCGCGTGCCAATCCTTGCGCAGGCCGTGTTTTGCGAAGGCGTGGATGTTTTTCAAACTGCGCCGCACCGCTTCCCGCGTGGCGGGTGTGACGGCTTTTTTCGCGAAGGCAAACTCCTCATCCGTGACAAAGATCGACTTCGGGGTGAGCGCGGCGTTGTCAAACCGCTTGGTGAGCGTCACCAGCGCTTCGTCGCCCCTGGCGGCCACCTGCGCGATGATTTCGGCCACCAGATCGCGGACGCCGGCTTCGGGCAGGGCGCGGCGTTTGAGGCGGCGGACGAATGCCGCGTAGCCGGGATCGGTGTGACTGAGGGTTTTCATGCCGGGTAGGGGAGGGGGAGGATGCACGCCTCGTGCCGTTTCGCCAAGCATGATCCTCACCACGCCCATCTAACACATCCACAGCACCGCGATTTGCGCGACGAGGATGCGCAGCAGCATCGTGAGCGGATAGACGTTGGCGTAGGCCAGCGAGGGGTAGTCGGAGTTGGTGAGCTTGGTGGAAAACGCCAGCGCGGGGGGATCGGTCATGCTGCCTGCGAGCACGCCGGAGAGCGTGAGGTAGTTGAGCTTCATGAATTTCCGGCCGACGAAGCCTGCCAGCAGCAGCGGCAAAGTGGTGACCGCCGCTCCGAGCAGCATCCATTGCAGGCCGGCGGATGAGAAGGCGGTTGCGGCGAATTTCCCGCCCGCGCCGAGGCCGACGCAGGCGAGGAAGAAGATGATGCCGAGTTCGCGGAAGGCGGTGTTCGCGTTGATGGGCATGTGGATGACCAGCGGCCCGATGCGGCCGAGGCGGCCCATCAGGATGGCGATGATGAGCGGTCCGCCGGCGAGGCCGAGGCGCAGCGGCACCGGCATACCCGGCAGGTTCCATGGATAAAGCCCGAAGAGGATGCCGACGGTGATACCGATGAAGATGGAGGCGAAACTCGTTTCGTTGAGTTGGTGGACCGAGTTGCCGAGCGCGTCGGCCGCCTGCTGGATGGCGGTTTCCTCTCCCACGAGATTGAGCATGTCGCCGAACTGGAGTTTCAGGTCCGGCATGGCTGTTAGAATCATGTCCTGGCGGCTGACGCGGCTCACCGTCACGCCGAATCGCTCGCTGATCCGCGTGGCGGCGATCGTTTTCCCGATCATGTCCTTGTGGGTGACGATCACGCGCTTGGCGGTGACGCTGCCGGGTGCCTTGCGCAGATCCTCGTCCACCCGCTTGCCGATGCCCAGCGCGGCGCGTTCCAACTGTTCGGCGGAACCGACGGCGAGGATCACATCACCAGTGTGAACGATGGTATCCGGACTGGCGATGCCGACCTGCGTTTCATCCCGGCGGCGGATGCGCGAAACGACCACTCCTTCATCGCCTAGTCCGGGGATGTTGCGGATTGCCACGCCATCGAGATTCGGGTTTTCGACACACAAGGAGGCGCGCTGCGGTTCGCGGATGCCTTGGGAGAGTTGTTGTTGGAGTTCGAGCAGTTCCTTTTTCGGATCGATGCGGAAAACCACCCGGATCAGAATGATGACCAGAATGATGCCCAGCACGCCGAAGGGATAAGCGACGGCATAAGCCATCGCCGCCTTTGCGGTGGAGTCCGCATGACCGGAGCCGGCCATCGCCTGTTGCGCCGCGCCCAGCGAAGGAGTGTTGGTGGTCGAGCCGGAGAAAACCCCCGCCAACACGCCGGGGTCCCATTTGAGAAACAGCGCGCCGAACATGAAAACCACCGCCGCGCCGCCGAGCACGATCAATACGGCCAGCGCGTTCAGTTTGAGGCCGTCTTTTTTGAGCGAGTTGAAAAACCCCGGCCCCAACTGCAAGCCCACCGTGAAAACAAACAGTGCCAGCCCGAATTCCTTGAGGAAAGACATCAGGTGCGGATCAAGCGTCAGCCCGAAGTGCCCGAGCAGCAGCCCGCTGAATAACATTCCCGCCACGCCGAGTTTGATGCCGCGGATGCGGATGCTGCCGATCAAGAGACCGAGGATTGCCGTGAGCGAGATCACCAGAATCGGCTCCGCGTGTGGCGACACCTCCCGGATGCCATCGAGAAATTCCTTCACGCCGCGGATGCTGGCCGGATGCCTCCGCGGCGGCAATGATTATGTGGTTTGCGCCAGCCCTGATCGCTCGAAATGAAACGAAGTGGCGGACGGAAAAACCTCCCTCACTTTTTCACCTTGCCATAGTCGCGAACCGCATCCTTCACGCTCTTGAGGGCCTTGCGGTCGTCGGCGCTGTATTCCTTCTGGTGGGTGAAGGCGAGGACCTCTCCCGAGTTGGGGTCCACAATGGCGAAAAACGGATAGACTTTGGCGGTGCGGAACTTCTCGTCCACCGCTTTGGGAAGACCTTGATAGCCTTCTTTCGGAGCGACATGGACCCATACCACCCGGTTGCGCACGGCTTTGATCATCTCGTTTGAGGTTGCCTCGCAAATCGGGCAGTCCGTCTTGATTTCAGTGAGCATGACGGCGATGGGCTTCTTCTCGGCAATCGCGGTTTTTTTCGCGGTTTCGTAGTCCTTCTTGGTGAGGAATCCGCGCGGCATGTCCACCTCGCCGGCGGCAAGGGAGATCGAAGTGACAATCAGGCAAATGAGGGCTTTGACGGTTGCTTTCATGTTGTCATCAGGAAAGGAGGAAACTACGGCGAGGTCAATCGGGTTTCGCGGAATCTGATGGCGGGCTGATTCCCCATGCACCCGCAAGCGGCATCGTGCCGGAAACGGATGTCCGCGCCACGATCAGCGGCGCCGCCTCGTGAAAAACGCCGCGAGACCAAGACCAAGCAGCACCGGTGTGCCCGGTTCCGGAATCGTGTAGGTGATCATCAACGAGGGGCGTGCGGTTGACGTGCTTTCCGAGGATCCCAGCTCCTTCGCACTGATGTTGTTGGGACTTTCGTTCACCGCTTTGAGCGCCCAGCCGAAATTCGATCCGGGATTGTCCAGCCATCCCTGCACATCCGCAACCATCCCGGACTGGCTGGCAAAAGTGTATTTGCTTCCGACGCTGGTGCCGATGTCCGTGGTGCCGCTCGAAGGTCCGATCGCTCCGCCGGCGGATGCCCACAGATTGGTATTGAAGGAGCTATAATTCCAAGTGGCGCTGCCAGGCGTGGCCACGGCTCCTCCACCAGTGCCGGTCGCGGTGCCGGCGCTCCATGCGGCAAGCAGCGGGTTCAACGAAAACGCCGCCGTGCCCGCGGGACCGTTCTTGGTAAGCGTCAGTGTCAGGCTGACGGATGTGATGGTCGATCCTGCGGGTATGCTCCCGGCGACGTTGAACTGGATGAGCGCGCGCCGGAGGGCGAAATTCGCGCCGGCGGCGGTTTCCCCGGCGTAGAGAGACCCCAAACCGTTGTTGTTGTCGCTCTCGCTGTAGATCGATGTGTCCTGGCTGGGTTGCAAACTCACCGTCACGGCATCCACCGACTGGCTGCAAATGGCGATCAAAGCCATACCAATGGGAACGGAGAGTGACCTGATGCGGATCTTGATTTTCCGGTTCATTTTCCTGCGAAGCGTTTCTTTCAAGCTGCTATCAAGCGGAAACAGGACTTGGAAACAAGCTCATTTCAAGATGATCGGTCCGACGATGTGGGGGGGCTTGATTCCAAGAACCAGCCTCACGCGAGCGCATCCAGCAGCTTCTGATGAATCCCGCCGAAACCGCCGTTGGAGAGCACGGCCACGACATCGCCGGATGCGGCGTTGGATTTCACATGGGCGACGATGGTTTCCACATCGGGCAGGTAGGAGCCTTTGCCGCCGAGACGGGCGATGTCGGCGGAAAGTTTGGCGGGATCGAGGCGGTCGTTTTCCGGGATCTTATGCAAATCCGTCAGCGCGGCGACGACGGCGAAATCAGCCAGGGCGAGCGATTCGGCGAGTTCGTTCTGGAACACCGCCCGCCGCGTGGTGTTGGAGCGCGGTTCGAAAAGAATCCACAGGCGCGAATCCGGATGGCGCTGGCGCAAACTCTGCACCGCGAGGCGGATGGCGGTGGGATGATGCGCGAAGTCGTCGATCACCTTGATGCCCTTCACCTCGCCACGGAGTTCCTGGCGGCGGGCGACGCCCTCGAAGGTTTCGAGGCCCGCGCGGATCTCATCGGGTGTCAGACCGGCGAAGGTGGCTGCGGCGGCGGCCATGGCGGCATTGCGCACGTTGAACTCGCCGGTCATGCGCAGCGAGTAGGGCACTCCGCCGAGGGTGAATGAACTGCGATCCGGCTCGTAGCAGACGTTTTCGATGCGCAGCGTGTTGCTCTCTCCAAAGCCGACAGTGGTGACCGGGCAGGGCGCGTTTTGAGCGACATCGAGGCAGTTGGGTTCGTCGCCATTGATGAATGCCATCCCGCCGCGCGGGACGATGTTGAGCAGACGGCGGAAGGTGAGTTTGATCTCATCGAGCGAGTTATAGATATCCGCGTGGTCGAACTCGATGTTGTTGATGACAACGCACTCGGGCAGGTAGTGGAGGAATTTGGAGCGTTTGTCGAAGAAGGCGGTGTCGTATTCATCGCCTTCGAGCACGTTGAAACAAGAGTCGGTGAAGTGCGCGCCGCGGCCGAGGTTTTTGGGCAGCCCGCCGATCATGAATCCAGGATCGCGTCCGGCGTTGCGCAACAGCCACGCAAGCATCGCCGAGGTGGTGGTTTTCCCATGCGTGCCGGAAACGACGAAGTTGCGTTTGCCGCGCAGGAAGAACTCCTTCATCACCTCGGGCAGCGAGAGGTAGAGCAGCTTGCGGTCGAGCGCGGCCTCGGCCTCCGGGTTGCCGCGCGAGATGGCGTTGCCGATCACCACCACATCGGTATCCGCCGGGATGTTTTCGGCGCGGTAGCCCTCGGTGAGGGTGATTCCCTGGCCGCGCAGGAAATCCGACATCGGCGGATAGACGTTGGCATCGGAGCCGGTGACGGTGAATCCGCGCTGTTTCATGGCGGCGGCGACGGCTCCCATGGCGGTGCCACAGATGCCGGTGAAGTGAAAACGGGTTTTGTCGGACATGTGAGGGGCGAGCCTAGGGGGCCGGTCGGGCGCTGCCAATAGGGAATAAGGGGCACTGCTCCCAGGGTCCCTTCATCAGGGATCGTTACTTGAACAAGTCGGCACAAATGGGAAGAAGTTGAACCGCCAAGACGCCAAGTGCGCCAAGGAAACCGCGGATGAATACCTCTCAAATCCGTTAACGTGCCTCAAAATCGCGATTTCCCATCAGATTGGCTTGGCGAGCTTGGCGTCTTGGCGGTGAAAAAACCTCTTCATTCCGGATTTTGCCACGAAGCTCTCCCTAGTGTAGTCACCCTGGCACTGCTCCCTTGCCGTTTTTCCACGTTGCATGCCGCCGCCGGCGGGTGTTCACTCTTTAAAGAAGAATGGCCGCCGGCCCTCCCGGACCGACGACCTTCTTTTGGCTCCACGCCAGCGCGGCGCTACTTGATTCCCTGCTTTCTCAGGGCTGGTGGAATCAAGCAGCGTCCGCGTCCCCTTCGGGCGGCGTGGCTGGCTTCGCGGCTTTGGCGGCACGGCCCCGCGGGCGCTTGCGCTCACTCTTCGGGATGAATCCCAGCGAGCGGTAGAGCGGCGAGTCCGGGCCGTGGGCGGGGTCCGCGCGGATCCCATTGGCGATGGCCGTCAGCATCTCGCTGTGCGACTCATCCACCTTGTCACGCTCCAGTTTCATGCCTCCCAGTTGCGTCCTCACGGCCATCATCCGGCCGCGGACTTCCAGGGGCTTCTTGGATTCCGTCTCGAATTGCTCAAGGCTGACTCCTGCGAACGTCGCCGCAGACGCGTATTCCCGCCAAGAGGCCAGGAATTGATCACGCCGTTGGGACACGACTTTGGTGGTTAACTTAGACATGGCTTGTATTTGGTAGATGCCGGCTCGGCGGAGGGACGATATCAAACACGCCAGTCCGCGTTGCCGAACACATGAAATCTATCGATTTCTAATCTCTCGAAAAGACAATTTTGCTCATGTGGTATCCATAAATTATTCATAATACCATATCTGGTGTACTTTGGCTTGTGAATACAATGTGAACAATCGTGAATAATAGGGGTTTTCCGCATTCCGCGTTTTTCATGCGATCCATGCCTTGGGGTGCGGAAAAATTCAGTCTGTTAGATCGGGGTGGATTCCCGGCGGATTTTTAAAAATTTACTACGGAGTGCCGTATCAATCATTCGTTGGATCATCCATTTGGCTTGAGAAACCGAAGTTCTGATTTCGCGAATGTTTTAGTATTCTTTAATATGTGGCGGATCTCGTTAAAAAGAAATTGTTAACAAGATGGCGTCTTCGCCGCATGAAACGGGCGTTTTTAACGACTGGATCATGGCTCTTGCGGGTCGTTCCGAAACCGGCATTCAGCTGCGGAACCGGTTGGCAGGCGCGCATCTCTGGGAAATCGACCCGGCATAAAATTTTGAGCGGGGCGGGGGAGATCCGATGCTTGATCGCCTTTTGAGGCCGTTCATCAGGTTCCGCAGCCAGCGCGTCCCCAACTTCGGGACGGTCGTCCCGAACGTTGGACCGATCGTCCCGAGCTTCGGTAGGGTCGTCCCGAACGTTGGACCGTTCGTCCCGAACGTTGGACCGTTCGTCCCGAACGTTGGACCGTTCGTCCCGAACTTCGGACCGGTTGTCCCGAACGTTGGACCGCTCGTCCCGAACTTCGGTATGAGCGTCCCGAGCTTCGGGATGCGCGTCCCAAATAACGGTAGGGCGCGACCGCCCGGTCCGCCGACTTCCATCTGTAGCGTCACAGTCTTCTCTCCCCGTGGCAGCGCCCTCCGGCCGCTGTCTTCTCTCCTCACGTGGCCGGAGCCTCCGGCTCCTGAAAAAGGACTGCGGGACTCCGGCCCGCATGCGTCGCCCGAAGTGCGACCCTCCTCAAAGTGGCCGGAGCCTCCGGCTCCGCGTTCTTCTGCCGTCCTCCGAGCTCCGACTCCTCATCCCGACAGGCTAAGAAATACCAACCACAAAAAACACC
>Ga0315904_10005314_pt1 | contig 17906 bp, 17 predicted proteins | sample LakEriMetagenome_6_FD_203529 | JGI IMG/M metagenome (GOLD analysis project Ga0315904, IMG submission 203529) | Freshwater fungal communities from buoy surface, Lake Erie, Ohio, United States - Buoy 12 MA120 | ecosystem: Environmental > Aquatic > Freshwater > Lake | place: USA: Lake Erie, Ohio...
TCTGGAACTGCTGATAGGCCTTCGCCACCGTCAGCGGGTTCGCCCCCTGCTCCGCCGCCAGCGCGCGCACCGAGGGCAGCATCGCGCCTTCGGGATAGGCGCCGTCGATAATCGCCGCCGCGATCTGGTCGCGCAGCTTGAGATAGACGGGGCGGTTGGGGTTCATGAGTGGCAGTGTCCCTTGCGAGGTGCAGTAGTGCCATAATACAGCCATGCGGTCAAGGAGAGCGGAAGCGCGAAACTCTTGCGTCTCGGCGCAACAAAAGCTTCACATGCCCGACAGAGCCGCTAGGTTGCGAACCCATGGGATCGCGTCTGAGAGAGGCGCGTTTTAGGGATATCCGCATAGATGGCTACGCAAGAGCTTCCGCACGGGGACAGCGCCGGGACTTTCCTCGGCCACCCCAAGGGTCTGTTCGTTCTGTTCTTCGCCGAGATGTGGGAGCGCTTTTCCTATTACGGGATGCGCGCCCTCTTGATCTTCTACCTGACCAAGCACTGGCTGTTTTCCGATAGCCAGGCCGGCGTGATCTACGGCGCCTATACCGCACTGGTCTACATCACCCCGGTGCTGGGCGGCTATCTGGCGGACAAGTATCTCGGGCAGCGCAAAGCGGTGACCTTCGGGGCGGTGCTGCTCACCTTCGGCCATTTCCTGATGGGATTCGAAGGCAATGGCGGACAGGACGCGGCCAGCCTCAATATCTTCTGGCTGGCGCTCGCCTTCATCATCGTCGGTTCGGGCTTCCTGAAAGCCAATATCTCGGTGATCGTCGGCCAGCTCTACCCGCGCACCGATGTGCGCCGCGACGGGGCTTACACGATCTTCTACATGGGCATTAATCTTGGTGCGGCCCTAGGCTCGCTGCTGTGCGGCTACCTCGGCGAGACTTACGGTTGGGCCTACGGCTTCGGCGCGGCAGGCTTCGGCATGCTGCTGGGCTTGATCGTGTTCACGGCGTTCAAGCCGCTGCTGCTGGGCCGCGGCGAGCCGCCGAAGGCGCTCGGCAAGAGCACCGAATGGGGCCTCTACGCCATCGGTGTCGCGGCGGTCGGCGCGTGCTGGTGGATGGTGCAGAACCAGTCGGTGGTCGGCAGCCTGCTCGGCATCGCCGGGGCCATTCTGGTCGGCTACGTGCTGTTCACCGCGGTCGTGAAGCTCGAACCGCACGATCGCGACCGGATCTTCGCCGCGATGTTCCTGATCATCGGCTCGATCCTGTTCTGGGCCTTGTTCGAACAGGCGGGCTCCAGCCTCAACCTCTACACCGATCGCTATGTCGATCGCGGCGGCGTGCCGGCTTCGGTGTTCCAGTCGATCAATGCGATCTACATTGTGCTGCTCGCGCCGCTCTTCGCGACGCTGTGGACGTGGCTGGGCCGGCGCGGGCTCGAGCCTTCGGCCCCGGCCAAGTTCGGACTGGCACTAATGCAGCTGGGCGCGGGCTTTCTGGTGCTGGTCGCAGGCGCGGCCACGGGAACCATGACCCCGGTGCTGTTCATCTTCCTGATCTACCTGCTGCACACCACCGGCGAACTGTGCCTCTCGCCTGTAGGCCTTTCGGCGATGAACCGGCTGGCGCCGGCGCACATGGCCTCGCTGATCATGGGCAGCTGGTTCTTCGCCTCGGCCACCGGCAACTTTGCCGCGGGCCTGATCGCTGCGGCGACGGGTTCCGAAGCGGCCTCGGGCGAGGGTGCGGGCAAGGACGTCGTGCTCAGCGTCTACAACCAGATCGGATGGATCGCGATTGCGGTCGGCGTTGGCGTGCTGGTGATCAGCCCGCTGATCAAGAAGCTGATGCACCTCGAAACGCTCAAGGACGATACCACGCCCGCCGCCGATGGCATCGACGAGGCCTACCCCGTCGCGGCGCGCCCTGCGGAATAGCTACCCGGACCTAGGCGGCGTCTGGCCGCCTAGGTCCGCAGTCGGCTGATCACAAAGAGTTTTGCGCAGCCCAAGCGGCAAGGCAGAATTTGAGCCGTGTCGCCCGCCATGAACGGCACACGATCAATGCGGCCTGCATTACCGCGTGGCGAAGACTGTCTTCCAATCCTTGGCCATGTCGACCACGGTCCAATTGCGCAGCGGCGCATCCTTGAGCGCTTCGACCAGCGTGCCGCTGCTCTTGGGGTTGACGTCATACTGATATTCGCGTGCGGCATCAGTATGGCGGATGATAACGCCGAGGCTGGGGCGCGGGTTGGCGATGGTGACATATTCCAGCATCGCCTTGTCGCCATCGCTGTTGCCGAACACCGCGATCGGGCGGCGGCCAATGAACTGCTGGATAGCGACCGGCTTGCCGTCCTTGTCATCGACAAACAGATGGTCGAGCGTCTTGACCAGCACCGGCTTGCCATCGCGCACCTCGAACGTGGTCCGCGCGGTCGATCCAACCACCTGTTCGGGGGGAATGCCATAGACGCGCTCGCTCCAGACCCGCATGAAATCGGCGCCCCCGCCTGAAACGATGAAGGTCTTGAAGCCATTGGCGCGCAGATAGGCCAGCAATTCCTGCATCGGCTGATAGGTCAATTGGTCGTACCGCCGGCCGAATTTGGGGTGTTTGGCGTTCGCCAGCCAAGTGCTGACGCTGGCGTTGAACGCCTCGGTCGTCATGCCGGCATGCGTTAGCGCCAGGATCCGCATCAACCCGTCATGGTGCTTGCCCGCCATCAAGGTCGCCACATCACCGGCCAGCAGCGCCTGAACCATCGGATCGGCGGCAAGTTCGGGTTCGTTCGGCGCGCGGCGCTTGATCTCGTCAAAAGCGTAGGCGAGCTGAAATGGCATCGGGTTTTCAGGCCACAGGGTGCCGTCATTGTCGAACACCGCGATGCGCTCGGCAGGCGGCACGTAGCGCGAGCCTTTGGTAGTTACGGCGCCGACAAAGTCGATGATCGCGGACTTGGCATTGCCATTCTGCCACGACGGGAGCGGATCGTCGGCGAGCGCCGCTGCCGGCCCGGACAGTAGCAGCGAAGACAGCCCCAGAATGATCAGCAGCCATTTGCGCCACATCGTTGAACAACCCGTCATGATCATGCCTTCCTGCAGTCTGGGTGAATGTGCGCCCGGGGGGTATCGGACATTGCCAAGGTATCAGCAATGCCGCGAGCCACTCCGCCGGTTCAGAACGGCCCGGAGCGGAAGATGACGCTGAGGCCCGCCGCCACACCGATTAACACCAGCAGGATCGCGGTCACCAGCGTCAGCGATAGCGGGAACTCTTCCTTCTGCGGCAACAGCCCCTCGGCGATGAAGGTGTCGCGCTGGCCGCGCACCGCCATCATGAAGCGGAAATGGCTGAAGATGCCGAGCGTCATCAGCAGCACGCCCAGGAAGATCATCGTCAAAGCGAAACGCGTCGGCGCCTGTTGCGCCAGCAATCCCTCGGCGCCATCGCGTTTGATGAAATTGGTGGTGAAGGTGTAGAGCGTGAAGCCGAAACCGATCATCGACAGCGAGGTCCGCATGATCGCCATCATGGTGCGGTCTGCCGCGAGCCGGGTGCGCTGAAAAGCCAGCGCGGTCCGCATCCCCGCCATCTTGTCGCCATTGCCCAGTTCGTCGAAACTCATCGGATGCCCTACCCCCGCAAACGTCTGGAACATATCCTAAGCCCGATTGCGCGGAAAGATTGTCCAATATAGGAGGGTTCTGTCCGCATAAACGGCTATTATCCCGATACAACCGCAGCACAAAGCACAGGGGGATGACGGGCATGATCGAAGAAACCTTCCAGGAGGTCGCCAACGGCGTTGCCCTGGCACTTGAAGCGATTGTGGTGCTGATCATTGCCGCCGCGGCGGTGAAGGCCATTATCCGCGTGGTGCCGTTGTTTTGGCATGATGATCTGCTGGCCGGGGCGCGCCACGATGTCTGGATGCGCTTTGCCACCGCGATCATCCTCGCGCTCGAGTTCACGCTCGCCGCCGACATCATCCGCTCGGCCGTGGCGCCGTCATGGGATGCGATCGGCCGCTTGGGCGCGATTGCCGCGATCCGGATCGCGCTGAATTTCTTCCTCGCGCGCGACATCGAAACGCTCGCCGAAGCCAAGAAGCGCCGCCTGGAGGAGGGCGAGGCCGCGCGTGACTGAAGCGGCCCCGCAATCTGGCCCGCAGGAAGCCGGGACCCTGCGCCGGATCGAGATTGCCACCGCAGCGCTGCTGTCGCTGGCGGGGTTAATCAGCGCCTGGGCTAGCTATCAGGCGTCGCTGTGGGGCGGCCAGCAGGCTGATCACTATGCCGATGCCAACGCCATGACCACCGAAGCGACCCGGCTCTCGGTCATGGATGGCCAGGCCGTCGCCACCGATACCCTGATGTTCATCGCCTGGCTGGAAGCGGCGGCCGATAGTGACGAGCGCCGCATGACCTTTTTCCAGCTGCGCTTCAGCCCGGAAATGCGAAGCAGCTTCGCGCAATGGCGCGCGCGCGTTCCTGCAGACCTGCGCAGCGCCGAGGTTGATCGCATGGCGCCTGTTCTCGGGCTCCTCCCGCGCCACCCGGAAGGTGTCGAAGCGCGCCGGCTGCAGGCCGAGGCCGCCAAGGAGTTTGCAAAAGGCGATACCGCCAACGGCAATAGCGACCGCTTTGTTGCAGGAACCGCCGTGCTGTCGGTCGTCCTGTTCCTGGGCGGCATCAGCCCCTTGCTGAAAAACAGCAAGGTGCGGATCGCAATGCTGGCGCTGGCTGCGGTGATCGGGGTTGGTGCCAGCGCCTTTATCTTCAGCCTGCCGGCCGCTTCGCTGTAAACACGCCGCTTCCGCGTGCGAATGCGAAGGGCTTCAACCCTCGATCGCGGTCTTGCGCCACTTGAGGTAGGGGATGGCCATCAAGGCGCTGGTCAGCACGAACAGCCCGGCCATGCCGAAAATCTCCGCGCTATCGCTTGGAAACAACCCTGTAGCGACCGAAATGGCAACGCCGGGGTGGCGTGCTGCGCAGGTAATCGCCAGCGCGCTGCGGTTGCCCTCATCGGGGCCGCCCAAGAATTGGCCGACAAGCAGCGCAAAGGCGATGATGACGACGGTGACAAGCACGGTCCCGCCACCAATATGCCCGGCGATGTCGCCCCACCGCGCGGCCAGCAGCACGATTGCCGCGATCCCGAGGCTGATCCAGCCGATCCGGCTCGCCCAGGTGGCGATCGTCGGCAGCAGCTTTGGCAGCATCGCTCCCAGCGCCATGCCGAGCGCCATCGGAATGGCGACCGTCATTGCCAAAACGCTGATCATCGCGGTGGACTCGAAGGGAAACTGCCTGCCGAACACCAGCCCGGCGACCGTCAGCATGACCGGCACCGCGAGCAGCGAGAAGGCCGTCGCGAGGACTTGCAGGCCGATGGCATAGCTCGCCTCGCCGCCGGCCTTCATTTCCTTGTTCGAGATCAGTGGCGGCATCGGTGCCACCGACAACACCAGCAGCACGGCGGCGACGGGCCGCGGCAGATCGAGCAAGGTCGTCAGCAGCAACACGAAGGCTGGCACCACGACGAACATCGCCAGCATCGCGCGCGCGCCGAGCGCCGGGTTGCGGATCAGATGCAACGCATCTTGCGGCCGGGCGCGCATCCCGATCGAAACGACATTGAGCACGATGCCGCCGATCAGCATCAGCTTGACGATTGCAGCCGGATCCATGCGTTCCCCCTTTTTAATCGGAAAGGGCGCCGGAAGCCCAAAGCCCCCGGCGCCCCGTCATGAGCCGTTCAGAGCGCCCTTAGGCGCCGCCGGTGGCGCCTTGATGCATCTTCTCGAGCACACCCGAGAGGTTGAACGAGGCGGCCTTCTGGCGCGGCGGGAACTCGGCAAAGGTGCTCAGCACCTGACCGACAATGATCTGCGCCGGAACCAGCAGATAGACGTGATCGAACATCCAGTCCCAATAGCTGTTCGACGTGATGTCGGCCTGCTCATAGGGATCGGTGCGCAGGTTGAAGATCTTGGGCAGACGCAAAGTCGTCAGCGGCTCCGCCCAGATCATGCAGGTGCCCTGCTGGCGCTGTTCCATGAAGACGAACTTCCAGTTGTCGACGCGCAGGCCCGAAAGCTCGCCATCATCGGTCCAGTAGAGGAAGCCTTCGCGGGCGCTCTTGGCCTTGCCGGTGATGTGGTCGAGCTGGTTCATGCCGTCGATGTAGACCTTGTAGGGCTTCCCATCGATGGTGGTGCCCTTTTTCAGATCTTCCTTGATGTTCGGCGCACCGGCCATGGCCGCGAGGGTCGGGAACCAGTCGAGGTGGGCGACGATGTCGTTCGACACCGAACCCGGCGCGATGTGGCCCGGCCAGCGCACCAGGCAAGGGACGCGATAGGCGCCTTCCCAGTTGGTGTTCTTTTCGCTGCGGAACGGCGTCGTGCCGGCATCGGGCCAGCTGTTGCAGTGCGGGCCGTTGTCGGTCGAGTACATCACGAAGGTGTCGTCGACGATGCCGAGCTCTTCAAGCAGGTTGAGCAGCACGCCGATGGTCTTGTCATGATCGATCATGACATCGTGATATTCCGACTGCCAGCGACCCGACTGGCCCAGGCTTTCGGGCTTGGCATGGGTGCGGAAGTGCATGTGGGTGGTGTTGAACCACACAAAGAACGGCACGCCTGCAGCGTTATGGCGCTTGATGAAGTCGATAGTGAGCGCGAGCGCTTCATCGTCGATCGTTTCCATGCGCTTCTTGGTCAATGGGCCCGTATTCTCGATGGTCTGGCCACCCTTGCCGTCAGCTTTGCAATGCAGCACGCCGCGCGGACCAAACTTCTTGAAGAAATCCGGAAAGTCCTTGGCTGGCGGATAATCGCGCAACTCGGGCTCTTCTTCGGCGTTCAGGTGATAGAGGTTGCCGAAGAATTCGTCGAAGCCATGCATCGTCGGCAGATGCTCGTCACGGTCGCCAAGGTGATTCTTGCCGAACTGGCCGGTGCCATAGCCCTGGCCTTTCATCACGCGGGCAATGGTCGGGTCCTTGTCGCTCATCCCGGCTTCGGCGCCCGGAAGTCCGACCTTGGTCAGACCGGTGCGCATGCCGCACTGGCCGGTGATGAAGCTGGCGCGGCCGGCGGTGCAGCTCTGCTCGGCGAGATAGTCGGTGAACAGCATCCCCTGTTCGCCGATCGAGTCGATGTTGGGCGTGCGATAGCCCATCATCCCCTTGGTGAAGATCGACAGGTTGGATTGACCAACGTCATCCCCCCACATGATCAAGATATTCGGTTTTCCGTTCGGCATGACAACCTCCCCAGTTAATGGTCTTCGCAACTTACATTGTTGCGAAAGTCCCATTGTCCGGCTTTGCACAGTTTTGTGGCAATCGCGGGCACGGCCGCAAAAATCCTGCACCATCACGGGGGATCGCGGAATAAAACGCCAATTGCACGAAACCGCACGATTGGATATTCGCAGATACGACTCATGCAGTTCATGGGGAGGAGAATTTCATGGGGCAGGGAATGGCGTGTTAATGTCGGATATCGCCGCAGCAGCGGCTACCCTCAAGAAAACCGGTTGGTTAAGTCAGGTACCGACCGAACTTGCCGAGACGGTGCTGGCCAATTGCAAATGGCGTAGGATCAAAGCCGGTCAGGCCATCCAGCACGCCGGCGACCACAGATCCGGCATTTACGGGGTCGGGCGCGGCACGATTGCGTATTCGACAGCGCTTGGCAGCGCAGATACGCCGACCATGCACATCGGGCATCCCGGCGCTTGGTTCGGCTATATCGGGATGTTCACTGGCGCCGGACTGCCGGTGGGCGTGACCGCGCGTAGCGATGTGATGATCGCGGGGCTTGGCAAGATCCAGCTTGAACAATTGCTGGCTGAGCACCCCGAATGGTGGCGGCAGATGGGGCTGCTCGCTGTCGACTACGGCAATACCGCGATCAATGTCGCCGCTGATCTGATGATTCGCGACACACGGCGCCGCTGTGCCGCTTCGCTGCTGCGGATCGCAAACTGCCGGTTCGAGTCGCTGGAGGACGCCGAGCAGGTCGATGCGCCGTTGAGCCAGGACGAGCTTGCCGCACTCAGCAACATGTCGCGCACCACGATCAGCACGATCCTGCGCGATCTCGAAAACGACGGACTGATCAAACTGGGTTATCGCAGCGTCACGGTCATCCACCCCGGGCGGCTGCGCGCGCTGGCCGACGACGACTAGATCGCGCAACAAGTGTCTGGGAATGGACAATAGCGTTTCTCTCCCGATGCTAACGAATCCGCACAGTAAAAGGTGCGAAGGGATTGGCAGTGCGCGGCACAATGGGCAGGAATTGTGCCGCATTGGCGGTGATGGCGCTGGCGGCCATGCCGGCACGCGCGCAGCAGACCCAATCCGCTGACGAGCCGGCTGGCGACCACACCGGCGCCGATGTCGATCTGACCAACCCCAAGAGCAAATATGCTGCAATGCTCGGGAAGGTTGCTCAGCCCTTGCGGGCGGAGCCACCTGACAACGAGGTCGAGACCATCACCGATCAGGCTGAACTCGCCAGTCGGGCCACCAACCGGGTCATTGTGCCGGTACCGCTGGCAACCCCCCAGCTTGGTTTTGGCCTGGGGTTGGGGGCGGTCTGGTTCTATTCGCCGTCGGCGTCATCTCGGCCGTGGACGACCGGAGTAGCCGGCCTCGCCACCAGCAATGGCAGCGTCGGCGTCGGCGGCCGCCACAGCATGTCGCTCGGTAGCGATCGCTATCGTGTCGACATCAACGCAGCCTATGGCAATTTCAACACGCAGTACTTCGGCGTCGGTGGCGAGGCTGGGCAGGGCAATGACCCTGTTGCGATTACACAGACTCCAATCCTGTTAAATGGCCAGGCGACGATGCGCATCATCCCCAACCTGTTTGTCGGCGGCCGCTTTCGCTTTCTCGACATGGCGACGGTCGTGCGCGATGACGCGGTCATCCCGCCTGATCTTGATATCAACGACATCGAAGAAGAGCGCCGGATCGTGGCAATCGGCCCGGTGTTCAATCTTGATCTGACCGATGGCAGCCTTAATCCGCGATCGGGCACGACGGTCAACGGTCAATGGCTGTTCGCCCTGCCGGGTCTTGGCAGCGACACCGCCTATGACAAGGCCAACTTCACCGTGAACCATTTTGTCGACGTCAACGACAAGACAGTCGTGGCATTTCGCGGCTCGCTGTGTGCCGCCAGCACGGATGCACCCTTCTTCGATCTATGCCTGTTCGGCAGCTCCTCGAACCTGCGCGGTTATTCCTCTGGACAATATCGCGACCGCGCCAGTTGGGCGGTACAGACCGAATGGCGACGACACCTTGGCGGCAGGTTCGGTGTGGTCGCCTTTGCCGGCATCGGCGGCGTCGCGCCGGGCCTTGGTTAAATCGGCCACTCGACGCTGCTGCCCGCCGCCGGCGGGGGCGTTCGTTATGAAGTTTCCAGCGAATATCGCATCAACGTCCGCCTCGATGTTGCGGTTGGCATCGACAGCAGCGCGATCCATCTGTCGCTTGGGGAAGCGTTCTGAGCGGCTTTGCGCTGGTGATCGGTCAGCGTGATCCTGCGCGATCTTGAAGCCGCCGGGCCGTTCAAGCCGGGTTATGGCAACATCACGGTCATCCACCCCGCGCGGCTGCGCGCCCTGGCCGACGACGACTAGAACGCGCAACAATTGTCTGGGATTGGACAATAGCGAAAGGCTTGCGATGCTAACCTTGGTTCTCAAAATAATTCGGGGTGAGTAATGGTGGTCGGCACAACAGGGAGGAATTGCGCCGCACTGCTGGTGCTGGCGATGGTCGCGATCCCGGCCCGCGCGCAGCAGACCGAATCCGCGGCCGAGCCGGCTGGCGACCACACCGGCGCCGATGTCCAGCTCGTCGATCACAAGCGCAAATATTTCTTCCCCGACTTGCCGCCGGCCAAGCCGCCGACGCCTGAAGAGGCGGCCCGCAAGGCCGAAAAGTTCTTCACCATCCGCCCCAGTCTCGCCATGCTGGGCGACTGGACCAATTACAGCCAGGACGCGGCCAGCGTTGCCCAGCTCGGGGTGCAGGACGATGAATTCCAGGTCCGCAGCGCTCGCCTGACCTTCCTCGGCAGCATCGGGAGTGACTATAAGGTCAGCTACCAGGTCGGCGGCGAATACAAGGGCTTCGATACCGATCCCGAACAGAATTGGCAGCTGACCGATCTGGCGCTGACCTTTCCGCTCGGCGCGCGTACGAAATTGACCGTCGGCAAGACAAAGGAGACCTTCTCCTACGAAATGGTCGGCGATGCTGCCAATCTGCCGCACAGCGAACGCGTGCTCAGCCCGTTCTTCGTCAGCCGCAATTTCGGCGCGCGCGTGTTGCACGTCTTCGGCGCCGACAAGCGCGCCACCCTGTCGGCCGGCGCCTATAATGATGGCTGGGACATCAACAGCAAGACCAGCCGCGGCTGGGACCTGACCGCCCGCGCCACCGGCCTTGTATGGGACGATCCGGCCAACCAGCGCTTCCTCCATCTCGGGCTCGCCTATCGCCACGTCGCGTCCGACGGGCAGCTGCGCTACAAGGGCCGCGCCGAGACCAATGTCGGCGACAATGCCGTCGATACCGGCAATATCGCTGCAGACGGCGCCGACCACTTCGGGGCCGAAGCGCTGCTTAATGTCGGGCCGTTTTCGCTGCTCGGCGAATATGTCGCCGCCAACGTCGATTCGCCCACGCTCGATGATCCGGATTTCTCGGGCTGGTACCTGACCGGCAGCTGGGTCATCACCGGCGAAACCCGCCCCTATGACCGCAATGTCGGCTATGCTCGCCGCGTCATCCCCAAGGGGTATGCCGGCGCGCCCGAGCTGGTGGTAAGGTTTTCCAGCGTCGATCTTGATAGCGGCCCGGTATCTGGCGGGTCGTTCGACAAGACCTATCTCGGCGTTAACTGGTGGGCAACGACCCGTTGGAAATTCGGCGTCGGCTGGGGCCACACCTGGCTCGACCGTAACGGGTTAAACGGCGAATCCGACACCATCCTCACACGCGTCCAATGGGTGTATTGATCATGAAAATCCGCAAAATCGCATTGCTGGCCTTGCTGGGCACTTCGCTGCCAGCTGTCGCTCAGGCGCAAAGTACTGACGCTGTGGCGCTGATCGACATTACCGACACAGGGACGGGTTTCGCCGCTGAAGATCCGGCTGTCGCTCAGGCGTCACTGCCAGAATTCCGGGTCACCGAGGCGGGGCAGATCGACGTCAGCGGCAATATGTACGCCGAGCGGAACGACCGGCTCGAGGCGGATCCGAGCTACTCCACCGCAGTCGTGTCCGTCGCCGAGCAGGGCTACGGCGACGAAGCCGAAGAGGGCTGGGAATTCATCGTCAACCCCTACTTCATGGCGCCGAACATGGACGGCGAGTCGGTGCTGGGCCGGCTTGAGACCGAGGTTTCGCAATCGCCCTCGGACATTTTCTCGAACCTCAACTGGGGCTTCATGGGAGCGGTCGAAGCGAACAACGGCAATTGGGGCTTCAACTTCGACGTCAACTACATGAATCTGGATCTGACGCCTGACAACGCAACCCGGCTTGAAGCGACCGGGCACCAATCCGCTTACACCGCGACCGTGTTGAAGCGCATTCACGAATACGCCTGGGTCTATGCCGGCGTGCGTTACAGCGACATGGGTGTCAGCTTCGAATGCCAATCGCAATGCCTGCCCAATGGCGGCATCAACGTGCCCGGCAACATCGTTGTCCCGGCCATCGACACCTCGCGCAACGAGGACTGGGTCGAGGGGCTGGTGGGCTTTCGGGCCGAGCTGCCGTTCAACGACGACCTCGACCTGGTGTTCGCCACCGACGTCGGCGGGTTCGGCGAAGGATCGGATATTTCGGTCAACTTCTGGCCGCAGCTGGGGATTGGCCTCGGCGGCAGTTCCAAGGCGTTGGTCGGCTACCGGCTGATTTATATCAAGTATGAGAACTTCGACGGCAATCGCCCGTTCGTCTATGACGTGCTGACCTTCGGACCGACGATCGGTCTGGAATTCCGCTTCTGATCCGAGGCGAGTGGTCGTTCTGCCTAGCGCCCGCTAAGCGCTGCCAACACGGAATCTGGGCGGCCGGGAGGCGCGAATAGTTGTTACAATGAAATTTCGACAGGGGGCCAGATATGCGCGCGACCAATAGCTCAGCACTGCGATTGGCACTGGCGGTTCCGCTGATGTGCATCGCTGTTCCGGCCTTAGCCCAAACGCCCGCTCCGTTTAGCGATTATGCGCCCGCTGTCCCGGCAGGCCAGACGAAGTTCTCCGTCGCCGACCGGGCGGCGATCGCAAATGTCATCCAAGCCTATGCCTTGGCCTACGACAGCTATAGCGCCGATGCGTGGTTCGATCTGTTCACGCCGGACGCCGTCTTCGTCGTCGGCGCTCCGGGAGGCGTACCGGTCGTCCAATCGGGGGACGCCTTCCGCAAGTTCTGGCGCGACCGGCTCACCACCTTCAAGACCTCCGGCAATCAGCGCCGGCATGTGATGTCGAACATCACATTTCTCGATCAGACCAACACCACCGCGCACGTCAGCATTGTCGGCCTGCTGACCAACGTGAAGGACGCCAAGACCTTCAGCGTCCTCACTAGCCTGAACTACGAGGCCTGGTTCGAAAAGGTCGGCGGCGTCTGGAAGATCAAGACGTGGCACGATTTCCCCGAGTCCAACCCCGAGGCCCCCAAGTGACGCCGCCGCTCCATCGATAATGCAGCGCACAACATGCTGCAGGAGCAGCCCGATGCCATCGTCAATGGGGTGGACGGCTGGGTGAAGGCCCTTCAATCGCCGTAGCGAGAAGCGTCCGCTTTCGAGGCGTGCGTCTCTCCGCCCATGACTGCCCCTTACCCCCGCACCACGCATCGGAACCCGATGTGGCACGTCGATGTGTCCACCGATTCCGCGTGCCGGGACGCCGGGCGGTAACGCTTGCAATAGCTTGGCGCGCACAAGAAACTGCCGCCTTTCAGGACCTTCTGCGGGATAGGGGCGGCCGGATCAAGCGTTCCCGCCTCGGGCCCGCGCGGGTTTTTCGGCACACAGCAGGCCTTGGGAGCATCGGCGTCGTGACGCGGCTGGAACCAGTCCTGAGTCCATTCCCACGTGTTGCCGATCATGTCGTAAAGGCCGTAACCGTTCGGCGGGAAGCTGCCCACCGGCGCGGTGGTTTCCCAGCCATCTTCCAGCGTGTTCTGGAACGGGAACTTGCCCTGCCAGGTGTTGGCCATGTGCTTGCCGCCGGGACGGAAAACCTCGCCCCAGGCGTAGGTCGCCCCTTCAAGCCCGCCGCGCGCGGCATATTCGAACTCGGCTTCGGTCGCCAGATCCTTGCCGCGCCACTGCGCATAGGCCAGGGCATCGGCGTAGGCGATGTGCACCACCGGATGGTCATCGAGGCCCGCGATCGACGAGCCTGGCCCATAGGGATGACGCCAGTCCGCCCCGCGCCGGAATTCCCACCATTGCGACCAGTCCCTGGTGTCGACCGGCCCGCGGGTTTTCTTGAAGACCAGGCTCCCGGCAAACAGCATCTCTGGCAGCGCATTGGGGTAATCGGCCAAAGTCGGCGCAATTTCCGCCACCGTCACATGGCCCGTCGCCGCCACGAAGGCGGCAAAGTCGCGGTTGGTCACCGCATGCGTGTCGATCCAGAAATCATCGACCTCGACCATGTGCGACGGGGCTTCCTCGAAATACCCGTCATCGGCCCCCATGCGGAACACGCCGCCGGGAATTCGCGCCATGCCGTCGGTCAGCGCCGTGGCGACAAGGCTGTTCATCCTGCCAGCGCCCGCGCAGCCAACCGCATGGCCACTGCCTGCGGATCACCATCCACAATGCGGGCCGCCCCCGGTAGCGCCAGTTGGGTGTTGGTTTTCATCGTCGGCCCCTCTCCTGCGAGGCTGATTATCAGACTGCGCGCGGCGATGGCAAGCGGCCTTCGAACCGCCACATCTGGCGACCTGCGCGCGGGCGTGTGACCGACCCGACATAAAAATCGTCAAACTGCATGGACACCCTGCCGTTTCGCGGTCACATTCGCGGGCGGGGAAACGGCAAGGGGCTGTCATGATACCAGAAAAGACGACGCGGGCGCGCTTCGGTGCGCTGGCCACTCTCGTGAGCGCGCTGGCGCTGATCGCAGGCGCAACCGTCGCCGACGCGCAGAGCCGCGACAAGGACCGGAAGCGCGACAAGGACAAGGACGAGGCCGCCGAAGCCCCCGCTTTCACCGCCACCCCGGCGGGCGAGACGGTGTTCGCCTCGACCTACAAGCCCTACCCCAATATCGCCACCGCGATCCGCGGCGCGACGGTCTATGACGGCAAGGGCAGCGTGATCCAGAACGGCGTGGTGTTCATGTCGGGTGGCAAGATCGTATCGGTCGGCGGACCGGAGACCCCGATCCCGGCTGATATCGCGGTGTTCGACGGCACCGGCAAGTTCGTCACCCCCGGCATCATCGACATCCACTCGCACCTTGGCGACTACCCCTCGCCCGAAGTCGAGGCGAATTCCGACGGCAACGAGGCGACAAGCCCGACCACGCCCGAGGTGTGGGCCGAACATTCGGTCTGGCCGCAGGACCCGGGCTTTGCCCGCGCGCTCGCCAATGGCGGGATCACCTCGCTGCAAATCCTCCCCGGCTCGGCCAACCTGATGGGCGGGCGTTCGGTGACGCTCAAGAACGTGCCCGCGCGCACCACGCAGGGCATGAAGTTCCCCGGCGCGCCCTATGGTTTCAAGATGGCCTGCGGCGAGAACCCCAAGCGCGTCTATGGCAGCCGCGGGCGGATGCCTTCCACCCGTATGGGCAACCTTGCGGTCAACCGCGAGACGTGGCTCTCGGCGATCGACTACGCCAATGATCCCAAGGCCAAGCGCGATCTCGGCAAGGAGACGCTGAAGGGCGTGCTCAAGGGCGAAATCCTTGTCCACAACCACTGCTACCGCGCCGACGAGATGGCACTGGTGCTCGATATGGCCAAGGAGATGGGCTACAAGGTTTCGGCCTTCCACCACGCGGTCGAAGCCTACAAGATCGGCGATCTGCTGCGCGAAAACGACGTGTGCAGCGCGATCTGGGCCGACTGGTACGGTTTCAAGATGGAAAGCTACGACGGCATCCTCGAAAACGCGGCCTTCCTCCAGCGCGAGGGCGCCTGCGTCGTGATCCATTCGGATGACAAGAACGATATCCAGCGGCTCAATCAGGAAGCGGCCAAGGCGCAGGCGGCGGGTCTGCGGCTCGGGATCGACATTCCCGATGCGGCCGTGATCCAGTGGATCACCTACAACGCCGCCAAGGCGATGGGGATCGAAGACATGACCGGCAGCCTCGAGCCCGGCAAGATGGCCGATGTCGTGCTGTGGAACGGCGATCCGCTGAGCGTCTATACGCGGCCCGAGCGGGTGTGGGTCGACGGCGCGCTGCTGTTTGACGCCAATGATCCCAAACGCCGACCGGTGAGCGATTTCGAGCTCGGCCAGCCCGGTGAAGGAGATGTGAAATGAAGCGCCTCCTCGCTCTCGGCGCGGTCAGCGCCCTCGCTTTGTCCGCCGCGCCCGCACTGGCGCAGGATGTCACCATCACCAACGCCCGGCTCGTGACCGGCGACGGCTCCGCCCCGATCGAGGGCGGGACTGTGGTCGTGCGCGGCGGGGCGGTGGTCTATGCCGGGGCGGCAGCAGGCGCGCCGGCGAGCGGCTCTGCCATCGACGCCCGCGGCGCGTGGGTCACGCCCGGCATTTTTGCCACGCTGACGACGCTCGGCCTTGCCGATGTCTCGGCGGTGGGCGAATCCAACGACATCAGCGCGGGCGGCTCGCCGTTCAGCGCGTCGCTCGATGCCTCGTCGAGCATCAACCCCGTCTCGCAGCACATCCTTGTGCACCGCGCGGCCGGGATCACCCGTGCAGCAACCAGCACCATCCCCTCGGGTTCGATCTTTGCAGGCCAGGGCGCGATCATCGATCTGGATGGCGATGCCCGTCCGGTGATGCGGGCGCGCGCCTTCCAGATGGTCGATCTGGGCGAGGGCGGCGCGCAGCTGGCGGGGGGCTCGCGTCCCGCCGCCTATGCGTTGCTCAGCAGCGCGCTGCGCGAGGCGCAGGCGCTGGTCGGCAAGCCCGGCATCCCCCAGACCACCGAGATCGTCAAGGATGACGAAGTGCTGCTCAGCCGCTTCGACGCCGAAGCGCTGGTGCCGGTGGTGACGGGCGCGCAAAAGCTCTATGTCGGGGTCGAGCGCGCGGCGGATATCCGCATGGTGCTGGCGCTCAAGGCAGATTATCCCAAGCTCGATCTGGTGCTCGTCGGCGCGACCGAAGGCTGGCTGGTGGCGAACGAAATCGCGGCCGCCGGCGTGCCGGTGATCGCCAACGGCCTCACCGATCTGCCCGAAACCTTCGAGCAACTGGGCGCCACCCAGAGCAATGCCGGGCGGCTGGCGCGGGCCGGGGTCAAGGTCGCGATCAACGCCTCGACCATGCAGAACCCGCGCCGCTTGCAGCAGGTGGCGGGCAATCTTGTCGCGCTGACCCGCGTGCCGGGAGCGAGCGGCATGGAGTGGGGCAAGGCGTTTGCCGCGATCAGCTCGGTTCCGGCCGAGATCAGCGGCATGGGCGGCAAGGCGGGCGTGCTCAAAGCAGGCGCGCTCGGCGATGTGGTGCTGTGGGACGGCGATCCGCTCGAAGTCGGCTCGGTGCCGACCAAGGTGTTCATCGGCGGCGTCGAACAGAGCCTCGAAAGCCACCAGTCGGGCCTGCGCGACCGTTACCGCGACCTCGATGAAAGCGATCTGCCCAAAGCCTACGACTGGTAATCGGCGCGCGCGGCATGGCGGCGTTACCGCCAGACCCTTTCATCGTGGATCGCCAGCTGTTGCAGCGCCGCGACGTCGATGACCTCAATGCGCCGGTAATGCAGCGCGATGATACCGCGCGCGGCGAGGCCAGCCAGCACCTTGCTCATCGTCTGGCGCGACAGGCCGCACATGGTGGCGAGATCGGCCTGCGAAAAGCCGAAAGCTTCCTGCCGCGTCGCGCCATGCACCCCCATGAAGGTCAGCAGCCGCTGCGCCACCCGCACTTCGCTGTCGGGCTGGGTCAGATTGGCGACCACGGTGACGGCCTCGGCCAGAGATTCGGCGGTGTTGGCGGCAAAGTGCCGGCAGTTCTCGGCATCGCGGACCATATCGTCGAACTCGGCCTGCGGAAGGTGCAAGACGTGAAGCTGTGAACCCGCTATCAGCGACACCCAGCGCTGTTCACGAATGAATCCAGTCGCATCGCCTACCCACTGGCCGGGCCTCAGCACGTTGACGATGGTGTCGGCCGGCGGCACGCGCATAAGCATCTGGCCGCTGATCAGCCCGAACATGCCACTCAGGCCGTCACCATAATTGTAGAGGCTTTCCCCAGCCTCGTAGTGGCGCAGCCGGCTGCGGCGGACGACCTCTTCGCGAAACACCATCGGACGGCGCGATAACCAGCCGTGCTGTGTCATCAGTTGCAAGGCTTCAGTCTTGTCCACCATTCGCAGCCCCCGCATGAATTCGAGTGTCTATATCACGACAATTGTAGGTCCGCGAAGTTGGTATCGAGTCGTCCCGTAACGGCCTTTTGGCCCGGCGCAGGGAGAGAGACAATGACGCAAAAGGCTATCGCCAGTCGCATTGGAGATCTGGTGATCGACAATGGCTATCCGGTGCCGGCAACGGCAGCGCTGCTTTATGAAACGATGGACTTCCACCGCGCCACCCAGGCCTATCTCTGGGCGCTGCCGGCGGTCGGGTTCAAGGCGCTCTATGATGCCCAGCGCAAAACGCTCGGCACCAAGAACGGCGATGTCCTGCTGTATCGCGATCTCGCCGACAAGGCGGGAATGCTGAC
>Ga0315904_10005315_pt1 | contig 17903 bp, 8 predicted proteins | sample LakEriMetagenome_6_FD_203529 | JGI IMG/M metagenome (GOLD analysis project Ga0315904, IMG submission 203529) | Freshwater fungal communities from buoy surface, Lake Erie, Ohio, United States - Buoy 12 MA120 | ecosystem: Environmental > Aquatic > Freshwater > Lake | place: USA: Lake Erie, Ohio...
CGCCGCTTGATGCCTGTCCCTTCGCAGACCGCTTCTCCGTTTTCTTAGGGCTGACTTCGGGGGCGGCGGAGGCTCACGCGGGTCGTAGGGACTGGGGCGGCTCGAAAAGCCACTCGTGCGGCCATTTTCTTGACTCGGCGGCCAACGAGACGTATCCCACAGAGCACGAAGTTTGCGGGGCCGTACCCATTCCCTGGAGTCAACCAATCCGATGGCTCTCTTCTCGCGGCCGTTTCCGGCCCGACGGTCCAGATCCCTTCCGGGCCGTCGGCGGCGGCCGGCACCGCGCCCCACGGCAGGTCTCCAGGCATCGCTCGCAGCCGAGCGGCTCGAGCCGCGGGCCCTGCTGGCGGTGACCGCCACACTCTCCGGCGGCGACCTGCTCATCTCCTCGACCGCCGCCGGCGACGTGCTCGCCGAGATCATGAGCGACGGCACGAACTACACGGTCTCGGGTACCGGGCTTGCGGCCACGCAGTTTCCGATCGCGAGCGTCACCGGCCGGATCGCCGTCGGCGACCCCGTCGGGATCGACGGCCAGACGTTCCGGGTGCTCGCGGGCACGCCGCTTGCCAACCCGCTCGAGGTGACCGCCAGCATCGAGACGACTGAACTGCATGCGGGCATCAACGCGACCGTGGCCGGTGACATCAGCATTTACTCGGCCAATGTGACCACGGGTTCGGCATCCACTGTTTCAGTGTCCACGTCGGCGACCAACGGCAACGTGTGGCTGTCCGGGGCGGTGACGCTCAATAACGACCTGTATCTGACGAGCGGGTCGGGCACGATCACGCTCGGGTCGGTCGCCGGCCCATCGGCCCAGGTGCTCAGCCTTGGCGACACGAACCAGTCTGGGCAGGTGACGATCACGGGCAACGTGTCGCTGCCCAATGGTATTTTGATGTCCGCCGCGGGAGCCTTCGGTCTCTCACTCGCGGGCGCCGCCAACTCGGTCGCGTACTCGCTGATCGAAAACAGTGGCGTCCTGCGAATCGGGCAAGCCGGGGGCACGAGCACGTTCCGTGAAGGTCTGGCGGTCGCCAGTGGCGCCGTCGTCAGCCTTGCCGGTGTGGTCGAGACCGTGAACGCGCCTCTGACGCTCGGCGGCGTTGCGCTGCTCGCCGACACCACGCTCCGCTCAGGCTCCGCCACGATCGTGACGGGGGCCGTGACCGACGGCGTGGCGTCCCGCACGCTCACGCTCGGCAGCCTCACGCAGACGGGCGAGATCACGCTCGGGGGTGACGTGACGATCGACAGCCTCGCGACCGCCGCGGGCGACTTCGCCGTGTCGCTGCGTGGGTCCTCCAACGCCATCGATCAGCAGGTATTTTTTGCGAACACGCAATACGTCTACTTCGGTGACGAAACCGGTGACAGCAGCTTGTTCTCCGGGGGTGTGACGGCGACGAGCCAGTCCGCCGCAAACTTCCTGATCGGCACGGTGCGGACGGCCGGCGGCACGATCGACATCGCTGGCGCGTACCTGACCGGAGTGACCACGCTCGACACCTCCAACGCCGGTGCCAACGCAAGCGGTGCACCGATCGTGCTCCGCAACGGGGCCAGGCTCGAGAGCCACGTTCTGACGACGATCGGCGGCGTCGGTGCGAGCGCATCGCAGACGCTGCTCCTCGGGACGGGAACTTTCGGTAGCGGCACGACGAAGACGGGTTCACTCGAGGTTCAAGCCGGATCACTCTCGATCGGCATCGGTGCCTTGACCGCCTCGCTCACCGTGCCCAACGACACCCTGATCCGGGTCGCAGGGGGAGACCTATCGGTCAGCGTGACCACGACCCTCGACGCCACGGGCGCGGCACTCACCCTGCTCGCCGACGATGTTACGATCGATCTGGGGGGTTCGATTCACGCAGACCGCATCACCTTGGCCCCGGTCACCGCCGGCCGCGACGTGTTCCTCGGCACGGCCACTGGCTCGGGCCTCGTGCTCGACACGTCCGAAATCCAGGCCATCGACGCCGACAAGATTCAGATCGGCGGAGCGGGCTACAGCGGCCGCGTCACCCTCGGCACACTCACGCTCGCCGACACGACGCTCGCGATCGTGGCCGACGGCGCCGGGGGCGGCGTCACGCTCGACGGGCCGTTCACATCCACCGGCTCGGTCCCGGGCGGCATGGGGCTCGAGATCACCGGTTCCGGTGCGGGCACCGTGCTCAACGGGAACATCACCTCGACCGGCTACGTGTTCATCGACGACGCCGTCGAGCTCGCCGCCGGAGCCGTGACCATCGACACCTCGGCAGGCGGTGGTGATGTCTACATCACGGGGGGCAACGCCGGCATTTGGTCGAGCAAGGGCGAGGCGAACGATCTCGTGGTCAGGGCCGGGGCGGGCAGCGCGATCCTCGCCTCGCTTGCCAGCCTCAATAACCATGGCGGTAAGGCGGACCTCGTGCGAAACGTCACCCTGACCGGAGGCTCGATCCTGCTCGGCGGCGGGAACGTGATCTCGGGCGGGCTCTCGCTCGGGGCGCCGCAGGTCACGCTGGGCGCCGTGGTGCGGGCCGCGGGCCCGATCGGCATCGACGACGGCGCGGGGGGCGAGGCGGCGGTCGTCCTCTTGGGCAACACCGTCCTGGACGCGACGCAGGAGGGCGAGGTTCCCGCCGGCAACGCGGTGACGATCCGCGGGACCGTGACGGCGCTCGAGGCCAACAATGCGTTCTTCAGCCTCAAGGCAGGCACGGGGGGCGACGTGCTGGTCACCGGCAGGATCGGCTTCGTGGGCACGGGGCAGGCCCTGGGCACGGTCACCATCACGGGCAACGACGTCACGGTGGCGGCGATCGACGGAGTGAGCGAGGGGCTGTTCCTCGAGGCCGTCGACGCAGTCGGCGGCGTCGATCCCGGCTCCGTCACGCTCACGGGCACGACCTACAGGGCGACCACTTCGCTCGCGATCATGGCCGGCAGTCGCGACCCCGCCACGAACGAGTTGGGCAGCCCGGAGAATCGGATCACGCTCGCCGGCGGTGCCGCCGGGGCGACCACGTCGTTCGTGACCGGCGGATTCGACGCGGAGTTCAGCGGCGACATCGACCTCGCGGGCCGCAACATGTCGGTCGACACGACCAGCGGCGGCACCGCGACCCGCAGCGGCCTCATCTGGATCTACGATGCCATCGATGGAGCGGGCACGCTCACACTCGACGCCGGCTCGGGGGGCAACATTGTCGTCAACCATCTCACCGGTGCGACGGGGGGCACGACGCCGCTGGTTGGCGTCACCGTCACCAACGCCAAGGAGGCATCGTTTGCCCGCGATCTCAAGGTCGGCACGGTGCGGATCGTCGACGCGACAAGCACCGTGACGTTCAGCGGCGTCCTCGACATCACGGGCGGACTTACCTTGGAGGCCCAGCCCTACGCCGTTCGGCTGCTCGGCGGGAGCATGGGGTCGAGTCGGATCGCCGGCGTGACGACGTTCCAGAACACGGGCCGCCTCACGTTCGGCGATCAGGGGCCGCCGGACGTGTTCACGTTCGCGGGCGGCCTCGTGGCCACGGCGCCGTCGGAGGTCCGGCTGATTGCCAGCGTCCTCGCCGACTCGGGGTCGATCACGATGGGCGACGCCGACACCGACGTCACCGTGCATGCCGCCGCCATCGGTGGCTCCGCCACGGCGATCACGCTCGCCGACGTGATGCTCGACGCCAACGGCGGGCTGATCCTCGGCACGGGCCTCGCCACGACGATCCGGGTGGGCTCGGTCACGGGCACGGCCACGGGGTTTGCCGACGCTCTCTCCATCGACACGACCGGCGCCGTGACCATCGCCGGCAGCGTGGGTTCCGGCCTCGATCGGCTGATCGTCACGAAGTCGGGCGGCACGACCTTCCAGGCGGCGGTGAACGTGGGCGACGTCAGGCTCGCCGACACGACCGGCACGATCACGTTCCAGGACGACCTGACGGCATCCCTGCTGGAGACCGCCTCCAAGGGCTACTCGGTCGCGTTCCAGGGCGCCGCCACGACGGTCGCCGCCACCACCTTGTTCCTCAATACCGGCACGGTTTCGCTCGGCGACGATGCGAGCGACGTCGCCACGTTCACCGCCGGGTTGTTCACGAACGGGGGCCCGAGCAACACCTCGCTCGCGGGCATCATCGCGTCGGGTGGCAACGTGTCGCTGGGCGCGGCCACGCTCCTGACGAACGTGACGTTCCAGGGCCCTCTCGTCAGCTTCGGCGGCACACTCACGGGCGGCAGCTTCGGCCTGACGACCTCCGATCCCATTTCACCGGAGGGGGGCGACGCGGAGTTCGGTGGGGCGGTGACGGTGGGTTATCTCAGCGTCTTCGGCACGACGACCATCGCCGGGCCGTCGATCACGACCGTGGGCGACCAAAACTACATCAAAGAGGTGACGATCTCTGCGCCGTCCGTCCTGCTGCGGGGAGCGGGGGGAGTCTTCGGGGGAATCGTCACCGGCGGGACCAGCGGCCTGGAACTCGACTTCGACGACGGGGCCTCGCTGCCACAGCCGATTTCGCCCTCGACCACGATCGGCGGCACGCTGCGGGTGATCGACGGGATTGTCCGCGGCAGCGCTGTGGTCGGCAGCCTCGCACTGACGTCGGATGCCACGCTCCGGGTGTCTGCCACCGGCCTTCAACCTGGCAGCGGCTATGGGCAGGTGTCCGCCATGACCGGCGGTACAGTCCACCTCGGCTCGGCAGCGCTGTCCTTGGCGGGTTCGTCGCCGCTGCCGCTCGGCTCCACCCTGACGATCATCGACAACGGGGGCTCGGCCCCCGTGAGCGGCACCTTCGCCGGGCTGCCCCAAGGCGCGCTGGTCGACACGCCGGCCGGCGTGATGCGGGTGTCATACACCGGCGGCGACGGCAACGACGTGACACTGGAGGCGGTGCCCCGGGACATCGTCGCGAGCCTGGAGGACGACCGACTCTTCCTCCGTCTCGCAGGCGCGGGTACCACGATCCGCAACCTCTCGACGCAGTACCTGCCCGCGAGCCGCAGGCTCGTGGTCACGGTGGCGGCCGACCGACCGCTGACCGGTGGCGGCACAGGCCTCGTGGTCAACTCGCGGGCCGGCACGGTGACGGTCAACCTGGCGCAACTGCCCCAGTTCAAGGGCATCGTCGTGGTCGGAACGGGGGCGACCGACCGGATCACGCTGGGGCCGCAGGGAGTGAATCTCGCCGCGCTCACCGCGGGCGCCGCGGGCCAAGGGTTCGCGATCAACACCGGCATGGGCGCCGACGTGGTCACGGTGCGGAGCCCCGTCCGCACGAAGGGCGCCGACGGCGGGTTCGTCGTCTCGGCGGCCACCATCAACCTCGGGGCGGCCATCCACACAGGGTCCGGCCTGCAGCGATACCTCAGCCCGGTGAGGCTCGTGGGCGACACGAGCCTCACCGGCGGGGCGATCACCTTCGACACGAAGGTGGACGGGGCCCACCGGCTCACGCTCAACGCCTCGGGCAGGGTTTACGTCGGCGACTCGATCGGCGGCCTGACGCCGCTCAAGGGCATCACGATCCAGCGGGCGGCGGCGTTCGAGGCCACCATGGGCCTCCGGCTCGACGGCCGGGGGCTCGCCCCGACGGCCAACGGCCTCGTGATCGGCCGCGGCGTCGGCAGCGTGGCGATCGGCACCGAGGATCCGGAAACCCGACCCGTCACGATCAACAACTACGGTGGCAGCGGCATCCTCTTTCAGGGCGGCTCCCGGGAATCGTTCATCGGGCAGGCCACCCTCGCCGGCAACGGGCAGGGCATCACGTTCCTGCCCGGCGACTACACGGGCACGACGGTGGTGTCGAACGGGATCCTGCGGAGCAAGCGGGCCGGAATCGTGCTCGACGGCGCCCGCAACGTCTCGATCGGCGACGACGTCTTCTTCAGTGGAAACCTGATCCAGGGCGGAGCCGTGCCGCGGCTGTCCGGGAAGGGCATCGTGGCCAAGGGCCTGCTGACCGGCTCGCGGGTGATCGGCAACACGATCGAGCGCAACAACGGCGGCATCGTGATGCAGGATGCCAGGAGGCTCACGGTCGGGGGCGCTGCCCTGCTCGGCGGCGCTCCTCGGGCCAACACCATCATCGGGAACGTGGCCTGGGGCCTGGTGGCCTCGGGCAACTGCACGGGATCGGTGCTCGACGTCAACACGATCTCAGGCAACGCTCCAGGCAACGTGAACGTCGCCCGCGCCCGCGGGCTGGTCGTCGTCCCGCCGGTCTGAGCCCCGGCGGCGGGGTGTTCGATCCGTTGGCAGAGCGTCTCGATCACCCGCCGAGTGCGGGCCACGGAGGCTACCGACGTCCTGTGGGTGCGATCGCCGGAAGCCGAGCGCGGCTTGCTGGCCGCGCTCGACGAGCTGGATGCCGAATACATCGACACGGAGATCGATCCGGCGACGGGAATCGAGCGGCCTCACCGCGTTACGGCGTCATTCGTTCGCTCCCAGTCGCTGATGATGCTGTGCACCAACTCCGGATGTCTGGATCTTTTCGATTCCGTGCCGGGCTCCCCCGGGCAGTCGGTGGCCGCGCTCCTCGAATCGAGCCCCGAAGTCGACGGGATCCGCTTCGTCTCGCTGGAATGGCTGCGGCGGCTCAAGGCCGCAGTGCTTTCCGTGCACTGAAGAACGGAGTGGCGGAACCTGACATTACGAACCCTGACGATGTCGACCGCGACGCTCGCCAGCAAAGGCCACATCACCCTCGACTTCGCGACGGCCTGGGGCCGAAATCGTCGGGCGTGGAGCGCCCATCCGGGAATCACTTGGGCTTCAGAAAGTCGGGCTTCAGTCGGCGTCGAAACGTCTCGGCCACCTGCCAGGCCTGTCCCTGGAGATAGCCGGCCGTCGCCTCCGCGACCGCGACGCGGGTGCCGCCCGCGGTGGTGATGTCGTGCGGCAGGCCGACCGGGCTGGCGCGGTGCAGCACGGCGTGGAACACGCATGCGGTGAGATAGGAGCCGGTCGCGCTCGCGTGATTACCGTCGGTGAACAACGCGAGATCGGGGCGGTCGTCACGGACCCTTCGCCACGCCTCGCCGACGGGGCAGACCTCGACGTCTTTCGTCGCCTTGTGAACCTCGATTGCCGCCGCGGTGAGGGCGTTCTGGCTGGCCGCCGCGTCCTCCCGCGCCCAGCAGAGATAGAGCAGCGGGACGGCGTCGCGACGGGCGAGTTCGCAGAATTGCGTGGCGCAGCGGCGGTAGCCGTCGGGGTCGATCACGGGGCGGGTGCTCTGCTCCTGGAGGACGATGAAGTCCCACCACCCGGCCTCGATCAGACCGCGGGCCTCGGGGCCGTTCCAGTGACCCTCGAGCGTCTGGCCGCCGGCAACCACGCTCTGGGCCGTCACCCGGCAGCCGATCTTCGCCGCCATGGCTGTGACGAGCCCCGGGATGTCGTTGACGAAGGTGTGGCTATTGCCGATGAACAGGATCCGCAGCGTCGTTCGCGGGGGCGGCTCGTCGAGCCGCCGCTGCCGCAGCCAGTTGCCGTGGACCACGTGGTCCACGGTTCCGCGCGCCGCCTGCACGCCGGCGAGCAGCAACCCGGCGAGCAGGGCCACGATCCCGATCGTGACGAGCAGCTCCACGAGCGTCGCTCCGCCGCGACGATCGGCTGTCGTTCGACGATCCCGTTCACGGATCATGTTGCTGCCGGGAGCATGATGTTGTCACGGTTGATCCCCGCTCGCCATTCACGACCTGGCGTGGCACGAATCGGCTTCTGCAGTTTTTCAGGGCCGATTCCGGGGCTGAAACCGGCCCCTGAAAACCGCCGCGCCTCCGTCAAAGTGAATGGACTTGGCGATCCCTCCGGTGAATTGTCGACCGCCCGCGCGTGTGATACCTTTGCCGAGCTGCGGAACCTGCGAATACCACGAGGAACCTACCGTGCGGTCCTGCCGCGTGACAAGCCTGGCGGTCGTGTTGATGGCCGGTCATCTCGCGGGGGCGGCGGAGCCCTGGCCGGCGGACGTGCCGGGGTTCGTCAAGCCGGCGCCGGGTGAGCATCCGCGGCTGCTGTTTCGCAAGGCAGACGTGCCGGAGTTGCGGAAGAAGGCCGCCACGCCCGCCGGCAAGGCGATCGTCGCCCGTCTGCGGCATGTCTTGGGCGGCAATGGCGAAACCTTTCCGGAGAAGGTTTCCCCGGCCACGAAGGGCTATCCCGGCCCCGGGAAATATCAGGGACTCCTCATCGAGGAGCGGGGGTATCTCACCATCGGCCACGCCGCGGGGTACGGCCTGCTGTACCAGCTCACCGGCGAGAAGAAGTATGCCGACCTGGGGCGACGGTCGTTCGAGAAGATGATGGAAGGTGTCCGCGACGTGGACAGTCGCTATTCGTTCGTGGCGCCGGAAGGCGAATTGCGGGCGGGATCGAGCTGGGCCGTGGCCGCGCTGGGCTATGACCTCTGCTACGACGGCTGGGACGAGGAGTTCCGCAAGCGGGTGGCCAAGGCGTTCCTGGCCGTGCAGATCGAACAGGGCAACGCCGGGATCGTCAAATGCGCGACGAAACCGAAATACGGCCCCGCCAAGAACCACTACGGCGGCATTGCCGCTGCCGGCACGGCGGTGCTGGCGGTGATGCATGACCCGGGCACCGACGGCACCGACTTCGAGGCCCTCGTTCCCGGCATGATCAAGTCGACCACGGCGTTGTTGACCGGCGGCTTCGGCGATTACGGGTTCTACGCCGAGGGCCACGGGCCGAGCCACGTCAGCTCCGACACCGGGTTTCTGCTCATGCTGCAGGCCTGGCGGACGGCGCTCGGCAAGGACTTCATCGCGCCGCGGCCCAACGCCCAGTGGATCAGCCTGCGCTGGGCGATGGAAACCCTGCCGATCGCCGGCCGGCCGATGTATTTGAACCGGCAGAAGGCCGCGGGCTCGTACGGCGACGATTTCTTCTGGCGCGGCGGCTGGTCGCACGGCGGCCAGTTCGCCCAGGGCTTCGGCACCGTCGAGCCCCGGTTCGTTCCCGCGCTGCTGTGGACGTATCAGCAGGTCATCGAGCCGGCGGAAATCGCCGGCTATTGGCCGCCGCGGAACATGGTCTTTCCCCAGTCCGGCTGGCTCGAGCCGGGCGACCGCAGCTACGACGCCATTCGGCAGCCCTGGCACGCCGTGGTCAGCTTCGTGAACTGGCCCGTCGGCGTGAAGCCGGCGAACCCGGCAACGGTGCTGCCGCACGCGGTCTTCGACAGCAACAAGGGATACACGGTGTTCCGCAACCGGTGGCAGGACGGTGACGACATCGTGATCACCAGCCTGCTCGGCTATGGTCCCCGCGACGGCTACACGCCGGGCGGCGGGCCGATCCTGGCCTTCGCGTACGGACAGAAGATGTCGCTGGGCAGCCTGGCGGCCAAGGCGGGCACGTTCACTCCGCACCCGGCGGGCGGCGTCACGGTGGCCGACGGCGGGGCGGGCATGCTCGGGTTCGATTGCTCCGGGGCGTCCGGCGCCGATGCGGTCTTGGTGGGCGTGAACGCGAATCTCAAGGGCGGGGCCAACGCCACGCTGCACGAGGTCGAGGCCGACGGCCGGGAGGTGCAGATTCTGGCCTTCGCCAGGGGCAAGGCGGTTGCCGCGCCGACCGTCGCCGGCCCGGTGATCAGCATCGGCGGCCAGAAGATCACGGTTGCCAAGGATGGCCTGACCTTCGCGGTCACCACGAAGCCGGCCGTGCCGGCCGTGGCCGCGCCGCCGGTTCTGCGTCGCAACAAGGACATGCCGAAGGCGACCGCGGTCGACGGCAAGGACCAGTGACGGCTCGGTGGCACAGGCCATCCCGCGAGCCTGGCCGGAGTGGTCAGCAGCCCAAGAAGCCCCGGGTGGAAACCCGGGGACTCCGGGCCCGAAAACCACCCCGTCTTCCATGCCGGATAAAGGCGGGCAATTTCCTGGTTCAAACCCGCCGCGCATGGCGAGTGGGACGGGGTGCCACCCGGAGTCCCCCGGCTTCCGCCGGGGGCTTTTTGGGCGCGTCGCGCGTGTCACTCCGGCGACTGGGGCGTGTCGGGAATCGCCGCGCCAGACGGTGAAACCGCTGGCGATGTGGTCGCGGATCGAAGCCGCCTTCCCTACTTCCGCCGTCGCAGGCGACGGGCGGCGAAGGCGCTCAGTCCAACCACCGTCATCATGATGGCACTCGGCTCGGGCACCACCAGGGCGATTTGATTGAGATTTTGATAGTTGTAGTCGACGGTGTACGGCGCCGGTGCTCCGACGACGCTGCTGAACGTCCCGCCGGTCAACGTGCCGTACTTGGCAAACACGTAGGCCGCGTCATTCAATGTTTCGAGTACGGAAAAGTTTACCGTGGCGCCCGAGATATCGAGGGTGCCACTCGTCACGTCGAGAAAGTCCGTCAAGCCAGAGCCGTTGCCACTGACTTCCACTGCAAGGGTTCCGCGAATGCGGGCGTTGCCGGCGGCTGTGTTCAGTGCCAACGTGCCGATGCCGCTGCTGCCGGGGGCGAGGAAGCCGCCGAGTTCAACGAACACCGGCCGCGAGATGGTGCCGCTGCCGCCGAGAATGCCACCGGTCGACATGGCTGTCACCAGCCCGTGCGAGCCGGCACCCGACACTGCCCCCAGCACGCCGTTGATGTTCAGCGTGCCGGTGCGAACCATGGTCTCGCCCAAATACGTGTGCGAACTGGCGCCGCCGATGTCGAGCCGGCCGGCCCCGGTCTTGAGGAAGTGCGACTGGTTAATCGTTCCGCTGATGACGCCAGTGATCTCGGCGAAGTCGCTCGATGAGTTCGGATTGTCAGCCACGCGGAACTCGCGGAACCACAACTCCGCTGCGGCTCCCGCGAGGCTGATCCCGTTGGCCATGACGATCTTCGAGTCGGCGGTCTCGGAATTGAGCAGCAAGGCCTTGCCGTTCGCAACGCTATTGGAGGCGTTCCACGCGAGCGTGGAACTCAGCGTCACCGTGCGAGTGCCGCCGAAGGCCGCGAAGCCACCGTCGGCGCTCGTCGCCAGCCAGTTCACATTCGACTCGGAAGTACCGACCGTAGCGGTCCAGTTGCCGGTCAGCTCGAACACGCCCCCAGCAAACCGCCGACCCATGTTGCCAAATCTCGTACTACCCGCATCCAGCCGAATGGCGCCTTCCTGAACAACGATCGAATCCTGCCTAGCTGCAGTGCCAGAACCCCATGTCCCGGAAGGATTGAGAATCAGCAGCCCCGTACCACTCTTCACGAAAGCCGCACTGCCAGCAAGCTCTGGTGCCGCACTGATTGTCAAGTCGCCGGCATCGACACGGACGACGTAGTCCTGAGTCGCCGCACCGACATTCCGCAACAGGCCGGACGCTCCGCCCGTAATCGCCGCGGATCCAGCGGATGTCTTGAGGATCATGAATGGCAGAGTACTACTACCGCCGTCCAGGGCGTTGGCACCCAAAGCCACCGTTTGAGCGCCGTCGATTTTAAGAGCATTGAGCGTCGCGGTCGCCCCCAACGTTTGGTCACCCGAAGCAGCATCAACCAAAACATTGGACGTCGACGTGACGCCGCCCATATTGCCGCCCGATGGGGTCGCATAGTTAGTCAAGGCCGCGATCGTGGCCGGGGCAACACCACCGTGCGTGGCGAAGTCAGCGCCGTTGACGAACACGCCGCCGATGATGCCGTTGGTCAACGCGGGCGCGTTTGTGCCGAACACCAACGCCGCGACGCCAGTGCCATTATTGGTGTACTTGACGTTCAAAGCCGAGCCTAGGCCGCGCGACCAAACAGTGGCGGCCGCAGTATTCGAACCAGTCACAGTGGCATTTTGGTTGGCGCCAGCCCGAATATTGATCGTCGACGCGAACTGCGCTGTCAACGCAAACCCGGCCAACAACTCCGTGGACGCGGCGGTGCCGCTTCCAACGTACCGGAACTCGCCGCCGGAAAACGTGAGCGAATCCAAGTCCCGATATTTGTCGTTCAACGTCCCCGAATTGTCGAGCGTCAGCGTTCCGCTGCTGCCAAGCAAATAAGGATTGGCATTAGCAGCCTGACCAATGCCCGCGAACCCCGAAAAGATCAACTGACCGCCTTGAACAGGGGTATTACCAGAATTCGTGCGAGTCCCGAGAACGGCATTCGAGGTGATCGTCTGATTAGCAGGGCCATACTTCCCAAAGGTGATCCGCGCGGGCGCTTCAGAAACCATCAAAGTGGCATCGCGGAGACCCTGGATCAAGTGAGCGTAATCGCCGATTGTTCCTCCCTTAGTAAAGGACCCAGTTCCGCTCATCTCCCGCGAGAAATAAGCTCCTCCCGCGTCGCGGAACCATGAACCACTGTTCAAAGTAACTGGATTATTACCGAACGGATTGTAGACACCGCTGGTACTAACGCTACCGCCGAACGAGACCCCACCAGTGAACGTGGGACCATTGGCTCCGAAAACGAGCGTGCCATTGCCCGACTTCGTCAGGCCACTCACGCCCCGATCCCAGCCGTTGCCATAGATCGAACTGGCGATCGTGCCCGTTACTCCGGTCGCAACGGTGACTCGGCCGGCGTCGGCGGCCCCGAGGCTGCCCAGAACCAATGTGCCGTTGTTAGTGCCGCTGAGAAGATAGTTTGCGTTGAACGTCAGACTGTTGGCCAGCGGATTGCCGGTCATCGTGACCGTGCCGGAGCCCGCGACCGGGGTCGGGAAAAAAACATTGTCGGTGATGAGGGGAGCAATGTTGGCGGACCAGTTGGTCCCCGAGGACCAGAGTCCATCGCCGGCGCCATTGTCCCAGGTGACGGACTGAGCGTGCGCCATCCCGCTGCCCAACCCTGAGGCAATCGCCAGGATGGCGAGGGCACTGGCGACGCAACGACACAGCGAGTTCAGCGATCGGCGGCTAGCTTCCCCAGAAGCGATCATTTCCCACCCCTCTCTGACAACCGATGAAAAAACCAAATGGTTGCAAAGCAAAGAGATGCCGTAGAGGTTATGCGATGCGTCCGATCCCGTCAACCAGGTGGGGAAAAGTTTTCCGACTCCAGCGGCGGCCAGCAAACAGCCCGTTTTGCGGGGAAGACCCCGCCCCTGACCGGGTTGGATTTCCGGTACCAGGGAATAGACGGGTTTAGGCCCGGGGTGCCTCAACACAGGCCGCGTGTGCGGCTTGAGCCGAGCCCTTCGCCGAGGCGAAAGCCGCACACGCGGCGGCCCGGGGGCGGCCGGCGGGAGCGAGCCGTCCGGCTCGCTGGGACCGGGCGACGGCGATGGCGTGGGCTGTTGCAGGACTGGCGTGGCCTGGGCATGGCCACCGTCCTTCGGCGATCTCCGGCCGCCTCGACTCACCGCTGCTCGACCACGGCATTATCGCTGCCCCAAGAAGCCCCGGGTGGAAACCCGGGGACTCCGGGCCCGAAAGCCACCCCGTCTTCCATGTTGAATGATGACGCGAAATTTTCCTGGTTCAAACCCGCCGCGCATGGCACGTGGGACGGGGTGCCACCCGGAGTCCCCCGGCTTCCGCCGGGGGCTTTTTGGGCGCGTCGCGCCTGTCAATCGACACGCAAAACTGGAAAACCCAAACCATCGAAATCGCGATTCGGGCTTTCCCGGAGCTACACGGCTGACGGTCTGCGTCGCGGTAAACGCCTTATCGCGCAGGAGCACGCTCAGCCGGTTGGCCGCCGCGCTCGCGAGATCGGCGGCGATCTCGGCGCGTCATCCCTGGATCGCGCGGGCCGAGCGGCGTTCCGTGGCCTCCGCGCCGCTGCTCAGAAGTCCACCAGTGGAAACCCAAAAACACGGCGGGCGGCACCCGATCGAATGCCGCCCGGGGAGGGGTTTTTTATCGCCGACGAATCGTGGCTACTGCGACTCGGCCGGATAGAGGTTCGATGCACCCGGATCATTCTCGTCTGAGGACGAGCGGTCGCCACCAGCGAGCGACTTCCGGCCGCGAAGCCGACGCATCGCGAACGGGATGAGACTCGAAATACCGAGGCCGGCCAGCATCAGCGTGCTCGGCTCGGGGACAACGACACCGTTGAGGGTGATGTTATCGAACGCCATGGACCGGGTGGAACTGGGCGAAAGAGAGGTAGTACTATAACCATAGATCCTGAAGGTCGTGGCCTCCGAGATGCTACCCGACAGAGCAAAAGTCCCCGAATACCAAATACTACTCGCCGAAATAGGCAAGAAAACAGTCGCTGCAATTGAACTTGGAGGCGACGCTGTGGCGCTGCCGACCGTGAGAAACCAATCCGTCGGAATGCCAGAAGTAGAGTGCGTGCGGGCCCAATTAAAAGTCAAGTTGGTCAGATTAATCGAACTTCCAGAAGCCGGGGTTATGGTGAATCCAAAAAAATCACCAGCGGTTATGGCCGCGGTCGTTGAGGATGCAGACGTAAGCCCACCGAACACAATCAACGAATCAGTTTGGGAGGGGGTTCCGTATGCTCCATCCAGAATGTACACCCCAGTAGCATTACTCACTAGAGAGCTCGCAACAGCAGGACTCTGAACGCCCAGGCCACTCCCGAATGTCATGTCAGACGGTGTAGCACCGGCGGCCGCCGTGCTTGAAGTCCAGACCGGATTGTTAGTAGGCGTAACAGTCGATCCATTAAAGTTGTACAGCGCCAACACATCAGCCCGACCAACCTGCCCATACACAACCGACGCGGCCAGCACGACCGCCATGAGCAGTTGTGGATAGATGTTCATTTCCCCACCCCTCTCTGACAACCGATGAAAAAACCAAATGGTTGTAAAGCAAAGAGATGCCGTAGAGGTTATGCGATGCGTCCGATCCCGTCAACCAGCTGAGGAAAACTTTTCCCGACTCCAGCGGCGGCCAGCAAACAGCCCGTTTTGCCGGGAAAAACCCTGCCCCCCCGGATCCGGCCCCGACGTGCACGCGACCGCCCGGCGGCCCGGGCCGCGACGCGGCGACCGCCGGGCCGCCGGTTCGGTCCGATGGACAACCCAACCCGCGGCCCGTACAACCGCGGTCGAGGTCGGGCCCCGCCCGCCGGGACCGGTGGGCGATGGCGGCGCGGCCTGGAGGAAGGGCGGCGGTCGCATGGCGCCCGGACGAACATGCCCGGTGGAGAGCGGATGATGGTCGTGCGCGGCGGTATTCACGGTTGCCTGGCGCTGGGGATGGCGGCGATTCTTTCCGCCGCATGGAGCGTGGCCGGCGCGGCCGGGCCGCCGGCTCGCGAGCACGACGTCGTCGTCTACGGCGGCTCCTCCGCGGGCATCGCGGCGGCCGTGCAGGTGAAGCGGCAGGGAAAGAGCGTCGTCGTGCTCGAACCCGGCAGCCGGATCGGTGGCCTGACGACGGGGGGCCTGGGCTACACCGACATCGGCAACAAGCAGGTGATCGGTGGCGTGGCCCGGGAGTTCTACGAGCGGATCCGCCGGTACTACGCCGATCCCGCCCGGTGGAAGTGGCAGGCCCCCGACACGTACCAGACCACGGGCAAGTCGCGGACCGAAGCGACCGAGTCGGCGATGTGGACGTTCGAGCCGTCCGCCGCGCTGCGGGTCATGGAGGATCTCGTCCGCGAGCACGAGATCGCCGTCGTGTACGGCCAGCGTCTCGACCGCACCGGCGAGGGCCGGGGCCGGGTTTCCCGGGGCGTGCGGGTCGAGGATGGGGCGATCGTGTCCATCACGATGGCGTCGGGGGAGACCTACGCCGGGAAGGTGTTCATCGACGCCACCTACGAGGGCGACCTCCTGGCCGGGGCGGGAGTGGACTACGTGGTCGGCCGCGAGGCCAACGCCGCGTTCGGCGAGACGCTCAACGGCGTGCAGACGATGAATGCCGTCAGTCATCAGTTCCGGCCGGGCGTCGACCCCTACGTGAAGCCGGGCGACCCGGCCAGCGGACTCCTGCCCGGCATCGATCCCACGGGGCCGGGCGTCGAGGGCAGCGGCGATCGCCGTGTGCAGGCGTACTGCTACCGCATGTGCCTCACCGACCATCCCGAGAACCGCATCCCCTTCGAGAAGCCGGCGGGCTACGACCCGCTGCAGTACGAGCTGCTGCTGCGCAACTTCGAGGCCGGCCAGGAACAGGTGCCATGGCTCCCCCGCGCCATGCCGAACCGCAAGACGGACACCAACAACGGATCCGGCGTTTCGACCGACTTCATCGGGGGCAATTACGGCTACCCGGAGGCCGACGACGCCGAACGGGCGCGGATCGCGGCCCGCCACCTGGCCTGGCAGCAGGGGCTGATGTGGACGCTCGCCAACCACGAGCGGGTTCCGGAGAAGATTCGCCGCGAGGTGGCCCGCTGGGGAATGTGCCGGGACGAGTTCGTCGAGGGCCGCGGCTGGCAGGACCAGCTGTATGTCCGCGAGGCGCGGCGGATGGTGGGGGCCGCGGTGATGACGCAGCACCACTGCCAGGGCCGCGAGGAGGCGGCGCGGTCCGTGGGCATGGCCGCCTACAACATGGACTCCCACAACGTGCAGCGGTATGTCGATGCCGCAGGGCACGTGCGCAACGAGGGCGACGTGCAGGTGCCGGTGAAGCCCTATGCGATCGAGATGGAGGCCATCCTGCCGCGGCGCGAGCAATGCCGCAACCTCATCGTGCCCGTGTGCCTGAGCGCCACGCACATCGCCTACGGCTCGATCCGCATGGAGCCGGTGTTCATGGTGCTCGGCCAGTCGGGGGCGAGCCTGGCGGTGGCGGCCATCGAGTCCCGCGTGGCCGTGCAGGACGTCGACTACCCCGCGCTGCGACGCCGGCTGCTGGCGGACCGGCAGGTGCTCGAGCGGCAGCCACAGGCAGCCGTGACCGCCCCGTAGGCTGCGGACGGGCCGGACCGCGGGCGAGGCGGGCGACATCTTCACGCAGACCGACGGCGGCGGGCCGCAGGCCGTCAGCGGGCGATGAGCTCGACGGCGGACAGGGCCGTGGCGCCGGCCTTCGCGGTGAGGCGGATGTCGAGCGGGCCGTCGATTTCCACGCCGGGGATCTCGCGGACCACGCGGCGGGCGGCGGGGGTCGCCTCGCGGGCGATGTCGAAATCCTCGAGCACGACACGGCCTTCAAGGGCGACGGAAAACACCCGCTCGCCGGGCTTGCCCGGCGCGGGGTCGAGGAAGTGGAGGCGGACGTCGCAGGTTCGTTTGCCGCCACCCGCGGCCCCCTTCACGCCGCGAAACTGGGCCGGGATCGCGATCTCATCGGCGCCGAGCACGCCGGTCGCCCCGATCCAGCCGCCGACGCTGGCGGGATGGAGATTGTACCACTCGACCTTGTCCCCCTTGACGACGAAGCCGTTCGACCGGGCCGTGACCGGAACCCACTGCCGGCCGCGGTCGTCGGCCCGCCAGCCGGGAGCGCCGAAGTTGAAGGCGGTATGGGCCGCCAGCGGCGCGGCCGCCCCGCCCCCGGCGGACTGCACCTCGCCCCAGAACGGGTTGTCCGGGACGTGCACCAGCCCCATCGCGGACATGCGGGCGCGGAGATGCATCTGACCGAAGTTCGGGATCATGAGGACGCCGCCGGAGGGAATGAGCGTGGGCGTGCAGCCGGCCTCCATGCCCTTGAGCGACATCGACCCGGCGGTGCCGCCGAGGTCGAAAAAGCCGGTCCGCCAGGTGATCAGGTTGTCGCAGCCGATGAGGTGGTTGCAGCCGGCCTTCTTGAAGCTCCACGGTTCCGGGAGGCCGGTCAACGGCGCGGGGCGGGCGGCGCGTTTGCCGGTCGCCAGATCGAACGACCGGCCGTCGCGGGTGATCAGCAGGTCGCCGAGGACAACGGGCGGGTCGTCGTACGATTCGTCGTTGACCTCCCACAGGAGCGTGCCGTCGCTCCCCCGCAGGGCCCGCATGTCGCCCTTGAGCCCGTCGACGAGCTTGGCCTTCTTCCCGTTGAACCAGTCGCCGTCCTTCCAC
>Ga0315904_10005316_pt1 | contig 17902 bp, 24 predicted proteins | sample LakEriMetagenome_6_FD_203529 | JGI IMG/M metagenome (GOLD analysis project Ga0315904, IMG submission 203529) | Freshwater fungal communities from buoy surface, Lake Erie, Ohio, United States - Buoy 12 MA120 | ecosystem: Environmental > Aquatic > Freshwater > Lake | place: USA: Lake Erie, Ohio...
AAATCTTAATGATCAGTTTGCTATTCTAGCTGCTGCTACCCAGAACAAAGCTCCTCCTCAAGAGAAAATCGATCTCATGAGTGACGACGATGTTTTGACGGTAGGAGAGGCTAAGAAACATCTTCAGCAGATGCAACAAAATATGGCTATGTCTATTGCAGAGCTTAAGATGACGCAACAGCACCCTGATTATCAAGATGTCATCACTAAATATCTTCCAGAGGTGTTAAAAACAAATCCGGGTTTACAAAAAACTCTTCAATCAACACAAGATTTTGAACTTGCATATTATTTAGCAAAGAATTCTGACGGATATAAGAAAGCCAATTCGCAGAGTAAGAGGAACGAGGACGCTGAGCGTATTTTGCAAAACTCTCAGCGTGCCGGAAATCTATCCTCAATTGGTCAGTCTTCAGCAATATCAGCAGCTAAAAGTTATAAAAGCATGTCCGATGATGAGTTTAAGGCTATTGCCAACAAAAACCTAGGGTATTTCTAAGGAATTAAAACATGGCTAACGTTACAACAACCGCCGTATTACCTCCAGCAGTAAGAGACTACTATGATAGACTCTTGCTTATGACAGCTTATCCACAGCTGATACATCTCAAATTTGCTCAAAAAAGAGTACTTCCACAAAAGATGGGTGACAGAATCGTATTTAGACGATATGCTCGTTTGAATACTGTTCCGGTACCATTGCAAGATGGTATCACTCCCCCGGGTGCTCCTCTTTCCGCAACTGATATCAAAGCTCAAGTTTCCTTTTATGGTAACTTTGTTACCATTACTAACCAAGTCATGCTGACAGTAGAAGATCAGGTTCTTAACGAATCCGCTCGTCTACTTGCTCAAAACTTGGCTCAAACACTTGACGAAATCACTAGAGACGTTTTAGCTTCATGCACAACCGTTCTCCAGTGTTCTAACGGTGTTAACGGAAACACGCCAACAGAGTTAACCAAAGCCGACATCGACTCAGCAGTTCAAACACTTCTATCTAATGATGCTGAAATGATCTCTGAAGTAGTCGTCGGCCGTAATGCGTTCGGTACAACACCAGTAAGACCAGCTTTTTGGGGTTACATCGATACTGCTCTCCTAGATGATCTAGAAGCAGTTGCTAACTTTGTACACTCTGCTAACTATCCTAACCAACAGTCCGTTCTAGATTCAGAATGGGGTGCTACTGGTAACGTTAGATGGCTCTATACATCAGTTGGTAGCGTAACTTCCGCTTCCCCTGCTGTATACAATAACTTTATCATCGGTAAAGAAGCTTATGCTGCTGTTCACCTTGGTGCAGAAACTGGAGAATTCTACGTTGAACCATTAGGTTCTGCTGGATCCGCTGACCCTCTACACCAAAGAGGTAGTGTGGGCTGGAGCCACCCCTATGTGTCACGTATACTCAATGATTCATTTATGGCGGTGCTAGAGGCAACCCATTCATAATGAGTGAGTTACGATAATTTGACTTTATGTCTGTGTTTTGATATCTTATTGCCAACCAACAATGGGAGTGATAAGATGAAAGTTTGCAGTAAATGTAAGGAAGATAAAAATTATGATGGTTTCTATAAAGATAAGAAGACTAAAGATGGTTACAATGGAATTTGTAAACATTGTCGTTTGCTTATGGATAGAGAACGTCGTAAAAATGATCCAATTTGGGTTGAAAGAAGGAAGAAACAAAATTCTGAATTTCATCTCAATAATAGAGAAACTATTTCTGTTAGAAAAAAAAATTGGTTATCTACCGAAAAAGGGAAAGAGTGTCATAGAAGATCCACAAAGAAATGGAAGCAAGAAAATAGAGAAAAAGTTCTTGCACACATTGCTGTGGATAATGCCGTTAGAGCTGGAAAACTCATTCCAAAAGAAAACTGTGAAATTTGTAACTCAACACATAGGATTGAGGCACATCATGCAGATTATAGAAAAAGATTATCCGTTATATGGCTATGTAAAATATGTCATGTAAATATAAATAAAATTAGTTAGGAGGCCTAAATGGCTCAGATTAAGGTACTTGAGTGGACAAATCCGAACCCAGCAGTAGCTAGAAACTTAGATGTTGGTTTTGAGGTGTCCGAGATTACAATCGTGGATAAGACGAACGGTGGTTCGTTTTACTGGAACTCAGGAATGGCGGATGCGTCTATTCTTGACGTTGATAGTGGTACTATCACAGGCACTAATGGGGTTACTCCATTAGCACAAGGAGCAATTTATGGTGCTCAGATTTCTGGTTTTACTAATGCAAACCCTGGCGTTATTACTGCTACATCTATTGCACAATGTGGCATAGTTGCCGGAGATGTAATTAACGTTGTAGCTGTTGCAGATGACCAGTCCGGAACATCCCTTAACGGTCAGTATACCGTTGATTCCGTCTCAGGAACAACGATTACGACAGCAACAAACACAAGCGCATATTCTGTTTATGTTAGCGGTGGTGTAGCTATTAGAGCAGAAGATTCTAGTGGCACGCCAATTGCAACTCAGAACTATTCAATTCAAGGGGTTACTCTTGGAACTAGTGCTGTAGGAGCAAATAGTGCTGCTATGTGTGCCGTCGTTAAGTCTGACATGCCAGTAGTATAATGAAGGGGGGATTTATTCCCCCTTTTAATAATAAATAAGAATAAATAGAGGTTAACATGACAGAAGCAGAGATGAAAAAGATTCAGAATCTACCAATTTACAATGCTCAACAACCTAATCAGAAGTATTCTGAGAAAGAGGAAAAGTATTTAAGGGAATTTCAGACTTATGAGTTCATTAATATGGAAGAGCCAGGTTTAATGAATAAGTTTTCTTATGGATCGACAAAAATAAAACATACGTTTACACTGATACCAGGAGGACGTTATCAATTGCCTAGGTTCATCGCTAAGCATATTAATTCACGTCAAACTCCAGATTGGAAATGGAGACCAAACGGTATGGGCCAGATGGAGAAGCAGTTAGTTGGTTGGAAGCCTAGATTTCAATTGAGAGAAGTATACTAATGGCAGTATGGAATTTAAACGCAATTCAAAATAAGATACGCCAGACTACTGGAAGGTATAGTCCTCAGGATATCTCTATAGAGGTTTTGAATAATTATATTAATTATTATAACCAGTATGTCTTGCCTCTTGATTTGAAGCTTGATCGATTCCATACGTTTTATACTTTTTTGAGTCTTGCAAACAAGCAATTGTACGATCTTCCAGATGGGTATGTTGCTTTTGAGAATCCACCGATGCTTAATCAGCAGTTTTTGCTTGATTGGTATCAGGACCCGATGCAGTTTTACAATGACAATCCTAACCAGATTAGTCTTTCTGTAGCTGCCACTGGTGATGGGGTGACGTCTGCCTTTGCGTTTAGTTCGCCAGGAACGCCGATCTTGCCAGGATCGACAGTTATTGCTGACGATGTTGAAACGTTTGAAGATACAAACACAACATATACAACGAGTAACGTAAACATAACAGGAAGTGAAGGTGGAACTGCCACTGTCAATTATAGCACAGGTGCGATCACCGTTAACTTTGCTACAGCACCAGCTGATGGTCAAAATATTAATTTAAGTTACTCGCAATATGTCGCTGGTCAACCGACGGCAATTCTATATTACAACAATCAATTTACTTTGTATCCTGTTCCTGATCAAACGTATAAGATTGTTATGAAAGCGTATGCCAATACGCTTGTTCTTGCATCGGATGGCACAGAAAAGACTACTTTCTCAATTTCTACTGATAGGCCACTGCTTGATGAATGGGGTCCGCTGATTGCTTTTGGATCATCTAAACAAATACACGTTGATAAAGGGGAAATGGACGCTTACGCCGAAGTTGATATGCTTTATCAAAGGGAAATGCGTTATGTTCTGAATAGAACATTGCAAAAATTATTAAACACACGTTCTACACCTTCATTTTGAGGTACTATGTCAACATTCAATTCAGGATTACCTGCTAATACAACAAAGATTCGAGAGTATCCAGATGTTCTTCAGAACAACTTTAACGGTATTAAAGTAGGTGATCTTTCGTTTAAACCTTATGCTATTAATCTTCCTGAACGTACAAGCTTAGCTCCTCCTTATAACGTTGTTCCTACACGCTCTGATGATACTATGATCCTATATGCTGATGCTGACGGTGCTGGAAGTGGCGAGACAGAGCTTTGGGTGCTTGATGATCGTAATCCAGCGAATGAAATTCAGTTAACTCAAGATGGGGATTTAGGTGCTTCTGGAACAACTGTTCGTGCTTCTGCCTTGAGTATTGGAAGCACACCTTTATCTATCGGGATTAATCAAATGGTAGTTGCGTCTGGTAGTTTTGATACTAATGGCACTTTACTTTATGGTGTAAATATGGCTGCTGTTTCACATCCTGGAACTGGTAGTTATAATGTTGCTGTTAATGCTGATGTATTATTAAATAGTAATTATATTGTTTTGGTTACGGTATATAATGATGGTACTTTTGGAGATAGTGAACGGGTTGGTAATGTCGTCACCACCGCAGCTCCTGTTGCAGCCACGCCAACAAATATAGCAATAAAGATTCGAAGTGGTGGTGGTTCATCTAATGATCAAAGATTTAATGTCGTTGTAATTGGTGGTCGTTAATGGCATATCAGGCTTTTTTAATTGCTCCCTTCGAGACAGGATTACAGCTAAATGCCGATCTTTGGCTACGCGCTCAAGATGCTTTTAGTAGTATTGTAAACGGTCATATTCATAATGGAGCTATTGAAAAACGTGCAGGTTACGATTACTTTGGTCAGATGGTTCATGGGACTGTCATAACTGCTGCTACGACTGCCAATCCAGCTGTTTTTACTGTGACTACTATCGGATCAATCTCAGATGGTGACACGGCGAATTTAAGCGGTTTGTCTGGTGGAACGTGGAGTACTCTTAATAGTGCTAATTATACCATTCAAAACGTTGCTGGAGCCACATTTACCCTTGAAGATACAAATGGTAATCCTGTTGATGGATCTGGTTTGGGTGCATACACTGCAAGCTCGGGTACTCTAAACTTCTACACAAAATATCGTATAATGGGCATTTTTAGGTATATTTCCTCACAAAATGCTCGGGAGACGCTTATTGCTGATACAAAAAGAGTAGCAATCTATGACATTGGATCCAGTAAATTTATTTCATTAATGCTGCGAGATACCGCTAACGCTGATTTTCCTGAAAATGATGTATTTTCCTCCTCGGATACTGACTTTATTTGGTCCGCTAATTGGCAAAATGCTGGGGTTAATAACAGAGTCTATTTTACTAATGGCAAAGCTTGGTCTGGTGCTGCTCCTGGAACAGACGGTATCTTATTTTACGACGACGGAGGCAACTACGTTAAACAATTCCGTCCTGTAGTTCGGTCTTCAGGTTCCCCTTCTCTTTATGGATGTAAATTAATCTTCGCAATGCGAAATCGACTACTCGTCTTATATACCTATGAAGATTCTGGAATCTTCCCTCAAAGGGCAAGATGGTGTGCTTTTAATGATCCTAGCAACTGGAATGACGACACTCCTGGAGGTGGCGGTTTTGTTGACGCTCCCACTGGCGAGCAGATTATTAGTGCTCAGCAATTGCAAGACTTTATCATCGTTCAGATGACTAATTCCGTTTGGTCTATTAAACCCACTTCGGATCCAGCCCTACCATTCCGCTGGGAGAAAATAAACTCTTATCGCTCATGCGATGGAAAAATGGCTACAGTTGGATTTGATAGATACGTAATCGGTGCAGGTCAACGAGGTATCACGGCTACAGACGCTACGCAAACCCAACGAATTGACGATAAGATCAAAGAATTTATTAATACAAATGTAAACGGTGCTGCGTTTGATAAAATCTTCATGGCTAGAGACTACCAATTCAATAGAACTTGGATGCTTTACGCTGAACAGACGGAACAAGCAGAAGTTTCAGATGATCCTACCTCAGCTTTAATCTTTGATGAGGAATCGAAATCATGGTCAACCTATCAGTTTACATTTAAAGATACAGAAACAGGATCAACCGAGCAGGTTGTTGATCTTAATGTAATCGGATACGGACAAACTAATGAAGATTTAACCGCATTAGACATTATTGCTCCTAGATATCCAATGCCAGATGATCCCGATGAAGATGCAGACGCTACCGCCTTCCAAAATGAAACAGCCCTGGACTTCTTTTGGGATTCTGACGAAGAACTTTTCTTAGCTGGTAATAGATCAGGTCTTATCTATCAGTTGCAAAAGTTTACTACTGATAATGGCAATCCTATAGACTTTTACCTAGAATCTGCTGGATGGAATCCCTTTAAAGAAAAGTCTGAATGTCAATTTGGTTACATCGATTTATATCTTGATACTGACCAATACACTAACTTAGTTATAGAATTCTGTACAGATGACAATGAAAATCCCTATGCAAGTCAAATTCTAGATTGTTTACCTAACTTGTACTTTTTAGCAAAAATAACAGATATTTCATTGACAGATCCTCTTGATCCTACTCAAGGAATTACTGTACAAGCTCCTAATCATGGTTTAGCTACTGACGATCTTATCTACATGTACGGTATCGTCGGAATGCTACAAGCTAATGATACACAATATCAAATAACCGTTGTCGATCTTAATAATTTTATCATCGATGTCGACGCAACAAACTTCGACGACTACCTAGGAGGCGGAAATGTCTATCGTAATAAGTTCTATCGCACTCAATGTTGGAAACGTGCCTATGCTGGCGGAATTGGTTACGAACATTTCGTCAAAATCAGTTCAACTGGTAATGCAACTACACTTCGTATTCTAGCACTAAAACCTTATTTTAGACCTCGCGGAAGGAGAATCTTAGGATGACCCTACCATCTACTATCATCCTTCCTGACAACTTTGAGCTACTACGGAAGAACGATCCAGAAGCAACCATAGAATACATGCAAAATCTTATCAATAAGCTCAATGACATGTACGAAGACATCGTAGGGAACGTTAATGGCGTCATCCGCACGAATAATACCCAAGAGGCTCCTAGCTGGATACCTAAAATTAAAGATGAGACAAACACAGCAACCACCTTTACCTATGCCAACCAGATAGGATGGGTCCTTCGCCAAGGCATTATTGTAGACTGTTGGTTCGATGTTCGATGGACGGCAAATTCTGGTGCGATCGGTGGTAATATGTACATCGAATTACCCTATAAAGTCGCCGTTACTAGCAACAACCCCTTTGTTGGCGTCCTTCAAACTTCCTCTTTGACGTACACTTCAGGTGACAATATTGTCATTAATGCCTATAATAACACCTTCGAAGGTCAAATATGGTGTTACGGTTCTGGAATCGCTACCGCAAGACAAAGAACGACCGCATCAGGGCGTATCATGGGTCACCTACGCTACTTCGGACAAGATGAAAAGAATTAATCATAACTCAGTTGGTGTACATGCAACATAATGACGAAGAAATACCCGAAAATCACGAAAAGATCGAAGAAATCAACGAAAATGAGAAAAAACTTAACGACCTTCGATGGATTAGGGTCATGACCCCAATGCTCGTCCCTCGTTACCTCGTCGAACAAATCAAAGATCGTGACTATTCTATCGACGATTTCTTCAAATTCCAAGAACTGAACTGCCTAACCTACGAAAACGGTAAACCTACTCTAAACCCCCTAAACCATCTATACGTCCTCGCTAATCCCGACAACATCGTCAAAGGCTACCTCTGGTTTATCATTGACCCCTTGACAAAAGACATCATTCTCAATACATTTAGTATTGATAAAGAATACTGGTTTTTAGGTCTCGCAGTAAAAAAACTAGTTGCTTTTATGAAGGAAAACATGCTATCATTAGGTTTAAAGCGGGTTTTTTGGATAAACAAATATCCTAAACACTCAGAAAAATACGGATTCAAAAAATCCAAATACTCAATTATGCAATACGAGGTAGATAATGGGTAAATCATTCAGCGGTGGCGCAACTCACGAGAAAAACATCTCCATGCTCACCCCAGAACAACAAACCATGCTCTCCCAAATCGTCACGGGACTAGGTCCTCAATACCAACAAGCACTATCTGGATTCCTACAACCTCAATCTCAAGAAGAATCCTTCGCCGAATTCGATAAAATGTACGGTGAACCTGCTAAACAAGCCTTTAGTCAATACATTACCCCAGCTATACAACAACAATACGGCGACGCCAACGCTGCCAGCTCCTCCGCCCTAAACCAAACACTCGCTAAATCCGCCTCAGACCTCTCTACATCCATCGGATCACAATACGGACAATTCCAACAAAACAAAAACAACCAAATGCTTCAAGCTCTCGGACTCGTCGGACCTCAACTCTTCCAACAAACCTTCTCTCCTCTAATTTCTCAAAGTCAAGGATGGGGTGGACCAGCTATTGGTGCTACTGGCGATATCATGAAAGCGATCGCTATGTTTGCAGGCTCCGAACGGTCAATCAAAGAAAACATCGAACCATACACCGAAGGCCTTGATGCAGTTAAAAAAATAGGCGTCTACGAATACGACTACAAAAATGACGACTACTGGCCTCAAAAACACCGTGTCGGTCTCATGGCCGACGAAGTTCCACAAGAAACTATAATAAACGTTAACGGAATCAACCACGTCGACTTCTACGGAATCCTTGGCGTCCTCGTCAATGCCGTCAAAGAATTATCCGCCAAAATTGAACTCCTGGAGGCTAAATAATGCCTGCTCCTATCATCTACCAAAAAGGTCAAGGTCTCGCTCAAGGAATCTCTCAATTCGGTTCTGCGCTCGGCTCCGCTCTTGAAGGATATGTTAAAAATCAAGAAGTAAAACGAAAAGAACAAGAACAAAAACAAAATTTAACTGATCTCGGATCTATACTCTCTAATGAATCTCTCGATCTAACCACTCCTGAAGGCATTAAACAGTTCTTTTCCCAAGCTGCTTCAAGAAATATCAAAATCGATCCTATCGAAATGGTTAAACTATCCCAAACCGCCCAGGCTAATCAATTAAAAAAAACACCTTTATCTGATGTTCAAAAAGCAGAACTTAAAGATAATCAAAAATGGGTTACAGAACAAAAAAATAAAGGCTTTCAAGCGGGAACCTTTCTTCAGCGTCTTCCAGAATTAGAACAAGCCATTTCTTCTCCAGAACTAACAAATCAATGGGATATCACTCGCTATTCTAAACAACTTCTCTCCGCCACTCCTTTAGGTGAAAAAATCTATAACACCCCTGAACAAACACTGGCCTCTTTCAATAAAGAAATGGTCACCGCTCTCTCAGATCTTAAAAATATCCGCCTTACTGATTCAAAATTACGTTGGATTTCAGGAGCCGTCCCTGCTCCCGGTAAATCTGTTGAAGCCAATAAAGAAGCTTTTCGTATTCAAAAAGATATTTTAACATTACAATCTCAAGTTCCTAAACTTATAGATCTTATTATTGAAGAAAATAATGGTGTAATCCCCAATGACATTCGTCAACAAGTTAATGATAGATTGGCTGACACCATCGCCTCTTATGTAGAAAATCAACCTGATTTTAAAGAAAATACCAACAAGGCCAGCTCTAATCAAATAGAAACTACACCTAATAACATGAATTCTTTTCCTCCAGCAAAAGGCAATCAAGGAAGAAAAGTAAAAAACAACGAAACTGGTGTTACTTATATTTCCGATGGGAAAAAATGGACTAAAATATGAGTTTTTCTTTTGTTGATGATGATGATAATGCTCAAAGCCTATACTCTTTTGTCGATGAAGAACCCATATCTCCAACTATTGATCAACCCAACACCTTTAATCTCTCCGAAAAAAAAACTATTTCTCAACCCTACAACCCTATTCCTAAAGACTCCCAACGCCAAACTACTAACGCCCTTAAACTCGCTGGCCTCGACCTTACTACCATCGCTGCCATCCCTGGTTCCATACTCCAAAAAGGCTTCAAGGAAGCCGTTGAATACATTCGTCCTGACTTAAAAGGTAAACTTCCTGATACATACTTTACTACCATTCAAAACAAAGCCTCCGAAATTCCTATCGAATCCTCTAGTCAAGAAACCCTCCGTCGCGCCCTACGATCAACACCTGCCCTATTCGGTGGTCCTGCTGCCTACGCCCTCATGGCTGGCTCCGATATCGCTGGTCAAAAAGCTGCTGAAGCCGTTGAAGAAGCTGGTGGCGGTGAATTCGCACAAGCTGGTGCTGATATTGGTGTATCTCTCCTTACAGGTCTCGGTATCCCAAAACTATTCCAAGCTGGCAAAACCCTTTCCTCTGCATCAAAACTTCCCGCTATCACTGAAGAGGTCGGAACCGCCTTCACTAAAGCCGAAATGGCTGGAAACCAACGTAAACTACAATCCAAAATCGCCACACTAGGCGATAATCTAATCTCTGACTTCAACAAAAATATCGAAGCCATCGATGCTAAACCTCTTTCAAAAACTCAAGGCTTCTCAGCTCTAGAAATAGAACAGGATATCGCTAAACAAAACAAAAACCTTGTTCTAGATTCCATCGCACCTGAACAGAAAGCTCAAGACGTATGGTCCAATATCCAAAATCATGTTAACGAAAAATATAAAGCCGAATCTGATGTCTATAGAAAACTCTATACTGACGCTAGATCTGGAGCTAAAAGTATCAAATACTCTCCTCGCGCCTCCATCGAAGAGTTGCAAAATCTTGACGCCGTCATTAATAACATTGAAACTATGGGCTCCGACTACTCCGCCGTAAACGCTAAACTTAAATCCGCCCTCAAAGACTCTGGTTATATCGTAGAAACTAAAGAAGTTCCTCAAATTCTTGATCCTTTCGGCTCTCCTATCGGTCCCAAAACCCGCACCACCGTATCTTTTGAAAATGTAACCGTCGATAAACTCATGGACTTGGCCGTTCGCCTATCCGACGTCATCAACTACGAAACACTTACTCCAAATATCAAAAAACTCCTAAAACCTATCGTCTCATCTATAAAAAACGATATCCGAACAGCCCTTGGAAACTCCCCTGCTGGCTCCGCATATAACCTTGCTGAAGAAATGTACGCTAACACCGCCAATAGATTCAATAAAAAATCCATTATGAATCTTCGTTCTACGGAACAACCAGAAAAACTCACTTCTCTCTTCAACTCCCCCTCCAACTACCAAAATCTCTCCAACGTAGTTGACTCTAACCTACTCCGACCTGTTCAACGTGCCATCATTCAAGACGCTAGCCTCCTAAACCCCAAAAAAGCCTCTTCCATCATTGACCAACTTCCTCTTAACTCCAAAACAAAACAAACTGCCAACGAATTCTTTAACCTCGGCGATAAACTCTCATCCCAAGGTCAATACGCCCTGACCCAAAACAACGTCCTATCCGACGTCCAAAAGGCTGTCACCTCAGGATCTCGCCCCTCCTATACTTTAAATACTATGCAATCCGAAACAGGCTACAATCTCGTTAAAAACACCCTTTCTAAATCCCCAAAAGGTAAAGAAATATTCAAATCTTTACAAAAACAACTCTTATCCGACGTGGCCGAATCCATTACCGATAAATCTGGCAAAGTCGACTGGAATAAAGCTAAAGATATTCTCGCTGATAAAGAATTGCTTAACATAATGAAAGACATTGGCGGAAACGATCTTGTTAACTTCCTCCGTTCTATTGAGAACTATTCCAATAACATAACCTCTAACCTAAATCGTTACGGCGGTTTCAAAACAACTTCTTTATTGGAAAAAGCTAAACAGCCAGTTAAAGATATAATCTATTCCATTGGCCTAGGAAGCTTCCTTTCCCCTATCGTAGGAGTCACATACTTCACTTCTAAAGTAGTTAATAAAGCCTTAACTTCTCTTCTTTCTAACCCTACGGCCAGGAACATTATCCGTTCCCTTGCTAACACCTCATTAACTCAAACCGAAACCGCTAGACTTATTCAACAGCTGAATAAAGCTATCCCCTCTACCGAACAAAGTGAATGATCTCAAAGATCATCCCAGAATACGATTATGTATATTGCAAACATAACCTTAAAGAATATCGTTCCTAACATTTTTAACACTCCTTTGTTAAATTTACCTAAATCATAACACGCTTACTATTAATCGTCAAGTCTCATTTCTCCACCGTGTGGATAAAAAAAACCGCAGCATTTCTGCTGCGTAAAAACTCTCGTTTTTCCGTGCGTTGACTATTCACTTTCTTTTTCTTCGTAAAACTTTACTCCATCTTGCCAATTCTTAAATGCTTGGTCATTCATCTTTATTCTTTGTATTACTAAATTCCAATTCCCATATTCTTGCGTTTCGTCTGCAATCTTTTTTGATTCTTCACATATCTCTAAATAGATCTTTTCTCTTTTTTCCTTTTCCTCAACATATTCCTGACCTGTTTTTGCATAAAAGATTTCCATAATCATTGATTTCCTAACTTACTAAAATTAGTATCAAATTCTTTCTTATTTTCAGACAATTGCATTAATGTCACTATTTTTATTAACTGTTTTTCTAGTTCTATCACACCTTTATTTGGTGTTAAAAATTGATGATGAGCATGTTTTCTTTTTCCATTCCCTTCTATCGGATTGATCTTTCTTAATTCGTCTAATACTCCTGGAGCTAACTCTTTATAAACGTATTTATTGATAAAATTACCTATGTGACTAGGTATGTATGAATCATTTTCTATCTGATACATTTTTTTATAACCCTGAAAGAACCTTTCGGGGAATCTTTTTACCCATTTTTGTAAACTCTTTTCTATATATTCATTTAAAATATTTTGTAGATATTCTTTTTCCGACGTTGGTATTCCGCACGCTTCCATAATTAAAGCAGATATTCCTACACGTGATAATCCTCTAGATATTATTTCGCATGTTTTACAAATTATAACCTGCTCTCCTTTCAATTTTTCAGCATTTCTTGCGTCTAAATATACGTCACATATGTCAGGAATAATGACAGCCTTATATCCGTATGCTTTAGCACCCCTCGTTGGTGTAAAAATTATCGGTTTTGCCTGCGAGTAAAGTGTATTGGGTATGAACGGGATAAGATTGTTTGCAGCCACAAAAATAGGTATTTGTCCGGTTTCGTTTTTATATCTTAATGCTGCTTTCGATGGTCTACCTCCTGGATGCGATTTACCCATAAGTTTCAGGATGCTTGATTGCGTTATTACCTGTTCTCCATTGTCAAGTATTGCGCAATCAATTGTAATTCCGCCTATCTGGATTTTACCCTCTTTAATTGCCTTCGGTAGTTTCTCTTTATTTGTAATTAATTTTGTTGTATCATTAGACATGTGTAACCTCTATGGTTGGTGTGTTTGTTTCCTAACCAATCATAGAGGTTTTCACTTTAATTTGCTATTTTTTTTCTAAGAATATCTTGACATGGGGCGATACCATACGCGCTCCATAGCTTCGGCGTCTGACTCTGTCATGTTTCCTGATGCGATATAGCTATAAAGCCCTGTGCAGCAATATCTTAGGGCGTCGACGCTGTGATCGTTAACTTTCTTTGGCTTGTCAATTCCTCTATTTGCCCATGATAAATCCCACGAATAACCTTCAATTTCTTGAATCAACATATTACAATTTGAACAAATTTTTAAATTTCCATTAAGCATTAGTTGGGACAGTTTTTGAATGGATTCGTTGACGTCATTTTCGGCATCTATGACAGTAAAACCTTGACGACGCAATTCGACTTTTAGGCTAGCCGCACTAGGGTCAATATATATTTTTTCAACAAAAATTCCTTCACAAAACTTACGCAGATCGTTTACTAATTCAACGTCGCTTTTTTGATACTGTTCCTTCCTTGAATCAAAATAGTATTCTTTTTCTACCCAAAATCGAGGTGAAGCAGAATCATTTATGGCTAGAAGTACGAAGCAACAGGGGTTTGCGATTCCGAAATCGATTCCAATCTGGTATCGAGTTGCTTGCGATATTGGCATGTCCATAACGTGAATATTGCGATCGAAAAACGAGAATACGCTACCCTCTCCAGCTACCCATTTTCCGAGCACAAAACGTTCGTACCATAGCCCTGTGAACTCAGACCTTAAAGCTGCCTTGTACTCGTCGCTTAAGCTCGGGTTATCTGTTAATTGGAATTCAAATACGCTGCAATCGATCTCTGATGCCCTATCGATAAAGTTTCGCTTTAGCCAATGACTCGGATTATCTGGGTTTGTCGTAATAAAACATTTGGAATCACGAACCGAAAGCCGTGATAGCAACATTTGAAAGAAGCTTTCGGGTAAAATTGTCGCCTCGTCAACCAATGCACCAGCAAATTCGCTTCCACGTAATTTACTCTCGGAACGCTCATCATTACCGCTAACAACGTGAATCTTGCGTCCGAATAAATCTACCTCTCCCAGCCCTATCTTGTAACGACACCTATTTCCTACAATATCTTGTAGAGGCAAAATGATATTGCGTTTAATAGTCTGCATCGACTTTCCTACCATCAATAACGGTCCTGACGGCCCACTACGAATGTACTCAAGCCATCGTAGCATAGCTATAAACGACTTTCCGCTACGAACTGCACCCGTGAATATGTTTAGGCGTGAGCTGCTATTATTGAACGCTTCTAACTGCTTTTCTGAAAATATCGAATTGTCCATTATAGGACGTCCTACGACTTGTTTTGTGACTTCATCAAGTCAAGTAGTTGATCGACCTTTTCTGATCTATCGTCTACCGCTTGCTTACCCTCTGCTGCAATCTCTTTATGTTTCTCGTCAGTGTAGAAATCATAAACCCTTGCGTTTAAGTCGTATGCTTTGACGTGTACCTCGCCTTTTGCGAGTTTTTTCTCTCGTCGATCTGCAATTATCCCCTTTGCATATTCATACGCTTGGCGAAACCCATCGTGTTCTTTAGCGTATTTAGATATGTTAGAAGGGATAACACCTGAATAAGCCGTGAAACCATTTAGATTAGTTGAATCGTCTAATTGTACCCATTCAATGATCATTTCAGCGAGCTTATCTCTATCCCATTCACGGGGTCTACCGCCTAGATTAGCCATTATAGCACCTCAAGATGAGCTTTAAGAACGATATTATCGATTTCGCCTTTGTAATTTTGTTTTGCATCGTCGATGAATTGTTTGATGATATTATCTGAGGGGTCTAATACGATTTGGTCATAGCATAGGAATTTTTGAGAGAAGTTGGATGATTCGCCTTTTATTTTTACGGTGATTTCAGTAACCATGATAAAGCCTAGTATTAGTTAAATTTTAATTTAACATATTAAGTTAAAGATGTCAAGGTGTGGGGTGTAGGAATTCATTTTTTTGTATGTATGTATTGACATAATATCTATAATTGTGTTATATTTTAACTATCAAAGACGGATAGTCGATGATGATAACAACAAATTTAGGAGTAAATTATGAGAAGGGAACGTTTAGAGGTAGTGGATGAATCTACGGGTAAATCGTATGGAATTTTTGAGCGTTTTTGGGATGCCAATTGCGTAGCTAATGATTTAGTGAAGTCTGGTTTGTCATTTGACGATATTTTTATAATAAATTTAGATTTTAAAGAAGAAGTTGAGGGGGATGAGGAGGATGAAGAGGACTTTGACCCTCGTTCAGGGGATATGATGGAAGATCTAGGGTTGACATGGAGGGATTTTTATTAATGGATAAGAGTAAGTTGATTAGTGATTTAGAGGCACACGCTAACGTGATGCGCTATGAGGTGGAGACTGCGCAATTGAGGTGTACGACGGCGCAGGAAATGAAATGCTGGGAGACTGCTCAGTATGAGGAGGGGTACGCGCAGGGGCTAGCGTTTGCGGTAAAGTGTCTGGTTAACTTGATGGAGTTGCACGGTATAGAGATATGACGTTATGGCGAGGGGGCACTATTGCCCCTTCGTCACGTGATCAATTTGAGTGTCTGGATAGCGAACAGTAATAGCGTGGTCATTATTTATGGTGATTGTCTGGCAGCTGTTCGTGATGATTGCTAATATTATGCAAGTAAAAAGAAATATGAGTGGTATTATGATGGGTAGGAAGTGGCGGAATTTAACTTTTTCTTCATTTTTCATTTTGACTTAATATTTCCATTATTGCGTTTTCTGCTTCTTGCCTTGACTTTAGATCTCTAGCTACGGTCAAATAAGAGTTTTGGGTTTCACATTTTAAGGAAAATGTTCCGTCTAGTTCTTCTACAACAAAGATTGCTTCAACCATATTTAGATTCATCCATTTATGGTTCAGGCCACGTATGAAATTATTTATTACTTTCATTATAAGCCCTTTCTGCATAGTATTTCGTCGAAAATATCGCAATGTAGCTCGATAAGAGCTTCAATTGCTGAAGATTGTGCATTTAGTAGTTCGGATTCTTGAAGTATATCGGAGCTTTCGCCGTTGCTACTGAGTGAGAGTTGTCTATCAACTTTCTGTTTTTCTTCGAGTAGTACTTCGTTAAAGGCTTGCATTTCGTCATGGAATTTTTGGATTCCGCAGAGTATCTGTTCACGGGTTAAGAGGTCGCTCATAGTAACCTATTTTTAATTTTTTCTATAATTATAACGGTTCTTGGATTAATTGAGTAGTTTTTTGTTTGATGGGATTCTACGATTATGCGATCGTCGGCGATAATGTGTCCGTTCATGATATCTTCATAAAGTTTGACGCAGTTGGATGCGTCAGGAGTTGTGTTGCAATAGTCACCCTCTTGGATTGATTTTGTCTTTGATTTAGGAATTTTGAAATAGAATTGGAAATATACGGCCAAGAAGTTGGCCGAAATAATCTCAGGCTGTAGAGGGTGGCCGTCAACCTGGCTTTTGATTATGTTTAAAATCTTTTGTTTTTCTTTTTTTTGGGAATCGTACGCAATGACGATTCCGTTTCTGAAAGATGTGCGATGTCTTTTAAGTGCGATCGGCTGGCCAGGTATCGTTATTATCATTTGTTGAGGCATGGACTTCTACACTTAGCGCATACTGGGCATTGAAGCCAGCGGTGCAAGAGTTTAAAAGTGTGAGTATAGCCATAGCGAATAATTTTTTCATATAGTAATCCTTATGTTTTTGGTTAGGAAGTGATGCCAGAAATCTATTTTGATTCCTTGGCGTTTGTATTTTAGGTAAACGAGTATAGTTAAATATAGCCGATAGAGGGTATAAATGCAAGCGTATGAGGAAAGGCATAGCAATGTTAGCATACCTAAAAAGATTAGGAAGTATAAAAATACTAATGGGATGACGAACAATATTTCCAACATTATAGACCCTTGGTTAAATTATGGTTGAAAGCCTTCTGGCTCTTCTTCTTTTAAAAATGAAAAAACCTCATCTTGAGTATGTCGTTTAGTCAATCTTGCCATATAACCATGATGAAATCCTCTTCGATAACTTTTTGATAAAAATTTATCTATTTCTGAATTCATTCTGAAATCATTTAAATCTTCATCAGATAATTTATCATCTTTGCCTTCAATAAAACCGTAAAAATATCCTAATCTAAAAGAAACTTCTTCAGCATAAGCTAAACCTGATTTCCAATAAATTTGTAATTCACTCAACGACTCTGTATTTTCCATATATTTACCCATATTTTTGTTTAAATTCTTCTACTGTTATTTCTTTCATATCCCAAAGGTCTCGGTGACCTCTTTTTATCAAAATTCTTTTGATTTCATCTGCTCTTTCTTGCTTAGGATCTATTTCATAAAGATCTTCCTTAGAGTGATATTTAGCTAAATACTCTTCTGTCTCTATAGCATCCCTATTCCTATCATAAGAGGAACATATATCTAAGTAATAACTCAATAAATCCCTACCATAAGTCATGAGTATTTTTTTAGCACAAAC
>Ga0315904_10005317_pt1 | contig 17901 bp, 18 predicted proteins | sample LakEriMetagenome_6_FD_203529 | JGI IMG/M metagenome (GOLD analysis project Ga0315904, IMG submission 203529) | Freshwater fungal communities from buoy surface, Lake Erie, Ohio, United States - Buoy 12 MA120 | ecosystem: Environmental > Aquatic > Freshwater > Lake | place: USA: Lake Erie, Ohio...
CAGGATTGTCGCTGAGATGATGAGAAACGATTTTTTCAGTCAATGGCTTGAAATCATTGTGGAATCAGTGACTGAAGGAAACTGCAGGCTTAAAATGACTGTCCGGAAGGAAATGGTAAACGGCTTTGGTATTGCACACGGAGGGATCGCTTTTTCACTGGCCGACAGCGCCCTTGCGTTTGCTTCAAACAGCAGAAACCGTAAAAGTCTGGTGATTGAAACATCAGTTTCCTTTACCAATACTGTTAAAATGGGAGATGTGCTCACTGCAACTGCCTCGGAAATCAACCTGACCAAAAGAACAGGAGTTTATCAGGTCCTGGTAGCCAATGCCTCCGGTAAAGCAGTGGCTCATTTTAAAGGCGTAGTGATTCGTAAAGACGAACTCTGGTTTCCTGAAGGAGAATGATTGCTACCTTCGCGGCTATGAAAGACGCTTTTATTGTTGACGGAATCCGCACTCCGGTTGGGAGTTTTGGCGGTTCTCTGGCACCGGTCAGGCCGGATGATATGGCTGCCCTGGTGATCAGGGAGTTAATGGCAAGAAATCCCGGAGTGAACCCATCTGAAATTGACGAGATTTTTATGGGTTGTGCCAATCAGGCAGGCGAGGATAACCGCAATATTGCCCGAATGGCCGGTTTATTATCCGGATTACCATATTCCGTTCCTGCAGAAACCATCAATATTCTTTGCGCTTCAGGTCTCGCTGCCACCGCTGCCGCTGCCCGTTGTGTCAGATCAGGCGAAGGTGATTTGTTCATTGCAGGAGGAGTCGAAAGTATGACAAGAGCCCCTTTTGTCATGGCCAAAGCAGCTTCGGCATGGTCAAGGGAAGTGCAGATGTTCGACACTTCAATCGGCTGGCGTTTTGTCAACCCTGCCATGAAGGCGATGTACGGAGTTGACAGCATGGGAGAAACTGCCGAAAACGTGGCTGAAAAGTATTCGATTTCAAGGGAAGATCAGGATTTATTTTCATTTAATTCACAGATAAAAGCTTCAAAAGCAATTAGTAATAATATTTTTGTTGAAGAAATAGTTGAAGTATTAATTCCATCCCGAAAAGGGGAATCGGTCTCGTTTTCACGGGATGAATTCATTAAACCAAGCACTACCCCTGAAACCCTTGCCCGACTTAAACCTGCCTTCCGTCAGGGAGGAACGGTCACCGCCGGGAATGCATCCGGTATCAACGACGGGGCCGCAGCCTTACTCATGGCTTCTGAATCAGGACTTAAATCCGGGTCGCTCAAACCCATTGCCAGAATAGTATCCTACGCAGTCGCCGGTGTTGAACCAGCCATCATGGGAATTGGTCCGGTAGAAGCGGCTCCAAAAGCCCTCCGCAAGGCCGGGATTGGATTTAATGATCTTTCGGTTATTGAGCTCAATGAGGCCTTCGCAGCACAAAGTCTGGCTTGCATCAGAGGCTGGGGACTCGATGACAATGATCCGCGAATCAACCCCAACGGAGGCGCGATTGCCATCGGACATCCGCTGGGTATGTCGGGGGCCCGCCTCATTCTCACCGCCACTCGTCAGTTGCAGCGAACCAAAGGAAGGTATGCTCTTTGCACCATGTGCGTGGGTGTAGGACAAGGTTATGCGATGGTGATAGAAAGGGTTTGAGTATAGTCATTAGTCATTGGTCATTAGTTATTGAGCATAAACATTCAACATTATAATTTTTTCCGCTGATGTTTTACGAATACAATGGTATCAGACCGGTAGTACATGAGTCGGCATTCGTGCATCCTCAGGCGGTGGTTACCGGAAGTGTTATCATAGGCCGAAACGTTTATATCGGTCCGGGTGCGGCCATCAGGGGTGATTTCGGTCACATCATTATCGAAGACGGCTGCAATGTTCAGGAGAACTGCACCATTCATATGTTCCCCGGTGTAACTGTCAGACTGATGCAGGATGCCCACATTGGCCATGGTGCCATCATTCATGGTGCTACTATCGGTAAGAATGTCCTTGTTGGTATGAACGCCGTGGTCATGGACAATGCCGTTATAGGTGATAACTGTGTCATTGGCGCCCTTTGCTTTGTCCCAGCCGAAACGGTGATTCCGGAAAGAAAAATCGTCGTAGGCAATCCCGCCAAGGTGGTTAAAGAGGCCTCCGATGAAATGATTGAATGGAAGTCGGAGGGAACCCGTATTTATCAGAAACTGGCTCAGGATTGTCAGACTTTGCTGGTACCCTGTGAACCCCTCCGGGAAGTGCCGGCCAACCAAAAGACTCAGAATTCAGATTATAAAACATGGAATCAGTCCCGGTAAAGGACAAATCAGGAAGTACCGGACATTCGCTAAATCAGATTTTCACCTATCCTTATGAAACTTAAAAATTACGCTTACGGACAGTGGATTGAAGGAGCCGGTAAAGGCACCCCTTTGTTCAATGCTGTTACAGGAGAAGAAGTGGCTGTGGCCGGATCAGATGGCATCGATTTTAAAGCGATGCTGGAATATGCCAGATCAGTTGGTGGGCCTGCTCTTCGAAAAATGACTTTTCATGAAAGGGCGCTTATGCTCAAAAGGCTCGCGATGTACCTGAATGAAAAAAAATCACTTTTCTATGCCATGTCGGCCTTCACCGGTGCCACCAAAATTGATTCTGCAATCGATATTGACGGTGGCATTTCTACGATGTTTGTTTTTGCCAGCAAAGGTCGCCGGGAGTTACCCGATTCGCCGTTCCTCGTGGAAGGAAATACTGAGCAGATATCCAAGAACGGGACCTTTTTAGGCCAGCATATTTGTGTTCCCCTCCAAGGTGTTGCTATCCATATCAACGCTTTCAATTTTCCCTGCTGGGGGATGCTTGAGAAGATCGCGCCTACCTTCCTGGCGGGTGTTCCTGCTATTGTAAAACCTGCTACCATCACTTCCTATCTCACAGAACTGATGGTGAGAGAAATCATAGCCTCCGGAATTCTTCCTGACGGCGCCCTTCAGCTGATCTGCGGAAGCACAGGCGACATGCTGGATCATGTTACCTTGCAGGATGTGGTAACCTTTACAGGATCTGCTGCCACCGGCAGAATGCTGAAGCAGATGCCTTCCATTGTAGAAAATTCTGTCCGCTTCAACATGGAGGCGGATTCACTCAACTGCTCCATTCTGGGTTCCGATGCCGTTCCGGGTACTGCTGAATTCGATCTTTTTATCAAAGAGGCCGGAAGAGAAATGACTGTCAAGGCAGGTCAGAAATGTACCGCTATCAGAAGAATTCTGGTGCCTGAAAACCTGACCGAAGAGGTAATTAAAGCACTTCGCAGCAGGCTTGATGCCGTTAAAGTGGGTAACCCATCTGCCGAAGGAGTGAAAATGGGTCCGCTGGCAGGCTTGGCACAGGTTAAAGAAGTCCATTCCAGGGTCAATGAATTGCTTGCCTGCTGTGAACTGGCTTATGGCAATCTGAATGATTTCGAGGTAACCGGTGCTGATAAAAACAAAGGAGCCTTTATGCCGGCAATACTTCTTCATTGCAAAGACGGCTTCCGCAATGAGGCACCTCATGATATTGAAGCTTTTGGTCCGGTGAGTACCGTCATGGGCTATAAAAATGCCGCTGACGCGATTGAACTCTCAAGAAAGGGCAAAGGGAGTCTTTGCAGCTCGGTCTTTACGAACGATTCAGCTTTTGCAACAGAAATAGTAATGGGAACCGCTGCCTGGCATGGCCGTGTCATGATCATGAACGGAGCAGCATCAGCCGAATCTACCGGACATGGATCTCCGCTCGGACATCTGGTACATGGCGGACCCGGAAGGGCAGGCGGTGGTGAGGAAATGGGAGGAATCAGAGGCGTGAAGCATTATATGCAGCGTACCGCTGTTCAGGGATCACCTACCATGCTGACCAAAGTATGCAATGAGTACATCAGAGGGGCTGAAGTCACCGAAGATGTCATCCACCCGTTCCGGAAATATTTTGAAGAAATTCAAATAGGAGATACGCTGTTTACTCATAAAAGAACCGTAACCGAAGCAGATATCGTGAATTTTGCAGGGATCAGCGGCGACTACTTCTATGCTCATACGGATGAAACTTCTCTGGAAGGCTCCGTTTTTGAAAAGCGGGTAGCTCATGGTTATTTTGTTATTTCGGCCGCCGCTGGATTGTTCGTTGACCCTAAAAAAGGACCTGTTTTGGCCAATTACGGACTGGATAGTTTACGCTTTACCCAGCCCGTATATGTGGGAGATACGATTTCGGTACGACTTACCTGTAAACGAAAAACCAAGAAGGAAAACCGTGAAGGACAGATCCCTCAGGGAGTGGTGGAGTGGGACGTTGAGGTAAAAAATCAAAGAGGAGAGACTGTTGCCACAGAAACTGTCCTGACCCTTGTTCAGCGTAAAGAAGATTAATTAAGTTTGTATTTTCTACTCCCTCAAAATGAAATTCAAATCCATCATCTTAACCTTTCTGGTCACGCTGCCGGTAATCATTTGTGATCCGGCTTATTCCCAGCGAGCAGGATCAGCTGCCCGGTTTTATCAAATGGCAGTTGAAATCGACAGTCTGCAGAACGCCGCTGCCGATCTGACTCAGAAAGCCCACCGTGCCGATTCACTTTACAAAGCGGAGAAGTTTGTTTCTGCTGAATTGCGTGATCAGGTGCTTAAAATGGAACAGCAGCAAAAATCGCTTGAGGCGTCCAAAACAGATGTGGAAGATGAAAATCTCAAGCTTAACCAAAGCAACAGAATTCTCATTATATTCAACTCCGTGGTGGCAGTGCTGCTGGTCATCACCCTGGTTTTTGTGCTTAAGCGGGCAGGCAGAAAAATGGCTCCTCCGGTCGGAAATACTGCTTCAAAACCAGCATTCTCTTCAAACAGTAACCCTGACCCGAACAAACTGGCAAGCTTTGAAGATAAACTGGCTCAGCTGGAAAAGCTCGGTGGCCTGAAGGAAAAGGGTATTTTATCCGATGATGAATTCCAGCAGGAGAAACAAAGAATTCTGGGTAAATAAATAAAGTCAGATCATCCTGAATATATAATCAGCTCTTCAATCCCCAATGATAAACCAAGGACATATATCAGCGGAAGTGCACCATGGCATTTCAACCATTACCTTTTTTCATCCTCAAAGTAATTCAATGCCCGGTGATCTTTTAAGGTCGCTGGCGGCAGAAATTACCAATGCAGGCAACAATGAAAATGTGAAGGTTATTGTACTGAAAAGTGAAGGTGAAAAGGCGTTTTGTGCCGGTGCCTCTTTTGACGAATTGATGTCCATTACCTCATTTGACGAGGGACGACATTTCTTTTCCGGATTTGCTTTGGTCATCAACGCCATGCGTAAGGCTCCCAAGTTCATTCTGGCACGTGTTCAGGGTAAGGCAGTGGGCGGAGGTGTTGGTATTGCTTCTGCTGCGGACTATGCCTTTGCGCACGAATCTGCATCAGTAAAGTTATCGGAACTGGCTGTTGGCATTGGACCCTTTGTGGTAGGTCCTGCTGTGGAAAGAAAGGTCGGAACTGCTGCCTACACCTCTATGGCCATCAACGCTACAGAATGGCAATCCGCCTCCTGGGCCAGAGAAAAAGGGCTCTATGCCGAGGTGTTTCCTTCTATTGATGCATTGGATCAGGCCATCAGTTCCCTGGCGGAGAAATTGTCAGCCTCAAGTCCTGCCGCCATGAGGCAGCTGAAAGAGGTATTCTGGAGCGGTACTGAACAATGGGACTCCTTGCTGATGGAGCGCGCAGAGATGAGCGGGACACTGGTACTTTCCGATTTCACCAGAAACGCCATATCAAAATTCAAGGCTGGTTCACGATAAACCGTCAATCATGGGTCTGAATGAAATCTACCATCAGTATCCATGGTTCTTTCCGTTCCTGGCAATCGTTTTCCTGCTGATTGCAGGAAGATTCATCCGTAACAGATTCAAAGGCGTTCCAATTAGCCGTGGATCCCATCCTGTCAAAGTACAAAAGGCAATTGGAGACATCCTTGAAAAAGAATTGCCTTTTTATGGTCACCTTTCCGGAGAAGGGAAGAAAAAATTCATTCTCCGCGTTGCAGGATTTATAGCTTCCAGAAGGTTTATAGGAATGGAGAACCTGCAAGTGACCTTTGAAATGAAGGTGCGCATTGCCGCCACCGCTGTTAAGCTGACTTTCGGACTGGACAAAACCGGAATGAAGCATTACAGGGTAATCCGGATTTTTCCCGAAACATTTTATTCCCGGATGCATGACCGTTATCTCAAAGGCGGAGCCAGTACAGGCGGAACGCTGATGTTTTCCTGGAAAGATTTTGAAGAAGGATACCGTGATCCGGCCGACCGTTACAATCTGGGACTACATGAAATGGCTCATGCTCTCAGAATCGAACTTAAATACGGCAGTGACTTCGACAGCCGTTTTGCAGACTATACCGACCACTGGGAGCATCTGGCTCTTCCGGAGTTTGAAAAAATGAATCAGGGGAAGACCTCTTTCCTGAGGGATTACGGTGGTACCAACATGGAGGAGTTTTTTGCGGTATGTGTTGAGCATTTTTTTGAGGTTCCAGAAGAATTCAAAAAGCAACTCCCCGACATCTATAATCACTTAAGTTATCTGCTGAATCTGGATCCTTTGCGAATAGATTCCGATTATGTTCTGGAGCCCGGATTTATTCAAAAGATCAATGCCAACCCCTCACTGATGCCTTTGCCGGAAAAGGTGAATAAGGCGTATCAGTATTATGACTGGCACTGGAGTTATTCTGCGATACTGACCGGATTGTTTGCCGGAGTGTTTGTGATATTATATCTGTACGGTAAAGTGCTCTTCAATTTGTCATTTCTGATGGCCGTATTGATTCCGGTGGCTGCCTTACTTTTTATACTCAGAAACTGGTTTTTCAAAAACGGAATTCTGGGAATTCCACATCTTTCATTGTTCACTCTTGCAGGGGCTTTTCCACTTGTATCGGCATTGATTTTATTGCTGAACTACAATTTTACTTCGGGTGTGGAAGTAACTGCTTTCCGGGTAACAGGATTTAAAACTGTACTGGAAGATAGCGGAGGTATCAGATCTAAACACTTGCTGCTCAACCTCGAAAACAATGCTTTGCAGGGTTACCGGAAGGTCCGAACCTTTCCCCTGACTGATTTTGATGGTGCCGGCTCGCTGGAGGAAGTAAGGGTGATTTACACTTTTACATCGGGCTTTTTTGGTCTTAAGAATCTGGAAAACAGGCAGATATTGATAGTCAACCGGGGGTCGGAAGCTTTTTTCTAACTTTGTGGGATGATGCAAGAACCATCCTCCGGAATATCGACTTCACAGGTTTCTGAGTCGACTTTGTTAAAGGCCTTTTCACTGATGGCAACTGCCAGGGCTATGTCCGATATTTACGAATCGAATGCAGCCTTTACTTCCAAATATGTTCATGCAACTTCCAAAGGTCATGAGGCCATTCAAATTGCTACAGGTCTTCAGCTGACTGCAAAAGATTTTCTGTCGGCCTATTACCGCGACGACAGCATGTTGCTCTCAATCGGTATGGAACCATACGAACTGATGCTGCAATTGATGGCCAAAAGAGACGATCCGTTCAGCGGAGGTCGTCTTTACTACAGTCACCCCAGCCTCAGACGAGATGACATGCCCAAAATTCCCATGCAATCATCCGCAACCGGTATGCAGGCCATTCCTTCGACTGGAGTTGCCATGGGATTACAGTACCGCGAAAAAGTCGGCCTTACGGAAATTATTCCTGGGGAAATGCCTTTGGTTGTCTGCTCGCTGGGTGATGCATCCATTACAGAAGGAGAGGTTGCTGAAGCTTTCCAGATGGCAGTGCTCAAGAAATTGCCCATAGTATATCTGGTACAGGATAATGAATGGGACATTTCAGCCCACGCATCAGAATTCAGGGCCATGGATGCTACTGCATATGCCGAAGGATTCAAAGGACTTGAGGTGAGAACGATTGACGGTACTGATTTTATCCGGTCGTACCAGACCGTTCGCGAGGTTTTTGCGACCGTCAGATCAGAGAGACGTCCTTTCATGATTCACGCCAAAGTACCTTTACTGAATCACCATACATCCGGAGTCCGGAAGGAGTGGTACCGTGATGATCTCGAAAAGCAAAGCGCCAGAGATCCTTATCCAAAATTTCGACTTCAGTTGCTTGATTTCGGTTTCGCCGAGGAAAAGTTGAAGTCAATTGAACAGGATGCCATTTCTGCTGTCGCTCTTCAGTATCAAAGAGCAATGGTAGCCGAAGATCCACGGCCCGAAGACCTTTTCCTACACGATTTTGCACCCTCTCCGGTAACGGAAGAAAGGGGAGAGCGGGAGCCTGCAGGAAAGGAAAAGACAGTGATGGTTGATTGTGCTCTCTTCGCTGTTCAGGAGTTGATGTCAAAGCACCAGGAGTGCCTGCTTTACGGACAGGATGTGGGACGAAGACTGGGTGGCGTATTTCGTGAAGCCGCCACACTTGCGCAAAAATTCGGTGATGACAGGGTTTTCAATACTCCAATTCAGGAAGCCTTTATCATTGGAAGTACCGTTGGAATGTCGGCAGCAGGACTCAAACCAATTGTTGAAGTTCAGTTTGCTGATTATATATGGCCTGGTCTGAACCAGCTGTTTACAGAGGTCAGCCGCTCCTGTTATCTTTCCAACGGTAAATGGCCTGTCAGTTGTATCATCAGGGTACCCATCGGTGCGTATGGCAGCGGCGGTCCCTATCATTCTTCCAGTGTTGAAAGTGTGATAGCCAATATCAGGGGAGTCAAAATAGCCTACCCTTCAACAGGAGCGGATCTTAAAGGGTTGCTGAAATCGGCCTACTATGATCCCAACCCGGTAGTAATTTTCGAACATAAGGGCCTCTACTGGTCAAAGATTAAAGGAACTGAAGATGCCAAAACGATTGAACCGGATGAAGAATATATAATCCCGTTCGGTAAAGGAAGGGTAGTGCAGAGTGCTGATTCAGATCAAAGCACCATTTCTGTCATTACCTACGGTATGGGAGTTTACTGGGCCAAAAAAGCTGCGGCAAGATTTGAAGGGAGAGTTGAAATTATAGACCTAAGAACCATTCATCCCGTAGACGAGGAACTTATTTTTTCTTCGGTACAAAAAAACAACAGGTGTCTGGTGGTCACGGAAGAATCCGTTAACAACTCATTTGCTCAGGCACTGGCCGGCAGGATTTCATCGGGTTGTTTCAAATATCTTGATGCGCCGGTAGAAGTGATTGGTTCTGAAAACCTGCCTGCCATTCCCCTGAATGCAACCCTGGAAGCTACCATGATCCCCAATGCTGAGAAGGTAGCCAGTATGATAGAGAAGGTGCTGAATTATTGATTTCCTGTTACGTCAACCAACCTGAAACCCGCGCCATTGTTGAGTTTTAGCGTGTTTTTATCAACAATCAGAGTGATTTATCAACATTAAGGCTTGTATTTGCTCAGGAGATTTCATTTTCATTCTCATTCGTGCTACATTCGTGTAGTTCAAGTCTAACCAATAAAAGCTATAAACATGAACAAAGGTGAAATTATTGATGCTATTGCATCTGAAGCAAAAGTGACAAAGGCAGATGCCCAGAGAGCGCTTGATGCCTTCATGACAGTAACCACCAAAGCCTTGAAAAAAGGTGACAAAGTGACCCTTGTTGGTTTTGGTACTTTCTCGGTTTCTAAACGCGCTGCCCGTACCGGCCGTAATCCTCAAACCGGAAAGGAAATTAAAATTGCAGCTAAAAAGGTGGCCAAATTCAAAGCTGGTGCCGAACTCGCTTCCAAAGTGAAGTAATCAGGCTGATTCAAATTTGAATCCCTCTCAAAAAGAGAGGGATTTTTTTTGGCATTTCATATAATCAGGACTTAAATTTGAAGTGAATATTGATCTGAAATGAAAATCACCCTATCGCTTACCGCCGGCCTGATTTTATTTGCTTTTACCTCCCTGAAGGCTCAAATGTCTTTGGATCCTTTTGTGCCCAATGTAAACCGCATTACAGGTGTTACCAACTGCGGTGATAACAGGATTTTTATCATTGAACAGGTGGGCAGGATTCTGGTATCTGATCTGCAGGGTAATCTTCAGCCTAACCCCTTTCTGAACATTATTGGTCGCGTCAGATCGGCGGGTGGTGAACAAGGACTTCTCGGACTGGCATTCAGTCCTGATTATGCAACTGACGGCAGGTTTTACATCAACTACACCAACCTGACGGGCAATACCGTTGTATCCAGGTTCACCGTTACACCTCCCGACGGAATGACAGCTGACAGTACCACAGAAGAGATTCTGTTTACCATTGTGCAACCTTTCACCAACCATAACGGCGGTGACCTGCATTTCGGTCCGGATGGATACTTGTATATCGCCTCCGGTGACGGTGGTTCCGGAGGTGATCCGGGCAACCGTGCACAAAACCTGCTTGAACCACTCGGGAAAATTCTCAGGATTGATGTCAATACTCCTTCCGGATATGCAGTGCCTTCTTCAAACCCTTTTGCAGGAAACCCCAATGCCGATTCAAGGGTATGGTCATACGGTTGGCGTAATCCCTGGCGTTTTTCATTCGATTCACGTAGCGGAGATATGTGGATTGGAGATGTTGGCCAGAACCTTTGGGAAGAAATCAGTTTTGAAAAGGCGGGTTCACCGGGAGGCGGTAATTATGGCTGGAGATGTTATGAGGCTTCACACCCATTCAACTTAACAGGTTGCCAACCAGCTTCTCAGTATATCTTGCCGGTTTATGAATTTCCACATGGACCGGATTGTTCAGTGACCGGCGGATTTGTGTACCGAGGAGCGCTGTCTTCTGACTGGTATGGAAAATATTTTTTCACCGATTATTGCAATGGTCAGATCAGAAGTCTGCATTACAATGATTCCGGTTCAGTCGTGTTCACCAACTATGGCGCCTTCGGAACCAATTTTTTTACCACATTCGGACAGGATCGTTACGGAGAATTTTACCTGGGTAGAAATTCAACAGGTGTGTATAAGCTGACCAATGACGATTGCAAGCCCGTGGCCGCTCCCTCGCTTTCTGACACAGTTTTAACCATTGCCGGATCTTATTTACTTTCTACTCCGTTTCATCCGGAATTGAATTACGCGTGGTTTTTTAACGGAAATCTGATTCCTGGTGAAACAGGTTCTGCATTACTGGCTGCTACATCAGGAGAATACAAGGTTTTGGTAAGCAGAAATGATACCTGTTTTAATCTGTCGAAGGCCGTAACTCTATTACTGGGTCAGCAAAATGGCTTTCAGGTTTATCCGAATCCTGCCGGTAGCGGGGTGGTCAACCTGGTATGGTCGCTCAATCTGCCCAATAAAAAAGTGATTGAAGTATTCGATTCTGTAGGCCGCCTGCTCAAAAAGGAAGTGAACCTCGGTGTTGATTCCGGAACAACTCTGGACCTTACCGGTTATTCAAAAGGCCTTTACTTTATCAGGATTATCCACAATGATAACGCCTTTACTCAGAAACTGCTGATACAATGACGTTCATTATTTGTAGATATTCTCTTCATTGAAAATATCATCTGTATCGTTGTTTTTGGTGGCGATGTTTTTCAGTTTATCGTAAAGAGTTCTGAACTTTTCAATGTATTTTCCTGAATCATCACCGAAGAATTTCACGGCCGCGGTGGAACCCAGTACAGAGGCGGCAGTGCGGATCAACGGGCTGGCGTTTTTAAAGACCAGATTGGAAATGATAAATCCCAGAGCGGCTTCGGCCCCGCGGGCTGTCACCTGATTCCTCAGATCCTGATCTCCGGTAACGGATTTAAAAAAACTTTTAACCAGATTGACCGGCCTGAACTGATCGGCAAACCCTTTCAGGTTGGCCTTCATCATTTTTTCTCTGACATTTTTCTCTTCAGTGAGTCTTGATATCTCACGGTGAAGATCTGCTCGGTTGCGGATGGTATATTTCATTTCAGGACTTGTAAATGGATCGGATGATACTGTCTGCAATTGATTCTTTCAGTCCCCGGTCGCGGGCATAGAGAACAATCAATCCCGCAAGGACATAAAATCCTGCAACGATGAGAAATCCAAGATAGGTTTTGCCTAACAACTCACCGATAAGAAAGGCGGCAGCAATACTGACAAACAGAAAGGCCATGGAGGCCACAATCAGTAAGACCACATTGATGGCCAGCAAAGCCCCCATATCGGCTGCCTTTTCAGATGCCTGCAACTTGTAGATTTCGGCGTTGGTTTGAATATATTCCTTTACATCGTCAACCAGCTCGCTGAATTCACCCTTTGTTGATTCCATTTTTATACAGTTATGATTTAACGGTCTTGCTCAATTCATCAAGCGCTTCTTCCGCTTTTTCCAGCACGGTATCAGCCAGTTTTTTGGCGGTATCGCTTACTTTTTTCCTGCTTTCAGATCCCTTATCCGGGGCGATCAGAATGCCAATAGCCACACCGGCAGCCACGCCGGCAAGCAAGGCAAGCAGAACTTTCGAATTGTCATTCATCATCAAGTGTTTTAAAGTTTAAAATTAAGCAAATACAGATGATAAAAACATGAGATTCATCAACTAACTCAAAGTATAAAACTCAGTCTTTTCAGTATTATGTGCCCTGATGACCCCTATACTGATCAAATTGACCAGAATCTGCGTCGCCCTTCTCCTTGACAGATTCAGTAATTTGCAATACTGGTTTATGGTAATGCGGTGATGTTTGGATAAATAATCAAGTAGAGCCTGTTCTTTCGGGGAATATTTGATTAAGGTGCTTTCTTCAGACCCTTCTCTTTTAAGTACATCCAGCACCACTTTGCTGGCTAAGAGCGACTGGTCTTTAACTCTGATATAGGCCCACCATTTGCCGTCATCACCGAGCGCAAAATAAGGCTTGTGTTCTCCTTTTGGGATATCTACTTCAAGTACCGTTTTTCTGCCTATTTGCCATTCAGTAATTTCTATTGGAATTTCCGGTTTGCAAAAGAACCCCGCCGCCTTTTCAAGCATAAATCGTTCTTCCTCCGGATTGATTCCATAAATGGTGCGGTTATCATTGACTCCAATCAATAGCTTTCCTCCCTTGTGATTGGCAAAGGAAACTATGGTTTTAGCGATTTTGCTTTCGCTGTTGACCTCTTTTTTGTAATCGAGACTTTCACCTTCACCTTGTTCCAAAAGCTTTTTGACAGGGTAGGGCGGTTTGCTTTCGGGTTCCTTTACTTTCATCAATTCTCAGTTTTTCTTTCCGGCTCTCAGCTCCGAGAGGAGCAGTCCTGTAATGCCTTCAAGTGCATCAACAGCTCCCTTGATTTTCCACTTTTTTTTGTTTCGTTCTTCTACCATATTGGAAACGCTTCTGACCTGCAAACAGTTCACTTCCGACTGCATACAGGCATAAAAAAAGGCTGCTCCTTCCATGGATTCAGTGCAAGGTCCGTACTTGACCGCCAGTTCACGGGCGTTCTTTTTGCTTCCGGTTACCTTTTGGACTGTAATTCCGTTAACCGGAGTGATGGCCTTGATACTTTGCAGTCCTTTGATCGCTTGGGGTTTCAGACGTCCATCCCGGAAGGGAAATTCATTTCTACGGTATAAACCGGCCTCAAAAACATCCATAAAAACACCTTTGTTGTCTACCCCGAAATCTCCGAAGGTATCAGTGGTAACATGGACAAGTTTAACCGGAGTAATTTCCGGGTCAAGACTACCGCAAATGCCAATATTGATACATAGTTCGTATTTCTTGGCAAAAAGCTGTCGGCCGAGATGATAGGAAGTGGCATGGATGCCCGGACCTGTAATCAGCAAATCTGCGGTAAAGTCGCTGCCCTTTATCACATTAAACAGGTTTTGCCTGTATTGTTTTTTACTTTTTCCGGTGATAAATGCGGTTTCTGTGAAGGTGGCTGCAACTATCAGAACATCAGACATATAAGAGAGTTTTGGGGGCTGTACAGGGAGCCGATCAATTGACAGGCATTTCATACCTTTGCCGGAATTCAAAGTTAAAACTTATCATCACTTTACCCATATAATTCCAGCATGGTTTACGTCACCAGAAAAGAACGATTTAATGCCGCCCACCGGCTTTTCAGACCGGAGTGGAGCGACGAAAAAAACCTTGAGGTGTTTGGCAAGTGCTCCAATCCAAACTGGCACGGGCATAATTATGAATTGTTTATTACGGTGAAAGGTCAGCCGGATGCCATTACCGGTTTTGTGATGGACCTCAAACGTCTGAGTGATATTGTCAATGAAAGGGTAATTGATCAGCTCGATCACAGAAATATCAATCTTGAAGTAGACTTCATGAAAGGCCGGATGGCTTCTACCGAAGTACTGGCAGTGGCCATATGGGAACAGATAGAAGAGTCAGTAAAAGCAGAGGGTTGTCTGCTGCATTCAGTTAAACTGTACGAGACAGAAAATAATTTTGTTGAGTATTTCGGAAAATGATTTTTTATGGAACATCACAATGATAGTATGCAGGAGGATAATAACCTCGATGGCTATACGAAAATAGATCAGTATAATCCGGAAAAAATAAAGTCACTTTCCGGAGCCTATGAAACCATCCTCAATCAGCTTGGTGAAGATCCAACGCGTGAAGGATTGCTGAAAACACCTGAGCGTGTAGCCAAGGCGATGCAGTTTCTGACGCATGGTTACGATCTCGATCCTGTTGAAATATTACTTTCTGCCAGGTTTAAGGAAGATTATAAGCAAATGGTCATTGTTAAGGATATTGAAATCTATTCCTTATGCGAACACCATATGCTCCCTTTTTTCGGAAAGGCCCATGTTGCCTATATACCCGACAAATACATTGTAGGACTGAGTAAGATACCACGAGTTGCCGATGCATATGCAAGGCGTTTGCAGGTTCAGGAAAGATTAACTACACAGATCAGGGATTGTATTCAGCAGACACTTAAGCCTCTTGGTGTTGCAGTGGTGGTGGAAGCGCATCATTTGTGTATGCAAATGCGCGGGGTTCAAAAACAGAATTCAGTTACCACTACATCAGCTTTTACCGGTGAATTTGAAAATGACCGCACCAGGAGTGAGTTCATCAACCTGATTGGTAAAAGATTTATCTGATTCATTTCGTCTAACCAAAAAAAAATAATAACGATGAAAGCATACGTTTATCCCGGTCAAGGTTCTCAGTTTGTGGGAATGGGAAATGAACTTTATGAGAGTTCGTCAATGGCCAAAGAGCTTTTCGAAGAAGCCAATCATATTTTGGGATTTCGGATTACGGATCTGATGTTTTCAGGAACTGATGAAGACCTGAAGCAAACCAATGTTACCCAGCCTTCCATTTTTATCCATTCAGTCATCGCATCCAAAGTGCTGGGCAACTCCTTTCAGCCTGACATGGCTGCAGGACATTCTTTGGGTGAGTTTTCTGCACTTACATCCTGCGGAGCTTTATCATTTGAAGACGGACTTCGACTGGTGATGGCTCGTGCCAATGCCATGCAGGAAGCATGCATGCTTCAGCCTTCAACCATGGCTGCCATCCTGGGTCTTGACGATCAAATTGTAGAGGAGATCTGTGCTTCCATTAATGAAGTTGTGGTACCTGCCAATTATAATTGCCCCGGGCAAATTGTGATTTCAGGATCCACTACCGGAATTGATCTTGCCTGTGAAAAACTGAGTGCAGCGGGAGCCAAAAGAGCCTTGAAACTTAACGTAGGAGGTGCGTTTCATTCACCCCTGATGGAACCGGCTCGTCAGAAACTGGCTGCAGCAATCGAAGCAACTTCAATTTCAAAACCTGTATGCGCGGTTTACCAGAATGTGAATGCGCTTCCGGCAAACGATCCTGCTGTCATCAAAAAGAATCTGGTGGATCAGTTAACCGCTCCCGTGCGCTGGACTCAGACTGTCCAGAATATGGTAGCGGATGGAGCGGTTTCGTTTATTGAAGTGGGTCCAGGAAAAGTACTGCAGGGCCTTGTGAAAAAAATCAGCAGAGAATCGGAAGTGGCTTCCGCATAAAATAAATTAAATAATTAAAAACATTAAGTATGCAGAAAGTACAGGATTATATTCAGTCAAATCAGAATCGCTTTATTGAGGAATTGATGGCGTTGTTACGGATTCCTTCTGTAAGTGCAGATTCCAAATACAAAGGCGATGTTCAGAAAACTGCGGAATTTGTGAAGGAAAGTCTGGAGAAGGCCGGTGCAGACAAAGTGGAGATATGCCCAACAAAAGGACATCCAATTGTTTACGGAGAAAAGATTATAGACCCAACTTTACCTACAGTGCTGGTTTATGGTCATTATGATGTTCAGCCTCCCGATCCTCTTGACCTTTGGCACTCACCTCCATTCGAGCCTGTAATCAAAGATGGTAAAATATATGCGAGAGGAGCCTGTGACGATAAAGGTCAAATGTTCATGCATGTCAAAGCATTTGAAAGCATGGTGAAGAATGACTCGCTGACTTGCAATGTGAAATTTCTGATTGAAGGTGAGGAGGAGGTTGGTTCAGTCAATCTCGGAGATTTTGTCAGGAACAATAAGGACAGGCTTAGAGCCGATGTGATCCTGATCTCTGATACTTCCATGATCGCCAATGATACTCCTTCCATTACGGTAGGATTAAGAGGATTGAGTTATGTTGAAGTGGAAGTGACCGGCCCAAACCGTGATCTGCATTCCGGAGTTTACGGTGGTGCTGTGCCCAATCCTATTCAGGTTTTGTGTCAGATGATTGCTTCCATGAAGGATGAAAATAACCATATTACCATTCCCGGCTTTTACGATGATGTTGAAGTGATCTCTGAAGCAGAGAGGGCTGAAATGGCGAAGGCACCATTTGATCTCGAAGAGTATAAAAGAGATCTTGAAATTGATGACGTAATGGGTGAAAAGGGTTTTTCAACCAATGAAAGAACATCCATCAGACCGACTTTTGAACTGAATGGTATTTGGGGTGGTTATACCGGAGAAGGCGCCAAAACCGTATTGCCATCAAAAGCATATGCCAAGATTTCAATGCGTTTGGTACCCAACCAGAAATCAGATGTGATCACCGCACTTTTCAAAAAGCATTTTGAAAGCATTGCACCTAAAGGCGTTAAGGTGGTAGTAAAACCTCACCATGGGGGTGAAGCAGTGGTAACTCCGACCGATTCAGTAGCCTATATGGCTGCAAGCAAGGCCATGGAACAGGTATTCGGTAAAAAGCCAATACCTACCCGTGAAGGCGGATCCATTCCCATTGTGGCATTATTTGAAAAGGAACTTGGTTTGAAGTCGGTGTTAATCGGATTTGGCCTGAATTCTGATAACATTCACAGTCCGAATGAACATTATGGTATTTTCAATTATATGAAGGGAATTGAAACCATACCGCTGTTTTTCAAATATTATGCTGAAATGACTTCCAGATAAAGGAAAACAAAAGAGCCGCATCACTGATGCGGCTCTTTCTTATTTAATCAAGACCTTGTGGTTATATATTTCATCAGGTCTTGACAAACTGAGGTGGTAAACACCGGAATTCCTGAATACTTCTGATGTATTTGTTTTTATAATTCCTGATTCCGGTGCAGTCAACAATTCCGAATAGAAAATCCTGCCGGTAACAACTGAAACAGACAGTTTATATTGTCCTGATTCCGGAACAGTAATGGTTAACGAAGTGTTCTGCAGTGCAGGATTTGGGAACACTGTAAAGAGGTTCTCATTGTTGAAACTGACCTTCTTAATTTCGGTTTTCGTAGCCGTTCCATCGAAGTCGTATTGAACGAGCCTGTAATAATTGATTCCGTTCTCAGGCTTATTTTGTAAGAAACAGTGCGATTTTGTTGAAAATCATAACGATAAATATCAGAATATTTTAATCGAACTATTGTAAATATCTTATTTACAATGATTTGA
>Ga0315904_10005318_pt1 | contig 17899 bp, 18 predicted proteins | sample LakEriMetagenome_6_FD_203529 | JGI IMG/M metagenome (GOLD analysis project Ga0315904, IMG submission 203529) | Freshwater fungal communities from buoy surface, Lake Erie, Ohio, United States - Buoy 12 MA120 | ecosystem: Environmental > Aquatic > Freshwater > Lake | place: USA: Lake Erie, Ohio...
AAAGTTAAAGGAGTTCAAAAAGAAAATATGAAAGTTGATATTGAATCTTTCATAACAGTGAAAGGTTTTAAAGCGCTTGGTAATCAGCTTACTACTGATAAATTGAAACAAGTGAATTTATTAGAGCCTCTGCCTTACGAAATTCCAGAAGAAATAGCAGTGGAAGAAACCGCTTTAGAATCTAATACTGAAATTGATGATCATGATGATGATATTCAATTGGACGAAGACGGTCAAATTGTATTATTTTAATTTGTAAAAAAAATAGCTGTTTCATTTAAAAACAGCTATTTTTTTTACATTATATCTTTCTTTCCAATAAAGCCATATAAAATCCATCAAACCCGGACTCAGAAGCCATTATTTTTGAATCTTTGATAAAATTGAAATTTTTACCAGTATCAGTCGCTAGAAATCTTTCAACTTGTTTTTGATTTTCAGAAGGCAAAACAGAGCAAGTGGCATAAACTAATTTTCCTCCAGGTTTTACAATTTTAGAATAGCTTTCAAGAACTTCTGCTTGAACCTTTCGGATATTCTCAATAAACTCAGGTTGTAATTTCCATTTGGCGTCAGGGTTTCTTTTAAGAACTCCTAATCCGCTGCAAGGTGCATCGATTAGAACTCGGTCTGCTTTTTCGTGTAATTTCTTTATTACTTTTGTGCTATCAATAATTCGATATTCAATATTGAAAGCTCCATTTCTTTTGGCTCTTAATTTTAATTGCTTTAGTTTACTTTCGTATAAATCCATCGCAATTAATTGCCCTTTATTTTCCATTAAAGAGGCGATATGCAAGGTTTTTCCACCTGCTCCTGCACAAGTATCAACAACGCGCATTCCAGGTTTAACATCAAGGAAATGAGCTACTAATTGGGAATTGGCGTCTTGAACTTCAAATAGTCCTTCTTTGAAAGCATCAGTAAGAAAAACATTAGCTCTTTCTTTAAGCACCAAAGCATCTGGCTGATCTTTTAAAAATTCTGTTTCTATATTCAAATCCATTAAAATGGCTCGCAACTTCTCTTTAGTCGTCTTTAGTGTATTTACTCTCAAAATGACTTTTGCAGGTTGATTTTGAGCAGCGATTTCTTTTGACCAAACACTTTCTCCTAATTCTTGAACTCCTAATTCGTCCATCCAATCTGGAATAGATTCTTTAAAAACTCTAATTTTTGAAAGCTCGTCAAAGCGACCTTTTATTTTCCGTTCCGGAGTTCCTTCTAATTGTCTCCAATCAGGAATTGGATATCCTCTTAAAACGGCCCAAACTGCAAAGATTCTCCAAAGATTATCTCTGTCATAAGGTTCTTTCACTTCTGCAATTTCTGCGTATAATCGTTTCCATCTAACGATTTCATAAATAGTTTCAGCAACAAATTTTCTGTCGGAACTTCCCCAGCGTTTGTCCTTTTTAAGGGCTCTTGCCACAACTTTGTCTGCATATTCACCTTCATTAAATATGGCATTCAGGGAATCGATTGTTGTGTAAACTAAATTTCGGTGTAATCTCATTACTTATAATTGAGGTGCAAAGGTAGTATTTTAATGACGAAAGCTACCAAGTAGAATGTATTCATTCATTAAAAAAATGTCTCATAAGTATTTTCCGTATTACTTAATTCGAGTTAAGTAAATTTTTTCAGGAGCATGTAATACTAATGGGAATTGTTCAATTTTAACCGAACTACTATCTAATCCAAAAGCATTTCCTTCGGATAAACTAAATTTCTTGATGAAGAAATAGGTATTCATGATAATTTTTTCATGCCATAACATATCACTATCGTTAGAAAGGAATTTTTCAGATAATACAAATTTGAAATCTCCTAGTATGTTATTTTTATTCAATGATTCATAACGACTGGTAACATCAACTTCTCCATTTTTTACCATATCCGTTAGTACTTCTTTGAACATTAAGTTGATTTTTGTTGGTTCTCTAAACCCTAAGTTAAAATCTATTCTAAATAAGTCGTCTTTGATAATTTCAGTTACTTTGTACTCTTTCTTGTACGGTTCATTTAGAATATTCACATGAACAAACCAGTATATATCGGCACGTTTTGGTCTCTTTTGCAGTATAGAATACATTACTTTCTCTTCAATTTCATCTGTCCTTCCAGCATTGGTCATGTAAACGAGGTGTGTAGCATATTTCGGAATGGATAAATCGACTGATAGTTCGGCCATTACTTTTTTGTAATCATCAATTTTTACAAACTTGGTGTAATTTTTACTAATTTGTTTGGCTAAATACCAAGTAGTCATTATCGATATCAAGAGTATGGCGATAATTAATGTAACGTAACCACCATCGGCAAACTTTGTAATATTAGAATAAAAGAAACTAAACTCTATTAAAGTGTAAATTCCTATTAAAGGCATTATAAAATAAAGCTTAACTCTTTTCATTATCAAATAGTAATTAAGTAATACAGTGGTCATTATCATGCACAAAATAATAGCTAGACCATAGGCATGTTCCATATTACTTGATTCCTCAAAATGAATAACAACCCAAATACATCCTATTAATAACAACCAGTTTATGGATGGAATATACAATTGACCTTTGAGCTCTGTTGGATATTTTATTCTCACTTTAGGCCAGAAATTCAATCGCATAGCCTCATTTATTAAGGTAAAAGAACCGCTTATTAAAGCTTGGGATGCTATGACAGCAGCAAGTGTAGCTACAACAATTCCGATAGGTTGAAACCAACTTGCCATGGTTAAATAGAAAGGATTTGCATTTGAACCACCTAAACTTCTCAACGTTTCTCCTTCGTGTTGAATTAAATAGGCTCCTTGACCAAAATAATTCAAGATCAATGCAATTTTTACAAAAATCCAACTGATTCTGATATTTTTTCTTCCACAATGACCCATATCAGAATATAAAGCCTCTGCTCCAGTTGTACATAAAAACACAAAACCAAGAACAAAAAAACCTTCTGGGTTTATGCCTTCATCTGCAACAAGTAGGTTGTAAGCATAGTAGGGATTTATAGCTTTTAAAACTTCCAGATTACTAGATATCTGCATTGCTCCAATTACACCTAACATTAAAAACCATATTAACATTACTGGGGCAAAAAATTTACCAACAAGCTTAGTTCCAAATTGTTGAATAGTAAACAAAACAAATAATATCCCAATAACAATAGGAATTGTATTGATTTGCGGATAAAATGTTCGAATACCTTCAACTGCAGAGGAAACCGAGATAGGAGGTGTTATAATTCCATCTGCCAATAGGGCGCTCCCTCCAATAATAGCAGGTATAATCAACCATTTTATTTTGGTTCGTTTCACTAATGCATATAATGCAAAAATTCCTCCTTCACCGTGGTTGTCGGCACTCAGTGTAATTAATACGTATTTTACAGTTGTTTGTAGAGTTAAGGTCCAAAATACCAATGAGATTCCACCTAAAACAAGTTCTTTGTTAATAGCGAAATCAAGTCCAAGAATCGCCTTCATTACATAAAGAGGTGAAGTACCAATATCACCGTAAATTATACCTAAAGATATCAATAAGCCACCTATTGTTAATTTACTGTGAAGGCCGTGATGTTGAGAGCTCATAAAAAATAATTAGAAAAAGCCAACAAATTTACTACTATAAAATTGATAAATTAGTAATTAGAATAAAAAAATATCAAATCAAGCCATTGGTAATAAGAAAAGGGTAAACACTTACAAAGAAAGTATTTACCCTTAGTTATTTGGTTAAAATTTAATTTATCTGCGTGAAGAACTATTTCCTCTATTTCCCTGGGGAGTTGCATTTCTAATTTGTTGATTTTCTCTTTGTGAAGAACCTCTGGTCTCCGAATAAGTTCTAGGAGATTCTGTTCTGTTTTGAGAATAATTTTCAGAAGATTTATTGTCATTTCTTCTATTCACCTCTCGAGTTGTGTTTGTGTTCGATCTTTCGTAGGAAGGTTGATTCGATCTATTAGTTTCAGAATTAGAAAAAACTCTTCCATAGTTTGCATTCTCTGAAGTATTTCTTTCTCTAGTAGTAGCATGAGTCCTTTCATTGAAAGTTTCTTTTTTGCCATTATTTGTATTGTATTCGATAGGATTTGTTCTTGAATATATTCTGTTATTTGAAACCCTAGGGGTATTGTAAGCTAATTCATTTCTCGAGTTTACATTTCTATACGATCTATTTTGGTCTAATTCATATCGATTAGTTACATTCCTATTTCTTTGTGAGAAAGATCTATTAGGGTAATTTCTTTCACAATAGTTTTGTCTTACCGCGTGGTGAATAACTACTGCTCTGTGGCAGCTTCTATGAGTTACATAGTTGTATTGATTGCTAAAATTAATGTATACATTAATGTTATTTCTATATCTAAAAATTGGAAAAGGGTTCCATACATAGTAATAGCTTGGATAATAGTTCCAGTACCAGCTAGAATAGTAAGGTCTATAATTTCTTACCCAAAAGCTAGAATAAATAACAGGAGTATGAACATAAACTGGTTCATAGATATAATTATCGCCATACATATAGACATCACCAACTACTTGAATTTGAATTTTGTTATTTCTATCCCTCTCAACCTCGATGGTGGCTACATCCTGATACATATCTTGACCAAGTACGGATTGAATAATAATTAAATGAGTGTTTTTTTCAACAGATTCGATTACTCGAAGATAATCAACTTGATTATCGTTATTCAAATCTAAATTGGATATCTGAATTTTTGGGTCGTTTAATTGTCTTTCAAAATCTTCCAAATTTCGTGCGTCTCCAAACAATGAGGCAACAGCTCTTAAATCTAAATTATCACTAATCTCACTGTTATTGGCATTGATAATTGTTCGGTCTTGACCAAAAACAATTATTGTAGACAAGAACAAGAAAAGTCCTGAAGAAATTATTTTAGTTTTCATGGGATGTGTTGTTAGGTTAATAAATTATGATTTTCAACTATTTTCAAATAATCCAATTACTATGCCATTATATTAACTTGAATAGGATTACTTTATGTCGTTTTAAAATTTATGAATTATTTAAGAATTCAAAATAATCACGATGTAGACGTATAGAAAATGCGGTAAAAATCAATGTTGCTATGCAAGTTCAACAACTACAAAATTTGGAACCGGTATTAACAAAAGCCATACAAAGTGGTGAAACCAAAATTGTAGGAACAGTGTATGACTTATTATCAGGAAAAGTAGAATTTCTAGATTCAAATTTTTTGAAACATGTGAGCACTAATCCTTGAGTAAATTATTTAGGGATTCCCTTGTCACGGTATTGTCGTAATAATTTTCGGTTAAAATCTTCCTCTACTTTTTTAAGTTTAATAATTTTGATAGGAGGCAATATATCTTTTAAATTTGACACAAATTTTTTACGAAGCTGATACATTTCATCTTCAGTATTTTCCATCTGATTTAAAAAGTTTGTTGCCTCTTTATCACTCATTTTTTCGACTTCACCACTTTCAAATCGTTTCATATACGATCGGATTTTTTGTTGCTTCAACTCTCGTTGCTTTTCTTCAAAATTATTGTACAAAGGCCAAAATTTTGTGGCTTCATCGGTGGTGAGTTTTAATTCGTCTGTGATAAAAGCTATTTTTAAAGCTCGGATTTGCTCTTTTTTTTCTTTAAAACGAGATTGTGCAAATCCATTCAGAGTAATTAAAAATAGAATTAATGGTAGTAATTTATTGATTTTCATAATGTAGATTTTATATCAAAATTAAGTCCTATATTAGTTTATAATATATTCTTCTAAATCAGAATTAGTAGAAAGAATATCTTCAATTGTTTTGTCTTCAATATTATAATTTAATTTCATTTTCTGAATGTCTTCTTCATCGAGTAGTTCTACCAAATCATCATCAGAAATTTCGGCATGATTGGTAAGGTAATTCTCTATCGTTCCTTTATCTAATTCTGTTGAAGAGGTTTTTAAAGCATTAAAGATAGGAATCGAGAGCGAAATTACAAATACAGCAGCAATTGCTATTGTCCATGTTTTTCTCTTACTGAAAATGGGTATCACTTTATGATTACGCTCAGGTAATTGTTGCATTATTTTTTCAGAAAAAGTATCAAAATAGTGGTCTGGAGTTTTAAATCCAGATTCAATTTTAGGTTCTTTATTTAATTCAAAATTGTTCATAGTTATTAGACGATACAATGTTTAAAAGGTTTAATTACTATTTACATAGTTTTCTATTTTTTTTACGGCATGATGATACGAAGCCTTAAGTGCTCCTACGGAAGTTCCCAAAATCTCTGACATATCCTCGTATTTCATTTCTTCAAAATACTTCATCTTAAAAACCAATTGCTGTTTTTCCGGAAGTGTAGCAATGGCCTTTTGTAATTTGATTTGAATTTCTGTTCCATCAAAAAAGGAATCGGATTTTAAATTTTCTACTATTTTACTTTGTAGTGCTTCACTTGTTGTTCCGTTTCTTTTGGCTTTTTGATTTATAAAAGTAATGGCTTCGTTCGTGGCAATGCGATACATCCAAGAAAAAAGTTTACTATCGCCTTTGAATCCTTTTAGGTGTTGGAACACTTTTATGAAAGTATTTTGTAATACATCATCAGCATCATCGTGATTCAGAACTATATTTCTTATATGTTGATATAAAGGTCTTTGATACTGGCTCAAGAGCATTTGAAACGCTTCATTTTGCGTTTTAGGATTCAATAGTTTTTGTATGAAATCTTTTTCTTCCAAAGAAATATTTTTTATTAGAATGCAACTAATGAAAAAAGTTTAAATTCTACTAAAAAATAATTTATGGTTCTGTATTTTCTGTAGCTGGTTCAATAGGAGCTGATGGAGCTGTTTCCTCTGCTGGTTTGGGTTTATATACTGCTGTAGATTTTGCTTGTATTGGAACATAAATTTCAGTAATCCATTGAGAGGGATTTGCCACTTGTTCCATATTTTTAGAGTACAATTCTAGATATGGAATAGAGGTGTTTTGTGATAGATTATTTTTAGAAATGTATTCAAAAGTTTTTTTCCAAGCCTCTTTACTATGAGAATAATCTCCTGTTAAAACTGTTTTTACAGCTTGAAATGCATACAGCTTTCCAGAAGTTATGTCGCTTCCTTCACTTGTAAAAACCGCCTCTTTTATAGGGATACAAACGGATAACTTTGTAATTCCATTTGCAGTGTCATAGGTATGATAAATAACAAACGGCTTCCCATACATGGCTAGCTTATTTTTTTTAAAAAAATGAATAAGCTTTGGAATCATAATTCGTAAATTTTTAGGGACATTACTTATTTTACTTGTAATGGTTTGTCTAAGATAAAAGCAACCTAATTTTTGAACCGAACCTACTACTTTAATAGAATAGGTATTCAGTTCATAATCAAGAGTCTTATCAAGATTAACTAAACTTTTCTCATACATATTTCCTATAACCTTGTCTGCACCACCCTTAAAAAAACTAAAAATTTTAAAACCAAAATTCATTGACCCTTTTGAGTTCCATGTAACTTTTGTTCCACCAACAGTATCTTTAAAAGTCCAATACACATCCGAAACGGAACCATTAAAATTCATTTTTTGTTTTATACTCGCATTTTCTTTTACATCAATAGTTTTCATATCACCATCACCATCATTCCCCTTCCAAGAATACGAGCCTCCAATTCCTACGGTTGAAGCTGGGTAGTAAAATTTCATTTCAGGATCTTCTTTTTTCCAAGAACCAAAGGTTTCCCAGTTTCTGTAATCATTTACATAATTGAATACAGTTGACTTAGGGGATTTAATTATAATGCTTCGCGTTACGTTAAAATCTCCTTTTTGAGTAGCTACAAATACCGTTAATGCAAAAAAGGCAAGTAGAATGAGAAGAAAAATATATTTTAGAATTTTCATGCGAAATAATTGTTTGCTTTTGTAAAGTTAGAAATTTTATTAGGATTCTGAGTCTCTCAAATGAAAATATTGAAATGTTGATGGTAAAAAATAAATTTGATGCATCTAGATAAAATAGAACTAAAGTTGGTTGGAGTATTTATATTATTACAACAAACGGTTTGGTTATTGTTGTGTTAAAATTAAATTTTACTGAATTATTGATTTGTTTTTTTATGATATATTCAAGGAATAAGTATATTTGTTCACTATTTATTATAAAAATAATTTAATTCAAGACTAATGAAAGTTTTAAAAATTGCAGGTGTTTTATTAGTAACCTCAGTTTCATTTATTTGTAATTCACAAGTAACAAGAACTGCAGATGTGAGTAAAACCAAAGAGGTTCCTTTTGAATATATTGTTGATCAATTTGCTGATATTAAGGTGTTGCGATATCAAATACCTGGTTGGGAAAATCTGACGCTCAATGAGCAAAAGTTAGTATATTATCTAACACAAGCTGGAACTTCGGGGAGAGATATCATGTGGGATCAACATTATAAATACAATCTAAGAATCAGAAAAGCGCTAGAGCAAATTTATCAAAATTATAAAGGGGATAAAACCACTGAAGATTGGAAGAATTTTGAAGTTTATCTCAAGCGTGTTTGGTTCTCAAACGGAATCCATCACCATTATTCTAATGACAAGATTAAACCTCAGTTTTCTATAAATTACTTACAAAAATTATTAGTTGCAACAAAAACTAGTTTGTCTCCAGCTATTGTAGAAATTATCTTTAATGATGTAGATTCTAAAAGGGTCAATCTAGATGAATCAAAAGGATTATTAGAAGGTTCAGCAATAAATTTTTATGACAAAGGGATAACTGCTAAAGAAGTAGAAGAGTTTTATGCTAAAATGAAAAGCCCCGATCCAGCAAAGCCATATTCATTTGGATTAAATTCAAAGCTAACTAGAAATTCTAATGGACAGTTGGAAGAAAAAGTATGGAAAAGTAAAGGAATGTATGGTTCAGCTATTGACAAAATTATTTTTTGGTTGGAAAAGGCAAAAGGCGTTGCTGAAAATAAAAAACAAGCTGATGCTCTAGGTTTATTGATAGATTTTTATAAAACAGGTAGTCTAAAAACTTGGGATGACTACAATATTGCTTGGCTTCAAGCTACCGAAGGTAATATTGATTACATAAATGGTTTTGTTGAAGTGTACAACGACCCACTAGGATACAGAGGTTCTTATGAAGGTATTGTTCAGATTAAAGATTTTGATATGTCTGCAAAGATGGAAGTAGTTTCAAAAAATGCACAATGGTTTGAAGACAATTCGCCATTATTTACCAATCATAAAAAGAAAAATGTAGTTGGAATTTCTTATAAAACTGTCATTGTTGCAGGAGAATCAGGCGATTCATCACCAAGCACGCCTATAGGTGTTAACTTGCCAAATGCTGATTGGATTCGAGCGGCTTATGGTTCAAAATCGGTTTCTTTGGGTAATATTATTGAGTCTTACAATAAATCAGGAGGAAAGGGAAGACTTCAAGAATTTGCCAATGATGATGAAGAAATTGAACTTGCAAAAAAATATGGTGAAATTGGAGACAAATTACACACTGCTTTACACGAAGTTGTAGGTCATGCATCTGGTCAAATAAATCCTGGTGTAGGAACACCAAAAGAAACATTAAAAAGTTATGCATCAACCCTTGAAGAGGGAAGAGCTGATTTAGTAGGCTTGTATTATGCATACAGTCCAAAATTACAGGAGCTAGGTTTGGTTGATGATTGGAAAAAAATGGGAATGGAATCCTATGACAGCTACATCCGAAATGGTTTAATGACTCAATTAATTCGTTTAGAATTAGGCGCAAATATCGAAGAGGCACACATGAGAAACCGTCAGTGGGTTAGTGCTTGGGTTTTTGAAAAAGGACAGAAAGACAATGTAATAGAGAAGTTAACGCGTAATGGCAAAACGTATTTTAACATCACAGATTATGATAAACTTCATGAATTATTTGGTGAATTGTTGAGAGAAGTACAACGCATTAAATCTGAAGGCGATTATGAGGCTGGAAAATCTTTGGTAGAGAATTACGGAGTAAAAGTGAATCAACAACTACATGCCGAAGTTTTAGAAAGAAATAAACAATTTACTTCACCACCTTACAGTGGATTTGTTAATCCAATATTAGTTCCTAAACTAAACAAGAAGGGCAATATCATTTCTATCGAAGTGCAACAACCAAAAACTTTTGCAGAACAAATGTTGAGCTATTCTAAAAACTTTAGTTTTTTACCATTAGATAATTAATAACAAACGATTAAGATTTATAAAAAAACGTCCTGAATTTCAGGACGTTTTTTTATTTTAGAAAAAATAGTTTTCGTTAAGCCAACGTTTTATTTTGTTGTGACCATTTTTTTCATTTGGAAGATCTTCTTTGATAGCTTTTTCAATTTTGTGAAAAGTACTTATCATTGAATAGTTTTTTAAATTCATATAACTATTAATGAACTGAAGTACTTCATAACCATCATCAGTATCTAAAATATAAGTGTCATAAAAACGGATTTTTTTAGTACAATCAACGTTTTTACTTACATCCCATTTATAAGAATATTTTAAATCAGATTTTTCAAAATTTCTCATAATCCTTGTGCATGATAAATCTTTGCAATTTAAAATAAATAATTTAATAAAAGTATCACTAATTATGGTGATATTTCATTGACTTATTGGTTATCGTTTCATAGTTACTTTAATTATAAAAAGCAGAAATATAAAAAGTAAAAAAGCGATTAAAACCTTATAACTTCCTTTGTAAAATTTTTGATGGGTGATTATATCTTTTCTGTAGGAGAAAATCATAATTATCACAAAAGAAATTAAGAATAAAACCGCAAAAATTAGCTGTCCAATACTAAACATAATTTTAATTTATTTTGTGCAAAAATAGACAATTATAAACAAAAGTTATTATTTTGCAGGAAATCAATTAATGAACTACGTTATGCAAAAACAACTCAATGCTGTTATAGAATTTCATTCAGCTTTTACAATAGGACATAGTGAAACTCCGAGGGCTGATTTGGGAACCTCAAAGAATTTACTTCGTTACAATTTGATGAAGGAAGAGAACGAAGAATACTTAGAAGCGGTTCAAAATAACGATATTATTGAAATTGCCGATGCGCTTGGAGATATGATGTATATTTTGTGTGGAACTATTATTGAACATGGTTTGCAACATAAAATAGAGGAGGTTTTTGATGAAATTCAGCGAAGCAACATGAGTAAGTTGGGTGAAGATGGGAAGCCAATTTACAGAGAGGATGGTAAAGTGATGAAAGGCCCCAATTATTTTAAACCTGATTTTTCTAAAATAATCAAATAATTTTTTTCAAAATCTTGTATAAAACAAATAAGCGATTCTTTAATGGAATCGCTTATTTGTTTAAGGCTTCAAAAATATACTAAATCTTAACGGTCCAACCGAAAGTATCTTCTGATAATTTATGTTGAATATCAGTCAATTGATTTTTAAGTTTTGAAGCATACGTATTTTCTATTTTTGGTAATTCATAATATTCATCTTTGTATGAAAAGCCAACAATAGGGTTAACAACAGCTGCTGTACCCGCTCCAAAAATTTCTTTTAAAGTTCCATTTTTAGACGCTTCAACTAGTTCTGAAACTAGAACAGGACGCACTTCAACAGGAATACCTTGACTTTTTGCGAAATCAATAAGTGTTTTTCTTGTAACTCCATCAAGAATTCTCTCGCTAACAGGAGCAGTAAGCAACGTATCATTGATTCTAAAAAAGACATTCATGGTTCCAGCTTCTTCAAGTTTTGTATGTGTTGCATCATCGGTCCAAATCACTTGCTGAAAACCTGCTTTGTTAGCTAAATTTGTTGGATAAAACTGTGCAGCATAGTTACCAGCTGCCTTTGCAGCACCAATACCACCATTTGCGGCTCGACTAAAATGTTCAGCAATAATTACCTTTACTTCTCCTGAGTAATATGCTTTTGCAGGGGATAAAATAATCATAAATTTATACTCATCAGAAGGATTAGCAACGACACCAGCGCCAGTAGCAATCATAAATGGTCTAATGTACATGGTATTTCCCTTGCCTTTTTTAATCCAAGCTTCATCCAATTTTAGTAATTGATTCAAACCTTCCATAAAAATGTCTTCTGGCACTTCTGGCATTGCCATTCGTATTGCAGAATTATTGAATCGTTTAAAATTTTCATCAGGTCTAAAAAGCCAAATGTCGTTTGCATCGTCTTTATAGGCTTTCATTCCTTCAAAAATAGCTTGACCATAATGAAATACTTTAGCGGAAGGATCTAATAAAAATGGAGCATAAGGTTTAATCACTGGTTTCTGCCATTCACCATTTTTAAAATCACATTCAAAGGAATGATCTGTAAATACAGCTCCGAAACTTAGGTTTTCAAAATCTACTTCATTTATTTTTGAAGAGGGAGCTCTTGTTATTTCGATTTTTGTAGTTTGAGTAGAACTCATAATATAGGATGTTTTTTATTTCTTAAATAGAATTTATTGTAGTAATAACAATGAATTGAGTACTGCAAAATTAAATAAAAATTAGCAAAATCCTTGCCAAAATCCTATTATTTGTAGCGTTTAATAATGATTTGTTTATATTTTAAAAAAGCGAAACGATTGGTTTAAAATTATATGAAATATTTAATGAAACATAGTTTTATTAGAATTATACATTATTACTTTTGATAAAATTTATGGATTATTATTTCCATACAACAGTTTTATTTTAAAATGAAAAGAAAAATTATACAAACGCTTGATGGTTCGACCACGATTCAACTACAAGAATGGGATGAATGCTATCATTCTAAGCATGGAGCTATACAAGAGGCTCAGCATGTTTTTATAAAGAATGGACTTTTATTATTTCAAAACAAGAATGTTTCTATATTAGAAATCGGATTTGGAACTGGTTTAAACTGTTTTATTACTTATTTGGAATCCAAAAAAATGAATCAAATCATTGATTATGTTGGAGTTGAAGCCTATCCTGTTTTGAGTGATGAAGTACAATCTATGAATTACGTTCAAGAGTTGAATGCTCAAGCTGAAAAGACAGTTTTTGAAACTATGCACTCTTGTAATTGGGAGGAAAAGTATCGAATATTTACTACTTTTACTTTAACAAAAAGAAAACAATTTTTCGAATCTATAGAAGATAATGAATGCTATGATTTGATTTATTTTGACGCTTTTGGATATAGAGTGCAACCCGAACTTTGGAGCACAGCAATTTTTAAAAGCATGTACAAAGCTCTGAAAAATAATGGAGTTCTTGTTACCTATGCGGCTCGTGGTGTGGTGAAAAGAAGCATGCAAGAAGCTGGGTTTTTAGTAGAAAAACTGGAAGGCCCCCCAGGCAAAAGAGAAATGTTTAGAGCACTAAAAGTATAGTTTTTTACCTCTTAAAATAATTTCCCAATTGGCATATTGTTTGTAAAAGCCATTGGTATTTTATTTAAATTTGGGAAATATAATTGGTATTTAATTTTTCTTTTCACCTTTCAGAATTTAAAATAGTTATGAAAAACACCATGTTAGCCTACACCAAAAATATACTTGAAACAGTAAGTTTTGACTCTCAATTGTTTTGTAAAGAACTTGAGAAGGCATTAAAATTACTTTTGCCATATGAAATTGAGCAACTTACAGAATGGCTTTTGGAGTATACTTTAAAAAGACCAGAGTTGAGAAAATGTCTTGTTTACATAAACAATTAAAAAAAAAGAGCTTTAAGCTCTTTTTTTTAAGAAATAAATCTTTGAACTAATATTACCCTTTTGTTTTTATGTAAGTTATTTCTCTAAAAAATAACCTAATTAACGTCGATAAACGTGTTTTTAAGTATTTTATCGATTTTTTTTCAACTTTTTTGTTGGAGTTAATGATTTTTTATTTTACTTTTACATCACGTTCTTATTTAAGATAACCCCTAAATCTTATTGTTATGCCTAGAATGATCTACGATTACACCAAATCTGTGCTCGAGAGAGTGAGTTTTGACCCGGTTCTTTTTTGTAAAGAATTGAGAAAAGCATTAAAAAATTTATTACCTTATGAAATTGAACAATTGAAAAAATGGTTGCAAAACTTTACCTCTACGGAACATCCTGAGTTGCGACAATATATCGCTATTGTAAGTTAGCAGTAGTAAAAAAGGAGCTTGGCTCCTTTTTTATTTTAGAGGTTTAGGACTAATGATTTCAACATTTTGAAAAACAATTGCTCCTTTTATAACTCCCATAATTGTTGAACGAAGGGCATCGATTATCTGTATTTTGAGTTCGCTCTTAGGATATATAAGACTAACTTCTCTAGCAGGTTTTGGCTCCTTAAAATGTCTTAATTTTGATTTATCATTATCTTTTAAATCCAAAGTATGTAAGTAAGGTAAAAGTGTTGTTCCGAGACCTTCATCGGCTAATTTGATTAAAGTTTCAAAACTCCCGCTTTCTATTTGAAAACGATTGGTGTCGCTTTTGGAATTATTTTTACATAAATTCAATATTCCATCACGAAAACAATGTCCATCTTGCAACAACAAAATATCATCTAAATTTAAATCTGAGACTTCTATCTCTTTCTTCTGAAAGTGATGATGACTTTCTGGGATGTAGGCTACAAAAGGTTCAAAATACAATACAATTTCTTTTATTTTTTCTTCCATCAATGGCGTTGCTGCAATTGCTGCGTCAAGATGTCCATTGTTAAGTTTTACTATAATTTCATCTGTATTTAATTCTTCTATAATGAGCTTTACTTTCGGATATTTTTTTATAAAATTATTTAAAAACATAGGAAGTAGAGTAGGCATTATAGTAGGAATTATTCCTAATCTAAATTCTCCGCCAATGAATCCTTTTTGTTGTTCAACAATATCCTGAATCCTATCTGCTTCATTAACAATGTTTTTGGCTTGTGTAACAATTTTAAGACCAATATCAGTCAGTTGAATCGGTTTTTTAGTTCTATCAAAAATTTGAATATTAAGTTCTTCTTCAATTTTTTGAATTTGCATACTCAAAGTGGGTTGAGTCACAAAACATTTTTCGGCTGCGAGTGTAAAGTTTTTATGTTCTGCAACTGCTAGAACATATTTTAGTTGTGTAATTGTCATATTTTATATTTATGTGCAAATATAAAAGTATCAGTTTAATTTATAGCTTCATAATTTGGTTTTAATTTATAACATTTCGATTAATTAATGTTAAAAAATACACAACAGCCTTTTATTGAATTGATGAAAAGTTACATTTGCAATATGAAATTAATAGCAACAGCGATACTAATTGTCTTTATCACTTTTCTATCAACACCAACTATAGTTACGTTAATAGAAAAAAGTACAGATATTTCTTTGTTCTATAGTTTTTCCGAAGAAGAGGTTCACAAGAATTACAATGAAATAAAGGCTGATATAAAAGAAAGTTCAGAGTGTCATGTTTTAGATTCAAAGATAGATTCGTGTATCTTAATCGTCTCGGAAAACTTGTCTCGTCACGATAATGTAGCTGACGAAATATTCTCTCCTCCACCAGAATTAATTTAATACTAAGTTTAAGATTTTCTACAACATGTGGAAAAAGATTTCGTATTCAATTAATCTTATAAGGTAAATGACAAAAAAACACACTCTTTTAGCAAACCTCAAATCTGATTTTTCATCAGGTTTAGTGGTTTTTCTTGTGGCATTACCACTCTGTCTCGGCATTGCACTTGCAAGCGGAGCGCCATTATTTTCAGGTATTATTTCGGGAGTCATAGGCGGAATTGTCGTTGGCTATTTAAGTCAATCACATCTTAGTGTTTCTGGCCCAGCTGCTGGACTAACGGCTATTGTTTTAACAGCAATTACTGACTTAGGTTCTTTTGATATTTTTCTTTTAGCCGTTTTAATTGCGGGATTTATTCAGCTTGCATTGGGATTTATAAAAGCAGGAACGATATCTAATTATTTTCCAAATAACGTCATTGAGGGAATGTTGGCTGGTATTGGAGTTATTATTATTTTGAAACAAATTCCACATGCTTTTGGTTACGATCCTGATTTTGAAGGAGATGAATCTTTTTTTCAACTTGACGGGCAAAACACTTTTTCAGAATTATTTCATGTTTTAAACCATATTCAATTTGGTTCTATACTTATTACTTTACTATCATTAATAATCTTAATAGTTTGGAATAAAGTTGATCTTTTAAAGAAAATAAAGTTGATTCCTCCAGCTTTGGTTGCAGTAATTGTTAGTATTATATTAAATGAATTTTTTATTCAATCAGCAAGTTCATTAGTTATAGCTTCGGATCATTTAGTAAGCTTACCAGTTCCGGAAACATTAGACGAATTAAAAAACATAATTGTCACTCCTGATTTCTCAGCAATTTTTAATTCCAAAGTCTGGATTGTAGCCATTACGATAGCTATTGTTGCATCAATTGAAACTTTACTTTGCATCGAAGCTTCAGACAGAATGGATTCTCAAAAAAGATATACTGATACTAATGTTGAACTCAAAGCTCAAGGTGTTGGAAACATTATTAGTTCCTTATTAGGTGGATTGCCAATGACTTCTGTTGTGGTTAGAACTTCAGCAAATAATGCCGCTGGAGCAAAATCAAAAATGTCTGCTATTATACATGGTTTACTATTGTTGGTTAGCGTTTTATCTATTCCGACGATTTTAAATAAGATACCTTTAGCCACATTAGCTGCAGTTTTATTATTGGTTGGGTATAAATTAGCAAATCCAAAAACAGTGAAACATTTTTGGGAAAAAGATAAGGTTTTTCAGTTTATTCCTTTCATTCTTACTTTTTTAGCAGTAGTTTTTACAGACTTGTTAAAAGGGGTTGCTTTGGGTATGATTGTCAATATTATATTTGTTTTAATGGGGAATTCAAAACGTGCTTATAAATTTAGAAAAGAAGAATATCAAGAAGGTGATATCATACATATTGATTTGGCTCAAGAGGTTTCATTTTTAAATAAATCAGCGATAAAAGCCACTTTAAATGCATTGCCTGAAAATTCAAAAGTTGTTATAAATGCTAGCGATACCGTTTATATTGCTCATGATGTTTTAGACTTAATTTATGAATTCGAAAAAATTAAATCGAAAGAATCGAATATTAATGTTAAATTAGTAGGTTTCAAGGAGGCCTACAATTTAGAAAATAGTAATGATTATAAAAATACTGTTACATTTGAGCATAAATACAATGTAATGAAGCGAAAATTAGAAGTCATTGAGAAAAAAGATATACAATTCGATTAATTCAAACAAAGCGATATATGGACACAGATTTTTATAAAAAAATACTTGACAACAATAAAAAGTGGGTTGAAACTCAGTTAGCCATTGATAAAGAATATTTTAAAGATTTAGCTAAAGGACAACAACCACCATTACTTTGGATAGGTTGTTCTGATAGTAGAGTTCCTGCTAATGAAATAATTGGAGCGAAACCTGGCGAAGTTTTTGTTCATAGAAACATAGCTAATATGGTGATTCATAGTGATATGAATATGCTTAGTGTTCTTGATTATGCTGTAAATGTTCTAAAAGTGAAACACGTTATTGTGTGTGGTCATTATGGATGTGGTGGGGTAAAAGCTGCCATGGGAAATCAATCAATAGGTTTAATTGATAATTGGATTAGACACATAAAGGACGTTTACAGACTTCACGAAGAGTATTTAAATTCTATTAGTGACGAAGACGATCGTTTCAATAAGTTTGTGGAGGTTAATGCTCAGGAACAGGTTTTCGATTTAGCCAAAACGTCCATCGTCCAAAATGCTTGGAGGAATGGACAAGATTTGACACTTCACGGATGGACTTATGGTTTAAACTCTGGATATGTAACAGATTTGGGAGTAAACATGAGTTCCAATTCAGAGTTAGATGAAG
>Ga0315904_10005319_pt1 | contig 17899 bp, 14 predicted proteins | sample LakEriMetagenome_6_FD_203529 | JGI IMG/M metagenome (GOLD analysis project Ga0315904, IMG submission 203529) | Freshwater fungal communities from buoy surface, Lake Erie, Ohio, United States - Buoy 12 MA120 | ecosystem: Environmental > Aquatic > Freshwater > Lake | place: USA: Lake Erie, Ohio...
CGCTCTTCCACCGCTACGGCTTGGAGGAGGAGATCGGGCGGATCCACCAGCGGAAGGTTCCGCTCAAGGGCGGCGGGTCGATCGTGATCGACCAGACGGAAGCCCTGGTGGCGATCGACGTCAACTCGGGCTCCTTCCGCACCGAGAAGAGCGCCGAGGAGAACGCCTACCAGATGAACCTGATCGCGGCCAAGGAGATCGCCCGTCAGCTGCGGCTCCGCGACCTTGGCGGTGTGATCGTGAACGACTTCATCGACATGCGGAAGGAGAAGTATCGCCGCGGCGTCGAGAAGTCACTCCACGAGGCGATGAAGCGCGACCGGGCCCGCACGAAGATCCTGCGGACGAGCCCCTTCGGGCTGATCGAGATGACGCGGCAGCGGATTCGTCCGTCGCTCCGCAAGAGCATCTTCCGCGACTGCCCCACCTGCACCGGTACGGGCACCGTGAAGACGGCCGAGAGCATGGCGATCGAGGTGATGCGGACACTCCACCTCTCAGAGACCCGCGACGACGTGACCCGGTTGAACATCACGGTGCACGACGAGGTGGCCACGTGGATCAACAACCGCAAGCGGCGGGAGATCACGCAGTTCGAGGACCGGACACATATCCAGCTGCACGTCGTCGGCAAGGACGGCGTGTCGCCGGAGCACCTGGTGTTTGACGCCTGGGACTCGAGCGGGCGAAGCGTGCGGTTTCCGTGAGCGGAAGCCCCCGCGCGTGAAAACGGTGAAAACGGTGACAGCCACCTTTTGCCGGTCGCCGCAGGCGACACGGCCCCGGCCAAAGGCCGGGGTCTACAGACAAAAGGTGGCTGTCACCGTTTTCGTTCCAACAAGCCCCGAGCGCCAGCGAGGGGATGGGCTTCATTGAACGGCAACGGCCGCTTGCCACCGCTACGCGTCATCCCCTTGCTTCCGCTCGGGGCTTCCTGGCGGGACCGCGTCAGACCTGCGCGCCGGCGATGCGTTCGAACTCGTGGGCGAACAGGCCGCTGCGGAGCTTGGGCTCGAACCAGGTGCTCTTCGGCGGCATGATCTCGCCCGCCTCGGCCACGGCGAGCAGCTCGTCGGGGCTCGTGGCATGCATGGAAAAGGCGACGCCGCCGCGGCCCGCCCGCTGCTCCAGTTCGGCGCAGCCGCGGATCCCGCCGACAAACTCGATCCGGGAATCAGTGCGGGGGTCGCCGATTCCGAGCAGCGGGGCCAGGACGCGGTCTTGGAGGAGCGAGACGTCGAGGCTGGCGATCGGGTCTGCCCGGTTGATCGACCCCTCGGGGAACTCGAGCGACCACCAGCTTCCGTTCAGGAACACCCGCACCGTGCCCCGGTGGTCTGGTTCACCCGACTGCGACGGCCGCACGTCGCCAACGCCCCGGAGCCGCTCGAGGAACTGCTCGGGCGTCAGGCCGGCAAGATCCTTGACGACGCGGTTGTAGGGCATGATGCGGAGCTGGTCGTGTGGAAAGACGACGGCCATGAAGCGACCGTATTCCTCGCTGCCGGTGTGCCGCGGGTTGGCCTGCGCCGAGGCCGTGGCCGCCCGCTCGGCGCCGGCGGAGCGGTGGTGGCCGTCGGCGATATAGAGCAGATCGAGCCCGCGGAAAGCCTCCAGGTAGGAGGCCACGTCAGACGCCCTCCAGCCGGTGTGCTGAACCCCGTCGGCGGCGACGAAGTCGAAGAGCGGGGCGGTTGACGCGTCGGCCTGCATCCGCGCGGCCAGCGTGCCGCCGGCGAGGTGCCGGTCGCGAAAGCAGAGAAACACCGGCTCGGCGTGGCACGCGGTGACGAGCAGGTGACGGGTGCGGTCGTCTTCCTTGTCGGGCCGCGTCTTCTCGTGCTTGCGGATCTCGCCCGAGCGGTATTGCTCGGCCTCGACGCAGCACACGATCCCCAGCTGGGCCTGGCCGTTCCTGATCTGGCGGTAGAGATACAGGCCGGGCTCGGGATCGCGGAGCAGCGAGCCGGCGGCGATCATGCCCTGCAGGTTTCGATTGGCCTGTTCGTAGACCTCGGCGGCGTGACAGTCGGTCTCCGGCGGCAGGTCGATCTCGGAACGAACCACGTGCAGGAACGACCGCGGCTTGCCGGCGGCCCGTTCGCGGGCCTCCTCGGTCGAGATCACATCGTAGGGATCGCTGGCGACCTCGGCGGCGTGGGCGGCGGTGGGGCGGAGAGCGGCGAAGGGATGGATGCGAATCATGGGTGGGCGTGCTCCTGCGGTGGGAGCCGGAAGATAGCGAAGCCTGCGCCGCCCGTGCAAACGAGCAGCGGACGGCACAGGTTGAAAACCTGTGCTACGGGGGTGGTGAGTAGCGTAGGTTTTCAACCTGCGCTGAAGAAGGTCACAGGTTGGAAACCTGTGCTACGGGGGTGGTGAGTAGCGTAGGTTTTTTACCTGCGCAGAAGATCGGCATAGGTTGAAAACCTGTGCTACGGGAGCGGTGGCACGCGATACGCCTCCGCGAGCCTCGTGAACTCGGCGGCCGAGGCGGCGGCGTCGAAGCGGTCGCCAAGCTCCTCGCGCAGGATCTCGGCGACGTCCGCCGCCGCATCGGCCGCACGCCGGGCGTCGAGAAACAACCACCGCGAGCGGCGGGCGAGCACGTCTTCCACGGAGCGGGCGAGTTCGTGTCGGGCCGCAAAGCGGACCATCGCCTCGCTGAACCCAGGCAGGAGCATCCGCTCGGCGCCAGGCAGTGCGGCGAGGCTCGCGGCCTCGTCACCGTAGAGGTGGGGGCCCGGCGGTTCGGTGAGCGACACGGCAGCGGCGCCCCGCGGTGGCGCCCCGACGAGCCGCAGGTGCGCCGTCGCGCCACCGGGGCGGGCCGGCAGCAGGCCGTGCGCGAAGCAGGCGTCGAGCACGCTCTCGGCCATCGCCCGGTAGGTCGTCCATTTGCCGCCCGTGATCGTCACGAGCCCGTGCGGCGAGACCTCGACCGTGTGCTCCCGGGAGATCCGCTTGGTGTCGCGACCACCCGTGGCCGGCTTCACGAGCGGCCGCAGGCCGGCCCAGGCGGACCGGACGTCGCTGCGAGACAGCGGCGCAGCCAGCCGGCGGCCTGCCTCGGCGAGGATGAAATCGATCTCTTCCTCGAAGGGACGCGGCTCGAGTGGCGTGTCGTGTCGAGGCGTGTCGGTCGTGCCCAGGATCACCTTCCCGAGCCAGGGCACTGCGAAGAGCACGCGGCCGTCGGCCGTCTTCGGCACGAGCATGGCGGTCGAGGATGGAAAGCGGTCGCGATCGACGACCAGGTGCACGCCCTGGCTCGGGGCGACGAGGTCGGTCGCCGCGGGCTCATCGAGCTTCCGCAGCGCGTCTACCCAGACGCCGGTGGCGTTGACGATGCATCGGCCGCGGACGTCGAGGCGGTCGCCCGTCTCGCAGTCCTCGGCGATCACCCCCGTCGCGCGACCGTCGTCGCACACAAGGCCCGTCACGCGGCAGTGGTTGAGCACGATTGCGCCCTCGCGGATCGCCGTGCGGGCGAGGGCCACGGCGAACCGGGCGTCGTCGAACTGGCCGTCCCAGTAACGGATCGCGCCGGCGAGCCGCACCGGCTGCAGACCGGGCGCGGCGGCCAAGGCCCGCTTCCGACCGAGCAGGCCAACGCGGCCGAGCCGCTCCGCTCCCGAGAGCGCCTCGTAGATCGCCAGACCGATCCCGTAGAACGGCAGGTCCCAGAGCCGACCTGCGATGCCGTAGGCCGGCACGAGAAAGGGGAGGGGCTGGGCGAGGTGTGGGGCGTTATCGAGGAAGCGTTTTCGTTCACGAAGCGCCTCGCGGACGAGTGACACGTTGCCCTGCGCGAGATATCGCACGCCGCCGTGGACGAGTTTCGTCGCCCGGCTCGACGTGCCCTTGGCAAAGTCTTCGGCTTCGAGGAGCAGCGTGGAGAAGCCGCGGGTGGCGGCGTCGAGGGCGGTGCCGAGGCCCGTCGCGCCTCCCCCGATGACGATCAGATCGAACCCCTCGGACGACCGCACGCGGGCGAGCAACCCTTCGCGAGATGGCAACGAAGGTGGGGGCGGTGGCATCACGGCGGCTGGCTGATCAACGAGGCGAGACGATCCGAAACGAACCCCTGGGATCGCGATTTTCCGGCCGGAAACCCGACCTCTCGACCCATCCCGCCGGCGACGATATCGTACAGGGCTCGGTTTGAGAGTTTTTTCGCCGCATTTTTACGGACCTGCACCCATGGCCAAGGCCACTCCCGCCGCCGATTCTGCCTCCTCCATGAAGGGCGCCGCCCACGAATACGCCGTCGTCGTTGACGGCGGCCGCCAATACCGCGTGATGGAGGGGCAGGAGCTCGAGATCGACTTCCGCCACCTGCCCGCCGGCAGCGAGGTGGTGTTCGAAGATGTGCTTGCCGTCAGCAAGGCCGGCAAACTCACGATCGGCAAGCCGAAGGTGAAGGGTGCGTCGGTGAAGGCCGAGGTGCTCGGCCTCGTGCAGGGCGAGAAGATCTACGTGCAGAAGTTCGCCCGCCGTAAGAACTACCGTCGCCGCACCGGCCACCGGTCGATCTCGACGAAGATTCGAATCGCGTCGATCTCCGCCTGACGCGGCGCCCACCGTGGTTTGCCCGCGGCCTTACGGCCGGTCGGTTTGAAGCTGGCTCCTGCGTGTGGGGACGCCCGCGGCCTTACGGCCGGTCGGCTTGAGGCTGGCCCCTGCGTGTTGGGATGCCCGCGGCCTTACGGCCGGTCGGTTTGAAGCTGGCCCCTGCGTGTGGGGACGCCCGCGGCCTTACGGCCGGTCGGCTTTCTCGGCCGTACAAGCCCAACGCCGTGAGGCGTGGGGCGAACCGTCACCAGACGTCGCTTCCAGCGAAGATGCCCGCGGCTTCACAATCCGAGGTCACTGAGCGGGCCGCCGCGGACGCAGAGCGCATCGACGGCGGCCGTGATCGCGGGATCTTCCTCGACGGGCGGCGCGTGGTGCGGCTTGAGCCGGGCGTCGATCACGAGCGGGCCCCGGCAGCCCCAATGCTTCTGGTGGGTGAACGCATCAACGCCGTGCACGTTGGCCGCAGGATTCGACCGCGTGAACGTGAGCCACAGCCAGTTGGCGAGCGATGCGGCGGCGAAGGCCGAGTCGTCCACGATGACCACGAGCGGGAAGCGGCGGAGCGGATGCTCGGGGCCGATCGCGGCGCAGAGCCGCTCCACGTCGGCCGACCACGGGCTCGTGCGGGCCGACTCCCAGATCGCGGCGTCGCTCGGGGCGTCGAGCCGAGGCCGGGGCTCGATCCGTGGCCCCTCCACGGCGACGACTCCAGGCAGGCAGACCCGCGGGTTGGCGAAGCCGTCGGGCAGCGACACCCCCGACTGTAGATCGGTCGTGAGCTCGCGGCGTGCCGGCCCCCGTGCCGCCACCACGAGTTTCGAGCCCGCATTGAAGCCGCTGCCCGAGTAGTCGAGCGTGTCGATCGACGTCTCGGTGTGGAAGTGGCAGTCGCGGCTCCAGTCGACCCGGGCGAGCACGTGCGCGAGGAACGGCTGCACATCGTGGGCGTCGAGGCCCGGGGCGTCGGTGCCATCGACGATCAACAGGTACTTCGCCAGCGACAGCTGTCCTTGGCCGAGGATCGCCGAGGCCTGCGTGAGGAGTTCGGCCGGCCGGTCGGACCGCTTCCACGGCAGGTAGCGTTCGCTGCCGACGGCCAGCAGCAGCGGATGGACTCCCGAGGCATCGACGGCATGGATGCTCGACACGCCGGGCAGGACCGTCGGGATCACGGGGCCGGTGAGTTCATGGACGAGCCAGCCGAAGAGCGTGTCTTCCTGCGGCGGCCGGCCTACCACGGTGACCGGCCAGATCGCCCCCTCGCGGTGCCAGACGTGTTCCACGCGAAGCAGCGGAAACTCGTGCCGCCGGGCGTAGTAGCCGAGATGGTCGCCGAACGGTCCCTCGGGCTTGGTGGCCCCGGGGTTCACCGTGCCCTCGATCACGAAGTCGGCGTCGGCGTAGATCGCAGGACGATTCCTGCGCGGGATCATCGGGATGCGATGGCCAGCCAGGGCGCCGGCAAACGTGAGTTCGGAAAGTCCCTCGGGGAGCGGCATCACCGCTGACACGGTCATGGCCGGTGAACCGCCCACGAAGATCGCCACCTTGAGCGGCTCGCCCCGGGCGAGGGCCGCCGCGTGGTGCACGCCGATGCCGCGGTGGAGCTGGTAGTGGAGGCCGGCCTCGCGGTCGGGTTCGTAGACGTTGCCGGCGAGCTGCACGCGGTACATGCCGAGGTTCGAGTGTTTTGTGCCGGGCCGGTCGGGGTGCTCGCTGTAGACGGCTGGCAGCGTGATGAAGGGGCCGCCGTCGCCCGGCCACGACACCACCTGCGGCAGCCGGGAGAGCGGGATCGTGCGGGTGAGCACCGGACCACTACGGACCCGCTTGGGCAGCATCGCAAGCGCATCGAAGGGCGACCGCCAGTAGCGGCCCGGCTTCCGCAGCGCCGCGGAGGGGTCGAGCTTGAGCTCGACGAGCCGCCGCACGCGGTCGAGCGTGTCGGCGAAGATCCGCTCGATCCGCTGCCGCGTGCCATAGAGATTCACGAGCACCGGGAAGTCGCTGCCGCGCGGCTTCGAGAAGAGCACCGCCGGCCCACCGGCGCGGAACAGCCGCCGCTGGATCTCGGCGATCTCGAGGTGGGGATCGACCGGGTGGTCGATGACGACGAGTTGACGCCCGGCCAGCGGGCCAGCGGCCTGCCGGTCGCTCTGCAGGGCATCGACGCAGGCCTGGAGCGAACGGAATCCCATCGGAGCGGCGGGTGCCTCGCAAGGCCGGAAATGGCCGCCACCATCGTAGCCTCGCCGGACGCTACGATGAGCCTCGTTCTGCATCCCCGGTTTCCACGTCCATTCCACGTTCTATCAACCCACGTCCAGGAGAGTCGTTGCCGTGGTCACACTCGCGTCGGTCTATGAAGGTGGCCTCCGCTGCCTCGCCACCCACGGCCCGTCGGGCACCACGCTCGTTACCGACGCCCCGGTCGACAACCACGGCAAGGGGGAGAGCTTTTCGCCGACCGATCTCGTGGCGACGGCCCTGGGAGCCTGCATGATGACGATCATGGGGATCGTGGCGGAGCGGCACGGCATCGACCTCACCGGCACCACCGTCGAGACCGTGAAGGAGATGACGAAGGAGCCCCCGCGGCGGATCGCGTCGCTCCGCACCCGGATCACGATCCCGCTGCCACCGGATCACCCGCACCGGACGGCGCTCGAGCAGGCGGCCCACACCTGCCCCGTGCACAAGAGCCTGCATCCCGACATCGACGTGCCGGTCGAGTTTGTCTGGAAGGGCTGACGGCCCGCACGCGAGGCGACCCATGCCCGACCTCTTCGCCGCATCGCGGGCCGCCAACGTCGCCCGGGCTGCGCCACTCGCCGCTCGGATGCGGCCGCGGCGGCTGGCCGACTACGTGGGCCAGGAGAAGGTCGTCGGCGCCGGAAAACTCCTGCGGCGGCTGATCGAGGCCGACCGGCTCGGGTCGGTGATCCTCTACGGGCCGCCGGGAGTGGGCAAGACGACGCTTGCCGAGATCATCGCCAATGAGACGAAGCGGCGATTTGTGGAGCTCTCCGCGACCGCGTCGGGCGTGAAGGACGTCCGCGACGTGCTCGAGGCCGCGCGGCGGAGGCTCGAGGACGACGGCCAGCGAACCTGCCTGTTCATCGACGAGATCCATCGCTTCAACAAGGCCCAGCAGGACGTGCTCCTTCCTGACGTGGAGAACGGGGTGATCGCCCTGATCGGGGCGACCACGCAGAATCCCTTCTTCGCGCTCACCAGCGCCCTGGTCAGCCGCAGCCGGATCTTCGAACTCGAAGCCCTCTCGAAGCACGACATCGCGGAGATTCTCGACCGAGCCGTGGCCGACCGCGACCACGGCCTCGGCCGGGAGCAAATCACGCTTGCGGCCGAGGCGCGAGAGTTTCTCGTGGAGACCTCCGATGGCGATGCCCGGCGGGCGCTCGGCGCCCTCGAGGTGGGGGTGCTGTCGAGCGGCGAGCGGCCGCTGGCGTTCACGCTCGAACTCGCCCGTGAGAGCGTGCAGCGGAAGGTGGTGGCCTACGATTCGGGCGACACTCATTACGACTGCGCCAGCGCCCTGATCAAGAGCATCCGTGGCAGCGACGCCGACGCCGGCCTCTACTGGCTCGCGAGAATGCTGGAGGGGGGCGAGGACGTGCGGTTTCTCTCGCGCCGACTCGTGATCCTCGCCAGCGAAGACGTGGGCAATGCCGATCCGCGGGCACTGATGGTCGCCGTGGCGGCGATGCAGGCGACCGAGTTTGTGGGCTTGCCGGAGTGCCAGCTCACGCTCGCACAGGCGGTGATCTATCTCGCCCTCGCCCCGAAGAGCAACGCCTGCACGACGGCGATCGCTGCGGCCCGGAGCGACGTCCGCGAGCAGGCGGTGATCCCCGTGCCGCGGCACCTGCAGGACAAGCACTACGCCGGCGCGAAGCGGCTCGGCCACAGGCAGGGCTACGAATACTCCCACGATGCCCCCGACGGGATCGCGTCGCAGGACTATCTCGGTGTGGAGAAAGACTACTACCAGCCGAGCGACCGCGGGATGGAGCGGGATCTCGCCGAGCGGCTCGCTGAGATCAGGCGGCGGCTCCGGCAGGGACGGGGCGAGCCGTCCTGAGTTCGGCGACGATCTCGGTGGTGAGCACCTCCTCCAGCCGCGTCAGCGCCTTCGCGACCGCCGCGCCGTCGAGCACGCGGTGGTCGGCGATCACGGTCACGAGGCAGCGGCCGTCGCCGTCGAGCGGCCCGTAGGAGAGGCTGGTGGTGCAGATCGTGGGGTGGAAGCGGTTGGTGGCGGAGAAGCCGGCGAGCGTTGAGAGGCTGAACGTGCCGATCCGCGTGACCCGCTTGGGCGATGCGGATCGCATGTTCCAGCGGAGAATCGTCCTCCGAAGCCAGCCAGGCACGCCCTCGAGTTCGAGTTGCCGCTTGAATGCCTCCTCGACGGGCTGCGTGACGAAGCGGTCGATCGACTGCTGGAGCAGCGGCAGGGGTGTGGCATCGGGCCGGGCGAGCCGGGCGAAGAACAGCCGGTCGTCGCCTTCGTCGCCGCGGTTGACGGCCAGCGAGGCCACGCTCTCAGAGCTCGTGGCCAGCCGCTGGCGGAACCGGCCCGCGAGCCAGCTGCGGAGGGGCGGCGTCTCGCGGGCCACCAGGCCGTAGGCCTTGAGGAAGATCGCCGCCCAGCCGATGCGGACGGCGGCTGCGCTCCTGGCGGTGGCGACCGCGTCGAGCCGCATCAGTCGATCGACGGGAAAGAGGGGGATATCAAGCGCGAGGATCGCGACGTCGTTCACGCAGCCGCGGCCGGCGGGGAGCGGCGAGGTGGAGACGGTTGGTGCCTGCTTGCTCATGAGTCGCTCGCATGACGGGCGCGGACCAGGAAGCCCACAGGCCTCAGCCATGGGGTTGCCGCCCCGGCTCACCGATCGCCGCGAATGGTAGGAAACCGCCACCGCCGGGCACAGGTTGGTTTCCGGGCCGCGCGGCTACACTTTCGCCATGCGAGCGGTGATCCAGCGGGTGAGCGAGGCGAGCGTGACAATCGACGCCGACGTGGTCGGCCGGATCGGGACGGGGTTGCTCGTGCTCGTTGGCGTGGAGGCGGGCGACACACCGGCCGATGCCGATTGGCTCGCGGGCAAGGTGACGCAGATGCGGATCTTCGCCGATGAGGCCGGGAAGATGAACCGCAGCGTGGCCGAGGTGAACGGTGGCCTGCTCGTGATCAGCCAGTTCACGCTGCTCGCTTCGACGGCGAAGGGCAACCGGCCGAGTTTCATCGAGGCGGCGCGGCCGGAGGAGGCGGTGCCGCTCTACGAACTGTTTCTGGCGGCCGCGGAGTCGCTGGTGGGCCATCGGCCCGAACGAGGCGTGTTCGCGGCCGACATGCAGGTGGCGCTGGTCAACGACGGCCCGGTGACGATCGTGATTGACTCCCGTCGCCGGGAGTGATGCTGCCGAACCGCGGATGCGGGAACGCCGGGACTTTCGGCCGGGTTGTGGGAGGGGGCCTGAAACCGCCTGTCCGTTTGCTACAATCGTGGGCCCATGGTGGCTATAGCTCAGTTGGTTAGAGCATCGGTTTGTGGTACCGAGGGTCGCGGGTTCGAGTCCCGTTAGCCACCCTTGAAAACAAGGGTTTCCTGATAGAGGGTTTCGTCGCTCCGTCAGGAATCCTCAAGAATCCTCAAATCGGTACCTGGCGGGGGCCGACTCGCGGGCCGGGTTTCTGATCATTGCCTGGCGATCACCATCCAGAAAACTGAGCCGTCAAGCTTTGAACGCGACGTGACGCCCCCCGGCGTACGTGTTGTCACTGTGCTCATATCCCAGCCGCTGTCGACCACCCGATAACCTGCAGGCATCTGCAGGCGTTCGGTCGGTGTCACAACGAACTCCCTGTGATATCGTGCTATTGGCCAAGATGATCGAAGTTTCGCTTTGCCATTCTCGTCGAGCGTTATCGCATAAACGCCACTTCGGACTCGCTGCGGTTCCTGCCCCGTGGATTGGTTGATAGTCAACTCGATCCGGGTCACAAAGACCGGCATGTGGAACTCCAGATCAAAACCGTCCTCACGGCAGCCAGCCGTGAATGCGAGCAATGCTGCGACGCAGATGATTCGTTGGAGAAAAAACATGGGGCTACCCAAATGATAGAGACTGGTTCCATTGGTGGGGGCAGGTGAGTCCAGTTGCCGAACTTCGGCCATTCGCGACTCCCCCACTGGCCCCGCGACCGCCGCGGTCGTTGGACTGTCATCCACAGCCGTTTGATTCGCCGGGCCGATTGACGGCGTCCCCCGCCAGCGGTATCACGACAGGCCGGGGATTCTTCGAGGTTTCGGGAATCCCACACCATCATCCTTTGTCCGTCCACGCGCGGAGTCAGTTCCCATGATTCTCGGCAAGCTCTGGAAGTCCCTTGCGGCCCAGATGAACAAGATCGCCAACTTTTTCTGGACCGCCGATCCGATCGCGCAGCTCCAGTACGAATACGACAAAGCGGTCGATCAGATGAAGGAAGGCCGCGAAGGGCTCGAGCAGTACCGGGCCCTCGTGGAGCGGGTCACGCGGCAGGTGAACGGCGACCGGCAGCACGTCGCGGCGCTCGAGGCCCGGATCAAGGCCTACCTCCAGGTCGGTGAGCGGGAGACGGCTTCCAGGTTTGCCCTCGAGCTTCAGAAGGCGAAGAAGGAACTTGCGGAGAACGAGGCCCAACTCAAGCTTCACGAGACCGCCTACACCAACAACGTCACCAAGATCCAGCATGCCACCAAGAAGCTGGCCGATCTCAAGCAGAAAATTCAGAAGTACGACGCCGAACTGAAGCTCTCCCGTGCTGAGGCCGAACTGGCCAAGCTGGCCACGAGCTTCAACTTCGACATCACCACCGACTTCGGCCAGATCGAAGACGTGATCCAGGACAAGATCGGGCTCAACCGCGCGAAGGTCCGCGTGGCCGCCGATCTGTCGGGCGAAGGCCTCCAAGAGATCAAGCAGGAGGAGGCGGTCGAGAAGGCGATGGCCGACAACGCCCTTCGCGAGTTCGAAATCTCGATGGGTATGGTCACGCCCGAGACCGCCGGCGTGAAGGCCGACGACAAGGAGCTCGGCTCCGAGCGGGCGACGCAGAAGACCACCTGATCCGCCGGCACAACACCTGGGAGCCGACCGTGACCAGCCCTGCCACGCCCACTGTTTCATCCCCGCGCCCGCCGGCGGCAGCCGAGGCATCGACGTCGCTCGGCACGTCGGCCGCGTCCGGCGGCTCGCGATCGCTGCCCGACTGGTGTCCTGCCTGGGCTGAGCGGCTCGGCGACTCGTATCTCTCCGGCACGAGTTGCGTCTTCCTGATGCACGGCAACGTCCGCGACCTCGTGCCGGTTGCGGCACCGAGCGCCAACGGCTCGGCTACGGATCCGGCGGCCTGGGGGACGGTTTCCGACTTTCTGGCCAGGGAGATGTTTGGCCGTTGGGACATCGTGCTGGCCTATGACGTCGGCAAGGGACTGAGGCCGCTCGCCGGCCCCGATCCGAATCGCCTGCGGACGATGGCCCAGTGGCTCACCGAGCGGATCGGCAACGCCGCGACCTGGCCTCGCGATCCTGATCAGGCCGTGGCGGCCATCGACGCGATCCTGGAACGCAACCTGATCGACCCGCCTGAGCAGCGGAAGCGGATTGCGATCGTGCTTGACTACGCCCAGTACCTGGTGCCCGATGGCGAGTCCGGATCGCGAACCGCTGCCAGCCGGCTGGTGCGGGTGCTCGGCTGGGCGACCAACCCGCTGCTGCGCCGCGTGAACGTGGCGATCGTGCTGCTCACCGACACGATTTCGGAAGTGCATCCTCGGCTCGTTCAGAATCCCGCGATCACCGCGATCGAGGTGCCGATGCCCGACGCTGGCGACCGCGAGCGATTCGCTCTGGCGACCGCGGCGGCCGCGGGCGTGAAGCCGGAGCAGATGGAGGGTGTGAAGCAGGTGGCCGCCGTCTCGGGTGGACTCACGCTCGAGAGCCTCCGTGCCGTGATCACCCTGTCTGCGCGCGAGGGCAGTGATCCCAACGGGCCCGAGTTCGCTGCCCGGAAGAAGGACCTCATCGAGCGGTCGTGCCACGGGCTGATCGAGTTCATCCAGCCGCGGCTTACGCTCGACGCCGTGGCGGGCCACGTGGATGCCAAGCAGCGGCTCGAGGCCGACGCCCGGGCGATCAAGCGGGGCCAGTTCGAGAGCGCCCCGATGGGCTACCTGATCTGTGGACCGGTGGGCACGGGCAAGAGCTTCATCGCCGAGTGCTACGCGGGCAGCGTGGGGATCCCCTGCGTGGTGCTGAAGAACTTCCGCAGCAAGTACGTGGGAGAGACCGAGGGCAACCTCGAGCATGCCCTCGGCGTGCTTCGCAGCCTCGGGCCGGTTGTCGTCGTGATCGACGAGGCCGACGCGGCCCTCGGCAACCGCCAGAGCGACGGCGACTCCGGCACGAGCGCCCGTGTGTTTTCAATGATCGCCCGCCAGATGGGCGACACGCGGTACCGCGGCAAGATCGTCTGGATGCTGCTGACGAGCCGCCCCGACCTGCTGCCGATCGACCTCAAGCGGCAGGGCAGGGCGGAGGTGCACATCCCGCTCTTCTATCCGCACGACCAGGCCGAGATGGACGCGATGTTCGCAGCGATGGCGCGAAAGTCGCATGTGAAGCTCGCCCCCGGCCTGCCCGGGCCGATCGACCTCGAACTCGGCCTCTCCGGTGCCGACATCGAAAGCGTGGTGCTGGCCGCCCGCCGGAAAGGTCTGGAGCGGGCCGCCGATGCCGGAGCCCCAAACCCCGACACGATCTCCGCCGACGACCTGAAGGCGGCGCTCGACGATTTCATGCCGAGTGCCCAGGGCCTCGAAAAGGAGATGCAGGAGATCGCGGCGGTGCTCGAATGCACCGAGAAGCGATTCCTCCCCGAACGCTGGAAGGAGAAGGTGGGTGAGCCGGGCGGCCGGTCCCATCTGCAGGAGCGGCTCGCGGCCATCCGCGAGGTGATCGGTTCCTGACGAACGCTTTTTTGAAAATACTGGATCGAAGACCACGCACACTCGAGGAGCAGGTTTCATGGCAGCCAAGACCCCCTGGTTCGACGATTCGACCGACACGCCCCTGATCGCGGAGTATGCCCGCAAGCTCGACTCCTTCCTCGACGCCGTCGCCGACGCGCGGATCGAGACCCGCGAACTCGACGAGCAGGAGAAGCGGGTGGTGGTGCTGATGAAGGAAGTCGAGCCGCTCCTCTCGCCCGAAGCCCATGAGAAGGTGACGCGGCTGCTCTGCGAGGTGACGGCCTACGACCTCATGCAGGCGTTGCACATGGCCGGCCACGCCCGCGCAAAGACGAAGTTTCGCGGCTGACAAACAGCCGCAGGCGGATCATTCCTAACCCTGGTTCCCGAGAGGCGCAGCATGTCCAGTCAACCCAAGGCCCCCTTCTGGCTCGCGGTGTGGGCCGTGATTTTCGGTCTCGTCGGCCTCGCGGCCTGGCGGTCCGGCATGCTCGAGCAGTTTGGCCTCGGTCGCCCGGGCGCCGCAGGTCAGCGGCCCATGGCAGCCGGGGGCGGCGGTCCGGCAGGTGCTGGCACGGGGGGTGGAGCCGAAGGATCCGGCGGTGCCGAAGGGATGACGGAGGCGCCGGACGTGTCGGTGCCCACGACCGTCAAGGAATACACGTTCAAGCCGGCCGAGAAGTTGCCGCCGGTGAAGGGCGTGAGCGGCTACAAGCCGCTCGAGGATGAGACCGTGAAGTTCGCGCTCAACGTGTGGGCCGGCTGGGCGCCGATCATCCGGGCCAACAATGGCTTCAAGGCGGGCAAGCTCTGGCAGGCGCCGGGGGGCAAGCCCTTCAAGGTGGAGCTCGTTTTGATCGACGACCCCGTGCAGATGCGCGACGCCTACGCCGCCGGCGAGGTGCACATCGGCTGGGCCACGCTCGACATGCTCCCGCTGTTCGTGGACAGCTTCGCCAAGGACTCGCGGATCATGCCCCGGGTCTATCAGCAGGTGGACTTCTCCAACGGCGGCGACGGGATCGTCGTCCGCGACACGGTGAAGACGGTGAGGGATCTCGCCGGCAAGAAGCTCGTGCTCGCCCAGAACTCGCCGAGCCAGTTCTTCGCCCTCAACATGCTCGTTGCCGGCGGCCTGCAGCCGCAGGACGTGGAGATGGTGTTCACGAGCACCGCCTTCGAGGCTGCGGCCGCGTTCAACCGCGACAAGAGCATCGCCGGTTGTGTGTCGTGGGCGCCCGACATCTACAACCTCGCCGACGCGAAGGGCAACCGGATGCTGGTCACCACTCAGACCGCCAATCGGCTGATCGCCGACATCTGGTTCGCCCGCGCCGACTTCGCCAAGGACCACCCCGACAAGATCGAGGCGATCGCGCGGGGGATCTTCGACGCGATGGGAGAACTCAAGTCGGAGACCGCCCGGCAGGAGGTGGCCCAGTTGATGGCCGACGGCTACACGATCCCAGCCGCCGACGCGCTCTCGATGCTGGGCGACGCCCACAGCACCAACTGGGCGGAGAACTACCAGTTTTTCCTCAATCGCAACAACCCGGCGAACTTCGAGCGGATCTGGAAGCAGGCCTACATGCTCTACCGTCGGATCGGGGTGATTTCCAACAACCCGGTGCCGTTCGACCAGGTGATGGATTTCTCGGTGATCCAAAAGCTCGGCAAGGAGCCGAAGTACGCCGAGACGAAGGACGAGTATGCCCTGTCGCTCCCGCCCAAGACGGTGCAGCAGATCCGCGCCGAGAACGAGGAAATCCTCACCAACACGATCGTGATCCACTTCTTCCCCAACAGCGCCGAACTGCGGAAGAAGGTGACGCGGCGGATCGAAGGCAAGGACGTGGAAGAGCCCTACGACGCCCGGGTCGATCTCGTACTCGACGAGGCAGGAGCGCTCGCCAAGCAGTTTGGCAATGCCCGGATTGTGGTGGAGGGGCACACCGACTCGTCGATGCGGGGTGCGGTGCCGGCCGCGATGGTGCGGGAACTCTCGCTCGAGCGGGCTCGGGCGGTGAAGAACGCCCTCGTGGACAAGTTTGATTTCGACGACAACCGGTTTGCCGTGGACGGCCTCGGCTGGGATCGGCCGGCCGACGACGACCATCCCGACAACCACGCGCTCAATCGACGCGTGGAGATCAAGGTCTACGCCGCGGAAAAGGAATGACCACCGCACCGGCATCCTCGGCGCAGCCGGGGCCTCCGACCGCGGAGCCTGCCAAGCCGCTGCGGGGCGAGGTGCCCGCGGCAACGGGGCTGTTTTGGGGCGTGACCTGCGTGGCGTGCGTGCTGGCCCTCTGGTTCGTGGGTACGGCGGACGGCATGCGGCTGGGCGCCGGCCCCGAAGCGGAGACGAGTGGTCCTGAGACGCGGCTGATCAGTCCTGCCACGCTGCCGAGCCCGGCCGAGACGCTGGCCGCCCTGCGGACGACGTTTGGCGAGCGTCGGCTCGTCGCCAATACCCTCGTGACCCTGCGGCGGGTCTGCCTGGGATTCGGCCTCAGCGGGCTGGTGGGCGTGCCGCTGGGCGTGTTGGCCGCCTGCTTTCCGGCGGTGCGATCCTTCATCGCCCCGCTCACGATCTTCGGCCGCAACATCCCGGTGGCGGCGCTCATTCCGCTGACATTCTTCTTCTTCGGGATCGGCGAGTTTCAGAAGATGATGTTTCTGTTCATTGCCAGCGTCGCCTTTGTCGTCAGCGACACCACGGCGGCGGTGCTGGAGGTTCCGCAGCGGTACGTTGATACGGCGCTGACGCTCGGGGCCTCGCGGCTCCAGATCATCCTCAAGGTGTTGGTGCCGCTGGCGGCGCCGGCGATCTTCAACTCCCTGCGGCTGCTGTTCGGCATCGCTTTCGGCTACGTCATGCTCGCGGAGGTGGTGAAGCTGGGGGGCGACACCGGGGGCCTCGGAGACTTGATCAACGTCTCGCAGCGCCGCGGCGAGCGCGAGCCGATCCTGATTGTGCTCGTGGTGATCCCATTGGTCGCCTACGCGATCGATCGGGCCCTCTGGTGGCTGCAGTGCGACCTGTTTCCCCATCGGTATGGCGGCCGCGGGCTGCTCCCCCGACTCGTCGGCTCGCTGCTCCACGGCGCCACGGCATCGACGGAGGCCCCATGAGCGACGCCATCCCTGCCACGCCCCCCGCTGCGACGCCCGCTCCCGCTGCTCCGCCCGCACCCGAACGCCCGCCTGCGGTGGAGTTTCGCCACGTCACCAAGATCTACGGCGAGGGCACGCCCAGGGAATACGTGGCGATCTCGTCCGTGAGCTTCACGATTCCCGACATCGTGGACCATGGCGAGATCTCGTCGTTCCTGGGGCCGAGCGGCTGCGGCAAGAGCACGGTGCTCAGGCTCGTGGCCGGGCTCGAGCCGCAGCATCCGCCGACGAGCGGCAGGGTGACAGTGCTCGGCCGGCCAGTGGTCGGCCCCGGGGCCGACCGCGGAATGGTGTTTCAGGATTACACGAGCTTCGACAACCGCACCGTGCTCGACAACGTGGTCTTCGGCCTCGAGTGCCGCGGAGTCGCCCGGCGGGAGCGCGAGGCCGAGGGGCTCGAGTGGATCGCGAAGGTGGGGCTCGATCCGAGGCGGGATGCCGCCAAGTATCCGCACGAACTCTCTGGCGGCATGCGGCAGCGGGTGGCGATCGCCCGCACGCTGATCCTCCGGCCCCGTGTGATCCTCATGGACGAGCCTTTTGGGGCCCTCGATCCGGCGACCCGCCTCGACATGCAGGACCTGCTGGTGAAGCTCTGGAGGGAGGTCGAGGCGACGGTGCTCTTCGTGACCCACTCGGTCGAGGAGGCGGTGTATCTTGGAGACCGCGTGTTCGTGATGGCGACGACGCCGGGCAGGATCGTGGACGAGATCCGGATGCCGGCGGCCTCGGCGCCCGCCCGCGAGGTGCAGTCGGAGCCGTGGTTTCACGAGCAGGTCAACGCCCTGCACGCCCGGATCGAGCAGGTCGAGGCGGCCGCCAAGCGGCCCAATGGAGCGAGGTGAGAGTGTTCAGCCGCGTCGGTGCCTACCTGAAGACCGCGTTCACCACGAAGTGGAACCTGCTCCTCTTTGGCGGCGGCGTGGCGGCGGCCTTCATCAGCGGCTTCCCCGGGATCATCCTGCCGCTGGTGGCGGCAGGCGAGGTGTATTATCTCGCCAGCATGCTCGCCAACGACCGCTTCCGCAGCGCCGTCGAGGCGCAGGACGCGAAGTCTCGCCGGGCGACGGAGGCGGCGGGAGCCCGCGAAGCCTATGAGCGAATCC
>Ga0315904_10005324_pt1 | contig 17891 bp, 17 predicted proteins | sample LakEriMetagenome_6_FD_203529 | JGI IMG/M metagenome (GOLD analysis project Ga0315904, IMG submission 203529) | Freshwater fungal communities from buoy surface, Lake Erie, Ohio, United States - Buoy 12 MA120 | ecosystem: Environmental > Aquatic > Freshwater > Lake | place: USA: Lake Erie, Ohio...
AATGGCATTGTAAAAGCGTTCACTTTGAATGGGGAAGGTTCCCTGGTTATCATCCATTTCGCCATGTACTAACAAAATGGGTGTTTTAATTTTGTTGGCATAGCTGAACGGACTCATGTCAAAATACAAGTTAGGCGCCTGCCAGTAAGTTCTATCTTCATTCTGAAAACCAAACGGTGTTAAAGAGCGATTGTAAGCACCGCTGCGTGCAATACCTGCTTTGAATAAATTGGTGTGTGAAAGCAGGTGTGCAGTCATGAAAGCGCCATAACTATGTCCGCCAACTGCAACACGGTTTTTATCGCCCACACCCAATTCTGCCAGCTTATTAATAGCTGCTTCTGCATTCAGCTTTAATTGCTGAATGAAATCATCGTTTGGCTTTTTGTCGGCACTGGTAGCTACAATCGGCATTTCTGCATTATCCAGCACAGCATAGCCCTGTGTTACCCAGAATACGGGTCCGCCCCAGCTGATGGTTGTGAAACGATCTTTTGAACCACGGATCTGTGCAGCATCAGCAGCAGAGTTGAATTCTCTTGGATAAGCCCACATGAATACAGGTAATGGGCCATCTTTCTTAGGATCATATCCTTTAGGTAAATACAAATCACCGGTAAGGTCTACACCATCAGCACGCTTATACTTGATTTTTTCCTTAGTGATACCTTCCAGTGCAGGATAAGGATTGCTGAAATCAGTGAGTGCTCTGTCAGCAATACGTGCTTTCAGATCTTTGATATAATAGTTGGGTACATCTTTCTGTGTTTCTCTTCTCGTAACCAGTGTTAGTCTGTCTGCATCCAAAATGTCAACGATAGATTCAAACTGACCTTCAACGCAACGCCAGATGATTTCGCTTTGTTTGGTAGCAAGATCAAACTTAGCTAAGAAGGGCAGATCACCTTTGGGTGATGAACCGGTATTATTAATCATCAGGAGTTTGCTGCCATTGTCAATAGTAGTTACTACCTGTCTGCCCCATTTGTTTTTGGAAGTGTAGGGCTGACCGGGATCGCTGTAAGCATCTGTTGTGGCTCTTTCCAGCATTACTTCTAATGCACCGGTGCTGGGGTTGTATTTGTGTACGCGTGCTCTTTGTCTGCCGGCAAGACCTTCGCTTACGAGCGCCAACGTTTCATTGCCCCAGTTGATGCCACGGAAACGCCATTGTGTTTTGAAGAGCTCTTTTGCTTCGCCGCTGAAAGGCGCGCTTAGTGCGTATACAGCATCATGGTATTCTACCTTGCTTCTGATCAGGCCACTGTCCAAAGGCTTACACCAGGTGATGGTAGCTGGTGCATCATCGCGCCAGTCGAAACCACGCACTACATCCTGCACATTATCAAAACCGGAAGGAGCAGCTTCGCCGGAAGGCAATTCTGCCAGCACTTTTACTGTTTTACCATTCATATCGGTAATGCTTACAGTAGATGGAAACTGTTGTGCTGGTACCAGATAGGAGAAAGGTTTACGGATGGTCCGTACCATCATGTAGTTCTTATCAGGTGAAACGCTAGTCATGGCATACAAGGCAGGTTTGCCAATTTTGGTCTCTACACCATTCACGTTTTTCACCAATTGAGCAGTAGCAAGAAACTCGAATAACTGCTCATCATAAGGACTCTTGATCAAATCCTGATAAGTTCTGATCGGTGCAGCTTTGCCATAGTTCTCCTGCATGGCTGGTCCTTTAGGTGTAATTGGACGCTTAGGTGCAGCCGATGCAGGCTGTAAAGTTGTTTTGTACAATAAAGTATTGTCATCTACCCAACTGAATGTGCCACCCAGAACGGTGTTCAGTGGTTGTTGGTTGATTTTCTTAGCTGTTTGTGTTGCTACATCAATCACGTACAAATCAACGCGACTGCCTGTTGAATTGGTAAAAGCAATTTTGGTTTGTGATGGGTTCCATGATGGCGCACTTGCCAACATGCCTGCAGGTAAACCTTTCACCTGAATGGTTTTGTTTTCCTTGATATTTTTCAGCGAGAAATTGTTGATATAAGTCTGTCTGCTGGGCGAGAAGTTCATGGGGTTGATGCGTAGACCGGCAATGCGCGCTTCAGGCTGGCCTAGTTCTTCTACAGTTGGATAGCTGTTGCGTTCAATCAGCAGCATCCAATTTGCTTTCTCATCAATACTGACGCCAGGTGTTGGCTTGGCTAATAATAAATCTGCGATTACCTGTGGTGGTGTTTGATAACCGATCGCATCTTGTGCAAATGCACACATGCCGATCAGGCTGAACATCCATAAGGCGAGCAAACGGGGTATGATTCTCATGGCAATGATGGTTTTAGTTTGCGGAAGTTAAGCACTGTGCTTTGTGCAGCGAAACCGCTGATAAAATTTTGTCGGTAAGCTATTTCGCCTATTTTTGTGCCATGATCAGTCAGATCCACATGCATCATCATCATTTCTTACCCCAGCGGTAGGCCGATGCTGTATGCGTATCTGATTGTATCACAGGGCTTACCAATGGTGAGCCCTATTTTTTTACGTTCAATCGAACTTTATGAGCAACGAACAGGTAAAACTCAGACTGGCTATTCAGAAATCGGGCCGTTTACACGATGATTCCATTCGTTTGTTGAAGGAATGTGGTGTAGATATCTCAAACGGGGTAAACAAACTAAAGGCGGAAGCCAGCAATTTTCCGCTGGAGTTGTTCTTCTTGCGTGATGATGATATTCCGCAGTATGTGGAAGATGGGGTAGCAGATATTGGTTTTGTTGGGGAGAATGTGGTGTATGAAAAGCAGAAGAAAGTGGCCGTTGCGGAAAAGCTGGGCTTTGGCAAATGCCGTTTGAGTATTGCGGTTAGAAAAGGAGAAACTTATCCCAATGTGCAATACTTGCAGGGTAAGAAGATTGCGACTTCATACCCAGTCATCACGAAAGCTTTCTTGAAAGAACAGGGCGTGACTGCAGAAATTCATGAAATCAGCGGCAGCGTAGAAATTGCGCCGGGTATTGGACTGGCCGATGCGATCTGCGATTTGGTGAGCAGTGGCTCTACCTTGTTCATGAACGGATTGAAAGAAGTAGAAACCATCTTACAATCTCAAGCGGTGTTGATTAAAAATCAACAACTCAGCGAAGCGCAGGAGCAATTATTGGCGCGACTCATCTTCCGCATGCAGGCAGTGAAGAAGGCAAAGAATAATAAATATATCCTGCTCAACGCACCCAATGAGAACCTGCAGCAGATTATTTCGTTATTACCCGGGATGAAGAGCCCCACAGTATTGCCATTGGCAGAACCCGGTTGGAGCAGTGTGCATAGTGTGCTGAATGAAAATGAGTTCTGGGATATCATTGAGCAACTGAAAGCAGCAGGCGCAGAGGGTATTTTGGTAGTACCTATTGAAAAAATGATCATCTAGTTGTATGAAAATATTTGAACAGCCAAAGCAGCAGGAATGGACTTCCATCATCTCAAGACCTGTTATGGATGATACCGCTTTGCGTGCAACTGCACGAAATGTGTTGGATGATGTGCGTGCACGAGGCGATGAAGCCATCATCGAATACACAGAAAAATTCGATGGTGTCTTGTTGAAAGATTTTGCTTTTGATGAGAATGAATTGATCGAGGCTGAAGCTGCTTTGTCGCAGGAATTAAAAACAGCCATTCAGACAGCTGCAGAGAATATCACCACTTTTCATCAGGCGCAGTTACAAGCTCCTTCAGTTATCGAAACCATGCCCGGTGTGCGCTGTTGGCGCAAGTCCGTGGGTATTGAAACTGTGGGCATCTATATTCCCGGTGGTACGGCACCGCTGTTCTCAACTGTATTGATGTTGGGTATTCCTGCGCATCTTGCGGGATGTAAAAGAATTGTGCTCTGCTCGCCCCCGGATAAAAACGGACAGCTACACCCTGCCATCATCTATGCAGCCAAGCTTGTTGGCGTAACGCATATTTATAAGATTGGTGGTGTGCAGGCCATTGCAGCAATGGCATATGGTACTAAGACAGTACCTAAAGTATATAAGATTTTCGGTCCGGGCAACCAATACGTTACCTGCGCCAAACAATTGGTACAGATGGAAGGACTAGCCATTGATATGCCTGCTGGCCCTAGCGAAGTATGTGTGCTTGCGGATGCTAGTGCCAATCCTGATTTTGTTGCAGCAGATTTACTGAGTCAGGCGGAGCATGGGGTAGATAGTCAGGTCTTATTGGTGTCAACCGATCAGCAAATGATACCGCGTGTCTTGGATGCGGTTGCAAAGCAATTAGATGTGCTGCCTAGAAAAGCATTGGCAGCAAAAGCTTTAGAGAACAGCAGGGCAGTGTATCTGTCAGACTTGGAAGAAGCTATCGCGTTAGTGAATGCTTATGCGGCTGAGCATTTGATTCTGGTAATGGACAATGCAACTGAAGTAGCAGAACAGATTGTGAATGCAGGCTCTGTATTCATTGGACATTATTCACCTGAGAGCGTGGGCGATTATGCCAGTGGTACCAACCACACATTGCCCACCAACGGTTTTGCGCATGCATATAGTGGCGTAAGTGTAGATGCTTTTGTGAAAAAGATTACTTATCAGCAACTGAGTCAGCAAGGTTTGAACAATATCGCAGAAACTGTGAGATTGATGGCAGAAGCGGAGGGCTTGGATGCACATGCGAGAGCAGTAACAATAAGGCAAAGTCAAAACTAAAAAGTCAAAACCTAAAAGATGTCATTCGATATAGCAAAAATCATTCGTCCCAATATCCAAAAGCTGACGCCATATTCCTCCGCCCGTGATGAATTCTCCGGCGAAGCAAAAGTTTTTCTTGATGCCAATGAGAATAGTTTGGGCTCGCCATTGCCTAAATGGTATAATCGTTATCCCGATCCGCACCAGCAGCAGGTGAAAACTGCATTAAGCCAGATAAAAGGTATTGATGCCAAACACATTTTTTTGGGTAATGGCAGCGATGAATGTATTGATATTTTATTCCGTTGCTTCTGCGAGCCGGGTAAGGATAATGTGGTGATTTGTCCGCCCACCTACGGCATGTATGAAGTGAGTGCCAATATCAACGATGTGGAAGTGCGTAAAGCACCGCTCTTGCCCGATTTTCAATTGAATCTCGCACATCTGGAACAGCTAACGGATGCAAATACCAAAATCATCTGGTTATGCTCGCCCAATAATCCCACCGGTAATGCATTAAATAGAACGGATATCGAAACCGTGCTGAATAATTTTAATGGTATCGTAGTAATTGATGAAGCGTATATCAATTTCTCCCGACAGAAAAGCTTTGTACAAGAGTTGACGGAATACCCCAATCTGGTGGTATTACAAACCTTGAGTAAAGCATGGGGTTTGGCAGCATTGCGTTTGGGTATGGCTTTTGCTTCTGAAGAAATCATTGAAGTGATGAACAAGGTAAAGCCGCCGTATAATATCAATCAGGCTACGCAAGATTTGGTGCTGAAAGCACTGGAAGAAGTAGGGCAGGTGAATGATATGATTAAGGAACTGGTGGTGATGCGTGAGGCGTTGAAGGAAGTTTTCGAACGGATGCCAACGGTTGAGACAGTCTATCCTTCTGATGCGAACTTCTTATTGGTGAAAATTGAACAGGCCAGAAAAGTATATGAATTTTTACTCACCAAAGGTATAGTGCTGCGCGATCGTAGCAATGTGCAGTTATGTGAAGACTGTCTACGTATCACCATTGGTACAGAACGGGAGAATACTATACTGATAGATGCTTTGGCCGAATGGCTTAGTGAACAAGGAATTGTAGCAGAATAACTATTTTGTGACCCTCAAACTACGCAAATGAGAAAATTGATTTTTTCGCTGATCAGTCTGATCACCTTAAATGTATCTGCTCAGCAGGCAGATATCCAGTTGCCGAAAGGCTTTGTCATCACGAATATTACAAAGGATAAGGGCCGTGTGCGCCATATTGCAGTGCATAATAATGGTGATGTATACCTGAAGTTGGAGAATCTTCGTTACGGAAAAGGTATTCTTCGTCTGCGCGATGCTGATAAAGATGGTGTATATGAAGACACCCTGGCTTTTGGTAATTATACCGGTACTGGTATTGCCTTGTATAAAAATTATCTGTACGCGTCTTCTAACTCAGCAGTATTTCGCTACCAATTAGATGCTGCCAATAATCTTGTGAATCCGGATCAGCCAGAGCGTGTGGTCTATGGTTTGTGGGATAAGCGTCAGCACGCGTCTAAGTCTATCGCCATCGATCCTAAAGGGAATTTGTATGTGAATATTGGCGCGCCTTCCAATGTGTGTCAGGAGCGCGATCGTATGCAAGGTTCTAAGGGCATGATGCCTTGCCCCATCTTGGATTCAGCTGGTGGTATCTGGAAATTCCGTGCAGATAAATTGGAACAGAGTTATGCTGAAGGCGTGCGTTATGCAACTGGTTTGCGTAATGTAGTTGGATTAGATTGGAATAAAGAGGTGAATGAATTGTTTGTAACAGTGCACGGTCGCGATATGTTGTATCAACATTTTCCTGAACTCTATGATGCCAAAGCAGGAGCAGAATTACCCGCAGAAACTTTTTATATGGTGAAGCAGGGCGATAATGCCGGCTGGCCTTATGTGTATTGGGATCAGTTCCAAAACAAAAAAATCTTGTCGCCGGAATATGGCGGTGATGGTAAGAAAGAAGGTGCACCCGATGCCATCAAACCTTTGGTGGGTTTCCCCGGTCACTTAGCACCTAACGCTTTGTTGTTTTATAACGGCAACCAATTCCCTGAGAAATACCGCAATGGTGCATTCATTGCGTTTCACGGAAGCTGGAACAGAAATCCACAAGTGCAGGAAGGTTTCTATGTGGTATTCGTGCCTATGAAGAATGGAAAGCCTACTGGCGATTGGGAAATCTTTGCCGACGGTTTCACCGGTAAGGGTAAAGTGGCTAACCCAAGAGATGCCATGCATCGCCCTTGTGGATTGGCAATGGGTCAGGATGGTTCACTGTATGTATCAGATGATGCAAAGGGGTATGTTTGGAAAATCAGTTATTCAGCTAAATAAGTTTATTCCATGCGCAAATTGATTCTTGTATTGAGTGTACTCACAGCCGGCATTGTATTGCAGAGTATGCAAACGCCAAATGCAGCCAGCGTCACCAGAGGTAAAGCATTGTATGCACAGTATTGTATGTCTTGCCACCAGGCCGATGGAGCCGGTGCGCCGCGTATGACACCGCCTTTGGGCAAAACGGAATATGTAACTGGTGATAAAGCAAGATTGATTGGTATTGTGTTGAAAGGTTTGAATGAGCCTTTGGAAGTGAATGGAGAAGAGTATTTCAATCCCATGGCATCGTTTGCACACATGAACGATCAGCAGATTGCCGATGTACTCACGTATATCCGCAATAGTTTTGGTAACAAAGCATCAGCCATCACTGCTGCTGAAGTAAAAGCACAAAGAGCTAAAATCAAGTAATGAAACGCGTATTGTTTATAGACAGGGATGGGGTAGTGTTGCAGGAACCTCCAACAGATTTTCAGGTAGACAGTCTGGAGAAAACCAGTTTTGTACCTGGTGTCATCAGCACATTGGCTGCCATTGCAGCAGATATGGATTATTACAAAGTAATGGTGACCAATCAGGATGGACTCGGTACAGATGCTTATCCGGAAGCAACATTCTGGCCTTATCATAATCTGATGACACGCACTTTAGCGAACGAGGGCTTTGTGTTTGATGAAATGATCATCGACAAAACATTCGCTACCGATAATGCACCTACACGAAAGCCCGGTACCGCTTTACTGCAGCATTTCTTCGATCAAGAAAAGTTTGATCTAGCCAATTCATATGTGATAGGTGATCGTTGGAGTGATATTCAGCTGGCGAAGAACCTGGGTTGCAAAGCCATCTATTTTGTTTCGGAACTACATCCATTGTCAGATGAACATCGCGCAGCACTGAGTGATGTCATTGCTTTTGAAACCAATGATTGGAAAGCCATCTATAGTTTTCTGAAACTTGGATTGCGCAAAGTGGAACACGAACGCAATACACATGAAACCCAAATTCATGTATCACTGAATCTGGATGGTAGTGGCAAATCAGCTATCCAAACGGGTCTGGGCTTTTTTGATCACATGCTGGATCAGATTGCCCGTCATGGTAAGTTAGATCTGAATATCACCACCAAAGGTGATCTGCATATCGATGAACACCATACCATTGAAGATACGGGTATTGCTTTGGGGGAAGCTTTTGCCAAAGCCTTGAGCGATAAGCGTGGCATGGAGCGCTATGGTTTTGCATTACCCATGGATGAAGCAGAGGCCAAAGTGCTGATTGATTTTGGTGGACGTAATTGGTTGGTGTGGGATGCGGAATTCAATCGGGAGAAAATCGGCGAAATGCCTACGGAAATGTTCTTCCACTTCTTCAAGTCTTTCAGCGATGCAGCTAAGTGTAATTTGAATATCAGCTGTAGGGGCGATAATGAGCACCACAAGATTGAAGCCATATTCAAAGCATTTGCCAAAGCCATCCGCATGGCGGTAAAACGCGACCCTTTCAGCAATCATCTGCCCAGCACCAAGGGGGTGCTTTAAACACAGTGGTTGTAAAAATGGGGGTTGATTGGGCCTAAAAGCGCTAAAAATGCCGCAATTTGTGGCGGTAAAATCAACTGCAATGAAGTTACCCCTGACGATGGGCCTGCTGATGCTATCAAGCTTGCTCTATGCGCAAACAGACACGAGTGCACCTGCTTTCCAGTTTGAAGACATTGACAAAACACCTGTAAAGCGCTATGCTTCTCAGAAAATCCCCGGATCTATTCCCAACCGTTTCATCTCTATCGGTTATGAATACCAGGGTGCGGCTGAGTTTACCAATCCTAGTTTGAGGATCAACCCCAATATGGTGAATCTGGCTTCAGCTGGAGGCTTGCGTTTGGCTGTGAACAACCCGGTGATTTCAAAGAATAACCTCATTATTAGTTTGGGCGCTACTTATTGGCGTACTGCTTATCGCGCAGAAAATCCCAACACACTGGCTTTAACCAATGAGTTGGGTAGCCATGGTATGCACAGTGCGGGTTTGAATGCGACCATTTTCAAGCCCTTGAATGAAACCCGCTTTCTCCTGTTTCAGGTATCAGGTGATGCCAACCTGATCACAGATGATTTCAAGAAAGCAGATATGCGTGCGGTTACCCTCAGCGCTACGGCTATCTATGGTTGGAAGCCGAATGAAGACCTGATATGGGGCTTGGGTGTAGCCAGAACCTATCGCATGGGCAGAATCTTACACATCCCTGTATTGATGTACAATCGCAACTTCAATGAGCGTTGGGGGGTGGAAGCCATCTTTCCTGCAAGAGTACAGTTTAGAAGAAACTTTAACCCTAAGTCGATGCTGCACATGGGCTATGAGCTAGAAGGTAATCAATATGCAAAGTATAGTGGTGGCCATACGCATTTTGTACAGCGTGGCGAAATCAAACCACGTATTACCTGGGAGAGAAGCTTGTCTGGTTTCTGGTGGATTAGCCTGCAGGCGGGCTTACGTGCCAATGGCCGCTTTGTTGAAGTAAGCAAGTACGATGGTAAAGAAAAAGATGAATTGTATCAACCGACGCTGGGAAACACATTCTTCTTCAATGTGAGTCTGAATTTGGTGAGTCTCTAATAAATACATTTAGCATAAATAAAAATCCCCTCCATCATACGATGAGGGGATTTTTTATACGGCACTTACTCCTTATTGATTCTTCATACGCTGGCGCTTCCAGGTATCTGTTCTGCCAAACATAGAGATGCCTACATAGCCGCGTACTTCTAATGTGTTTTCATCAGCCATCTTGATCTCGCAGCTGTAATCGTTGCCACTCTTTGGGTCGTAGATTTTTCCCTCTTCCCAAACACCTTTCTTTATAAACTTGAACTCACGCAGATTGACCATGCCCAGAATGGGGCGGGCACGTAGTTTTTCTTCTTCGTTTTTCTTATCCAATTTAGGTTTGCCGGTTTCGGGATCATTCGGCTCTGCCAGCCAAACAATCTTACCAAAATATTTATCCTCCTGCTTGTACACCTGTACAATGGCTTTGCCATCGCCTGTACGCCAATAGCCAATCATGGCATCGGGGTTATTGATCAGGGTAAAAGCTGTAATCATCAATAATACCAGCATGCTGCTGATGGAGAAAAGGAATAATTTTTTCATTTTGGGCATATCTAATCGCTTTGTTTCAAATTTCATGACTAAAACGCTAAGAAAATGTCAATAGTATATTGCCAATGGCTATATCGGGGTAAAAATTCACCCAAAAAAAAGCTTTTGGTTGTATTGTCGGATGCTGTAATATTGCAACACATGAATACGCAAATCAATAAGCATTGGTGGTGGCATACAAACCTCAGTCGGGGATTGTAATGGCATTGCCAGTACTAGCAAAATATAGGCCCCGACGCTATCGTCGGGGCTTTTTTATTGTATTCGAACAGTGCAAAAGATGAAAAAAATTGAGATTAGAACCAGTGTCAGGAAAATGCTGGCCGATGTGTACACACCGGTAGGAATTTATCTGCGTCTTCGTGATAAATACCGCGATACCATCCTGCTGGAAAGTACCGATCACCATGCTGCAGAGAACAGCTATTCCTTTATCTGTATCAATGCCATCGCCGGTATTCAACTGAGCAGTGCCCGAAAGATGGAATATAAACTGCCGGGTCTAAAGCCGGAAACCATTCAATTGAAGCAGCCGCAGGAGTTGACGAATGCTTTATCGGAATTTATGAGCCGATTTGAGGCCATTCCGCCCACTGAAAAAGTAGCAGCAACTGCCCAGGGGCTTTTTGGTTATACGGGTTTTGACACGATTGGCGGCTTTGACACCATTGCATTAAGAGAAAAGCCCGGCGTAGAGATACCGCAACTCCGTTATCGCCTCTATCAGTATGTAATTGCCATCAATCACTTCAAGGATGAACTCTACTTGATGGAGAACCAGCTTAAGGGTTTGGAGGGTGATGTGGCCGCAGTAGAATCCCTCATTCGCAGCAAAGATGTACCTGTTTATCCTTTTCAGGTGCAGGGAACGGAAAGCAGCAACTTAACAGATGCCGAATACATGACCATGGTGGAAGCGGGTATTCGCCATTGCCACAGGGGCGATGTATTTCAGATTGTATTGAGCCGCCGTTTTCAGCAGGGGTTTACCGGCGATGAGTTTAATGTGTATCGTGCTTTACGAAGTGTGAATCCCTCTCCTTATTTGTTCTTCTTTGATTATGGTGATTATAAGCTGATGGGTTCATCGCCTGAATCACAACTCATCATCCGTGATGGTAAAGCAACCGTACACCCCATTGCGGGTACATTCAAAAGAACCGGTGATGATGCGGTTGATCAGCAAGCAGCAGCTCGATTATTGGAAGACGCCAAAGAGAATGCAGAACATGTGATGCTGGTTGATTTGGCAAGAAATGACTTGAGCCATTTTTGTCAGGATGTAACCGTAACGCACTACAAAGAAGTACAGTATTACAGTCATGTGATTCATTTGGTGAGCGAAGTAACAGGTGTATTGAAGCCGGATACACATGCGTTTCAGGTTTTGGCAACCACTTTTCCTGCAGGTACTTTGAGTGGAGCGCCTAAGTTCCGCGCCATGCAATTGATTGACGAACTGGAACCAACCAAAAGAAGTTATTACGGAGGTGCATTAGGTTTTATGGGTTTTGATGGCACTTGTAACCATGCTATTCTGATTCGTACTTTCTTAAGTAAGGATAATACCTTATTCTATCAAGCGGGTGCGGGCGTAGTAGCTGCTAGTCAGCCTAAGTCTGAATTGCAAGAAGTGAACAATAAACTCAATGCCCTGAAAACCGCCATTCAGCTGGCAACAACTATTTGATATGCGTGTACTCGTGTTCGATAATTACGATTCATTTACCTATAACCTGGTACACATGGTGGAGCATATGCTGCAGGCACCGGTGGATGTATACCGCAATGATGCCATTGCGTTGGATGATGTAGCACAGTACGATAAAATTATATTATCACCTGGTCCCGGTATTCCTGAAGAAGCAGGTTTGTTATTGCCTTTGATTGAACGCTATGCACCCGGTAAATCCATTCTAGGTGTTTGTCTGGGGCATCAGGCCATTGGTCAGGTCTTTGGCGGAAAGCTGACAAATCTTCGTACAGTGTACCATGGCGTTGCTACCCAGGCCAAGCTCATCAATAGAAAGCCTCAGGATATTTACGAAGGATTAAGTGATGCAATAGAGATTGGCAGATACCATAGCTGGGTGGTTGATCAACAGGATTTTCCCGATGTATTGGAGATTACTGCTGTGGATGATCAAGACTATATCATGGGTTTAAGACACAAACAATATGATGTGCAGGGTGTACAGTTTCACCCGGAGAGCGTGTTGACGCCACAAGGTGCCACGATTATTCAGAACTGGTTAAAGCAAGGAAGATGAAAGCGACTTTACAATATTTATTCGAACACAAAACACTGACCCGCCAGCAGGCGTATGAAGCCATGCTGGGTATTGGTAAAGGACAATACAATGAGCATGCAATTACTGCATTCATGACAGTCTATCTCATGCGCAGCATTACCATTGAAGAATTGCAGGGTTTTCAGGATGCTTTGTTGGAACTGGCTGTGCCTGTGGATTTGCGTGGTGCCGATACAATCGACATTGTGGGTACCGGTGGTGATGGAAAAGATACGTTCAATATTTCTACCATGGCTTGTTTTATCGTAGCAGGTGCGGGACAAAAAGTAGCCAAGCATGGTAATTACGGTGCATCCAGTGTGAGCGGTGCTTCCAATGTGATGGAGCAATTAGGCTATACTTTCAAAAATGATGTGGATGCGTTGAATCGTGAGCTGGATGCAGCCAATATTTGCTTTCTGCACGCACCCTTGTTTCATCCTGCTTTAAAGCTGGTTGGTCCCATTCGTAAGAATCTGGGTATGCGTACTTTCTTCAATATGCTGGGCCCTATGGTGAACCCCGCTGCACCAGCTACTCAGTTAGTGGGTGTGTTTAGTCTGGAAATGGCCAGAGTGTATAACTATTTGCTGCAGCAAACAGGTAAGGCTTTCACGATTATCCATAGTCTGGATGGTTATGATGAAATTTCGCTCACTACAGATACTAAAGTGATTACCAATTCAGGCGAACGCATTATGACACCGGAGCAATTGGGCAAACGAATGGTGATGGCAGAAGACCTGCATGGTGGTAAAACTGTGGAGGAAGCAGCAGGCATCTTCAAAAAGATCATCAGCGGTCAGGGTAGTTTTGCGCAAAACGCAGTAGTGCTAGCCAATGCAGCCATGGCCTTGTTCAGTACAGGGCAGTATGCAGATTATGATACAGCCTATGCTGCTGCAGTGGAAAGTCTGGATAGTGGTAAAGCAAAAAAAGTATTGGACACATTAATCGGCTTACAGTAAGATGAATATTCTTGATACCATTGTAGCACGCAAAAAAGAGGAAGTAGCTGCCAGAAAGCAGGTAACTACTGCCGAACAGCTGAAAGCCATACCAGCTTATCAGCGCAACTGCATTTCACTGAAAGAGCGTTTGGCTTCCGGAAAGACCAGCGGTATTATTGCCGAATTCAAAAGGCAGTCGCCTTCTAAAGGAGTGATCAATAACCAAGCAGATGTGGTAGATGTAACCAATGCTTATGCACAAGCAGCTGCAGGAATTTCTGTGCTGACCGATGCAGATTTTTTTGGCGGCTCCGCAGTTGACCTGATGCGCGCGCGTGTACAACAAGTGCCTATTCTGCGCAAAGATTTCATGATAGATACTTATCAGATTGATGAGGCCAAAGCCATGGGAGCTGATGTGATTCTGTTGATTGCAGCTTGTTTGTCTATAAATGAGGTAGGCGAGATGGCTGCTTATGCAAAGTCTGTTGGATTAGAAGTATTGCTGGAAATTCACGATGATACAGAATTGCAGCATATCTGCGGCGATGTTGATATGATAGGTGTGAATAACCGCAACCTGAAAACATTTGAAGTGTCATTGGGTACTTCTTTGAACCTGATTCAACAACTGCCGAAGGATAAACCTGCTGTAGCCGAAAGTGGTATCAGTAGTGTTGAGAATATACGCTTGTTGGAAAAAGCAGGCTTTAAAGGATTTTTGATAGGAGAGAATTTTATGAAAACCAGTGAGCCGGGTATGGCTTTTCTGGAATTTGTGGAAGCACTACAATTTGCACGATGAGGATAAAAGTCTGCGGCATGACGGCAATAGAGCAATTGCATGAACTGGGTGAACTGGGCGTGCAGTTTGCGGGTATGATTTTCTACCCAAAATCGCCACGATATGTGCTGAAGCATGGCTTGAAAGCTGCAGACGTGCGCAAGGAAAAGCTGAAAGTATTTAAAGTGGGTGTATTTGTGAATGCACCTTATGAGGAAGTGATGCAGACAGTATACGAATATGGTTTGGATATGGTGCAATTGCATGGAGATGAAACGCCTTACCAGTGCGATAAGCTGTCCAGTAATATTCAGGTGATTAAGGCTTTTCGTTTTGGCGACAATGACGATGTGCAATGGCGTATCCGCGATTTTTATGAAACAGATATGTTTCTCTTTGATACAGGTGTGAAGAGCAGTAGTGTAGATCCTGCTATCAAGGATATCTATGGTGGAACGGGTAGGAAGTTTAATTGGGAAAGATTAAAGGGATTGAATATTGCCAAACCATTTTTTCTGAGTGGTGGTATTGAGCCTACTGATGCAGGTAGTATTCAGCGCTTTATGCAAGACCCTGTAGCGAAGGATTTGTTTGCAGTGGATATCAACAGCCGGTTTGAAGTAATGCCGGGTATTAAAAATATGTCGCTGATAGCACAGTTCATCAAAGAGCTAAATGATGCAGTGAGTGACACAACCAAAGCAGAGTAAAGTGATGCAGATGACAAACACAACATACACCCATCCCGATGTGTATGGCTATTATGGCCAGTTTGGTGGCGCGTATATTCCTGAAATGTTGCACCGCAATGTGGAAGAATTACGCACGCGTTATTTGGAGATCATGGAAGAGCCTGCATTTCAGCAGGAGTTTCATGATTTATTGCGTGACTATGTAGGTAGACCAACACCTTTGTTTTATGCAGCAAGGTTAAGTGCGCAGTATGCAACCAATATCTGGCTGAAACGCGAAGACCTTTGTCATACTGGTGCGCATAAGATCAACAACACCATCGGACAAATTTTATTAGCGCAGCGTTTGGGTAAAAAACGCATTATTGCAGAGACAGGTGCCGGGCAGCATGGTGTGGCAACCGCAACGGTGTGTGCGTTGAAAGGCTTGGAGTGCATTGTGTACATGGGTGAGAAAGATATTGAGCGACAAGCACCGAATGTAGCGCGTATGCGCATGCTGGGTGCCAAAGTGGTGCCGGCAAGAAGTGGTAGCAAGACCTTGAAAGATGCAACCAATGAAGCCATTCGTGATTGGATCAATCATCCGGAGAATACACATTATATCATTGGTAGTGTGGTTGGTCCGCACCCATACCCTGATATGGTTGCTCGCTTTCAAAGTGTAATTAGTGCTGAGATGAAAGGTCAGTTGAAGGAAAAAACCGGACAGGCTTTGCCATCGCATGTGATTGCCTGTGTGGGCGGTGGTAGTAATGCAGCTGGTGCTTTCTATCATTTTCTGGATGAAACCGCAGTGCAATTGGTGGCAGTGGAAGCAGCAGGCCATGGCGTAACGAGCGGTATGAGTGCAGCCACAACTGCATTGGGTACACCCGGTATACTGCATGGCAGTAAAAGTTTGTTGATGCAGACTGCAGATGGACAAGTTGTAGAGCCGCACAGTATTTCTGCGGGTTTGGATTACCCGGGTATTGGCCCCTTGCATGCTAACTTGTTTACTAGTGGCAGAGGTTTATTCTTAAGTGTAACTGATGCAGATGCGTTGAAAGCCGCTTTGCATGTGAGTAAAACAGAGGGCATTATTCCTGCATTGGAAACAGCGCATGCGTTTGCGGCATTGGATCAAATGCATGTAACAAAGAGCGATCAGGTCATCATCTGTTTAAGTGGCAGAGGTGATAAAGACCTGGCTACCTATATGCGTGAATTGAATTTGGATCAGGCATAAACCAAGAATCATGAGCAGGTTGCAACAATTGTTTGAAAGGAAAAAGCATCGTGTATTGAATGTGTACTGTACTGCAGGCTTTCCACAGTTGAACAGTACTTTGGAAGTGATGCAGGCACTGGAGCAAAATGGTGCAGATATTATTGAGCTGGGGATGCCTTACAGCGATCCGCTGGCGGATGGTGAAGTGATACAACAAAGCAGTAGTGTGGCCATTGCCAATGGAATGACCATACAGGTCTTGTTTGAACAATTGGCCAACATGCGTCAGTCGGTGCGTATTCCGGTAATCCTGATGGGTTACATGAATCCTGTATTGCAATATGGCTTTGAGCGTTTTTGTGCAGATGCTGCTGCAGCAGGGGTGGATGGATTGATTCTACCAGATTTGCCAGAGCATGAATTTGAAACACAATATGGTGCCATCATCAAAAAGTACGGATTGGATTTTATTTTTCTGGTAACACCTGAAACAAGTGAAGCGCGTGTAAGCAAGCTGGATAATCTAAGTAGCGGTTTCCTATATGCTGTATCGTCTTCCTCCACAACAGGTAGTAGTCAACAGATGAATGATGTAGGTGCTTATTTGAAAAGATTGCAGGGGTATGGCTTGCGTAATCCGGTGTTGGTTGGTTTTGGTATCAAGGATAAGGCCAGCTTTGATGCTGCTTGTGCACAATCGAATGGTGCCATCATTGGTACAGCATTTATTCGGACGCTTCAAGAATCCAATGGTGATATTCCATCAACTGTTCAGGCCTTCTTGCGAAAGGTATTATCGTAAATAGCTAAACTGATTGAGATGAAAGTGGTGATTATACAATACAATGCAGGGAATATTCAGTCGGTGCTCTATGCTTTGTCGCGCATAGGTGTTGAAGCTGTTGTAACAGATGATGCTGCTGCTATTCGCGCAGCAGACAAAGTGATTTTTCCCGGCGTTGGGGAAGCTAGTTCTGCGATGCAATATTTAAAAGCCAGAGGTATGGATGTATTGATTCGGTCATTGCAACAGCCGTTACTGGGTATTTGTTTAGGGATGCAACTGATGTGTACGCATAGCGAAGAGAATGATACAGACTGTCTGGGCATTTTTGATGAAAGCGTGCGTAAGTTTCAACCGGGTGATACCGGCCTGAAAGTGCCTCAGATTGGTTGGAACGGAGTGCGTGATTTACGCTCACCACTATTTGAAGGCATTGATGCCGGTGCTTACTACTATTTTGTACATGGCTATTACGCGGCTTTGGGAGCGCATACCATTGCAACAGCAGATTATGTACAGCCTTATAGCGCGGCATTGCACAAGGATAATTTTTACGGGGTGCAGTTTCACCCGGAGAAAAGTGCTGCAGTAGGAGAGCAATTATTGAAAAACTTTATCACGTTATAATTCTGTTGAATGGCGATGGAGCAAAGCATAAGCAAGACAAATCAGTTCACGATTATTCCCGCAATTGATATTATTGACGGCAAATGTGTGCGTTTGACTGAAGGTGATTACGCACAAAAGAAAATTTACAATGAAGATCCGCTGGAAGTGGCTTTGCAGTTTCAAGATGCCGGTTTGCAGCGACTGCACCTGGTAGATTTGGATGGTGCAAAAGCAGGTGCGGTACAGAATTGGAAAGTATTGGAAAAGATTGCCGGTAAAACCAATCTGGTCATTGATTTCGGTGGTGGTATCAAGCAGGAAAAAGATGTGCGCATTGTATTTGATTCAGGTGCTGCATTGGCTACT
>Ga0315904_10005325_pt1 | contig 17891 bp, 13 predicted proteins | sample LakEriMetagenome_6_FD_203529 | JGI IMG/M metagenome (GOLD analysis project Ga0315904, IMG submission 203529) | Freshwater fungal communities from buoy surface, Lake Erie, Ohio, United States - Buoy 12 MA120 | ecosystem: Environmental > Aquatic > Freshwater > Lake | place: USA: Lake Erie, Ohio...
TGCCGTCGGCCCCTGCTACCCAACCCGCTTCGTCCAGAAGGGTCTTGGCCTTGTCGAGATCGAACTTGATGCGGAATTGATCGGCCACCTTCTCTTCCGGCAAGGATGCGATCATGAAGGTCGACGGGATATTGCCAGCCCCACCGAAGAGGTTGTCCTTGATGGCCTGCTGGTTCACAGCGAGGGCCGCAGCCTGACGCACGCGGATATCATCGAAGGGGGCGGCAGTGACATTCATGACCAGGTACCAGATTTCCGAATCGGGCATTGTCATAAGCTTGATGTTCGGCAGGCTGGCCGCTTCGGACAGAAACTCTTGCGGAACGCCCAGAAGCATGTCGACGCCGCCGGTCTGCAGTTCAAGGAACGAAGTCGAGGCCTCACCGATCTCGCGCAGGTGGATGCGTTCGATATTGGCCGGGCCGGTGTTGGTCGCGTTCTTGGCACCCCAGGTGTAATCGTCGTTGCGGACGAGAACGGTTTCCTGCCCGACGGCAAAGCTTTCCAGCTTGTAGGGCCCCGTGCCCACGGCTTCGGTCAAGCCGTAGTTCTCGCCATCGGCTTTCCGGGCGCCGGGCTCCATGACACCGCCAAAGGGGGTGGACAGGTTGAAAAGCAGGTTCGGGTCCGGGCGCGTCATGTCCAGACGAAGGGTATAGTCGTCGACTACGACAACTTCCTTGACGGCGCCCAGATAGTAATCAAAGTCCGTCCCTTTGAACATCGCCAGCCAGTCGGCCACCGCTTGGGCGTTGAAATCAACGCCGTTGTGGAACTTGACGCCCTTCTTGAGATGGAAAGTCCACTGCATCCCATCTTGCGCCTCTTCCCAGCTTTCCGCGAGGGCGGGCACGTAGCCGTGATTGGCGTCCTGTTCGATCAGGGTGTCGTAGATCAGGGTACTGGCCACGTTCGAGTTGATGGCCTTGAGCATGTCATAGGTTGAAACGCCCACTTCGGAGCCCCTAAGCGCCGCGACAAGCTCGTCGGCAATGGCGGGCGAAGAGAAGCAGAGAAGAGCGCCCAGCCCCAGTCCCGCCCACAGGTGTCGGTGATGTTTCGTCATTATTCCTTCTCCCTTGTTGAAGTTGTGTTCTTGGATTTCTTTTTCTGGTTTCGGCTGGGCCCGGTGTGGCCCACAAATTTGCCGTAATAGTCGGACACTTCGGCCATGCGGGTTTCCACCTCGGGCCCGAGCACGGTGAAGATAGCGTTCAGCATCAACCCAAGCAGGCTGACCATCGGCGTGGTTGCGTCCCAGAAGTGATTGAGATCGCTTGGTACGGCGAAAACCTCGGTTGCAACCTCGCGCCCCCAATCGCAGTAGGTGTCGGTGACGAGGATGATAGGCATGCCCCGCGCCTTGGCGGATTGCGCAAGCTCCAGCGTCAGACGGGAATAGCGGCGACCATCCAAGAGGACGAGACAAGCCTCGTTCGGGTTGGCGGTCAGGACATCGGCAAAATGCCCGTCGGCCGAGGAAGCAAGTCGCACGCCCGGTCGCAGATAGACCAGACTATCTACAAAATAATGGGCAAAGCCACGTTCAGCCTGAAAGCCAGCAACGTAAACCTCCCTGCGTGTGGCGAGCATGTTGACGGCCCGCATAAAGCCGGCGGAAGCGGCCAGTTCATGCACGGTCAGGATGGCCGACATTTCCTTTTCCAGCGCCAGGCTTACCTCGACCGTGCCCCGACGCGAGCGTTCCTTGAACTCGCGCAACCGGTCACTGGGAAGCCAGGCATGGGTGCCAATATCGGCCTGAAGCCGGGCCTTCAGCTCCTTGAAGTGCTTCAACCCGAGGGCGCGGCAGTAGCGCCCCAAGGTGGTCTCCGACACGCCGATCTTGCGCGCAGCCGACGCAGCTGTCTCGAAGGGTAAGCTGGAGAGGTTTTCCATCATGTAGGTGGAAATCGCACGCTCCGCCGGGGTAGCGCTTTCCCGGCTTTGCTCCAGCACTTGCCGAAGAGCCACGATAGGGGCTGATTCGTCCGCCATTTCGATCCCTTTGCAGCGTTACAGGCTTAGCGTGGAGCTTTTCTGTCTTTGAGTCAATTATTGCCAGAAAAACTCCATATTGCTATCAAGGGCTCAGGATCGAAAACTGCCCATGACATATAGGCCATCGGCACCCGCTTAGACGGGCGCGCCTGAAGGACTGGGGAACCGGGGTGGCATGTCCAGCGAGCTGCCGCTGACTTGGAACAGGAGAGAAGGATGACGACAGCGTTCTACCATGACGAACGATGCCTGTGGCATTCTTGGGGGGAAGCTGTTCTGACCCTGCCTGTCGGCGGCTATGTTCAGCCGCCAGCGGGGACCAGCCATCTGGAGAATCCTGAGACCAAGCGCCGGTTCAAGAACCTGCTCGAGGTATCCGGCCTTTGGGACCATCTGGATGTGCGCAAGGCGGAACCGGTTACAGTTGATGACATTCTGCGCGTCCATACCAAGGACTATGTCGATCTTTTCCGCGAAACCTCAGCCAGTGGTATGGCAGCGCCCGGCAAGACATCTTTGATGGTGCCTCACAGTTTCGAGGCGGCCTCGCTTTCAGCCGGGCTGGTCAAGCGGGCGGTTGCCGATGTGCTGTCAGGTGGCATTCGCAACGCCTATGCCCTAGCAAGGCCGCCCGGACATCATGCCGAGCCAGGGGAAGGCATGGGCCTGTGCCTCCTCGCAAATATCGCGGTCGCGCTGGAGGCTGCGCGCGCCGAACACGGACGCCTGCGGGTCGCGGTTTTCGACTGGGATGTTCACCACGGCAATGGGACCGAGACGATCTATTATGATCGGGATGACACCCTGACGATCTCGATCCACCAAGCGGCGAACTATCCGGTCACCCGGGGTCGGGCCGAAGACCGCGGTCGTGGCGCAGGAGAGGGGTTCAACATCAATATCCCCCTCCTACCCGGCGGAGGCCATCAAAGCTACCTTGATGCCTTCGAACGAATTGTTGCTCCGGCGATGCGGCTTTTTGCGCCCGACATGATAGTCGTCGCTTGCGGCTATGACGCCAACGGGCTGGATCCGATGGGACGGATGTTGGCCACATCTGGTACGTTCCGCGCTCTGGCCGAAGGCACACTGGCCCTAGCCGAAGAGCTCTGCGACGGACGCCTCCTCTGCGCGCATGAAGGAGGCTATTCGGAAGCCATGGTGCCGTTCTGCGGTCTGGCTGTCGTGGAAACCCTAGTTGGGCACCAGACAGATGTCGTCGACCCCGTTGCTGACAACCAGATGCTACAACAGCCGCCTGCCCCGTTCATCGATCTTCAGCGCTCACTGATCGGCGCCCAGGCACAGGATCTGGGCCTGGGCTGAGGGTCAGAACGTCCCCGGGTAGCCCCCACCATCCATCAGGATGTTCTGCCCGGTGATGTAGCCAGCATGGTCGCTGCACAGAAAGGCGCACATCGCGCCCAACTCATCGGGCCGGCCCATGCGGCCCGACACCTCCTGTGCCTGCAACAGGGCAACCTGCTCTTCAAAGCTGATGTCCTTGGCGGCATGGCGGGCCTGTTCGAGGATTCGGTCCGTGGCGAAGGTGCCCGGCAGAAGATTGTTGATCGTCACGTTGTCGCGTGAGACTTCGCGGGCAAAGCCGGCGACAAAGCCCGTCAGGCCGCTGCGGGCGGCATTCGACAGGCACAGTTCGGCGATGGGCGCCTTCACCGCCACCGAAGTGATGTTCACGATCCGCCCGTGCCGCCGCCCGATCATCGGGTCGATCACTGCCTTGATGAGGTCGATGGCCGACAGCATGTTCCCCTCGATCGCACGCATCCAGTCGCTGCGATCAAAGTCGCGGAAATTGCCGAACGGTGGGCCGCCGCAGTTGGTGACAAGGATATCGGGCCGAGGAATGGGCTGAAGCAGCAGCGCGCGCCCGTCCACAGTCGTGACGTCCGCCACGACCGGGATCACGCGCCCCTCGGCCAGGGCCTTGATCTCCTTCACCGCCGCCGCGACGGTTTCAGGATTTCGACCGTTGACAACAACATCCGCCCCCTCGGCGGCCAGCGCCGTCGCACAGGCTTTGCCGAGCCCCTTGCTGGAGGCACAGACCAACGCCGTCCTGCCTTTCAAACCCAGATCCATTTCTTTACCCCCTGCCCGTCAAAGCGATTGCGCATCATTCGGGGCCGCCTTCCCGAAATAGTTCCGCAGGATCCGCCCATAGATCGCCGTCAGACCGATGATCTGGTCCACCTCGATCCTTTCATCGACCTGGTGCATGGTCTTGCCGACAAGGCCGAATTCCAAAACCGGACAATGTGCCCGGATGAAGCGCGCGTCCGAGGTGCCGCCCGTGGTCGAAAGTTCGGGTGAAAGGCCGGTCTCGGCCTTGACGGCCCCTGCGACCAGCTCGACCAAGGGGCCGGGCTGGGTAACAAAACTCTCTCCCCAGACCTCCAGCGCAATGTCGAAGCTGACGCCGGATTCTGCGGTCACCCGTGCCGCTTCGCCGCGCAACCAGGCATCGAAGCTGGAGGACGAATGCGCATCGTTGTAGCGGATGTTGACCTTGGCCACGGCCCGGGCGGGGATCACGTTGTCCGCTGCATTGCCCGTGTCGATCGTGGTGATGGCCAGGGTCGAAGGGTCGAAATGCGCGGTGCCCCTGTCAAGCTCATGACTGGACAACCGATCCAGTAGCCGGACCAGCGCCGTCAGGGGGTTCTTCGCGCGGTGAGGATAGGCGGAATGGCCCTGAATTCCGGCGGCGGTGATCCGGGCCATCAGGGCCCCACGTCGGCCGATCTTGATCATGTCGCCCAGACGTTCTGAACATGTCGGTTCTCCGACTAGGCAGACATCCATCCGCTCGCCTTCTGTCTCCATCCAGTCGAGGATAGCGCGCGTGCCATCGGCGCCGATGCCTTCCTCGTCGCCAGTGATGGTCAGGATGATCGCCCCGTCGCCCGGTCTGGTCTGCCGGGCGAAATCTGCCGCCGCCGCGGCAAAGGCCGCAACGCCCGTCTTCATGTCGGTCGCCCCACGGCCCCAAAGCTCCCCGTCGACGATCTGTCCACCGAACGGGTCATGAGTCCATGCCGCTGCATCGCCCACCGGCACCACATCGGTATGACCGTTGAAGCCGAATGTGCGCGCGGCACCCTTTTGACCCCAGCGCGCGAAGAGGTTGGCAATGCCGTTGCGGTCAACCCGACGGCATTCAAAGCCGCATGATGCCAGCAGGGCCTCAAGCAGTTGCAACGCTCCACCTTCGACAGGTGTGACGGTGGGGCAGCGGATGAGCCGCGCCGAAAGGTCGACTGGATCGATCCGGGTCATGTCTCGCCCCCTGAGTAAACAGTTTCCGGATCAAGCGGCCAGATCGGCCGCCGCACCTTGCGATAGGGCTTTCTCGTCAGATCGGGGGTGGCCAGTGCGCCGCTGTCGCAGACGATGACCCTGCCCGCGATGGGTTCGAAGGCCGCGCGGAAGTGCTGCATGCTCTTCAGCGCCAAAACCGATTTTTCCAAAGGCATTATGCCAAATGCCGCCAGTTGCTGCCGGTCCAGCAGCTGTTCGGGCTCGGTAACGACGAGAATATCGACTCCGTCCACCCGTAGCACCGCCGTCGTACCATAGGACCGCTGGAGCCCTCCCAGCATCGGACCATCGCCGCGAAAGGCGCCGTCCGACAGCTTCATGATCCGCCCCGATAGCCGTAGCGGCCCGCCGCCGAAGCCCGGATCGTTCTTGCCGCCCAGATCGACGGTCACAACCTCGCCCTCGCGATGGCGATGCAATTCCTCCGCCAGCGCGGGGTCGACCATCGGGGCGAAGGCGGCGTTGGTCACCCCAGCCTGCAGAAGGGCGCGCAGAAGGTTGGTTGCATCGCCATAGGCCCCGGCGCCTGGATTGTCTGCATAATCCGCAATGACAAGCGGACCCTGGCTTGCGTCGACACCCTTGGCAATTCGGGCGGCCTCTTCGACGGTCAGGTAGTCGTTGCCGCTGATGTGTCGCGCCTCCCAGATTGCGCGGGCATGGGCATCGGCAATTTCCGCCGCGCGCACCTCGGCCCCTGGTATCGCGCGGTCGAAGGTGACAAGCACGCTTGGCCCGGCCTCGCGGATGTCAGCCTCGGCGAAGCCTGCGTTGAGGGAAACAGAAAGGATGCCAGGCTCTGTCTCCTCTGTGCGGGCGCGGTCATATGCGGCCACCATCGGCCCCGTGTCCGAACGGCCCGAGGTCGCCTCCTCAAGCATCGGCGGCGCGCTGCGCAGGGTGGATGGACGTGTCTGGCCCGCCATGGTCGCATGAAGCAGGTGTGCGGCCCGGTACCCGGCAAGGCGAATGTCGACATGCGGATAGGTCTTGTAGCTGACCCAGATCTGGGCAAGGTCCACCATCGCCTGCGTGGCATTGGCGTGCAGATCCAGCGTCACGGCAATTGGCAGGTCGGGGCCGACGATTTCGCGCAAGCGACGCAAGAGCTCTCCCTCGCCGTCTTCGCAGAACTCGACCACCTGTGCGCCATGAAGGCCAAGCAGGATGCCGTCCAACTGGCCCTTCCGCGCCCGCGCCGCTTCGCAGATGATCCCCGCAATATGCTCGAAGGCCTCGCGTGAGACCGGGCCCGCCGGGGCTGCGGTAGCGGAAACCGTGTGAATCAAGATCCAGCCAAGCTCTTCCGCCGCCGCAAGGTATCCGGCAAGTTCGGTATTGTCGGCTGAACCGCGCAGGTCAATCGCTGCACTCCCCAGCGCAAGCGTGTCGGCCCGGAAGTCGCGCAGTTCTGTCAGTCCCTTCTTGAACGTGTTGTTTTCGGTGAAGAATTCGGCGGATAGGACGGTGAAGGGCATGGCGGTCTTTCAGGATACGGCGGGAGGGGGCGTCATGGCGCGGGCGGGATGCAAGAACCTTTCAGGTGTCTTCTCGCCCTTAGGCACTTGCGCGCTCGTCCTTCCCGACATGGCCGATGAACTGGTCGTAAAGTGTGCTGACGCTTTCCATGCGGGCCTCGACTTCTGCGGCGCCAAGGACCTTGAAGACACCGTTGGCAAGAAGGCCGATCAGGCTGCTCATGGCCGATGTCGCATCCCAGAAATGGTTCAGGTCCGTCTGCACGGTCAGGATCTCTGAGACTTTCCCGCGTGCCCAACTGCAATAGGGGTCCGAGATCAGCGTCACCGGGATTCCGCGTGCCTCGGCGGCGAAGGCAAGGTCCCGCGTCAGACGCGAATAGCGCCGTCCATCGAAAACGACGAGGCAGGTCTTTGACGGGTCCGACAGCAGGATTTCGGCAAAATGCCCCCCCGCAACATCCACCTGAAACACGCCGGGCCGCAGATATTGCAGGCTGTTTGCCAAACTCGCGCCATGCCCGCGCTCGGCCTGAAACCCGGCAACGAAGACCTTCGGACAATGGGCAAGGCGCTGCACGACACGGTCAAACTCTGCGGCGACAGCCAGGGCATAAACCGCCGTAAGGGCAGCGATTTCCTTTTCCAGCGCGATGGACAGTTGCCGGTTGCCCATCAGGCTGCGCTGATGAAACTCTTGCAGCTTGTCGCCGATCAGCCAGGCAGGTTCGCCCGAACCGGATCTAAGGCTCGCCTTCAGGTCCTTGATGTCGTCATAGCCGAGCGCCCGACAAAAGCGACTTATGGACGCCGCGCTGACCCCGGCCTTTTCAGCCAAGCTTGCGCCCGTCTCGAAGGGAAGGTCACCCAGATTGGCCAGAAGATGATCCGCGATGCGCCGTTCAACCTTGCTTGCGGAATTCGCACAGGCTGTCAGCCGGGCGATCAGCTCAGCAGAACGGTCGTCAGGCTTTTCGCTGACCAGTTCAGGCAAAATGGCACCCCCTTTGGAAAGAAAAGTGGCAGACAGCGCACGTCGGGTCAATATTGAAAGGAAGCTTTCAAGCTGCTAGCCTGCACTTGAACGCCAAGCTGAATGCCTTGCAGGAGGGACCAATGCCACTGCACCAGACCTACGCGCCCCTGCGCGTCGACGGCGCCGAAATGCGCCTTGTCAGCCTGCCCCTGGTGACGCCCTTCACCATCGCCACCGGCACGATGCACGACAAGACCTTCCCGCTGCTGATCCTCAAGGCTGATGGCTTGGAGGGCTATGGCGAGGGGGTCATGGACCCCCTGCCCGACTATCTTGACGAATCTATCACGGGTAGCATGGACTTTGTCCGCACGGTCCTTTTGCCCCAGGTCATCGGCAAGAGCTTTGCCAACCCGGCCGAGCTTGAAGCGCTTTTCGCCCCTTGGCGCGGGTTCTACATGGCTAAGGCCATGGTCGAGATGGCCTTTTGGGACCTGTGGGCCAAGTCGCTGTCCTTGCCACTGAAAGCGCTGCTGGGCGGCACGAACGACGCGATCGAGGTCGGCGTCTCGTTGGGGATCACCTCGGTCGAGGAGACGGTGAAGCGCGCCGTCGCGCATCAGGAACTGGGCTACAAACGCATCAAACTCAAGATCAAGCCGGGGCATGATGTGGCTGTCCTCGCCGCCGTGCGCAAGGCGCTGCCCAAGTCGCATCTGACGGTGGATGCCAACACTTCCTATTCTCTGTCCGACACCGGAGTCTTCCGGGCGCTGGATGACTTCGACCTGGACTATATCGAACAGCCGCTGGCCTGGGACGATATCCACGACCATGCGAAACTTCAGTCGCGCATCACGACGCCTCTGTGCCTCGATGAAAGCATCCGTTCGGCCGCCGATGCCCGCAAGGCCCTGGAAAGCGATGCGGCAAGAGTCATCAACATCAAGGTGGGGCGGGTTGGCGGCCATTTGGAGGCCAAGCGCATCCACGACCTGTGCGCCGCCTTCGACGTGCCCGTCTGGTGCGGCGGCATGCTAGAGGGGGGGATCGGCCGCGCCCACAACATCCACCTCTCGACACAGCCCAACTTTCGCAAGCCGGGCGATACCTCCAGCTCCAGCCTCTACTTCACCAAGGACATCATCAACGAAGCCCTGACGGCCGAAGAAGGCCTGATGCCGATTCCGCCTGGCTCGGGGATCGGCGTGACGCTGGACTGGGATTTTCTTGCCAAGGTTTCCTCGGGCATTGAGACGTTTTCGAAATGAGCCAGACCTTGCCGCAACCCGAAATCCGCGACCTCAACGGCATGGCCGAATTCCGGCAGGCCGAGACCTTACAGAACGACGTCTGGGGCAAGGAGGATACCGCCGACCCGGCCGATCTGATGATGGTGATCCAGGCGGAAGGCGGGCTTTGCGCCGGTGCGTTTCTGGAGGGTCGGCTGATCGGCTATGTCTTTGGCTTTCCGAGCAAGGATTCGGGCGTGCAACATTCCCATCGCCTTGCGGTTCATCCCGACGCGCGCGGGTTGCACCTGGGCTCGCGACTGAAGTGGTATCAGCGCGACTGGTGTCTTGCGCGCGGCATCGACCTTGTGCGCTGGACCTTCGACCCTTTGCGCGGTCTGAACGCCAGCCTCAACCTTGGCACGCTCCGCGCCATCGTCCGCACCTATTACACCGACTATTACGGCGACATGAAGGGTATCAATGCTGGGCCCCCCTCAGACCGATTGCTGGCGGAATGGCGGCTGCGCAGCGATGCGGTCAGCGCGCAGGCGAGTGGCTTGCCAGCCAAGGCGCACGGCATGGTCTCACAGCGGTTGAAGCTGGCCGAGGGATCTGACGATTTGATCTCGAACGATCCCTCGCGCGCGCTGGCGGAACGGATGCGACTGCGGCAGGCGATCACCGGCGCAATGGCCGAGGGCCAAGCGATCATCGGGTTTGACCGGAGCGCGCGGGAATACTTGATCGGACGCCTGGAGACGTAGGAAGTCCCGGTCTTTGCAGAGGGATTTCCAACGAGGCGTGCCCCGATGACAACCACGCCTGGCTGTATCCAACAGAGGTCACTCGGGGTGATGTGCTATGGCCAATCCGCCAAAACGCGGTCGCCAAACCCTTCCCGCCGCCAGTCTGCGCTCCTTCGCGTCGGGACGAGAGAGCCCGACGAAAGGCTCGCGTTATGTCTTCGTGGCCGCCATTAGACCTTGACTCGCCAACTTTCCGGAAATTACACTTGCAATAATAAATTACACATAACGTAAAGTGGAGACACGGAGATGTCCGAAGTGCCCACCCAGAGCGATGCCTCGGGGAACCTCGAATCTGCGGCAGTGGTCATCGTCGGGGGTGGGGTGGCCGGCTGCTCGGTCGCCTATCACCTGGCAAAACTTGGCGTTCAGGATGTCGTGCTTCTTGAACGGCGCCAACTAACCTGTGGCACGACCTGGCACGCTGCGGGGATCGTCACCGAGGCGCGCGCGTCTTACAACATGACCCAACTCGCGCGGTACTCAAGCGAACTCTACGGTCGCCTTGAAACCGAAACGGGGTTGGCGACCGGGCTCAAGCGCAACGGTTGCATTCGCATCGCCAAGACCGCCGACCGCCTGCACGAATTCAAACGCGGCCTCTCGATGGCCCGGAACTTCGGGATCGAGGGCTACGCAGTAAGTCCCGCCGAAATACGCGAGAGGTGGCCGCACCTCGAGGTGGAAGACGTCGTCGGTGGGACCTGGTATCCGAATGACGGGCAGATCAATCCTGTGGATGTCACGCTGGCCATGGCCGCGGGCGCAAGGCGCGGCGGCGTTCGCATCCTCGAGAATGTCAAAGTCCAGAATATTCTGGTTGAGAACGCGCGCGCTGTCGGTGTCCAACTCGCCGACCGGGTCATTCGCGCTGGAAAGGTCGTGATTGCAGGCGGAATGTGGTCGCGCGACTTGGCGCGCACGGCCGGCGCGTCCCTGCCCCTGCATGCGGCCGAACATTTCTACATGGTGACCGAACCGATCGCCGAGTTGAAACGCAACCTGCCGGTGGCGCTCGTGCCGGAAGAATACGCATACTACAAGGAAGATGCGGGAAAGATCCTGATGGGATGTTTCGAGCCGGTCGCCAAACCCTGGGGTCATCAGGGCATTCCGGAGAACTTCTGTTTTGACTCGCTGCCCGAAGACCTCGAGCATTTCGAACCGGTCCTCGAGGCGGCAACGCGCCGCGTTCCCCTTCTGAAAACCGCGGGGATCCAGCTGTTCTTCAACGGGCCGGAAAGCTTTACCCCTGACGACCGATATCTGCTGGGCGAGACGCCTGAGGTGCAGGGCCTTTACTGCATCTGCGGGTTCAATTCTGTCGGCATTCTGTCGTCCGGCGGCGCGGGGCGGCTCTTGGCGAGCTGGATCAAGGACGGACATTCGCCAATGGATGTGGCAGATGTCGATATCCGACGGATGCAACCCTTCCAGTCGACGAAACAGTATCTTTTCGACCGCACCAAAGAAACGCTTGGCCTTTTGTTTCAGATGCACTGGCCGTCACGCCAGTATGACACGGCGCGCGGCGCGCGGCGCAGCCCCTTCCACGATCGCCTTCTTGCCGCCGGGGCGATCATGACCGAAGGCGCCGGACACGAAAGGCCCGGCCTTTTCCGGCGCAAGGGCGTGATGGAGCCGCTGGACTTCTCTTACGAGCGGCCAAGCTGGTTTTCGGCGGTGGGTCAAGAATGCCGGCACACCGCCGAAGCCGTCAGCATTTTCGACCAATCCGGCTTTGCCAAGTTCACCGTCGAGGGGCGGGATGCCTGCAAGGTGCTTGGCCAGATCAGCGCCGGTGAGCTGGACGTGGAACCGGGGCGCATTGTCTATACCCAATGGCTAAACGAGCGCGGGGGGATCGAGGCCGATGTTACAGTCACGCGGCTTGGCGCCGACCGGTTCATGGTCGTGACCGGCCCTGCATCGCATACGCGCGACCTTGCCTGGTTGCGGCGGCATGTTCCAGAGGACGCGCACGCCCATGTGGCCGACGCCAGCGCCGGTCTGGCCATGCTGGCCCTCATGGGCCCCGACTCCCGAGACCTGCTGACGCGCCTGTCCGGAGAGGATCTGTCAAACGAGGCCTTCCCCTTTGGCAGCGCCCGCGAGATCGAGATCGGATACGCACGGGTTCTTGCGCAACGCCTTACCTATGTGGGCGAACTCGGCTGGGAACTCTATGTGCCCGCCGACTTTGCCCAGCACGTATTCGACCGCATCGTCGAGGCGGGCGGCGACAGGTTGCGCCATGCTGGCTATTTTGCGCTGAATTCCCTGCGCATGGAGAAGGGATACCGCCACTGGGGCCACGACATCGGCGAAGAGGATACGCCGATGGCGGCGGGCCTAGGCTTTGCGTTGGCCTGGAACAAGCCCGGTGGCTTCCTCGGCCGCGATGCGCTTCTGCGCGCAAAGGCCGAGGGCAAACCGCGCCGCAGGATGGTGCAGATCCGACTTGAGGGCGGTGACAGCGCTCCTCTCCTACATCACAATGAGCCAATCGTGCATGACGGGCGAATGATTGGCTCGGTCACCACCGGCGCGTTCGGACATCGTGTCGGGGCATCGCTGGCCCTTGGCATGATCCGCTCCGAGGACGGCGTGGACGCGGACTTCCTGTCCAAAGGCCGCTTCGAGGTCGAGATCGCCTGCGAACGCTTTCCGGCGGAACTGCGTCTGGGCGCCTGGTACGACCCGAAGCAGGCGCGCGTGAGGGCATGAAATCGCGACGGGTCAGAGCCCGAGTCACCGGGCTGCTGGCCCAATCATTGCGCGGCGGTATAGCGGTTGTACGCGGGGCGCGGCAGCATCTGATCGGCCGAGTGAGCGTCTGTTGGCAGTCACGCCTTGCCTGATGCCTTTTCAAACAGGACAAGCCCGGCCACGACCACGCCGACGCCCAGCCATTGCCACCCTTGAAGCCGCTCGCCCAGCACCGCCACGGCAATCAGGACGCCGAGCAGCGGCTCGAGATTGCTGATCATCGTGGCTCTGACTGGCGAGATATGGCGGAAGGCTGCGAAAAAGGCCAAGAGCCCGGCCGCAGAGCCGAGGCCGGCAAGGGCAAGGCCGATCCATCCCGAAGCGGACTGGGGAATGGACCATTCGCCAAGCCCCGCGGCCAGGGCAGAAAAGACCACCGAGGTGACAAGGCTCGAATAGACCATCACCTGGATCGAGCTTGCCCCTTTCTGCGCCTCGACAGCAAACAGGATCAGACCGCAGACGGCTACCGAAGCCAGCACGGCGAGCGCAATTCCAACCGGGTCCAAAACTGCCAGTTCGGGGCCAAGCGCCAGGGTCAGGCCAAACAGAACCGCTATGGCAATACCGATCTTGCGGCCGTTCAACCGCTCGGTCCCACGCAGATGGGCGACCAACGCTAGAAGCAAAGGGTGGGTAAAGTAGATCAGGACGGCGAGGCTGACCGGAATGTAGGCGACCGAACCGATGTAGCCGTAGGCCATGAACAGATAGGCGATGCCCGCAAGAAGGCAGGCCATCAGGGCCTCGCGGCCAATGGCGAAACGTGGGCCCGTGGCTACCATCGCCAGAGACAGGACCGCGACCGCAATCAAGCCGCGGGCGCTGAGCACTGTCAGTGTCGTCGCGCCCGCTTCAAGGGCCAGTTTTGCCGCCGTCGGCACTACAGCAGTCAGGATTGCAGACAAGACGACGAGGAGTATCCCGGTGGCTTGCCGGGACGACGAACCGGTTTCGGCTGGCATTATGGGGGTTTCTTACTTCTGCTGCGCCCGGGCACGGCGCTGCAGGCGCTGCATCAGGATGAACAAGGTGGTCGAAAAGAGGATCATCAATGTCGCGACAGCCGTGTAGGCCGGCGTCATCGGGCTTCGCATCGCTGTGAACAACTCCTTCGGCAGCGTGCGCTGGTCCGGGCCAGCTAGGAACAGCGCAACGACCACATCGTCGAAGGAAGTTGCAAAGGCGAAAAGCGCTCCTGAAGCCATTGCTGGCATGATGATGGGCAGGGTGACCGACAAGAACGCAAGTCGCGGCGTCGCACCGCAAGCCGCTGCTGCGCGCGAGAGATTTGGGTCAAGCAATTCCAGCGCCGTCAAGACAGGCAACACGACAAAGGGCACTGCGATGATCGTATGTCCAAGAACCAATCCAAGATAGCTGTTGGTCAGGCCCAGCGGCGCCATGAAGAAGTACGAGCTGACCGCAATCAGGATCACAGGAACGATCATCGGCGCAATGAAGAGCATCTTGATCGCGCCAGCCCAGCCTGATTGCGACCGGGCGAGCCCCAAGGCTGAGAGCGTTCCCAGCGCCACTGACAGGACCGTGGCCAGTAGACCGACAAACAGGGAGTTCGCGATGGCCTTTATCCACTTATCGCCAAACAGCACTTCTTCGTACCATTGCAGCGAAAAGCCCGGCAGCGGGTAACTCACCAGATTGCCGCTTGAGAAGGAGAGCGGAATGACAACCAGAATCGGGGCAATCAGATAGACCAAAATGGCCGCGCAGAACGTCCAGTAGAGGAGTTTCCAAAGGGACATGCGACGTCACCCTGCAAGTTGAGTGCGGCCGCCCGAAAGTCGTTGGGCAATCGCATAAAGGACCAGTGTGAGGATCAGCATGATCAGGCCCAGCGTCGCGGCCATGCCCCAGTTTCCTGTGTCGGTCGTATAGTTCGCGACGAAGAAGGACAGCATCTGATCCGAGGCCCCACCCACAAGAGCAGGCGTGATGTAGTAGCCAAGGGCCTGAATGAAGACCATGAGGCCGCCGGCGACCAGGCCCGGCGCAGCGAGCGGAAGATAGACCCAGAAGAAGCGCGTGATTGGTCCGGCCCCCAGGCTGGCCGCCGCTTTCATGTACAGAGGCGGAATGCCCTTGAGCACACCATAGAGCGGCAGGATCATGAAGGGCAGCAGGACATGCGTCATCGAGATCAGCACGCCTGTCCGGTTGTAGATGAGGTCTAAGGGCTCCGCGAGAAAGCCTAGATCAATCAGCGTCTTGTTGATCAGGCCCTCGCGCTGCAAAAGGACGACCCAGCCTGCTGTGCGCACCAGAAGCGAGGTCCAGAAGGGCAAGAGTACCAGCACGATCAGCCAATCGGCGGTCTTTTCGCTTACCGAAGTCAGCAGATGCGCGAGGGGAAATCCAAGCAGGATGCAGCCTAGTGTGACAGAACCGCTGATGAGCAGGGTTCGGAACAGGACATCAATGTAGATGCGATACTCTTCGGGTGCCCACTCGATGTTGCCCTTGAAGTCGCGCTGGAGGTCAAAGGCGGACAGAAGGTAGAAGCCCGACACCGGTCCGCGCGCACGTTGAACAACCGCGAAGAATTCTGGACTGGCGAGGTTGGGATCAAGTTCGGCAAAGAAGGCGCTGTCGAACCGCGTCCCTTCCGGCGCTGCGCCGACCTTCTTGGAAGCGCGCATGATGGTGGTACGCAGGCCCGGAATCTCATAGTTCAGCCGACGTGCAGCGTGGGCGAGTGTCTCGTTTTCTCGGGCAGTCACAAGGTCGCTGGCGAACTCAGTGAAAACTGCAGGAGGCAACGGGGCGCCATAGTGCCAACCCTCAAGCGCCTCGATGGTTCGGGGTAGTGCGCGAGGCACTTCGACCTCGCGCACCGACTTTGACAGCAGGCCCGCTATCGGACCTGCAAAGAACACCAGAAGAAAGGCCGCCAACGGCGCCAAGAGCAACAGCCGATGACGGGCCTTCTGCATGGCGAGTCTCCCTGCTTAGTTCGTACCGGTCCAGGCCGCCCAACGTTCGGCCAGCTTGTCACCGTTGTCGTTCCAGAACGTCGCGTCCTCATGGAAGACGACCGCCAGGTTTTCAGGAGCCGTCGGCAACTGGCTGACCAGGGCCGCATCGACCAGAGCATCGGCCCCGACCGCCGTGGTCCCGTAGGGCGAATATGGCACCATCAGGGCCTGGTTCTCCGGACGACCCATGAACTCGATCAATTTCAGGGCTTCCTCCTTGTTCGGCGAGCCCTTCATGATGACCCAGCTGTCCATCGTGTACGGCGAATCCTTCCAGACCACCTTGAAGTTCTTGCCGTCGTTCCTGTTGGCGTTGAAGATCCGCCCGTTATAGGCGGCGGCCATCACCACGTCGCCAGCAGCCAGCATCTCGATGGGCTGCCCCCCGCTCTTCCAGAACACGAGATCGGCCTTGATCGTGTCCAGCTTGGCAAAGGCGCGATCCACGCCCTCGGGCGTTTTCAGAAGGTCATAGACCTGATCCGCAGGGACCCCATCGGCCAGAAGGGCGATCTCCAGGCTCCATTTCGCGTTGTTGCGAAGCGCACGCTTGCCGGGGAATTTGGTCGTATCGAAGAAGTCCGCCCAATCCTTCGGCCCTTCGGCAAGCTTGTCGCCGTCATAGGCCAGCATGATGTTCCAGACCAGGGCGCCGACCCCACAAGTGCTGACCGCGCCTGGGATGTAGCGATCGACACCGCCGATCGCTGCCGTGTCGATTTCTTCGAAAAGACCCTCGTCGCACCCGGCCGCAACTTCGGGCGCCTCGGTCAGGACGATATCCCAAGTGTTGCTGCCGCCTTCGATCTTGGTGCGCAACACCCCTATGCCGCCGTCCCAGGTTTCCTCGTTGATCTTGATGCCGTTCGCCTCGGCAAAGGGCGCCCAGTAGACGGCATGCAGTCCTTCCTGGTGCGGACCGCCCCAGCCGACGACCGTCAGGTCATTGGCTGCGGCAGCCTGTCCAAGGCAAGCGACGGCAAAGATGCCCATCGCCATTGTCTTTGCAGTGTTCTTCATTTGACTTCCTCCCTTTTGCTCTATTCGTAATTACTTACACCGAGTGGACACTCAGACTCCGAACCTCCGACAAGACCTTGCCCGTCGCATATCCGGATCGCTCAGTTGCCCACAGAGATGTGCCGTGCGGCCAGATGGCCGAAAACCAGGGCCGGACCCAGTGTGATGCCCGCCCCCGGATAGGTCCCGCCCATGAAGCTGGCGGCGTCGTTGCCCACGACATAGAGCCCCGCGACCGGCTGGCCGGAGGTATCGAGTGCGCGGGCGTGGGCATCCGTGCGCATGCCGATGAAGGTTCCGATGTCACCAGGTACCAGTCGAACGGCATAGAATGGCCCCCGATCAATAGGGGCGACACAGGGGTTCGGGCTGTGCCCGATACTGCCATTGAAGCGCTGATAAGGGTCCGTGCCCTTGCCGAACTCGGGATCCTCGCCCAAGGCGGCTCCCTTGTTCAAGCGCGAAACGGTCTGGCTCAGGCCCATTGCGTCAATGCCGCAGAGCGCCGCCAGTTCGGCCAGTGTATCGGCCCGCTTGATGTATCCCGACGCGATATGGGGCCCGAGGCGACCCGGTCGGGGTGGTGCGGCGCCCAGGCCATAGGCCCTGATTCCAGCCGAGTCGCAGATGACATGGCAATGGACATCCGGATCATCCCGGCAGGCCGCAACCATGGCCGGCACGAAATCGTGGTAGGACATGGCCTCGTTGATGAACCGCCGACCGCGCTTGTCGACCGCGATATACCCCGCCTTGCCGCGGTCGATGAAGTGCGGAAAGGGGATCGTCGTCCCATCCGGCTGCGGAACCAGAGAGACAGGCACCCAGGCCGCGGGCTGTGCCTGCCCTTCGACGACGGCGACGTTCAGGGACTGGCCAAGCCGGATGCCGTCACCGGTGTTGTCGGCAGGAGCCACAGTCCGGTGGTTCTTGCCCGCCGCCACATGGTCATAAAGCCGGGCCCTGAGTTCGTCATTTGCCGGAAAGCCGCCGCAGGCCAGAACGACCGCCTTGCGGGCGTGGATCGTCCGGCGACCTTCTGGCCCCTCGACCACCGCGCCCGTGACACGCCCCGCTTCCGTCATCAGCTCCACCACCGGAGTCTTCAGCATCAGCTTCACGCCGCGTTCAAAAGCCGAGCGGGCCAACATGGCGACAAGTGCGTTGCCGTTCGACAGCCGGGTGCCGCGGCTGTAGCTTACACGGTCCTTCGCATAGCGCAGGAACAGCTTGGCCACGTGCTGGGCCGACGACAGCTTCTTGGTCAT